>Ga0316217_10002160_pt1 | contig 24121 bp, 23 predicted proteins | sample 1anoAmetaG_FD_203633 | JGI IMG/M metagenome (GOLD analysis project Ga0316217, IMG submission 203633) | Freshwater microbial communities from Trout Bog Lake, Wisconsin, USA - 1anoA | ecosystem: Environmental > Aquatic > Freshwater > Lake > Hypolimnion/Profundal zone | place: USA: Wisconsin...
TTGCCGAAGTGGATATTAATAAAGGTACCAATAACCAGGCCAGTATGGATGTGGTTGGTAGCCCGGCAGTTTACCAGGCTCAGCCCAGCTATCACTCCGATTTTTCGGTGGGTGAGGTATTGTTGATGGCCTATCTTTTTGCGCCGCATCCTTTTTACTATAGCCCGTATTATTATGGTTATTATCCTTCATACTACCATTACTACCGGCCGGTGCCTATGGTTGCTTACCATCGCACCGTAACTACGTATAACTCGCATCCTATCGGGCATGTAACCAATACATCAAGGCCGTCCAGCAACCGCAGCAATATTTCTTCTTCCAGTCATTCGCAGAAGTCTTTTAGTACCCGCAGCAGTTCGCGGCCGGTTGGTTCGGGCGGTTTTGGAAGTCACAGTTCATCAAGTTCATCGAGTTCGTATCATCCAAGTTCAAGCTCGTCGTCGCATTCCAGTTCGTCATCAAGCCGCCGCAGTTTTGGCAGCGGACGGAGGCGTTAAAGCTTATTTTATAATTTTGCACACATACATTAGTAAATCCAAAAATTAAATATTATGGGACTCTCAAATCTAATATCACGTATCGGAAAAATTTTCGAAGCAAACAGTAACGCGGCTCTTGACAACATGGAAGATCCGACCAAAATGACCAAACAGGCTGTGCTTGACCTGAAACAAAAGCTTGAGCGCGCGCTGGATGCAGAGGTGAAACTGAAGGCATTGGTTATTGGCAAGCGTACCACCGCGCAACAGAAAAAAACCGAGGCCGATTCGTGGGGCCTTAAGGCGACGCAAATATTAGACCGGGTTGACAGCAAACAAATAACACCGGAAGATGGCGACCGGTTAGCTAAAGAGGCTTTATCGCAGCAGCAACAGGCGCAACAACTGGCTATCCGTTACGCTCAGGAAGCGGCAGACCAGCAAAAAGTGCTGGACGGTATGGACGCACAGGTTAAGAAGTTGCATGATATGATTGATGATGCACAAAACCAGGCTGAAGAATTATCTGCCCGCCAACAGTCGGCCGATGCTTCGAAAGCGGTAAACAAAGAGTTAAGCTCACTGGGCACTAATAACACCAAAGAGTTGCTGGACAGAATGCGCAAAAAGACAGAAGAGAGCGAGCATATTGCACAGGCTTATGTTGAGTTGGATAATGCCAACAAATCGACCAAAGATGAAATTAATGAAGTGCTAGGTTCATCGAACCCCGACGCTGATAATGCATTGGCTGCTTTAAAAGCAAGCAGGGCTAATAAATCGATTACGGATGGCAAATAAATATAGTGTAACGCCTGAAAAGGCCGACCAGTTTGTAGCCATTTTGCTAATAGACTACCTGATAAACCGGCAAGGCACTTTGCCTATAATGATGGATGGCAATTTCAGGGTTTTAGAGCCATTGGCTATTAAACTTACCGCAGCCGGTTATTTGCGCACACCTACCCCCACTGAAAAGTACCAGGGATATATCGTTACGGATAAAGGCCGCGATGCGCTGGATAAATTTATGCAGCGTTACAGCGAGTACTTAAAGCTGTTTGATGTATTCTGCGCAGTGGACCTTACCGAAGGCACTTTTGCATTTTCGAAGTACTATGACTTTAACACAGATGACGAGTGGTATGCTTACCTGAACAAGGATAACTGGGAAGATGTACGGGTGGCCGTTTGCGAGTTTAAAAAGATGGACCCGGTTGAAATTGTGTTTATGTCGTTTATTAACGAAGGACGCTTTGATTTTGAAAAGGTGACCTGGCCGTTCGACTTAACATCGGGCGCCGTGTGGGACGAAATAACCGAGATATGCAATGCGGCGCTTACGGTTGAGCAGATTAACCAGGGCGATGATACGGTAATGCCTGATATTATTAAGCAAGGTGCCGATCTTACAGTTTCGTTGTTACAACAGGAAGAACAGCGCCAAAAAGAGGATGATGAAGCTGCAGAGCAAGATGCGCAGCAAAATCAAACCGAAACGATAACTGAAGAAACATACTCATATCCATCTACTTATTACGAATCTTACTACGATCCGTACTATGTAAGTCCGCTTTGGCTGGGGCTATTGTTTTTACTGTAATAAGAAGCCGGAACCTGGAAATTGGAATCAAGACTAGCTTCGTGGTTAAGATTCCTTACTCTCGCTTCTTGAAGCTTCTTCAATTGACGCAAACGATTATCTTAGCAACTTTTTGCAGGCATGGTAAAGATTTTTGAAACATTCGGCACATACATGACGCTTATGTACAGGGCCGTTTCCAAACCCGAACGGGCGGCCATGTACTGGAAGGAGACCTTCAGGCAGGCCAAAGACATTGGCATAGGCTCATTACCTATTATAGCCATAGTAGCCACGTTTATTGGGGCGGTTAGTGCGGTGCAATTTGCCTACCAGTTTAGCTCATTAAACCTGGTGCCCATGTGGTGGATAGGTTCGGTGGTGCGGAAGGCTATGATACTGGAGCTGGCCCCTACTATATCAGCCCTTTTACTGGCGGGTAAAGTAGGTTCAAATATTGCCTCGGAACTGGGAACCATGCGCGTTACCGAACAAATTGATGCGCTTGAAATTATGGGGGTAAACACCCCGGCTTACCTGATAGGGCCTAAAATTGCAGCCGCCATTTTTGTGGTGCCCATGCTGGTAATTATTTCGGTGTTTTTGGGCATACTGGGTGGCTGGTGGGCAGGTGTAGGCGGTCATTTTTATACGACCGCCGAGTATTTTAGAGGTGTGCAGGATGGTTTTAAATCGTACGATGTATTTATTATGCTGGTAAAATCGGTGCTTTTTGGTTTTATCCTGTCTTCGGTTTCATGTTATAAAGGCTTTACGGTACAGGGCGGGGCGGTTGAAATAGGCCAGTCGTCTACAAAAGCTGTGGTTTATAGTTCAATAATGGTAGTTATTGTAAATTTCCTGGTAGCATTCCTATTGCTGTGATAGAGATAAAAGACATAAAAAAGAGTTTTGGCGGCGTTCCGGTGCTAAAGGGTATCTCGTCCACTTTTGAAAGTGGTAAGTGCAACCTTATTATCGGCAAATCGGGGTCGGGAAAAACGGTAACCCTGAAATGCATGGTAGGTTTGCTTGAGCCTGACGAGGGGCATATTTTTTTCGACGGTAGAAACATCACTGACATGGAGTTTAGTGAGCGCAAGGAAGTGCGTAAGGAAATAGGTATGTTGTTTCAGGGCACTGCGTTATTCGATTCATTGAGCGTTCAGGAAAACGTGAGCTTTCCGCTGGATATGTTTACGCAAATGAGTACCGAAGAAAAACTGGACCGGGTTAATTTTTGCCTGGGCAGGGTTAACCTGGTTAACACCAATAAAAAATACCCGGGCGAGCTTTCGGGGGGTATGAAAAAGCGGGTAGGTATTGCGCGGGCCATTGTAATGAACCCCAAATACCTGTTTTGCGACGAGCCTAACTCGGGCCTGGATCCTAAAACATCCATCGTTATCGACAACCTGATACAGGATGTTACCGACGAATACAAAATTACTACGGTTGTAAATACGCATGATATGAACTCGGTAATGGGTATTGGCGATAAAGTTATTTTTATACACGAGGGTTTAAAATATTGGGAAGGCACCAATAAAGATATTTTGAAAATTACCGATGGCGAGCTATTTGATTTTATATTCGCTTCCGATTTTTTGAAGGATTTGAGGATGAGAGCGCATTTTGAAAACGATAAGTAAAAAATGAATCTAACCACTAAGGGCACAAAGATTAGCACAAAGAACACAAAGGATAATATTTTAGTGTGCTTGGTGTCGTAGCTTCCTTAGTGTGCTTTGTGGTTAAATGTATTAAGAATTAAAATAAAAATAAAATAATATGAGCGTATTAGTCAACAAAAATTCGAAGATTGTTGTGCAGGGGTTTACTGGTAAGGAAGGAACGTTCCATGCCTCGCAAATGATTGAGTACGGAACTAATGTAATTGGCGGTGTTACACCGGGCAAGGGAGGAGAGAAGCACCTGGATAAACCGGTGTTCAATACTGTGGCTGATGCGCGCAAGGCAACCGGTTGTAATGTTTCTATCATATTTGTTCCACCTGCTTTTGCAGCCGATGCTATTATGGAAGCGGCTGATGCAGGGGTTGAACTGATTGTATGTATTACGGAGGGCATTCCGGTGCAGGATATGGTAAAAGCCAAGGCTTATTTAACGGCTAAAAAATCGCGTTTGGTAGGCCCTAATTGTCCGGGCGTGATTACTCCGGAAGAAGCTAAGGTTGGTATTATGCCGGGCTTTGTATTCAAAAAAGGAAAAATTGGTATTGTATCTAAATCAGGAACGTTAACCTATGAAGCTGCCGACCAGGTGGTGAAGGCGGGTTTGGGAATTTCAACGGCAATTGGCATTGGCGGCGACCCGATTATTGGCACCACTACCCGCGAGGCCGTTGAATTATTTATGAACGACCCCGAAACTGAAGGGATTATTATGATTGGTGAAATTGGTGGAAGTCTGGAAGCTGAAGCTGCACGGTGGGTAAAAGCAAATGGCACCAAACCGGTGGTAGGCTTTATTGCCGGACAAACAGCACCTGCAGGCCGTAGAATGGGCCATGCCGGAGCGATTATTGGTGGTAAAGACGATACCGCGGCTGCCAAAATGCAAATTATGCGCGATTGCGGAATTACGGTGGTTGATTCTCCTGCAGCTATTGGCGAAACTATGGCTAAGGTGTTGAAGGGGGCTACTGCTGGTGTTTAATTTAATAGAGTTAGCAGTCAGTTACTTATAAATCAAAAAGTATGAGCAAACACGCGGTTATAGTGGTCTTTATTCTTTTAGCATTTGCCGGATGCAAGGACACAGATAATGCAGCAAAATGGGCAGGCACTTATAATGGCACTACCGGTGGGGCATATGCTAACACATTTAACCAGGTGGTGATACAGGAAAGCAGTGATAATGTGGTGAGGATATTTGCGAATACGGTTCAGCCTACCGGTGTATATACTTATGCTGTAATACAAAATGGAAAAGTGCAGAGTAGTTCATCGGTTACCTTTAATGAAACCGATTCTGTTTTGGGTGTAGCTCAACCCTTATTACTTGTAGGGACTGTTACGCTGAATGGTAGTATTCTTACCCTGCAGGGAACCGGAATAAATTCTTCTGACACCGTAGCGTATTATTTCTACGGCACTAAACAATAACCATGAATTATACGCTGATAACAGGCGCCTCCAAGGGCATAGGTAAGGCTATTGCCATTGAAGCTGCCAGCCGTAGCATGAATTTGTTGCTGGTTGCCCGCTCGAAGGATTTGCTGGAGAAACTGGCCGCTGAACTATCGACCAAAAATGTATCCATCAAAATTTTTGTGGCTGACCTTTTTGAAGCAGGGGCCGCAGAAAAAATATTTCAATACGCCAAAGAAAATTCTTTTAACATCAATATGCTGGCTAATAACGCCGGTATGGGTTTTTACGGCGATTTTGCAGATACGCCTTTGAGCAAGCATTTAGAAATTATGCATTTAAATATGGATGCATGCGTTAGTATGACCCACGCATTTTTAAAATACTCAGATTCCAAACAAAGAAGATACATATTAAATACGGTTAGTACGGGTGCATACCAGCCTGTACCTACCATGGCCATTTACTCGGCTACCAAATCTTTTATGCTGTCGTTTTCTCGGGCTATTCGCGAAGAGTTGAAGAAAAAAAATGTGTATGTAACAGCGCTTTGCCCCGGCGGCACCTACAGCGAGTTTTTTGATGCCGCCCAGATGGCGAAAGTGATTGAAAAAAACGCCCAGTTTATGATGAGCGCCGATAAAGTAGCCAGGGTGGGCTTGCAGGCGGTTATGAAAAACAAAAGCGTGGCCATACCGGGTTTTGTGAACAAAGTAGGGGCAGTAGCCGCCAAACTTACCCCGCACGATCTTGTAGTGCCTATGGCCGGGAATATTTTTAAGGTTTAGAGTAGTTCCGAAAATAGCAGTAGTGCGTTTGGCCTCTCTTGGTTTTAAAATCAACAAAAGCTTTTGTTCGGCCATTTTCGAAAAGAAAATGTATAATTACGAATGAAGCAAATAGCATTTATTCTTCATGGCAAAATAAAGCGGCAGGAAAAAATCATTGCTGCCGTGAAGGCAACATTCGGAGATACGGTGCAACTGATTTTTGCAGTAACCCAACATGCCAACCATGCTGCCGAACTGGCGCCTGAGATGGTGGATACGGGCGCAACCCACATTATTTGCCTGGGTGGCGACGGAAGTTTGAATGAAGTGATAAACGGAATAATGAGTGCGTATGAAAATGGCTATATTACGAAGAACGGAAAAGTGCGGGTGGGCTTGTTGCCTTATGGAACAGGTAATGACTTTGCCCGAACCGTGGGCGTGCTAAATGATATTGTATTGCTGAAGAATTGGATTGAGGAGGATAGTTTTAGGCAGATAGATTTAGGTTGGGCGGAGTTTTTTGACGCAGCCGGGAAAAAGACAAACCGCTATTTTGTAAATATTACTGACCTTGGTATTGGCGGCCTTATCGCTCATCGCTTGTCCAGTTCAACAAAGTTTTGGGGACCTACCATTACCTATCAATGGTCGATTTTAACGGCATTGTTTACGTACAAAAACCGACCGGTTAAAATTGAGGCCGACAGTTTTAATTATGAAGGCAGTATCATGAGTTTAATTGTGGCTAACGGAAAGTTTTTTGGCGGCGGAATGGGCATTGCTCCTGATGCTTTGGTGGATGACGGGCTGTTTTCGGTGGCGATAATTGGCGCTATAACGGTATTTGAATACCTGAAAAACCTGGGTAATATTAAGAAGTCAAGAAAAATCGCGCATCCCGAAATTAAATACCTCAAAGCTTCGGAAATAGCGGTTGAATCTTCATCGGGGCCTTTGCCTGTTGATATGGATGGTGAGTTTATAGGTTACTCGCCCATGCGGCTGAGGATACTGCCGGAGGCAATTAGTTTTATCGCCCCTAAATAAAAAGAGCCCTCTTATTAAAAGAGAGCTCTTTCTATTAAATAACTTCGGTTAACTATTTCTTTTTGAGATATACTTTGTTGCCGGTGCTGTTTACATAGTAACTGCCACCTTTAGGACCGGTGTAAACTGTTTCGCCTTTAGGCCCTTTTTGAGAAGGGTCAACTTTATCGGTTGACTTTACATCAGCAGGCTTTGCAGTAGTAGCAGCCGGTGCCGGTTTAGCACTGGTTGCGGCTGGTTTTGCGGTAGTTGCTTTAGCTCCCGTTGAACCGGTTGTTCCTTTAGTTCCTGAGGTAGTTTGTGCACTTACTCCTAAGGTAAGTGTAGCAGCTATAAATAATAGCGCCAGAGATTTGATTGCTTTCATTGGTTTGTTTTGTTTTTAATTATGGGTGAATATATGAATTTGTTTGAAAGGTGAAAATGCCTCTTTAAATTAATTTAAGGTAACTGGTAAAAGAAATCCCGGCCCTTAAGCCAGGATTTCTTTTCGTTAACTTAAATACTACTTAGCTGGAGTAGCGGTTTTGGTTTTTGTAGCACTGCTCTTTGAGGTGCTGGTGCTTTTGGTTGCAGGTTTGCCTGCAGCAGGCTTAGCCTTGCTATCAGTGCTTTTAGCAGCCGGTTTGGTTGTTGTGGTCGTCTTGCTTGTAGTTTGCTTCGACGTGGTTGCTGTTTGTGCTGAGGCACCAATTGCTATGGTTGCAGCTACAAACAAAAGGGCCAGATTTTTGATCGTTTTCATTTGTTTTGTTTTTTAATTGTGAACGAATGATGGTGCTAATCCAAACGCTGTGCCAAATTTATTTTGTGGTTTTCTTTTAACTTTCGTTAGCTGCCGGTAGTTAACAACCTGTAACGACCGTCAATGGTTATTTGATACTGCTATAATATATAACAGTGTGGCTATTTGAATCTGTTGTTGAGGTTATCTAATTTACTTTAAAGCTTAGCTGCAATTGCCTGTTTAAACAGGTGGTTCGGAAAGATAAAGCGAGATCGGATGAATTGTTATAATAAGGTAGGTACAAAAATAAAGCCCGGTCAAAAAACCGGGCTTTATCAAAAACTTTAGCTAAAATTACTTAGTAGCAGGTTTAGCATCAGACTTAGCAGCTGGTTTAGCAGCAGGCTTAGCGTCAGACTTTGCAGCAGGCTTTGCAGCTGGCTTTGCTGTAGTAGTAGATTTAGCAGCTGGTTTTGCGTCAGTTTTGGTAGTTGTACCTTGAGCGCTAACAGCTAATACTGCGAAAGCTACTGACAGAGTCAAAAAGATTTTCTTCATGGCTTTTGTTTTATTTTTGGGTTAATTAAAAAATGAAAGCCCAAATGTAAGTGATGGAAATTTAATTTCCGCATTCTTAATAGGTTTTCTTAACTTTTTTAAATGCTTTTTAACAAGTGCGGGCTTTTTTGATGGTTATAAACTGCTTTTTGTTGATAATGTGGCAATTAGGCAGCGTTTTTTCGTAACAAAAGAGGTATATAAAGCAATTAAGCCCTGGGGATGCAATTGCTGGGTAAAAGTTTTTTTCTTTGCCGGGTACGTAATTATAAGGACAAGAAGCAAATACTAATACATGCTATTAAAGAATAAAACAGCGCTTATAACAGGGGGAACCAGGGGCATTGGATACGCCATTGTTAAGAAATTTGCTGAACAAGGATGTAATGTGGCCTTTACTTATCTCAAATCTGAAGAGAAGGCGAAGCAATTAGAGTCTGACATGAAGGCTCTTGGTGTTAAAGCGCTTGCTGTTAGGTCTGACGCCGGCTCTTACGGCGAGAGTGAAAAGCTGGTTGATGAAACTGTGCAGGAGTTTGGCACCGTGGATATACTGGTAAATAATGCTGGCGTTACGCGCGACAACCTGATATTAAGAATGACTGAGCAGCAGTGGGATGAGGTGATTAATGCAAACCTTAAATCTGTTTTTAATCTTACCAGGCACATTTCGAAAGTAATGCTAAGAAATAAGAAAGGAAGCATTATCAACCTTACCTCTATAGTTGGTCTACGAGGGCAGGCTGGTCAGTCGAACTATGCGGCATCAAAAGCAGGTATTATTGGTTTTACAAAGTCAATTGCCGATGAGTTTGGTTCCAGGGGTATAAGGTGCAACGCTATTGCTCCGGGTTTTATTGAAACAGATATGACAACGGTGCTGCCAGAGGAAACAAAAAAGAGTATCCTTGCGCAGATTCCAATGAAACGGATGGGCCGCGCGGAGGAGGTAGCTGAAACCGCCTTATTCCTGGGCAGTGACCTTTCGACATACGTTTCAGGCCAGGTAATAAGTGTGTGCGGCGCTATGAGCCGGTAGAGAGGATTTTGTGAATGAATGGTTAAAATATCCACGCGTGATGATGAAACCTTATAAATTGCTTTTGTTTTTTTGAATTAAATTAAATCAACCCTCAACATTGAACTCCGGTCTTTCATTTCAATATCCTGCATGGTTCATTATTTTATGTGTGTTGCTTGGAGCAGTGTATGCCTTGTTGCTTTATTATAACGACAAAACTTTTAGTGAAAAAACCGGTGTTTCCCACATACGGCAGGCGCTGATGGGAACATTCAGGTTTTTGGCGGTTACTTTCCTGGCAATTCTGCTAATGTCTCCTTTTATCAGAAACCGCAGCACCCAAAAATTTAAGCCTATTGTGGCGCTGGTTGTAGACAACAGCGAGTCCATAAAAAACGGACTTGGAAAGGATACGGTTGAATACAAGAAAAAAATTCGTGCCCTTGCCGATAAACTTGCCGACAAATATGAGGTAACGCAGTTTTCGGCCGGAGGCCAATTGCGCAAGGGAATTGATTTTTCATTTACAGATAAATCAACTGATCTTAGTTCAGCGCTTGATGAAATCAATGACTTATATTATAACCAAAATCTGGGCGCTGTAGTCATTGCGTCTGATGGGATTTACAATCGCGGTATTAACCCGGTTTATGCTGCAAGTAAATCTGCATATTCAATTTATACTATTGCGCTAGGCGATACCTCCATTCAAAAGGACCAGAAACTGGCCAATGCTTTTTATAACAATATTGCTTATTTGAATGATGAGTTTGGTTTACGTGTAGATGTTGAAGCCAACAACCTGGCGGGAAAACAGGCTAAGTTAACGGTACATGAAATTGAAACCGGAACAGAGCTTAAGTTAATGGTTCAAAAAGATATAGTATATAACAGCGAGAATTTTTTTCAATCATATGATTTAACGCTTCCGGCTAATAAGGTGGGAATAGCGCATTACAGAATCTCATTATCGAATCTTGAAGGTGAGGTTTCATACAAAAATAATGTGCGCGATATTTTTGTTGAGGTACTGGATGGTCGGCAGAAAATTTTATTGGTAGCGAACTCCCCGCATCCCGATATTTATGCTTTCCGCTCTGCTATTGAGAGCAATAAAAATTACCAGTTGGACGTGGAGTATGCCGAGACATTTTCGCGTAAGCTGAATGATTATAACCTGGTAATTCTGCACCAGTTACCATCTAACAATAATAAAGTCAGCAATATTTTAAAAGATGCACGCGACCTTAAAAAGCCGCTGCTTTTTGTGGTTGGTTCACAAACCTCATTGGGCGATTTTCAGCGTTCGCAAAACGGATTAATCATTAAGGGAAGTGCCGATAAATTTAACGATGTAACCGCTACCGTTGCCAAAGACTTTTCTCTTTTTACGCTATCTGATAGAACGATACAAACCATTGGCAAATTACCCCCGTTTGTATGTTTCTTTGGCGATTTCACAGCTAATCCTTCATCTAAAATTTTGCTGCATCAAAAAATTAATAATGTTGATACTGATTTCCCATTGTGGTTATTTAATGAAAGTGGCGATACCAAGTTCGGTGTTATTTGTGGCGAGGGTTTATGGCGCTGGAGGTTGTACGATTTTGAAATGAATAAAAACCAGGAAGCCACCAATGAGTTAATCAATAAAACTATCCAGTATTTATCGGTAAAGAGTGATAAAAGACCTTTCAGGGTTAATCTTCAAAAAAATATTTTCCAGGATAATGAAGCCATTGCTTTTGATGCGCAGCTTTACAACGCCAATTTTGAGTTGGTGAATACTTCTGAGGTGGAAATGAAGATAACCGGTGAAAACGGAAAGGAGTATACCTACAAGTTTAACAAAAGTGATAACGCCTACACCCTCAACGCAGGTTTTTTACCAGTGGGTAGTTACTCATATATGGCGTCGGTTAAGTTTGGTAACGGCACACTTACTGCTGGCGGAAAGTTTTCAGTAAGTCCGTTGCAACTGGAGGAAATGCGAACCCGGGCCGATCACCAGGTGTTATATCAATTGGCTTCCCAGCATAATGGTGTAATGCACCACATAGGTGATATTGAAAAAATAGCTGATGAGATTGATTCAAAGAATCAGTTGAAGCCTGTTTTGTACGATAGTTACATAACCGAGAACGCCATTAGTTTAAAGTGGATATTCTTCCTGGTGCTCGGGCTTATTTCAGCAGAGTGGTTTATGCGGAAGTATTTGGGCGGGTATTAGAAATTTGTCCGGACGGTTTTAGGGATTTATTCTATTGTACGGTATTCTGAATTGGCCATTACTGTTCCACGTAAACAATAAACTTATCTTTAAAAAAGTCTTCGTTGAAGTAGGCGGAGATAGGGAATTTCTTTGCGTTTTTGACGGTTAGGAGTTCGGCATCTATATCCCCGCCTTTAAGGCATATCAGGCCGTTGCGAAACGCGTTTTGGTCTTTGGGTAAATATTTTCCTTTCGTCCAGCCAAGCAGCTCGGGCAACTTTGCTACCGCACGCGATACTACAAAGTCGTATTGATAATCCATTTCTTCAACGCGTGCGTGGAAGATGAATGTGTTTTTCAAGCCAAGGTTTGTTTTAACGTCGTCTACAACATTCAATTTTTTGCCTATTGAATCTACTAGGTGAAACCTGCTGTCAGGAAAAAGGATAGACAATGGTATACCGGGAAAACCGCCGCCGGTACCGAGGTCTAATATTTTTGTGGCGTTTTTGAACTGAACCAGTTTGGCAATGCTTAAAGAGTGTAGTACGTGGCGCTCGTACAAGTTATCAATATCTTTCCGTGAAACGACATTGATTTTTTCATTCCATTCAGTATAAAGCGCTTTGAGGGCTGCGAATTGTTGTATTTGCTCCTGCTTAAGATCAGGAAAATATTTCAAAATGATATCCATGCTTGATTTCGAATTTCAGAAGGGGGCCAAAGTACTACTGCAACGTGGAGTTAATATTTTTCGCGGGTAACTTTCAGCATATTATACAGCATATCCTTAGCTCTGAAAAGTTGGGCTTTTACGGTACCTAAAGGAAGGTCCAGTTTTTCAGCTATTTCTTCGTAAGAAAGCTCATCCAGATACCGCAACTCAATTAAAGACCGGTATTTAGGCGAAAGTTGCTCAATAGCCTCTCGTATTTTAGCGGCTCTCTGGTCCTTAATTACTGTTTCTTCAGGGTCAGGCGCGTGGTCTTTTACGGCAATGGGTGTCGTTTCTCCATCATCCGTAGTGCTGGTTTGGTCAAGGCTGGTGGTTTGCAGCCTTTTTTTGCGGATAAAATCAATGGAGTTGTTGGTAGCGATTTTAAAAAGCCAGGTACTAAAAGCGTAATCGGCTGAGTAATTGCCAATACTGTTAAATGCCTTGCCAAAGGCCTCAATGGTCAAATCTTCAGCATCATCACGATTGTGCACCATTTTAAGCACCATAAAAAATATCGAATCACGGTAGCGGGCCATCAGCTTGCTAAAAGCATTCTGATCGCCCTCTTTGGCCTTAGCTACTAACTCAAGGTCTTCCTGCGCCCGCGATGAAAATTTTGCGTTTAAGTCTTCCAATTGTCTTTAGGTTTCAGCAATAATAAGAAAAAAATTATCAGCAAATAACCGGTGTAAGTTATATCTAAAATTGGTGATAAAAAACGTAAGTTTTCAGAGCCCAGTTTTTTATAGATTTTGAAAGTTATCAAAAATCTGAGCAATAACCAGCCCAAAAACAATGCCACAGCGGGTTTTAACATGTGTCCGTATGAAAGTAAGGCAAAAAAAGAGGCATATAAAACAAAATTGCTGAGGGCAAAAACAAACAACAATAACTGGTGTATAAACTTATACTTAAACCCCGACCGCAGGTGTCTTTTCTTTTGATTGAGCCAGGCGCCGAAAGTGGTTTCGGGCTGGGTATACATGAAAGCGGCCTTGTCCACGCAAATTTCGGTGTTGCCGCCGTTGGCAACGGCGTTGATAAACAAATCATCATCGCCGGTAAGCAGTTTTTTGGCTTTATCAAAACCTTTAAACCCTTTCATCAGGTCCTTTTTATAACTCAGGTTTCGGCCAACGCCCATATAGGGTAGCCCGGCCCGGGCAAACCCGAAATACTGCAGCGCGGTAATAAAGTTTTCATAGCGTATTAACTTATTTAAAAATCCGGGTCGGGTTTCGTAAGGCGAATGGCCCAGTACTATTTTTGTTTGATCCAGGTAATAACCGGCCAGGGTTGCCAACCATTGGGTAGTGGCCGGTCTGCAATCGGCATCAGTAACGACAACGGTATCAAAAGTAGCCGCCTCAAGCCCTTTCATCAGGGCATACTTCTTACCCGCATAGGGTTTTGTGGCGCTGCGGGCAATATCGATTATTTTAAGGTTTTTGTTGCGCTTATAATAATCTACCAAAACATCAATGGTATTATCGGTGCTTTGGTCGTTCACCACTATAACCTCAAACTGTTTGTATTGCTGTATCAAAACTATTTTTAGAAACTGCTGCAGGTTTTTGGCCTCGTTTTTAGCACATATAATAACCGAAACCGGTGGGAGAAACTCGGCCCCGCTTTTAAAAGGACGAACAAAATTTAAGCGTAAAAATACCAACAGGTAATACAGCAACTGGATGGCTACGCAGACCTCAAAAATGACAAACAGCAGGTTCATTGCGCTACAAAGAAAATAATTGTGCGAATATCTTGGGTAATGAGCTTTCGAACCAGTTTACCATTATCGCCAAAGTGGTGAGGGGGCAGGACCCCGCGATTTGGACCATGTCTAAAGAAGTGACCCTTGGAGGTTGCGATGGTAAAACCATTTAAGCACTGGTTTTGATTCCTCACAAATGCGCGTATTTTCGTTTTTAACTCAACCTTAAATTATGTCGAACAAAGAAGCCCTGATACTGAGCGATACGTTTCAGAAAACGCGTGACCTTTCGCGCTGGTATTTAAGTTTATTGAAAGATAGTGACCCTTATAAGCGCTGGGAGATAAACGGCACGCACCTCAACAGTATTATCTGGGTTGCCTCGCACCTGGCATGGGCCGAAAATTTTTTGATAATAAAGGGAACCGGCGGCGAGGCGCTGGAAGTGGCCTGGCTGGATAAATATAATATCAGTAGTAATGGCGAGCTTCATCACCCAGACCATCATATGAAAGAGGTGATGAGCACTTTGAAGGCGGTGCATGAAAAGGCTATGGCCCACATGCCAACGGTGAGTGATGAAAAGATGGATGCTGAAAACTCGTTAGGTTTTGGTTTCGGCGGAATTAAAACCAACCGCATTTTGCTGCAGCATGCCATAAGGCATGAGGCGACGCATGTGGGGCATTTAAGCTGGCTTTGTAAAATCAATAAAATTGAAACTGTTTAATATGAATAGATGCCTGTGTGTATTTCTGTTTTTTGCCACTACTTTTTCATTAAAAGCGGCGGGTAATTATACCGCCGAACAAATTGCCGCCGAATCGAAAAAGGTAAATGATTTTTTGGATAGTAAGTTTGATGTAATGGTTGCCCGTAATCCAGAAATGGCTTCCACACTCGGCTTAAAAATAAATTACGGCAGCTGGACCGACCGGTCGGATGATTTTGCGCGCAGGGAGGTAACCATGGCCAAAGAAAACCTTGAATTTATTAAGCACACGTTTAATTTAAATATGCTCGACGCTCAAACGGCTTTAAGCGTTAAGATGTATGAAGAGGATATAAAAAGAAATGAAGAGGGTTTAAACTGGCTTCGTTACCATTACGATATAAGCCAGTTAGAAGGTGTGCATGACGACCTGCCCGCTTTTTTGGTAAACGTGCACAAGATAGACAGCGTAAGCGATGCCAAAGCATATATATCGCGCCTAAAAAGGATGGAAATGGTTTTTGTGCAGGTTATCGAAAATTTGAAGAAGAGCGAGGCGCAGGGGGTTATACCGCCTTACTTCACTTTTAAGTATGTAAGCGATGATATAAAAGCCTTTATAGCCGGTTGCGATAAAACAGATGAAACCAATGTGTTGCTTACCGATTTTACCGGCAAGGTTGAAAAACTGAATATAGAAAAGGAAGAAAAGGCAAGACTGGAAAGACAGGCAGCGATGGTTATTAAGGTAAACGTAAAAGTGGCTTATATTAAACTGTTAGATTACTGGAACGAGCTTGAGCCCAAGGCAAAAGCAAAGGGAAGCAACGGAATATGGAACGTGCCTAAAGGCAACGAGTATTACACCTATATGCTGGGTTACCACACCACAACCAACATGACTGCCGACCAGATTTTTGAAACCGGTGAAAAAGAGGTAGCGCGCATTCACAAAGAGATGCATGCGATTATGAAAAAGGTGAATTTTAGAAACGATTCGCTGGAAGCTTTTTTTGCCTACATGCTGAACGACCCGCAATTTAAATATAGTAATGACGATACCGGCCGGTCTAAACTTTTGGAAGATGCCAACCGGTATATTGACAACATGCGGGTAAAACTGCCTGAGTTGTTTGGCACATTGCCTAAAGCGCCACTGGTGGTTATGAAGGTGGAGAAATTCAGAGAGAAGAGCGCAGGGGGCGCTTTTTATGAGGACCCTGCGGAAGACGGTTCGCGGCCGGGCAGATATTATGTGAATACTTACAATATGAACGACGAGCCGAAATTTCAGATGGAGGCACTGACTTATCATGAGGGAATACCGGGCCACCACATGCAAATTGCCATTGCACAAGAACTAAGAGGAGTGCCTAAATTCAGGAGACATGAATTGTATACCTCATATGTGGAGGGATGGGCATTGTATTGCGAAAAACTGGGTAAGGAAGTTGGCAAATACCAGGACCCTTATTCGGATTTCGGCCGGTTATCGATGGAAGTTTTTCGGGCGGCCCGGTTGGTGGTTGATGTAGGTATTCACTACAAACACTGGACCCGCGAACAGGCTATAGATTATTTTGTAAAGAATACCGCCAATGCCAAAGGTGATATTGAGCACGAAATTGAACGTTACTTTATCTGGCCCGGTCAGGCAACTGCATATAAAGTGGGTATGATGAAGATTTTAGAGTTGCGTGAAAAGGCCAAAAAAGAATTAGGTCCCAAATTCGACATCCGCAAATTTCACGATGTGGTGCTAACGAATGGGGCGGTTACTTTAAATACGCTGGGTGGGTTGGTAGATAATTACATCGCTGAAACGAAGGCGGGGAGATAGTTTATAGGTTTCAGATTTCAAGTTGGCCCCTTAGTGCTTGTTAATCTGAAATTTGAAACTAGAAATTTGAAACCCGTTTATAAACCCTGATTTGCGGAACCGTTTCGGGTAAAGTATCGCGGGGTGTAATAGTGTCCAATACAACTATACGCTCGTCAAACCGGCTAACCGGTGTAAGGGTGGCTGCTAATTGATATTGGCTTTTAAAGTTGTTAAACCATTTCAGTATCCGGCTTTGATGGTTATAACCGGCATCAAAAATGGAATGTGATGAATAAATCAAAATGGCAGGTTTGCATTTTTCTGACTGAGCAATGAATTCGCCGGTCATCATATCAGCATACTTTTGATTTTCGAGCATGGGGTAGATATAAATATAACCCGAGGCCGACCGGCGCTGAGATAAAAAGAATAGCTGGGGTTCGGTACCTACCTGGCAAATGCGGTCGGTAGGTAAAGAGTGTTCTTTGACATAGGAAGCAATTTTAAAGGAGGCGGCGAAGGGCGTTCCGGGATAAAGTTGTTCGGTAACTTGTTCGGGCGAAAAATAAAAGAAGCATTCGCGCTGGTAGCACATAAAGAAAGCAACGCTGGCTGCTATATATATAGACAAAGCCCGGCAACGGACTTTTGGTTGCAAAAAACCCGAAAGTTGAAACGCCGAGTAGGTAAACAACAATGCAAATACCGGCAGCACCATTAAAAAGTAATGCCTGCGGAAATAAAACCCCGGACAAACGGCCAGTAAAGAAGCTACGAGAAACAAAAGAAGAAAACTCCTTGTTTTCGGGCGTTGGGCAGGCAAAGCCAGGCCCACTAAACCGGCGATGGTAAACCAAATGAGCAGTGGAGATAAGTTGCTACCACTGGTTGGCCCTGAAGGTTCAAGTGAAGTTGTTGCATAAGGCACCAGGCCCGCATAGGCCCGGGCATATTGAATGGTAAGGAAATAGAAACGGTCCCAAACCCCGGCATGACAAAGGTAGAGACACATGAGCAGCACAGGTATAATTCCACCAACAGCATAAGTTGCCAGGTATTTGAAAGACTTTTGGCGCTGCATGTAGAGTATCCAAACCAATCCGGCCAAGGCGAATACCAGGGCGTGCTGTTTCATCAGGCAGGCGGTGGATACAAAAAGACCTGCCAGAAGTATGTCGGGCACTGATTTGTCTTCAGTTCCCCGGTATAGAAAATAGAGTGCGGGAATTAAACAGGCCACCACAAAATGCTCGGCGTTAGTTTGTATGCCTTGTAAGGCCAGCGTTAGGTTAAATAACATAAAACCGGCGGCGGTCAACCAACCCGCCAACGGGTTTATAATTCGCCGGCCCAAAAGAAAAAGGAAGGTTGCACCGGCCAGTTGTAGCAATATAACCAGGTACCGCGGGGCTGGTATTCCCTCACCAAATAAGGTAAAGGCGAGGGTATACATATAATATGTGCCGGGAAACTTCATGTTGTAAACCTGCTGGTAGGGAGGGACACCGTGGCTAATCATTTGTGCCGCGTAGGCGTATTCGCCTTCATCGCGCTCAAACGGTATGTTGACCAGGTGAATGCGGATGCTAACCACCATAAGGATAGTGAGCACGCATAGCGTTTGATAAATGCGTTGGCTTACATTTTCGGTCATTTCAACGCCAATAATAGCTGAAGAAATGCAATGAGGGGCCGATTTGTTATTTCAAATCTGCTAAAGCGGGAATGACTTACTAACGGCTCAAGGGGCTTGCAAAATGTTAAATATTATTCCAGAAAACGCCAAAAACGTTCAAAAATGACGAATTCAGGGGTAGTTTGCTCCAATTTATCAACAGCTTTAAGCTTGGCAAAAGCTGGTTGGCGAAATTTTCACAGAATAATTCCATCTTTGTAGCCGAACTATGATTAAAGTTTCGGCGTTTTAAAACCAAACTAAAGTACATGGGAATATTTGATAAGTGCTACGATTATAACATTACCGAGATTGTGAAAGAGCAGGGGGTTTATCCTTACTTCCGTCCAATTGAGGAGAGCGAAGGGCCTGTTGTAATGATGGAAGGTCGCCATGTAGTTATGGCCGGCTCGAACAACTACCTGGGTTTAACGGCCCACCCTAAAGTAAAAGAAGCTGCAATTAAGGCCATTGAAAAATATGGCACCAGTTGTTCTGGCTCGCGTTTCTTGACGGGCACCATTGATTTACACAACCAGTTAGAAGAGAAAATTGCCCGGTTTATGGGAAAAGAGGCCGTGCTTTTGTTTAGCACAGGTTTCCAGGCGGGGCAAGGGGTTATTTTCCCGCTCATCAGTAAAGGCGATTATATTCTTTCGGATAAAGACAACCACGCCAGTATTGTGGCCGGCAATTTGTTAGCCGCTTCTATTAATGCCAACGTAATTCGTTACAAGCACAATGATATGGAAGACCTGGAGCGCAGGCTTTCGCAAATACCGGATGGGGCTAATAAAATGATTGTTACCGATGGGGTTTTCAGCGCCCACGGAACCATCGTTAAATTAGAAGAACTTAAGAAACTGGCTAAACGCTTTAATGCCAATGTATTTTTGGATGATGCCCATGGTTTTGGCGTTTTGGGCGAAAAGGGCCAGGGCACCGCTCACTTCTTTAATGCCGAAGATGACATCGATTTAATTGTTTGCACTTTCAGCAAAACCCTGGCATCGCTGGGTGGCTTTGTGGCGGGACCAGAGAGAGTGATTAACTTCCTGAAGCACAAATCGCCGGCTTTGATTTTCTCGGCTTCACCTACACCGGCTTCGGTAGCGGCGGCTGATGCGGCTTTGGATATTCTGATAGCACAGCCGGAACTTGCCGCCCGGGTTAGAAGAAATGCTGACCGGGTGCGTGTTGGCTTACGCGACATGGGCTTTAACGTGGTGGATGGTGAAGCGGCTATTGTGCCCGTTATTATTGGCGACGACAATAAGACTTTTGCCATTTGGAAAATGTTATACGATGAGGGTGTGTTTGTAAACGCATTTATTTCGCCGGCTACCTCGCCGGGTATGCAAATGCTTCGTACCAGTTACATGGCAACACATGAGGACCATCACCTGGATGTTATTCTTGACAAATTTCATAAAGTGGGAAAATCGCTGGGCTTGTTAAACCCCGAATATTCGCACACGTAATCACTTTATTTTTAGATTTGAAAAGCGATGGGCTATGAGCAACTCATAGCCCATCGCTTAATGCTAAAAGCCCAATAAATTCACACTATGAGTTCGAAAAAACGAAACTACTATTACATTGAAGGAAAGGACCCTGCCGACCCTTCGAAGTTAAAGTATATCAACCGTGATATTGAATGTGATGATACGTTTGACGGCGATTTGGTGATGCTGGCATTTCCTATAGGTTTGATGAAGGAAATTTCATCGGTGCTTTCGGAGTTTCACCTACGCAGCGATTCAGATTATTTTTACAGCGAGTGCAAGGAGGTTGTTTCTGTTCCCGAAAAACATGTCAATGAAAAAGGTGAGGGTAACCTTACTTTCCAGAGCTACTTCCATAAATTTCCTGATTCAGTTCAATATTTTTTCGATGATGCGATTGTAGTAGTGATGATGCATCCACAAAACGCTACCGATGCACAGGGCAATCACGACTATAATATGATTGGCTATATACATTGCAACCACATCGATTTTAAAGATGCGCAAGGGCAGTTGCATAACGGATATTACTATAACGTTTTGAGGTTAAGTGAGCGTGTGGTAAATGGTAAACCTATTTACCGTCGCAAGCGCATTTTCACTACCATGTTCAGTATTTTGCTGGATATGGTTACCATGAACGATATACATTTTGTATACGCCAGCATGGGCCGCGAAAACCAGGCCATTAATGATGCCCTTAAAATGAACAGTGCCCGGCACGGTAAGTTTTTCGAAACTTTCCCCATGCTCAACAACTCGCACGCCAATTTAATTTTCGGCAGCAAGTCGTCCGCCAAAAAACTGGTTGATATTTCGGATAATAAAGAGAAACTGCACGAGTACTATTTAAAAATTAAAGAAACCCGCGACACGTTTGTCTTCAATCAACTGCATACGGAAGAGAAATTTATAAGCATGTTGAACCGGGTTTTGAAATCATCGCCCAGCAGCCGGGTGTATATGATACCGGATGAAAAAGGGAATATCCTTTCAGCCGGTGTTTTTATTAACTGGGGCGATTATCTGCATGTTAAACTGCAGAACCCAAGTGGTTTGCTAACAGTTATTGATAAACTGAGGATTACTGATAAACTGCTTGTTCCTATTTTGCTGGTAGGCCCTTTGGATAGTGTGAAGATCCTGGTAAAAGGAGCTGCTTCATTGTATCGTCAACAAAAAGTGCATCTAACCGTTTTAAACGGCACACCAGGCGATCCTTATTACGAGTGGAAAAAAGGCATCATCAGCGACCCTTTTGTGTACTTCGTTATTTACGACCGGCCCAAAACATACCAGGCTATGAAAGACCTTAGCAAGGACGCTGAAGGAAATATCCGGTTGTTTATTGATACGCCGATGTTGTAGGTGGGTAGTGTCGCATGTTGGCGGTCTTATTGTCGGAGTTTAATTTTGATTTAAGATATTAATTTTTCATCTTTGGCCTACCCATAGAGCTACCGCTTTCTTTAACCCCCTAAACAATTAAATATGCGAAAAATTATTACGTTATTGGCTTCGGCCATTATAACGCTTTGTGCGTTTACCCAGGTGCCTCAGCAAATGAACTACCAGGCTGTTGTGCGAAACGCATCAGGCGTGCCGTTGGCGGCCGGTAGTACAGTTAGCATACGCTTCCAGATTCACGACGTTACACCCAGCGGTACGGTAGTTTTTACTGAAACGACATCGGCGGTAACTAATCAGTTTGGGTTAATTACTTATTCCATTGGTTCGCTTGCAAGCCTTTCAGCGGTTAACTGGGGCAGCGGTGCTAAGTACCTGCAGGTTGAAATTGATCCGGCCGGTGGTTCGAATTTTTCAGATATGGGAACAAGTCAGTTGTTGAGCGTGCCTTATGCTTTGTACGCTGCAAATTCCACAGGAACTCAAGGCGCTACGGGCGCTACCGGTAGTAATGGTGCTGCTGGTGTTACCGGTCCTACCGGCGCTTTGGGTAATACCGGAGCTCAGGGCCCTACTGGCGCCAATGGCATACAGGGCCCGACTGGTGCCACGGGCGCCGATGGATTGCAGGGTGTTACCGGCGCAACGGGTAATGATGGCCAACAAGGGGTAACCGGTGCTAGCGGCAATGATGGCCAACAAGGCGCAACCGGTAATGATGGAGTTGTAGGTGCAACCGGCGCTACCGGAATAACCGGTAATGGCATTGATAGTGTTTTCAATCCGGGTAATGGCAACGCGGTTATAACCTTTACTGATGGCAGCACCGATACCATTGCTCTTTTAGCGGGTCCAACCGGAGCAGTAGGTCCGGAAGGTTTAATAGGGAATACTGGTGCAACGGGGGCTACGGGAACGGGCGTTGATAGTGTTTCAAACCCGGGCAGCGGAGTTGCAGTCATAAATTTTAGCGATGGAAGTATGGATACCCTTACCCTTTTGGCCGGGCCTACCGGTGCCACCGGTCCGATTGGCGTTACAGGAGCAACCGGCTCTACCGGTGTTACCGGAACGGGCATTGATAGTGTGACTAACCCGATTGCAGGTACTGCTGTTATTAATTTAAGTGATGGCACAATGGACACCATCAGTCTTTTAGCCGGCCCTACCGGGGCTGTGGGTCCTACCGGGGTGCAGGGCGATACGGGAATTCAGGGTATACAGGGCGTTACCGGTGCGCAGGGCGATCAGGGAATTACCGGTCCTACCGGCCTGCAGGGGGACACCGGGATTCAGGGTGTACAGGGTATCACGGGGCCAACCGGGGCACAGGGTGATAGCGGCTTTCAAGGCATACAGGGCCCTACCGGGAGTACGGGAGCCACCGGTCCTTCGGGGGGGCCGGTTGGACCGACGGGACCTGGTGGTAATGATGGTGCTACTGGCCCAACAGGGCCATCGGGTGATCAGGGAATAACCGGTGCGGCAGGAAGTACCGGAGCAACAGGGCCTACCGGTCCATCAGGAACTGCGGGTTCCAACGGAAATAACGGTGCTACGGGGTCATCCGGTCCAGCCGGGAATAACGGCGCTACTGGTCCAACAGGACCAGCTGGTGCGACAGGCGCTACGGGGCCTGCTACCGGTACGGCTGGTGGAGATCTTGCGGGTAATTATCCAAATCCTACCATAGCTACATTACCTGCCATTAGTGGTGCGGCGCTAACTAATTTAAATGGCAGTAATATCAGCTCGGGTACTATAGCACCTGCAAGGCTTGGCTCGGGTACGGCTAGTTCAACTACTTACCTTAATGGCAGTGGTGCATGGTCTACACCTCCGCAAAGTATAGTATGGTCAAATGGGTTTTTGAGCCCAGGTGATGATAATGTGCATTATGTGGGTTTGTCGGGTTCGCTCGGAAATGCAGGAGTTGTAACCAGCGAACCAATGAGCATATCCGGAACATTTGATGCATTCTATATTTACGTAGTGGTTGGCGATACTGCCATTGCCGGCGCAGCTCCAACCAATACAACTACGGTAACCCTGTATAAAAACGGGGTTGCTACCGGCATGAGCTTCTCGTTTTCCATGGCAAAAACGCTTGCGTCAGGGGCTGTTGTTGGTACCTTTACCAATACCACAAATGTTTCTTATGTTCAGGGAGATTTGATTGGCATCCGCTGGCAGTCGACTGATGGGGTTGACGGAGTTTTGGGTCAGTGTACTATGCAAATTCACTCGCATTAACGTACGGTGAAATAAGAAATGTCGGCGGTAATTTGGGCAAGTATTTGCCCGAATTACCGCTTTAACTTTTCGATTACACTTGTATTCTCATATAAAAAGTATATTTTTCAATAATGGGAAAAACAAACGGCAGAAGTAAACCTCCGAACCGCGTTTTACGTTTTTGGAAAATACTTGGCCCGGGGCTTATTACCGGCGCCAGTGATGACGACCCATCAGGCATTGCTACTTACTCGCAGGCCGGCGCGCAGTACGGCCTTTCCACGCTTTGGACTGCCCTGCTCACTTTCCCCTTAATGGCTGCCATACAGGAAATGTGCGCCCGCATTGGCATGGTAACCTCTCGGGGACTTACCGAAACCATCAAAAAGAATTATCCTAAACCGGTGCTGTATTTAATGCTGCTGTTCAGCTTTCCGGCCATCGTTATGAATATAGGCGCTGATATTGCCGGTATGGGTGCCGTGGGTAATCTTCTGTTTCCAAAATTTCCGGCGCATTATTTCAGTGTGCTTTTTACGCTTGTTATTTTGGTCCTCATCGTTTATCTGCCTTACCAAAAAATTTCGGGCGTACTCAAATACTTGTGTGTTGTATTATTAGTGTACTTCGTTGTTCCGTTTTTATATAAGCAGGATTTCGGCCAAATTATTAAAGACACCTTTATTCCCAACATACAATTCAACAAACAGTTTATCAATATCCTGGTTGCTATTTTGGGCACTACCATATCGCCTTATCTTTTCTTTTGGCAGGCCACTATGGAGGTGGAAGAAATGAAAAGCACCAAAAAGCTGGTG
>Ga0316217_10002161_pt1 | contig 24117 bp, 18 predicted proteins | sample 1anoAmetaG_FD_203633 | JGI IMG/M metagenome (GOLD analysis project Ga0316217, IMG submission 203633) | Freshwater microbial communities from Trout Bog Lake, Wisconsin, USA - 1anoA | ecosystem: Environmental > Aquatic > Freshwater > Lake > Hypolimnion/Profundal zone | place: USA: Wisconsin...
AATTTTTTTCATTTACATCAGGGTTTAGCGATTTTGGCCAAGCGCTCGATCCATGCCTGCTCACGCATCGCTCTGAGACAGCAAGACTAACACCCAGCCAACACTTCCCTTCGCACGCGCTATGCCAAGGGGTAAGAGAGAACCTCGGATTGATCGTAAAACACTCTTTGACAATGGGATACAAATTGGATGGTTTTGGTTGTCGCGGGGGATTCGTGGCGCTTTTTAACCATCCCGCTCAGAAGTCGCCAGCCGCCGGGGGAACTCCAAACGCATCACCGTCACATGACCAGCATCCCGGCTAACCGAAGCCCCAACCCACCCTCGCGCCGGTGCGCCGGACGCCGTCCGAACGCTTCGCCAGGACCGGCGCATCGCCCTGGATCGCAAAGCGTTTGGATGACGCCGAGCTTTCCGCCGCTCAGGAGATCTTCTTCAGCAACCAGAGCAGTTTCTCGCGAACCGGCCGACGGTGGGCCGAGCCAGCCTTGGCGGCGGCCAGCCGGTCATAATGGGCCGCGAACCAGTCGTAACTCTCGCGGAACATCTCGTCGTTGGAATAGCGCGGCTTCCACCCCATGCTCAGCAGCTTGGAGACGTCGAAATGAAATGGCTTATGATAGGTCAGGTAATGCCACGGCGCGAGCGGGCTCAGGCCCAGCCAGTCCAGGACCTGGAGGGTGTTACAAGTGAGGCCGGCGGGGAGGGACTTCACCAGAGAAGTCGAATGGACGCAGCCGATGAGGTTCTCGAGGGCCTGGCGAACCGAACCGAAGCGTTCGGCGCCCACGTTGTAGATCCCGGGCTGGCCGTGGTCCAGAGCGAGCAGATAAGCGTCCATGAGATCGTTTGCATGCACGAATTGAAACAACCCGTCGCCGCTGCCAATGACATAGACATTGCGCCCCTCGCGAATCCACTCGAACAGGATCTGGAAAATCCCCAACCGGCCTTCGCCCAGGATCGTCCGGGGGCGGATGACGATCAACGGCAGGTTGGCGCGGGCTGAGACCTCGCGGACGGCCTGTTCCCCTGCCAGCTTGGCCCGGCCGTAAATCTCCACCGGCCGCAAAGGCGCGGCCTCCGTGATGGGGCATTGCTCCGGGACGCCAAAGATCGCCGAGGAGCTCATGTGGATGAAGGCCCGCACCCCGGCCCGCGCCGCTTCCTCGGCCGCGATGCGACTCCCCTCGACGTTGACCTCCTGGAACCTGGCGCCGGATTTGGTCAGGGGAACCAAGGCGGCGTTGTGATGGACCACATCCACCCCGGCCAGCGCTCGGCGCACGCCTTCCCGATCCCGGATATCGCAATGGATAAACTCGATGTCGGCTGATCGGGCGGAGTCCTCCCAAATATCCAAGACCTTGACCCGATCACCGCGTTGGACGAGCCGCCGCGCGATCAAGTTGCCCAGGAATCCCGAACCGCCGGTGACGAGGTGCGTTTGTGTTTTCATGGTTAGATTCGGATCCTTTGGCGCACGCACCAGGCGAGGGAACTCCGCATGCCTTCTTCAAGCTCGACGGTCGGCCGGTATCCCAGTTCCTGCTCGGCTTTGGCCACGGAGCACGCGATGGTCTGGTTCATTTCGGAAAGGACATGGATTTTCTGGTGGTACCAGCCCAGGCTTTGCAAGGCGGCGTCCAACCGCATCGCCACCGCGCTGGCCAAAGAGGGTAAGCGCAGTCGTTTATGGAGGCATTTATGGCCGAACTCCCGTTCGAGCAAGCGCTCGACGGTGTCCACGATCTCATTCATGGAATAGGGCCGACGGTCGGCAATCCAGTAGGTCTGGCCGTTGGCCCGTTCGGAAGTTGCCGCCAGCAACAAAGCCTGGCAGAGATTGTCAATGTAAGCCATCGACCGCAGGTTCCGGCCCGAGCCAACGATGGGGGCCTTGCCATCGCGAATCATGCGGAAGAACAGTGTCTGGCGGGGCGGCTGGTTCGGACCGTAGAACCACGGGGGGCGGAGAATCACGGTTTCAATCAGACCGCGTTGTTGGCGTTCCCGGACGGCCAACTCCATGAGCATCTTCGAACGCCCGTAATTCATATAGGGACGATAGGGCGACCACTCGTCGAAGAGGTGGTCCGGGTGCGGATTGCATCCGCAAGGCGAGTTGGAGGAGACAACGACGGCGCGCCGCACTCCGGCCCGAATGGCGGCGTCCAGGAGATTCGACGCGCCGGCCACATTGACCCGATAAAAGTCGGCCACGCGGGCGGGGTGAATTATCCCCGCGGTATGGAAGAGGGTCGCGCCTCGGGCGTCGCGGCAGAAGCGCTCGCAATCGGCGGGATTCTGGAGATCGCCCTCGAAGACTTCGAGGCGGTCGGAGACGCGTCGGAGGGCCGAGGCGTCCTGGCCGGGCAAGGCCAGGCAGCGAAGGCGAAGGTCCGCCTGGGGTTCAGCCAGCGACTCGTGGTCAGGTAGTCCTGCAAGCAGCGCCTCGACCAGGCGCGACCCCAGCCAGCCAAAGGCGCCGGTGACGAGGACCTGGTTTGATTGGGAAGGGATCATTGAATGATGAGGCTGGAGCTGGGGCGGTCGTTACCCAGGGCAGGTCTCACTGGGGCCTCGATTGGACTTTGCGGTGAACTCTTCATCCTAAAACCTAACCGCTTTTCAAGAACCGCAGTACGTTTCTTCGCGCCAGGGCCATGATGGACCCTTGCGGGTTGACCCCCGGGGCGGTGCAGAGCAGGCTAGCGTCGCCGATATATAAGTTGTCGAACCCATGCAAGCGCCCATAGGAATCCGCGGCGCACCGGGCGAGGTCCTCACCCATCGGGCAGGAGGAAAACAAGTGTATAGTCATGAGGTTGGCCAGTCCTTCAGGCAAAAGGGTCGGCAGCTTCCGCAGTTCGTCCAGGGAGGACAATCGCGGGCCATGGTTCAGGCCGGGGAAGAGCGCCTCGGCCCCGGCGGCCAAGAGGGCCTCGCAGAGCTTGTGCAGGCCGTCGGCCAGGTTGCGGCGATCGTTCGCCGTTAGCGGGTAGCGAACCAGGGCGTGCTGAAAGCCCGGCAGTTGGCGAACGGAGCCCCGGGCCTCGGCAGTGATCATCGCGTAATAATTGGCCATGCGGTCCCAGGAACGACTCGCCTCGCCGGCGGAGGCGGGGTGATCGATCATCCCCAAAGCCAGGTAGGCGGGCGAGCTGATCGAGCAGCCAAAACTGAGCCGAGGCGCAAACTCTTTGACCTGGTGGACCGGCACCCCCATATCCAAGGTGTTCACAGGCTCCGGGAAGCGGGCGACCACCTTCACGGTGGGGTGGAGTTGGAGCGTGTCGCCGATGTTTCGCGTGATCCCACTGCGACGCAGCAACGCGGGGGTCTGCACCGCGCCGGCGCACAGGAAGACCGTGGGCGCGCGGATCTCCAACGCGCCATGAGCGCGGTGAGTAGCGCGAAGAAGCCACTGGTCGCCCTCTTTCCGCAAGCGATCGACGCGCGCGTCGGGCAAGAGCCGCCCGCCGGCGCTCAGAAACCGTGGAAGATAGGTTTGGGTCATCGTTTGGCGAATGCCGCCGCCGCCGCCGCCCGTGTCATAGCGAAACCAGCGCGGCGCCTCCAGCGACTTCCACCCGAGACGAACCGCCCCCTCGTGGAGCTTTAGCGAGGCGGCAGGCGCTGCTCCCGGCAGTGTCGAGACGGACACCTCGCGCTCGCAGGCTTCGAAATGCGGTCGCAGCTCCGCTTCGGTCAGGCCCGCCACTTGGAATTCCTGGCGCCAATGCTCCAACACCTCCGGCGGTGTCCGATGGTAAAGCCCGCTGTTGATCTCGCTGCCGCCGCCGACGCAGCACCCCTCCACATAGGCCACCTTGGTCCGGCCCATCGCGATCGTTTGCCCGCCGTTGCGATATTTCTGTTCCATCTCCTGCTGGGAGAAGGAACGACACGAATGGAGCGGTAGAAAGGGTCCTTCCTCAATGAGTAACACGTCCCGACCGGCTTCCGCCAGCAGGCAGGCGGTGATGGCGCCCCCGGGTCCGGAGCCGACGACCGCTACCTCGCAGCGCAACTCGCGTCCCGGTTCGACGAGAACGCCGTTCGCGGGGGGCGCCGGCGGGGCGACGGGAACGGCCGAAACGGGCGAAGGTTCGCGGCTGTATAGGGCGAGCGTGGCGAGGCTCTCGTAATAGCGCAACAGGTCGCGCGCGAAACCGAACTTAGAGTTTTTCCAGGCCTCCGCCTGGCGCCTCCGAACGGCCGGCGGCTGGGTGTGAAACCGGTGTCCGTTGCGCGCCAGTCCAGCCAGATCGAAACCGAGCGTGGCGGCCAACATCGGCCCGCGGAGGTAATCCGGCAGTCGCGCACGCTGCCGAAGAATGAAAGCGGTCAGATCGTTGAAGGGCGCTTGACCGTCGGCGGGGTCTCCTACGGCATGGCGGGACGCCAGAGTGTAGGCCAGAGCCGAGACCGCGTCGTGGTAGGAGTCGCTAAAGGGGTGGGGCATGGCGAGCGGCGCGGGGCTACGCGGACCAACTCCGGGCCGCCAGCCAGAGCACCAGGAGGGTCAGGATGCCCACCACATAGCTGGCTCGGTCTTTCAGGGCGAAGACGATCGGATCGTCGTGCATTTGGGAGCGATGAGCGATCAGCCAGACGCGGCTCACCCAATAGAGCAGTAGGGGACAGACCAGCAGCAGCAGCATGGGGTGATGGTAGAGCGCTTTGACCTCCTGGCTGTTGACATACAGGGCCAGCACGAGCACCGCCATATAACCGCTAGTCGAGCCCAGCGTGGCGACCAGAGGCCCGTCGGCGGCCACGTAACCGCGGCCTTTGATCGCCGGCGGCTCCTGCCCGCGGGCGGCCTCTAGTTCGACGAACCGTTTCACCAGGGCCAGGCTCAGAAAGATGAACATCGAGAAAACCAGCAGCCACGAGGAGTAAGCCACCCCGGTCGATTCATGGCCGGCAACCAGCCGGATCGTGTAAAGCCCGGCCAGGCAGAAAACATCGACCATCGCAAAGCGCTTCAACCCCCACGAATAGGCGGTCGTCAGGACCAGGTACAGCGCCAGCACGGCCATGAAGCCCCACCCCAGCCGGCAGCCGAGCAAGCCGCCGGCGGCAACCAGCGCCGGGACGGCCAGCAACCCGGCCGACAAGGGCAAGGCGCCGGAAGCAAAGGGACGCGTCCGCTTTCCCAGGTGGTGGCGGTCGGCGTCGAGGTCGCACAAATCGTTGAGCACATAAACCCCCGAAGCGCACAAACAGAAGGCGGCAAAGGCCTGGACGGCGTCCAGCACCAGCGGCAGTTGGGTGATCTTGTGCGCGGTCACCAACGGGACAAAGAGGATCAGATTCTTCACCCATTGGTGCGGCCGGAGGGCCTGGAGGCCGGCGCTCCACAAGGAGCCCGGCGGGGGAAACACGCGGCCGACCGAGCCGCGCTTTCGGGCTTGCGCCTCCAGCCCGGGTGAGGCGTTGACCACCAAGGCCAGGCGAGACCGCGCCCAGACCGGCAGGTCCACCGTGGAATTGCCGGCATAGTCAAACCCTCGCTGGCCAAACCGTTCGACCAGTTTGGCGGCCTTGTTTTTTCCCCGCAGGTTGCTCTGGCCATCGCTGGCGAGCACCTCGTTAAAGAGGCCCAGATAAGCTGCCACGGGCTCGGCCATGCGGCGATCGGAGGCGGTCACCAGCAAGATCTGGCGTCCGGCGCGGCGTTGCTCGCGCAGGAATTCCAGGAACGGATCGTGATAGGGGAGCATCGCCGCGTCCACCTTCACGCGCCGAGCCAACTGCTCCTTGAGGCCCGCCCTGCCCCGCGCGAGCCAGAAAGGAACCAGTAGCAAATAAAGCGGATTGCGTTGGAGCAATCGCACCAGCGATTCCCAAAGCATATCGGTCTTGATCAACGTGCCGTCCAGGTCGACGCACAGGGGCACGGTATTTTGTTCGCTGGCAACTGCCGGAGGCATAGTCTCGCCGCAATCGGCGCGGGCCAAAGTAGCCGAGGAACTTGGCTCCTGACAAGCCAATCCCGAGTCCTGCCGGGCCCGCTTATCGCATGGCAAAGGGTTGAGGTTAACACTATCATCCGTCGGCATGAGTTTGGCGATGATCCAGCGAAACTGCCCGGTTTGCCAGGCCGACGAGGCCGCGCCGCGCCTGGTAAAGGGGTGCCTCCGCCTGGCGCGCTGCCAGCGCTGCAGCATGGTCTATGCCTCGCCCGTGCCCGAAGATTTTGCCACGGGCGCGTATTACGACGAACTGGGCGCGGGGTTCTACCTTTCTCCGGCCAAGCTGGAGGGCGATTACGCGGAGACGCGATTCAACCGCGAGTTGCGGCTTTTCCGTGCGCGCTGCCCGCGCGGCTCCGTCCTGGATGTGGGCTGTTCCTCGGGCGCCTTCCTCTTTCATTTGCGCGCCCGGTTCCCCGCCGATTACCAGATCCTCGGGACCGATATCAGCGGCCCCCCCCTGGACTACGCGGAGTCGCGCGGCGTGCCGGTCCGGCGCGTGGATTTTCTCGCGGCTCAGTTTGGAGACTGGCGCGCGGATGCGATCACCTTCTGGGCGGTGCTTGAGCACCTGGACAAACCGCGCGCCTTTATCGAGAAGGCCGCGTCTCTCCTCAAGCCTGAGGGGTTGTGCTTTGTCCTGGTTCCGAACCTGGACTCCCTGGCCATGCGCCTGTTGAAGGAGCGCTACCGGTACATTTATCCCCAGCACTTGAACTATTTCTCGCGCGCCACTCTGCTGCGGATGGTCGAGCCCTGGTTCCACCTCGTCGAAGCGCGCGCGACTCACTTCAACCCGGTGGTGATCTGGCAGGACTGGCGGGGGGGCGGACGGGAGGTGTCAAACCAGGAACGCGCCGACCTGCTCAAACGGACGACCGCCTACAAACGAAACGCCTGGCTCGCCCCGGTCAGGCTCTTCTATCAACTGTTGGAGAACGGCCTGGCCCGCTTCCAGTTGGCGGACAACCTGGTCCTGGTGTTGCGCCGGCGGGCGTGAGGTCGAACAAATCCAATGTCGTTTCGACCGGGCGGAACGGGGCAAAACTGCGACGATGGATGGGACAGGGGCCGCGCTCGCGGATCGCCGCCAGATGTCGCGGCGTGCCGTAGCCCTTGTGCTCCGCGAAGCCGTAGCCGGGATAGAGTTGATCGAACTGGCGCATCATGGCATCGCGAGTCACTTTGGCCAGGACGCTCGCGGCCGCAATCGAATAGCTCTTGGCGTCGCCCTGCGCCAGCGCGGTCTGCTCGTAAGGCAGCCATTTGATCCTCAGCCCATCCACGAGCACATGCTCGGGCCGGGGCTCCAATTGGTCGAGGGCCAGGTTCATCGCCCGCCAGGCCGCCTGGCGGATGTTGATGCGGTCGATCAGCTCGATGCCCACTTCCGCCACCGCGTAATGAATCTCCGGATGGGATCTGATGATAGTAAAATACTGGTCGCGCTGAGCCTCGGTGAGTTGCTTGGAGTCGTTGAGGCCGCGGAGTTGGCCGCATAAACCCGACCTCAACCAAGCGCAGGGGAGCACCACGGCGGCGGCCACCACCGGTCCGGCCAGCGGGCCGCAACCGGCCTCATCAACCCCGGCCACGCGCGCCAGTCCCTTGCCCCACAACTCCCGTTCGTATGCCAGACGGTTCCAGTGCTTTTGGCTCATTGGTTTCGCATTACCCTAGACCGGCGCGGCCGTGGCGCCAATAAAAGTTTCTTTCGAAGTGGCCGAAGCGCCCCTGGCTTGGCTACACTCCCGGCATGAAAATCCAAAGTCTCACCGTTGGCCTCCGGGTCAAGCATCCGCATTACGGCGTGGGGGTCGTCAAGAGCGTCTCCGAACACCTCGCCGACATTCGCTTTGATGACGCGTTGCGGTCGCTCGACCCTGAGGCCAGTGAGGTCACTCCCGCCGAGGCGAATATCTCGGTCTCCGGCCTGGATATGTCCCTGCGGCACTTCCTGGAGGCCACGATCGAAAGGGTGATTGAGCGGATGGGGGTGGAACAGCCCGAAGCCGTGGTTGAGGAATTGGCCAACCGCTGGCTGAAGGGCAAATTAGTGCTCCACCCCGCGGATCCGACCCTTCAGACCAAGGAAATCCCGATCGAAATGTTGTTCCATAAGATCGTCGGGATTCGCAACCAGCTACGTGTCCTGGAGCAAAAAATCAACGGACACCCCGGCCTGGCTGACGGCGAAAAGGTGGACATGCAGCAGTATATCACCCGCTGCTACGGTTCGCTAACCACCTTCAACCTGCTCTTCAAACACAAAGAAGGCCAGTTCTCGTCGAAAGGAGAGGCCGCTTAGGGGACCGACAGGGACCGGCCATCGGGTTGACGACTCACCGCAGACGGGAGACACTGAGTTTATGAGCATTACTCTCGAATTTGACGAAGATTCACTTGCCAGCTTGCCGCTGGGCCCTGGCGAGAGGGAGCGTCTGATGCAAATCGAGTTGGCCTGTCGCTTCTACGCAAAAGGCTGGTTGTCCCTGGGACAGGCGGCGCGTACGGCGCAACTTGACCGCTATGCGTTAGGCGTCGAGTTGGCGGAGCGAGGCATCCCCCGCCAGTATAGCACTGCCGACCTCGATGCCGACCTCCGTTATGTCGGTAGTCAGTAATACCTCTCCGCTCTCCAATCTGGCCATCATCGGCCAGTTGGAGCTGGTCCGCGAGCAACTCGGCAATCAAAGGCTTTGCTCATTTCTGTCGGAGAAAGCTAACGGGACGCTGGTTTGAGTTTTGGCTGTCCCGGTAGGTGACCTGGGAGGGGAAGATACTCCGCTCCCTTCCAGTCGCTCTGGCCTTTGTTTCCTGTGGTTGAGAGTTTGAGGCCGGTTAGGCCGGCGCCGCGGCGGCGCGCTTGGCGAGGATGGCGTCGACGATCTTCTTGGCCAGTTCGGGTCTTTCCACGAGCGCTTTTTGCGCCGCGTCCTTGCCTTGCCCGATCAATTCGCCCTCGAACTGGATCCAGGCGCCTTTCTTGTCGACCACCCCGTTCTCGATGCCGACATCGAGAATGCTGCCCTCCTTGTTGATGCCGTGATTATAGAGGATGTCGAACTCCGCCTCCGCGAAGGGCGGGGCGACCTTATTCTTGACGATCTTCACCTTCACGTGGTTGCCCACGGCGTTACCGGCGGCGTCCTTGAGGGTGTCCTTGCGGCGGATATCAATCCGCACGCTCGCGTAGAACTTGAGGGCCTTGCCGCCCGGCGTGGTCTCGGGATTGCCGAACATGACGCCGACCTTCTCCCGCATTTGGTTGGTAAAGATGCAGGTGGTCTTGGCCTTGGAAAGCAAGGCGGTGAGCTTCCTGAGCGCCTGGCTCATGAGCCGGGCTTGCATGCCCATAGTCGCCATGCCCATCTCCCCCTCCAACTCGGCCTTGGGCACCAGGGCCGCCACCGAGTCGATGACGATTACGTCGAGCGCGTTCGAACGCGCCAGCGTTTCGCAGATCGAGAGCGCCTCTTCGCCGCTGTCGGGCTGCGAAACCAGCAGGTCGTTCAGGTTAACCCCCAATCGTTTGGCGTACGCGGGGTCGAGCGCGTGTTCGGCGTCGATAAAGGCCGCCAATCCGCCCGCTTTTTGCGCGCTGGCGATGACGTGCAGCATCAAGGTCGTTTTGCCCGAAGATTCCGGGCCGAAGATCTCGACGACCCGCCCGCGGGGCACCCCCATGACGCCGAGCGCCAGGTCCACCGCCAGGGCGCCGGTGGGGATCACCTCGATCTGCCGCAGGGCGCGCGCGTCGCCCAGACGCATGATGCTGCCGTCGCCAAAGTTCTTAGTGATGGTCGAGATGGCGGCCTCCAGGTCGCGCTGCCGGGTGGCCGCCAATTTGGCGGTTTCTACCGCGGCGGCCTCGGCCGCCTTGTCCTTGACCTCGGCCGCCTTGTCCTTGACCTCGGTCGTCTTTTCCTTCGCCTCGGCCGCTTTTTCCTTGGGTTCGACCGCCTTTTCGGGTTTATCTGTTGTCGTTCGTGGAGCCATAAATCACAGGGGTTAAATCTCTCAGCGTCTGGAATGAATTCTCGGGGATCCTACCGCGGGGGCGCGAGCTTTACCACCTTGCAGGCGCGGAAAGACCGCTCCTCAGCCTCGCAAATCTCGAGCGCGGCCAACCCGTCGCGCCCGGTGACAATGGTCGGTGGTTCTTGCTCGGAAATGCGCTCGACGATATACCGAACCTCCCCGCCGTAGCCGTCGGGTCCTTCGTAGGTAACCGTGCGGGGGGCCTTGCCTTCCTCCGTCACTTGCATCGCCTGACCCCCGCGGGCCAAGTCGAAATCGAGCGTCGCTCGCTCGCACAGGAGCGTGTAAGCCATGGTAAACCCCTTGGTCAAAAGCCAGCTCCCTTCGGCATAGACCGCCGGTCCGTCGGCGTAAAGATACTGGGTGGTCACGTGATCCACTGACGCGCCCGGACGCGCGACGCCCGTCGAGAAGACCGCCTGGGGTCTGCCGAACAGGAAATTAACGAAATCGGTGTCGTGGATGTGAAGGTCAAACAACGCGCCGCCGATATCGGTAGAGGCGCTATAGGTGCCCTGTTTGCTCCAGGCGGGCATCTCGGACATCCGCCGGAACCGAGCGGTGAGGACCCGGCCATAAGTCTGCTCCTGGACCACCTTCTTAAGCCAACTCCAACCCGGCCAAAACCGCATGCACATGGCCGGCATGAGAAATCCGGCCGACGCTTCGGCCGCCGCGAGGATCTGACGGGCGGCGGCGGCGGTGCGGGCGAGGGGCTTTTCGCAAAGGACATGCTTATTCGCCCGGAGCGCGGCGATCGCCTGCTCGGGGTGGAGCGGCGTGGGAGTGCATAAATCCACCAGATCCACCTCGGGGTCGGCCAGCACTTCCTCAAGCTTTCGATAGACCTTCACGTGCGGGCCCAGGTCGATGTCGTCGGAGCTTTTAATGTTGCCCGCGACCCCTTTGAGCACGCCCTTGACCGGCAGGCGCACGGAATCGCACACCGCCACGATCTGCGCCAATTCAACCGGCTGATAGGCGCGCAGATGCGTCACCCCCATGAATCCCAAGCCGACGACCGCCACGTTGACTCGACGATGCGAGGCGGGCGAACTTTTTTTTCTCATAGAAAGAATCCCAAGTTAATGAAGTTGCTCGATAAACTCGCGCGCGGTGCGAATGTCTGCCACCCGCTGGCCGCCCGCCTCGCGCTCGATCACTAGATCGCACGAAATCTCACTCCGCGCCAGCGCCGCGAAGAACCCCGCCCAGTCCACCTCGCCCGAGCCGACTGGAACCTCTTCCCCCCACGCGCCGGGAACGAGAGGCCGGCGCGCGTCTTTGATGTGGACCTGACAAATCCAAGGGGCCAGGAGTCGGACCGCTTCGACGGGGTCGCCCTTGTCGTAGAGCAGCATGTTGGCCGGGTCGAAATTGACCCTCAGGTTCGGCCGGTCGAGCCGGCGCAGCAACCGGGCTAAGTCCGGCGCCGTTTCCTGGCCCGTTTCCAAACCCAAGACCATTTGCCGCGCCGCGAATATTTCCGCGAGTTCCTGGAGTCGCCCCACCATTTTCTCGAGCGCGGGGTCCGCTTCATCGTGGGGAACGAAACCCGCGTGAAAGGTCACCAACCTTAAGCCCAGCCGCTCGGCCAGCAGGGCGACGGCATGGAAATTCGCCAGGTTTTCAGCCCATGTCTCATCCCGCACGATGCCTCCGGTCCGGCGGATGCTATCAATAGTCGAGTAATCCTCCCCGACGCACCCGGCCATGCCCGAAATGATCGTCAGCTCGCGGTCCGCGAACAACGGCCCGAGGTCGCCCCAGACCGCCGGCGATTTCCGCAACGGGTCGAGCGCGAGTTGAACCCGCCTCAGACCGGCGCCGCCGAGCTGGGCGATCAGTTCTTGCGGGCTCGCCGGCTGCAACGACCAACTGCAGACGGCGAGACGCTCCGCCAGGGATTTAAGCTTCATGCGTGAACCAGTTCATAGATGATAATTTGATTGACCGGGCCCGCCCTCACCTTCCTCGATCTCCTCCCCTCCTGGCAAGTCCAAACGATCCAAATTAAACCCCCAATCCAACTTCGTGCCGTTCTCAGGCCCCCCGTCCAGAGAACGCGAATCGTCGCTGGATCGCCTTAATTGTCGGTCATCACCAGGCTGGGCGGCTGGGCAAGGTATGGAGGCTGAAGCGCCCTCAAGACTATGAGCTACTCCGCTCCGACGAAAAAATGGGGGTGATTTCGGATCTCGGGCCTGCCAGAGGCGATTATGCAGCCGCTGAGCGCGCACCGCAGGCCGCGTAAACGGCCAGGTCAGCCGAATGGGCCGGATATTTCTCCACCAAAGGATCTGGTGCTACGGAGTTTTGGATTTCCACCGGGCAAGCGTCCGGACCACGCACTGCGGGTCAATGGTCTTGGTCAGGTAATCGGCTCGGCCTGCCGCGAGCGCGACCTCCGTAGCTCTAATCATATAGCGCAGCCGGTGAATTTCGATGGTCCAGTTGAGCGGCTTGGTGGCAAACCCGGTCGCTCCCGCGACATAAGCCCGGTCGATCGATTCGACATCCTCCAGGGAGGTCGCGACCAGGATCGGGACGGTACGCCCCCTGGGATTCGAGCGTACTTTGGCGCAGAGCTCGAAGCCGCTCATCCCGGGCATCATCAAGTCCGTGACGATGATATCCGGCCACTCCGGCTCCACCGTCCCCATCTCAATGGGCCACTCTAGCTTGCTCAGGGCGCTCGAGGCATCCAAGAACGTCTGCACCTGGAAACCGGCCCGCCCCAGCACCTCTTCGGCTAGCATGAGGCCCGTCGCGTCGTCTTCCACCACCCAGACCGCCTTGGTGGAGTTGCTTATTGCTGTATCCATAAACCGTGATAATTGCGAGTGTTAACGAGGCGAAGCCTCAGGCGGTGGCGCGGGCCTCTTGCCCGCGCCCCAAAATTGACTCACCGACCGCATGATATGAAATTCAAGGATGCTTGCGAGCATTCCCGAGAAGCTCCAGCTCTCGCCGCAACTTCTCGAGCGCGCCGGAGCAACCGGTCAAATCCTCACTTTTTCCCATCGCCTCGAGGTCCGCCGCGTTGCGACGGAGCCCTTCGGCGGAGACATTGGCCGCGGCCCCTTTAAGCCGGTGGGCCACCGCCGCCAGCGCAGCCGCATCGCGGTTCCGCATCGCGTCGGCGATCGCCAGGGCATCCTGGCGGGCTTGTTCCTCCAGCTTGGCCACCAGCCGGACCACCAACGCCTCGTTGCCCATGCATCGTTTCAGCAAACTCGGGTAATCAATGGGGCCCGCCGCCGCCACGCCATCCGCGCGTGGCGCAACCATGGCGCCGGCGGCGACTGCGGCAGCCGTCGGGCTCATTGAAATCCACCGGGCAATGGTCCGCTCCAGGCCTTCCGGGTCGAGGGGCTTGGTCATATAATCGTCCATCCCAGCGGCCAGACAGCGTTCGCGGTCGCCTTTGGTGGCGTGGGCCGTCAGCGCCACAATCGGCACCCGGCCGCCGCCGCGTTCGGCTTCGGTCCGGCGTATTTCGCCGGTGGCCTGGTAGCCGTCCATCCCCGGCATCTGGCAGTCCATTAAGACCAGGTCCACCCGCTCCGCCCGCCAAGCCTCGACCGCCTCGCGTCCATTGCGGGCGCAACGGTACCGGAAGCCGAGCGCGGTCAGCGTTTCACTCGCCACCATCTGGTTGATCTCATTGTCTTCCACGAGGAGGATCACGGCCGCGGAGAGGCTCTTGGGCGCCGGCGCCGGAACTGGAATCCCCGCCATCACGGGCTTGACCTCGCCGCTGGCGGCGGTCACGATGGCATCGTACAAATCGGAGGCGCTCGCGGGCTTGGGTATCGAAGCGGCAAACCCGGCTTTGGCCGCGTCTTCGGCGCACATCGGAGCGATGCCGCTCAAGAGCACCAACGCAGTGCTTTTTAATTCAGCGTCCGCCTTAATGCGCCGGGCCAAGGTCAGGCCATCCATCCCCGGCATCTTCCAGTCGAGCACGGCCACTTGGAACGGTTGGCCGCCACGCGCCGCGCCCCGCAGTTTCTCCAGTCCGATCGCCGCGTCCGCGGCCTCCTCGACAAAACCTCGCCAGGCTCGGATATACGCGCCGCAAATTTCCCGGTTGCTGGCGGAGTCATCGACGATGAGCACCCGCAGCGGCGGCGCGGCCGCGAGCCGGACGCCGGGCGCGAGTACCTCATCGACCTTTTTCAGCTTCACCGTAAACCAGAACGTCGAGCCCACATCGGGTGCGCTCGTCAAACCGATGGCGCCGCCCATCAGTTCGCAAAGTTGGCGCGAAATGGTTAGCCCCAGCCCCGTACCCCCGTAAATGCGCGCCATGGAACTGTCCACCTGGGCGAAGGCGTCGAACACCACCGCCTGCTTTTCAGCGGCGATGCCGCAACCGGTGTCTCGGACCTCGAAACGCAGGAGGATATCGCGCTCCGACGGGCCGAGTGGGGCGCAACTCACAATGACCTCGCCGCGGCGAGTGAACTTCACCGCATTGCCGATCAGGTTGACCAACACCTGCCGCAGTCGGGTAGAGTCCCCGATGACGCGCCGCGGCGCGTCGGGACTGAGCCGGTAGGCCAGCTCGATCCCCGCGCCCTCCGCGCGTTCCGCGAACAGCCGCACCGCGGTGTCGACCGTCTCGACGAGGTCGAACGGCTGCAAATCGAGTTCGAGCTTCCCCGCCTCGATCTTGGAGAAATCCAGCACATCGCCAATGACTTTTAGCAGTTCCTGCGCGGCGGCCAAGGCGTTGGCGGAGTAACGGTCGCTCCGCTTGTCCATCTCCGTCCGCCGGAGGAGTTGCAGCATCCCGATGACCCCGGCGATAGGGGTGCGGATCTCGTGGCTCATGTGCGCCAGGAACTGCGATTTCGCCTGGCTCGCGGCCTCCGCCTCGTCTTTCGCGCGCATCAGCTCGGAGGTACGCTCCTCCACCATCTGCTCCAAGGAGCGGCTGTATTGCTCGATCCGGTCCATCATCTGATTGAAGGCGTCCGTAAGAGCGCCGAGTTCATCCGAGCCTAGCCGCCGGGGTCTCGGCGTCCTGCGGCCGGCGCCCCAGGGCTGACCGAGCGCTGTGTGCTTGCCGATTTCCGAAGCGGCCTGGGAGAGTTCCAGGATCGGCTCAGAGATGATGCGCTGGAGTTTGCAGGACAATAAGAAAGCTATGCCGGTGGAACCTAACAGCACGCCGAAGAGGATGGCCAGGTACCTCCAGAGCCGCCCGTACATCTTAAGCGTGTCCGATCGCAGAACGACCGTGCCAATGACCTCCCCTTTCAACAGGATCCTCCGGCTGAGGTCCAGCATCCCTCGGTCGAATCGAACCCCCTCCTTCGCCGGTTCGGCAGGGGCAAAACTCTGGGGCCGCCCCGGCAGGGAGTAGGCGGCGAAGAGCTTCCCGTGGCGGTAGATGCAGGCCCCCATAATGTGGGGTTCGTGGCTCAACTCGCCCAACAATTCTTTGGCTGAGCCCGCGTCGTTGAAGGTGATCGCGGCCGTGCTTAAGCTCGCGATGATCCTCCCCTGGGCCTCCAGGTCAGTAATCATGGAGCCCTTCAAGACGTTGATCTCGAAACCCACCATCATCGCGCAAGTCAGCGCCAGGGCGGCGCCGCAGACGAGCATGGTGATCACCAGCAGCTTCTGCTTGATGGGAATGTTGCGCAGCCAGTTCATCTTTCGCTCGACTTGATGATCCGGGCGAGGGACAGGAGTTTGGAACTGATCTTGAGTCCAGCCTCCTCGGCCGCCGCGGGGTTGATCTCCAGCTTAACGCTGCCGTTGAGAACGACGAGGTTGATCATCCCTCCCTCCTGGGCAAACCCCTTGCTCTCGCTGACCGTCAACACAGCCTTGCCTTTGAGTGACGCCAGCAACGGCTTGAGGCGATTCCTTTCGGAGCGGCTGATGAACAAGACATGGCAGTCGCCGGCCTCGTCAGCGGTCGAGAGCGCGCGGATCACCAACCTGCGTCCGCCGATGTTCTGATCCTTGACGGTTTCTTCCAAAAGCGCCCCGAAAGGATCGACGCCCAGCACGCCGATCACCATGGGCGTGTTGGTTTCTCCGCTCTTCCGCGCCGGCCAATCCACGAACTTGGCGAAATTGAAGAGGAAGGCGGCCTTGACCTGGTACTCCGACGGTTCCGGGTCAGCGGCCGCCGCCTCGAATAACCCGAACAAAAATGCCAGCAACGCTATCCACCGCCGCACACGCGACGGTCCCACAACCCCTGCGCTGGACTTGCGACTAGAGTGGGCCGAGCTTTGCATCGCTAAAAGCGGTAGGTGAGCTTAAGGCGGAAGGTGCGGCCATCCTGACGGATCGCCGCCTGCTGAAACTCGCTGCTGACGGGATCGGAGTAATGCTGATCGAACAGGTTGTAGATGCCGGCCGACGCCTCCAGACCTTTGATGATCTCGCGGCTAAAGAGGGTGACGTTCACCAGGCTATACCCTCCGACTTCGGCGCTCTGAACGGTCTGCCGGGCGCTCAGGCCCAAAACCTCAACATTCAGGAAGACCTGCTCCCGCCAGAGAGGCGCCGTCAGGTTGAGCTTGGCGACATGCTCCGGCGAGTTGCTCAGGCGCTGGCCCGTCGCCGCATCCCTCGCATCCGCATAGGTGTATCCGAGGCGCGCATGCCAGCCCTTGGCCCAACGGCCGTCAAACTCCAACTCGCCGCCCCGCGAGGTGGCGTCGGACAAGTTTCCGAATACGTACGCCCCCGAGCCGTTGGTCCCCGAGTCGATGAGGTTATGAATGTCGTTGTAGAATAATGACGCGGTCATGCGCGCGCCCGCCGTGAGCTTCTGCTCATAGACCAACTCGTAGGATTGGATGGTCTCGGACTGGAGTTGTTGGTTGGAGGAATACCCGGGAGCTTCGAAGTACATCTCGTAGGCGTTCGGCGCTCGGAAAGCCCGCCCGTAGATCGCCTTGAACGTGGAGTCGGTCCACGGTTTGTAGATGATCGCCGCCCTGGGGTTGAGCGTGTCGCCGAAGGACGAAAAGTAGTCGTAGCGCGCGCCGGCGTTGAGGAGGAGGTCGTGAAAGAGGCGGTACTCGTCCTGGACGTAAACGCCCACGGTGTCGGCGGTGAGGTTGGCATGGACAAATGACACCGGCGGAGCCAAGTCGAAGTTCTGCTGATCCAGCTTGAAGTCGTGGCGGTATTCGACGCCGCTCGTGAGCCGGTTATCCTCGAAGAGCGCCTTGGTGACCTGGGTCTCGCCCCCCAGGGACTCTTGCTGGTCCCGGTCGTAGTTCAAGGTGATCTGACCCGGGTAATGAGGATCGGCATAGGCGTATTCCGGGATAGGCGTGTCGCCGTCGTAACGATAATGGTCGTAATAGAGACGGGTGGAGAGCTGCCAGTCCTGCTCAAACTCATGTTGGAACTTCAAATCGGCGAACGCCCGCTCGTCCAGAACGCTGTTTCGCGGGTCATCGAAAGCCGCGCCGTACGCCGCGGTGGGAACCATCTTGGCGCGCTGCACAAATCCTCCCTCCAAGGAAAAATCCCGGTAGCTGATCGACCCAAACGCGCTTCCCCCGTGGCTGGAATCGACGTGGTCGGCAAACCCCTGGTTCACGTCGCTGAACTCCGGATAGAATAGCCGGTCGTGCCCGTCGCTATGGAAGTAGTCGCCGGAGACGACCATCTCCACGTCATTCTTGAAACGGTTTCCGTAGCTCAGGCGACCGGTGGCGGTGTCGTAACTCGCGTAGGTGCCGGAGGCTTCGGCGCCCTTGAAATCCCGGCCGCGTCGGGTAATGACGTTAATGACGCAGAAGAAGGCGTTGTTGCCGTAGAGCGAGGAGCCGGGGCCCCGGATCACCTCCACCCGGTCGATCAGGTCCACGTCCAGGACGAACTCGGTCCCGTTAAACGCCTGACCATACAGCGCATCGTTCATCCGATGCCCATCGATTGTGATCAGCGTCCGGCCGCCATAGTCGCCCGGCCGACTGAATCCGCGGACGCCGATGTAGGAGTAGGATCGGTCGGAGGTCGTGTAAAATCCCCGTACGCCGTTGAGTATCTCGGTCAGGGTGCGGTATCCCGACTTCTTGATGTCATCCGCCGTCACGATGCTGACCGACGACGGCGCGTCGACCGTATCCTGATCGTGCTTGGAGGCGCCATAGACCGTCTCCACCTTGATGCCGGATAATTCATCCAGGCTCAAGCCGGTCAACGCGCTCTGCTTGGGCCGGGAGGCGTCCGGATCTTCCGCCGCCAGGCATGCTCCGGTCGCCAGGAGGATCAAGCTTCGCGCTAAGTGCGTTCTCATCGTCTTGGAATCGAGTCAGGTATCCATCCCGGGCAGCCGCCTTCCCCGGTCGCCCTGGAAATGGCCTGCCTCAGCCTCGTCGTCCGACGTGGTTTCTGAACGCCATGGGGTCCGGCCAGTTGTGATATGGCGCTCACCTAAAGATCCGCTGCTCAGTGCCTACGGTGACAGCCTGCGATTTCGGCGGACCACGGAACCTTCCGCGGCCGGCTCGGACGCTGTCACACTAAGCATGCTATCGGCGAGAATGGGAGAAGACTTGAGCGCGACTTTTGGGGCCGAGGAACTGGATAATGAGCCTCAGGATTCCTGATCCCGCCGCACAGAAACTCGCAGACCTGGAAAGCCGGAGGACCTCTCCCGGCGGACGATCCTGCTCCCTCTCCCTCGGGAGAGGGCTGGGGTGAGGGGAATCGCGGTGTCACCTGATTTCCACGGTTTCAGGAGTCCTGAGCCTCTTTCCCTTGGGCAAGGCGAAAGCCTGCAGCGCCGACGCCGCACGGACGCCACGGTTGGTGATCGCTCGGGAAGGAGTCAATTCGAGGGCGGGCCCGCATCCAACTCCTTAAGCGCCCCCGGGGGCAGGTCCTTGTCCAGTTCCCACGGGGTTCGGGCCCGGCTCAGGTCGTTGTCCTGAACCCGCAGGTCGCGGCTGCCCGGACCGCTGATTTTCAAGAACGTCTCGGCGCCGTCCACCGCCCGGCAATGCCGAACGACGGCCGCGGAAACCTGTTTGAACGCGATCGCCGGCGCGTCGCGGCGCGGCCAGGCCCCGCTTCCGGTAAAACGTTCGACGACCAGGCCGGCGACGTCCTCAAAATTCAAAGCCGACTTCCAGGAAGGGAGCGCCGGCCGGTCCCAGAGCACCTCGACCTCCCGGAGCGTCACGTCCCGCGCGCGCCGGAAATCAAGCGCGTTTTCGGCCAGGTCGTAGGGCGCCGCTGGGTCGGTCGACACGAACAGTTTGACGTTTTCGAGGTGGACGCCCTGGAGATAGCTTTCAGGATGGCCGTAAATGAGCGAGGAACCCTGGGCGCGCGCGATGACATTCCGGATCGTAATGTCGCGGATCACGCCGGGCGTCACGTCGTCGGCTTTGGGCGCCGACGGATCGAGTTCGCGAATTCGCGCCGCGCGAAAGCGGAAGGGCTGACCATCGCCCGCCCAGAACCAATCGCCCCGCCGACAATTAATGGTCAGGTTCTCAAGGGTCACGTTGCGGATCGCCCCGCCGAGGGCGGTGAGAAACACGAATCCCCGATTGACTTGATTGAAGAGCGAATCGACCACCTGGATATTGCGGACGCCGGCGCGGTTGCCTTCGCTGAACTTAATCCCGGCCGAGGCCGAGGCCAGCCGGCAGTTGGTAACGCAGACATTCTCACACGCCAATGCCGGCCCCCAGGTATTGGCCGATACCAACGCGACGCAGTCATCCCCGGTCTCGATGGCGCAATTCGCGATCGACACTCCGCTGCAGCCGTCCAAGTCGATGCCGTCGGCCCAAACCGCCTCCTTCAGGCTCGTGTAAATATAGAGCCCGTCGAAGCTCACCCGCTGGCAGGCGTAAAGCGCGAACGTCCAACTCGGCGACCGGAGGAAGTTGAGGCCCGAGACCTTGACATCCTTGCACCGGCCCAGCCACACCAGGTGGGGGTACAAATCCCGCTTGGGAAAGCCCTTCGGTACGGATCGCGCGAGGGATTTGCCCAAACGCTGCATCATGGTCTTGTGATCAAAATTCTCCTCAAAATCATCCAGTTTCCATTCATACTCGGCTTGACCATCGAGGATCCCCTGCCCTTCGAGGACCACATCCTCGAGATCTTCGCCATAAAGCAACGCGGCCTTCGAGATGATCGGACCGCAGTCATAGGCTTTGGGGTCGGGCGCGGCCAAAAGGGTCGCCCCCGCCTCGATGCGAAACCGGAGATGGCTGCGGAGACGCAGGGTTCCCGAGGTGTAAATGCCCGGAGGGAGAGAGACCACCCCGCCGCCGGCGGCGCCGCAGGCTTCGATCGCGCGTTGGATCGACGGACGCGCGTCGTCATCCCGCCGCCCGGTGGCCCCATAATCCCGCACATTGAATACGCGCGCGCCAGCGCCCCACGCGCGAGGTTCCATGCCCGTGCCCAGGATCAGGAGCATCAACCCCAAAGCCGCGCGTCCAACCGCGCCGGCCCCGGGCGGGAATCGGTCGTTCATCATACCTTCAAACCCACGGAACCAAGTCAGCGCGAGCGGGGACTTACCGGTTGCCCCCTTCAGGTCGTTTCGCGGAGCCAAGGCCCGCGCTGGTCAAAACGCGACTGCTGGACGCGGTGGCGACCGAATAGGGGAAACCGCTGTCGCTGCTCGCGGCGCCGCAACGCCCTTGTTTGTCGAGCGCGATAAAGTTGAGCGCCAAGGCTTTCCCCGCGGGCTCATGACGGGAGATCCGGCGGATGGTCTCCAGGCAAGCTTCCTGGGGCGCCAAGCCCTGCCGCATGTACTCCACCACCATGAAGCTGCCGCAATAGCGCATGATGTTCTCCCCCAAACCGGTCGCCCCCGCGGCGCCAACGTCGCGATCAACGTACAATCCGCCCCCGATAATGGGAGAGTCCCCCACGCGTCCCGGCAATTTCCCGCCTAACCCGCTGGTTGAACAACCGCCCGCCAGGCTGCCGTCCGCGCCCAGGATGAGCAGCGCGATCGTGTCGTGATTGGCCCCCGCTTTCTTGGGGGGGGTCTGCCCCTGACGCGCCGCCGCCCGCTTCTGCCGCCAGGCGTCATATCGAGCCTGGGAATCGACCGCCACCGATTCCAACCCCTCCTCCAAGGCGAACATCCGAGCCCCTTCTCCCACCAGCATGACATGCGGGGTCTTTTCCATCACTCGCCGCGCGGCCGAGATCGGATGTCGGATCCCTTCCAGCCCGGCCACGCTTCCGGCGCGGTGGTCGGCGCCGGACATGAACGCGGCATCCAACTGGACCACCCCCGCGGCATTCGCCATGCCTCCCAGCCCAACGGAGGGGTTGGAAGGGTCCGACTCCACCACCCAGATCCCTTGCTCGACCGCGTCCAGGATGGTCCCGCCGCCGGCCAGCACTTTGAGCGCCGCTTCGTTGGCTGGCTTTCCAAAGCCCCAGGTTGAAATAACAACGGGCTTTTCCCCCGCCCCGCCGGGGGAGGATTCCGCCGCTTCGGAACGAAATGTGGAAGCCAGGCCGCCCAAACTGGAAGCGGCTAAGGACGATTTGAGAAAATCACGTCGTTTCATGCTTTAATTCGCGTCTGCCCCCGTAGGGGGCGCATACCTCAAGCTGTGCCACCAGATGGCCGAAAGCGCAATGACATTCTCTCTCCCCGCCTTTTCACGGCTCCGCGACCTGGACCCGCCCTGCGAGTCAGTCGTCCTCATCCTCCTGGACGTTCGGGTCCAGGCGCAGGCCCAGGGCGGCCAGACCTTTCCCATGAGGCCCCATATACCCTTTGGGGAACGGCTCGTCTCCGCGAACGGTGGCCCAGACCCAGCGGCTGAAAAGCTCCGCCTCTTTGTCGATTCGGTCCGGCGCGGAGAAATCAAGCCGCTCCGTCAAAGGCGCGAGTTTGGCCTGGGTTTTGGAGGGAGCGTTCCTGGGATTGGGATTCAATTCGTCGAGCGGGATGGTGTTGGCCAGGCAGCGGCAAGGCGCCAGGTCAGGCGCGTCCTGAAAACATTCGGCCATGACGGGGGCCATCGCCACCATCTGGTTCATGGGGGGAACACCGAAGATGCGGCAAATCGTGTGGAGGACCGAGTCCTGGTTGTAGAACCGGCTAATCACCGCCCCGCCGTGTTTTACATAAGGGCCGGCCAGGAGACAGAAGGAGCGATGGCCATCGACATGGTCATTGCCGGTTTGGGGATCGTCTTCATTCACAAAAACCACCATGTCGCGCCAGAATCGGCTCTGGGAGAGCGCTTCGACCACTCGCCCCAGGGCGAGGTCGTTGTCGGCGACGTAGGCTCGCGGGGTCGGCGAGCCTTCGGCCCCGGACTGAGTATGGTCGTTGGGGAGATAGATGGTAACGAAGTCAGGCATCTTGCCGGCCGCTTCGAATTCGGCTAACGCGCGCACGAAGGCATCGGCGCGTACCTGGTCCGGAATGGCCATGGCCCATCCCGGGTAACGCAAGTCGCTGTAGCGCCGCAACACCTCGATCCTGTAATCGCAGGAGAAAGCGGCCATGGGGGTATGATTTTTCCAGGCGGCATAAAAATTGGTCCACCGGAGACCTTTGTCGATGACCGCTTCGTCCAATTCCCCGAAGTTCCGAAACGAGAGGCCGCGGCGCAAGAGGTGATCCCAGATGAAGCCGCAACCCGCATAGCAGAGCGGATCGATGCCAAAACTATAGGAAAGGTGTTGGTTGCTCCAATCCTTCTCGCGTACGGGCGAGGTCAGGCCCTGGACCGCCCACTGATGGCCGTCGCAGGAAAGCACGCCGTTGCAGTAGTAATTATCAAGCAGGACGAACTGGTCGGCGAGGCCATGGGTGTTGGGGGTGGAAGACCGTGGAAACTCGCAGAATTTCGGCTCGCAGTTGCCGCGGCCGATGTCGCCGAGCACCTGGTCGAACTTCTTGTTCTCTTTGATGATATAAACGACGTGCTTGATGGACGACGGTTCGCCCGGATGCTCCGGCACTGGTTTGGACGGGACGCCGGATTGGCCTTGAGCTTGCGCCCGGAGAATTTCCGTCAGGTGAAAACTACGGCGCGCCACAGCCGTCATGGCGGCCAATTCCTCGGCATTGGCCGGCAGCGCGACCTTTTGCAGATTGCCATAATAACCCAGCACATTGCCGATGAACAGTTCGTTGCCGCGCGCGGCCAGGGTTCCAGGATAACCGCCGGCCGGGATGAAACCATAGGGGGGATCGGTGGGGCGGGCGGGATGAAGGAGGGCGATGGCGTTGTTCGCGGCATTAGCCGCAAACAGCACCTTCCCATCGGCGCTCATGGCGATGCCGGTGGTCAAGCTTCCATAGGGAAGATCGGCTTGGGGTCTGGTGCCCAGCGCGCCCACGGTCCGGCGCCGGGCAATGTCAATCACGGAGATCCCATCGCCGCTCGCGTCCACGACATACAGGAGCTTGCCGTCCGGCGAGACGGTCATGGCCTCGGGATGAATACGGGTGGCAATCTCCGCGACGACCCGCTTTTTCCCGAGGTCAATGACCGAGACCGTTCCCCGCAAAGCGACCGAACGGGCATCGACGGCCACTTCGGCGCCGACCGACGCTTCGGTCTTATCCCCCTTCCTGGCCCGAGGCCCGCCGAAATTACTGACGAAAACCGTTCGGCCGTCCAGACTGACCGCAACGCCATAGGGGCATACGCCCACCGGAATGCGGGCGATCACTTTCGCGGTGGTCAGATCGATTACGGCCGCCTGGTTGGCGACGGCGAGGGCCACCACCGCCAACCTGCCGTCCGGGGTCAGCGCCACGCCTAGTGGATTGGGCGCGAGCTTTCCGTCCACCGAAAGGTCGAAGGCGGGGCCCATGGCCAGCCCGCCTTGAGCGTCAACGATGGCGGAATAGAGATGCTTGCCTTGGCCCGTAAAATAAAGGGTCGAACCATCGGGGCTGACCGCCAATCCATACATGGACCCGCCGTCCTTTTTCTGGGGAAACGGATATTCTTTGACTCGTCTTCTACAGTAAAATCGAGGTCCGGCTGAAAAAACTGCAAAAACAGGCCATTTTTGGCGGTGTGATTTTCAAAGCATCGATTTGTAGTGCCAAATACTGATAGCACGCATTAGGTTGTTA
>Ga0316217_10002162_pt1 | contig 24110 bp, 17 predicted proteins | sample 1anoAmetaG_FD_203633 | JGI IMG/M metagenome (GOLD analysis project Ga0316217, IMG submission 203633) | Freshwater microbial communities from Trout Bog Lake, Wisconsin, USA - 1anoA | ecosystem: Environmental > Aquatic > Freshwater > Lake > Hypolimnion/Profundal zone | place: USA: Wisconsin...
TGGATATTGGCTGGTCCTTCCATGGAATTTGTAACCTAATCTCAATATTATACTAGTAATGGAAATTTGGAACAAAAAGCGAACTAATAATTTAAATCGCTTCTGAGGCATCAAGGATGCAATATGAAAATGCCTCATTCTTGTTTATACTTACTAATTCAAATCAGATTAGCAAGCTGGGCTTTATGTATCGATCGATTTTATATAAAAGGGCCATATTTTCCGGAAGTCTGGGTACTTTCTGAAATCAAAATTCGTCCATTGGGCAATACATGGGGCAACTCGAAATATGCCATGCTTGAAAGCTCTATGAATTATATTTTGATTGGTTCTGAATTTATTGGGTTTAGATATTATGAATTAGGAATGCTACGCTACGTGATTATTCCTTATAATTAGCGAAAGCTGAAACTTAAAGAAAACCTCTGTCTGATAAAACAAGAAACAAATAAATAACGATAAAAATCAGCTCCTTTTAGCAAAGAGATTCTAAATGATCACTTTCTATCTGTTCAGCTATGGTGTGTTAAAATATTGCAGACGGCTATTCATTTTTTTGCGACTCTGCTATCGATATTAGGTTTGCATCTTTTTGTTTGCCTACATCGCCTCAAAGATAAGTTCCGAAGAAAATGGTTTTGGAACAACTTTGCGAATGATGTAGGATTGGTTCAGTTTTTCAGATTTCAGCACCCGAGGAATAGACAATAGCCTCTTTCTGGTATGCCAATCCGCTAAAGTGGATTCTTAATGACCGAAACGGTACTATTTGAAGTTCATAAAGGTCTGTCCTTTATCTAGACTTCTCTTTAACTTGCTCCGACATAGCTACCTTTTGGCAAACTATGATATCTAGCTGTTTTATCTTTTTTCCAAGACCTTTTTGACCATGCTGAATAGTTATTGCCTTTTTTGAGGACTTAAATCTTCTGATTAGTTGTCAGAATCGTTCAAAGACTAGATTTATTCAGGAATAGATTTTGAAATGTTGGGTTACTTTTCAATAGAGATATTATCTGTTTACAATTGGTTCAATAGCCGAATATGGTTATGTAAATCTTAGGAATCTGTTTTGGTTTGTTTTAATTCCATCTGAAAATCACAGAAGACGTCATTCTTTTCATAACTTTTGAATTCGGATATGGTTTCAAATTAAGGCTACTAGGAATAAAGAGGCAGCTTCTTTTTACACTCTTTGAGAATGGCGGAAATCAACTATTTTCCGAACTATTTCCAGTCATTTGATAGAAACTGCGTTTTACTACTCTTTTCAGCATCACTGTAGTAGAGTCCTAGACTAGTTTAGCAAGTAAGAGAGTAAACTCCTTACTGAATTTGAAAATACACTCTGGAAGTTTCAGTTTTGGAATTGAGCTGGCCAGAGATAGAATGTTTACTTGCGAAGTAGTTCGAAAACCTTAGCTGCGTCTAAAATCTCTTCAGTTAAGAGGAAGGTGAGAAGACAGGATCTGGGCCATAAATAAAGCAGCCTGGTAAAATAGAGTGGCCGTGTAGATCAAGATACAAGCTGACCTTTCCATCTGATTTGCATGATCTTACAAGTTATCGTAGGCCTTCGATTTCTGGAAAGAAGTTGGGCTTTCCTGTCAAAAAAAGTCGATTGAAATCGATTCCCATCACGCCAGTTCTGTAATTGCCCATATAAACTCCATCAGGGTTGAGCATGGGAACTATTTTGATTACAATTCTGGCTTATCTGAGGATATTTTGCGCTTTTTATGAGGTGAGCAAGTACTCCAGAATACCTTCTGCTACCCAGGAAGAGGAAGTTTACCCTGGATGGCTGCGTGCATTTATAATTATGTAGGTCTTGTCTTCGTTTTCTTTCTAAATTCCACTGTTAACTGTGAATAAAGGCAAATCTAAGCCTGAGAGCGATTTACAGAGTACTGACTACTCGCAAGAAATCATGTTTTTCGAACTCATCTGCAGTTACATCATTTGTGATTTTAGATAGTTGTAAGTATAGGGAATGCAGGATGCCAAACAGTAAGTGTTATTTGCTTCCATTTCAAGCTAGAAACTCAAATAATAAAACTGGTCTTGCTTCTTGTCTTGTGTTTTTTGCCGAAACTCAGTTTGTTTTATTTATTACTTCAGGTACTTTATGTTAAACCCTATAGGTCCCCAGCTTTCAACTCCCTACTACAGTTTTTTGCCGTAAGGTCTCATACCTGATTGATAAAGCGAGAGCTTCTTTTTAAAGTTATGAATGATAAGCCGAACTTTCAAAGCCTTGAAACTGGACAAAGTAAAGTAGAACCACTGACGATGCCCCTTAGTATTGGTATCAGGGGTTAGGTAAAGATGATAATCGTTGCCAATCTGCATATTGGTGGTGTTACTTTGCGAACTGATTACAGATTTCCGCTTTAAAATTTGCTGTCGAAGTTTAACTAATCTTATTATCCTTAAGATGTCTGGACAGTCTGCCAGCTTCCTCTGAGCTGGTCTTTTTAAAGAATGCTAAAGTATTACTGCACTGATTTCGCAAGGAGGCCCCTGTAGATGAGCTTTCCGTTTTGGAGGGTGCTGGGGAATCTAAAAATAGGGATTATTTCATCTTTTGGCTGCGTTATTGTGATTTTCCTTATTGTACGCTCCATATAAGTGGAGTGCTGCTTTTGTTCTTTCAATTAAGCCTCCTTCTTCTAGCTTTATCTCTTGGGCTGTTCGGTATGCAAGTAGGAGAATTTGCGGCATTTCTTGGATTTCAGATTAATAAACTTCTTATTTTGCGAGATTGAGGATGACTTTGTAGGATTTGGGGTTATTTTGATTTTGATTTCTGGAATAACCTAGTCTTGAGAAGTTTTTAAATATTATGGCGGTTCGGCATAGCGGACGGATTCCTAGGTGAAAGATTCAAAGCCTTCCCAATCATCTATGTTGGTGTTCATTCAGAAGATTAATAATATTAAATGAGTGGCATTAAATAATCAGTTTGTTGATTTGATTAGCCAAGTTATATTTAACGCCAATGTCACGTCTTTACATTTTTTACTAAATTATTATAACAGGATTCGATGGGCGGAAAGTATTCTCAAAGTAAGCCACTGCAGCAGGAAGATCCAATCTAAAAAATGTTTAAACCTATCGCCCACTAGCTTGTTTTGCGTAGATCTTTTGAAATGAAGATAAGATGGGACTGACTGATGAAGATTTGAAACATTTGTGTGTCCAGGATCTTTCAAGGACTTATAAAATAAGTTTAGGTTACTCTTAGGCTATTCAGTACAAAACTTGATAACAGGCAGAAGTGAATAATTCCTTCTTTTTTCCAACACAAGCCTCAATAATCTGCTTATACTAAATATATGTAAGTTGGCACCAAAATAGCGAATAATCAGCTTTAAGATGGAGCGCTGTAAATACTGACGAAGGCTAACTGTGATAGGCTTTAGTAGTTACACCTAAGTATCGCATCATTGTTCAGAAAACAACAGTTTGACATCGAGAGGAGTTTCTCACCTCAGAAAATCTAAATGGAAAAGACTTAAATAACTTGATCTAAGCCAAAACTGTGTTGGAGATTATGGTTTTTCTTAGCTCACGAAATGCCCATTCGATCAATTGGAAACTCTCAATCTTTGTAGTTTTTGATTAACCAAGTTAGAAACTGTATAACTAACAAATCAGTCAAAAATTTGAAAAACTCTTCTTTCAATACTTTATAGAAGCTCAACTTAGGTCTCTATTATAAAACGCAGCCCAAAATTTGCTCACAAGTGAAGGTATAATAGCGACATTGTTGATGAAATGGAAAAGGCTAAAGTAGATTAGATTAAGTAACACCTGATTAATAAAGGAGGATTTGTGCTGGCCTTAAAATAAAAGGAGTATCTAACACGCATAGCTGATTTAAGGCTAGGGCCACACATTTTTCATGATTTTTGAGTGAAAGGAGATTTTAATTGAATGCTGATTATTAAAGATAAGATCTAATATATGAGAGTAACCATTTTAGTACTCATATTCCTTTTAGCTACTTCCTATTTCTCATTCTAAATAAAGCAATCGCTCGGTTCAGTCTAATCTTTAGCGAGTCAGCTGGCCTCAAGTCTCGAGTACAATGCATATGATGTAAAAACACTAGAAGGGTTCAACATGGATTGCCTCAAAGCTATCAAGATAAATACTAACAAATTTATCAGTGTGTTCCATTCTTCGATTGAGCAAAAGATCTCGGGATACAATGCTCTGTACTTAGCCGAAATGAAAAATGACTATCTTGATGCTGGCTGGACTAAAGTAATCAAGCTTTCGGAACGCGGTTCGCAGGGATATCTTTACGAAACACCCTTAACCAAAGGATTGCTCGTGCTGTATGAGCTGTAGAACCATCAGAAGGGGAATACGGTTGCTATCAGGTATTATGAGAACTATGAGAAGTTGAAGATCAACAATTTTCTCTATTAGTATCAACTCAATCAGAGAATAGATTCGAAAGGGGTCAAAAATATAGGAACTCCTTCCGTTGAGGAGATAGTACTAACGAGGAAGGAGTATGACCCTAAGCTGAATGCTTACAAACTTTCTATTAAGTTCCACTATTCCCCCGACGGCCAAAAAGATGTCCCGGGGTTGGGTTATGTAGTACTGGACCCAATCAGAGATTTCGTTGATCAAAAGGGACAATGGATTGGTGGAGCTAAGTAAAACTACTCCGATTGGAGTGGCAGTACAGATACCAAGCTTCAAAGTGCAATCGGGAAAGTGCATAGCTACAGCAAAATAGGCCAAAGAGATCTCTTCAGACTGATCTAAAATGGGGTCACGAACAAGTACTACCTCTATGAAGTCAACATCAATACTTCTTTCAACTGGAAAGATTGGAGAATTTTCCTTTACAGCTAAAAAGATGATAGGGCAATCGAGGTTCCCTTCTTGGTGGGCAAAGACTAGGATTTCGCTAATCCGCACATTTCTCTGCTGTCTGTGGATGAAGAAACAAACTCCTACACGTTTTTCCTTTCGTTCTTCTTGCCCTCAGAGGGAGTTATTGGTGAAACCGTTGTGAAAGCTGGCGCGATGACTTCTATTTCAACTATTCGAGCTTGATTTAGCACTTGGGCAGTTTTAGAGGATTGATTAAATTGAGCAATTACTCAGCTTTCAATGAAATCAAACTATCAACTCAAACATTCAAAGTATGTTTCGAATATGGTTTGTTTGAACACATACAAATCAAGCCACCGAGAGCCAATTCTTTTTATAGTGTCCGAACTAGGTTTTCGACTGGTAATTTCCAGGCCCCGGCGTATACGAAGAATGCGAGGCTTAATCAACAAACGAAAATCTTGTGGAGCGTCCTATTTTGCCTCCCTTCGAGTAGGTGTTGATAGCATATTTTTTCGGGTGGTACACAAAGGGACTGGGGGTACGTTCTAAATTAGCATCTATCTACCGGCTGGGTCTTTGAATCTGTTGTGTTTTGAGTTCAAACTAGCGCCGCCCATCGTTACGGTTCTATATTTTGAAACTGATTCCTTGCCCTGGTTACTAAACTACACATTATACTGGCCGGGACTGGGCCGAGGCCTTAGTTCTTTATTCTCAATGAAATCTCTATTAAATGAGGTCTACATGTTCGTTAGTTAGCAGTTTTGGGTCTCATCGAATAGCCCTTCTTCAGATCGACAGAAAGTTCTGGCTGGTATCTTCCTGGGCCCGGTACCTTTCTCGATGGGTAAATACCTTTTCAGGGTGAGGAGTGTAGAAGGTGTTAGCCATCACGACCTTGGTTAGCAAACTTTTACCTATCGTCCCAAAGCGAACACAGGCGTAGGTTCGGGTTTTTCTTTAGCGGGGAAGTAGTTCCAAGACTCAGGCACTTCTGAGACTTCGCTGAATACTCTTCTTTTGCTGGTGCCGAAGCCAGCCTTGCGATGACTGAGAGTCGACAGGTTATGCTGGTAGCTCACATTAGGACATTCAGGTTTCATCTGCTGAAACCTTTTGTCCTTGGAGAAGCTCCAGAGATTCTTCGAGGTAGAGTTGTTGATGTTGGATTTGACAATGTCTTACCTGGACTAGATGGCAAATGGTGCGCCTTTGGACATCAGCTGTTATATTGTTAATAAAAATAAAATCACAAACTGCATTTGCAACTTATACCTAATTTTTTATCAAGGAGTATGAGTGCAGTCTTAGAGCTATGAGGCTTTGGCGATTGGAATTATTTAAAACGCCAAAGGCTTGAATGACAAAACTTTATGAGGCTGGTTTAATAATGCTGTATAAAGTGTTAGATTCAGTCAGCTTTAGCGTAATAATTCTAGAGTTGAGCTATTATAAAAAACGAGAAACAATCACAGTGTTACTCAGCTTTCGAAAGTGCTCCAATAGGCTGATTCGGGAACCATGCAAACAATTAGTACTCTGATGGCAATCACATCCTCTCAGTATGATGGATTGCCAAAACAAGTCTATCTTAGAGATAAAGGCAATAGTTATTGAGTTAGTTATCATCTTGGCAGAGAAGGAGAAAGGCTGTTTTGCGGGGTTGAAAGATATTGGACAGCGAGATTGAGTATACCAAGTGAAGCGTACATCATTTGGTTCGTCTAGCCAGCTATCTAAGGTTGTATGTATTAATTAGATTGACATTTTTTCTTGATAGATGTTGCATTTGCCAGAGCATAGATCAACCAAAAGACCTTCTAAATAAAAATTATGTCCCCAATAGTAAATTAAAAACCTCAGTATATACTAAAAATATCAAATAGTGCCAGTTCGATGAAATGAGAACAAAATCGAGAATGATCATCAATATATATCTTATCAATCACGCCCGATAACTGAGACAATAATGCCCTGCAAATTTTGAATGGCACATGTTTTAATATTTCTGAGTTAAACTAGGAATGTTAATTATGATAAAGATACTTTTATATATAGATATGTGTTATTAGAGTTATTAGTTTGCTTCATTAATGAATAATGATGGACCTAAATGCAGCAGACCATCAGATCAGCAAATATCCCAACAAAATGCTATCTTCGGCCAATCCGCCGTTCTTTGCTGTGAGCCAGCTAGTTGCGAAGTCTCCTCTTCTCAAGTCGGTCAGAAAAAAACTGAACCTAGAAGCCAATGGGGAGATTATCAGTTATCTTGAGAAAAATAAATAGAAACGGGCGAGCGAATAGCCGACTAAAAATCTGATGATGATTTAGTTGGAAAATTTGGAAAACAGAAAGCTGGAGAGGTCGGAAGAAGGGACAATCTAGGAAGGTAGTGACAGGAAAAAGAAATTATTGGAGGAAATCGAATAAATAAGAACAAATATGAGCTATCTTAAATATTAGCCAAAGCTATTCGTGATTTAGTTATAGGTAGCAGAATAGCCTAGCTTTCAAAAATTGATGCTTTAGAAAAACAAGGCTTTGGCTTGGATTAACAAATGCAAACAGAATTAAGCCGTCATTTTGGAAAAAGAGATTTCATAGAAAGTTCTTGCTTAGAAAGGGCTCCCATAGAAAGATCTGCCATTCAAAAAGCTTCCATAGCTGAATCTCCCATAGGAATAATCTCTATCTAAAGATCTGCCACAAAAAAGACTCCCTTAGTAAGATCTCCTTTAGAAAGGTATTGTCAAGAAAAAGGTGTAGTAAAAATTGACAGTCAAAGAAAAAGCTACCATAGATAGAGATAAAGCTAAGTAAGCCAACTTTGAAGAATTTTTCAAAAGACGGATAGAAACATAGAATTAAAAAGTAGATTTGGGAGTATATTCTCTGGCCTAACTTCTGGAGAAGGCTAATGCCCATTAGGTTATCAGCTATTAGCTGTATTGCTAGTTTGTGAGGACTCACAAAGATGAAAAACTGAAGGAATTCATCAAGTTGATGGGAAACAATCAGCTACGAACCTGGGACAGTAAAAAGTTTAAATTTACGATTGCTGATCATAGGAGACTGGCCTAGTTGCTAGTAAAGCTATATCCTTAGAAATATGTCTTGGCCTCTCCACAAAGCCTGATTCGTGAAGTTAATTCATTTCTGCAGTAAATGTATTCACTTTCCAAGAATAACTATGCATAAGTGATGAGGGAAGTCGACAAGCAGCTAAATCTGAGTTGGTGGAGAAATCTATAAATCAAATATTCACTCAACCCTGTATCTAACATAAATCTAACTCAGATTATCCCTGATCTTAGAAAAATCGACAAGAATACTGAATCTTTATCAAAAATAGACCTTTAAGATGTTAAGAAAAAAGTGCTGAAGTCACTGAACAAAGCCAAAAAACCTGCCATCCCCATCACAATTCAAGCACAGCCCAAAAACGAATCTTCAAACATGCCTAATAAGCGCATTGAAAAGCTAGAGTTCAAACCTGAACCCTTCTTCTTGAAATCTGCACCAATCCCAATAAAAACCGACTACAATCAGCTAATGACACAGATGAGAATACCAACTCAAACCTACAATGTGTAAACAAAGCTCAGAGACTTCCAAAGATCGGGGAAAGTGATGAGGTTCGGTTAATGATTTTGGCCTATTGCTATTTCCATCTTACTTGTGATATTAATAAAATATAATGGAGAAAGAATTTGAATGCATTAAAATTAAAGACGGACTCTACCTCGGCAATAAAATCGTAGCCTGTGTACAAAATTTGATATCGTAGGATCTTTAGTTTTTGCTGATCAACAAGTTCGGATACATGGTCAACTGCGCAATCGAAATGCCCAATCTTTACTAATAGCACGGCATAAAGTACACCAAATTCAAAATAAAACAATAAAAGATCCAGAACATAATGGGGTAGGACTACAAAAGACTGAAGAAGATCAAAAAAGTGATCTAGTAGGCCGAAGAAAGTGGATTGTGTTGTCTGGTCCATTGTAGTCAAGGTGGGAACCGGAGTCTGGTGCTCATAACAGCCTATTTGATGGACAGGTTCAAATGGAGATTAAGGAAAACCTTGGAATACTTGCAATCTAAAACTGTACCCATCTTTTTCACTGATAGCAATATTTAAGAACTGACTAATTTTTAGTATATGCTCTCCAAGGAGTTTAAACTCAGCCACATATGGATTGCTAGCTTTAATGATGAGGAGTAATAGCTTATAACCAAAACGTTCAATAATACAACCAAACAAAAGCATTCAAAGGAAGCTAAGCCCAGTTCTCCAGTCAGGCGCTAAGAGAAGTAAGAGGTTGTTGTTTAAAAAGTCAAAAAGAGAGTTTTGTGGCTTGATAAAATAGAGAAGTAGTAGAAGAAAGAGAAGAGAAAGTTGCTGGCTGAAAAAGCAAAGGAGTAGAAAAGATAGACTGAGAAGTCAAGAGAAAAGATCGAATAATAACCCTTCAAACGAGAATCAAAGGCGCATAACTTGATCATTCCTAAAGACAAAGTGGAGCTAGCCAAAAAATCTAAAAAGAAGGTCTAAGCTGAACTCTAGCCCGAAATAAAGCAGCGAATCGAATAAGCTTAGATGATGAAGTTACTGAAAAAGTCAGATAAACTAAGGTAGGGGAAGACGGCTAAAAATAAATAGTAGATCTAAGAAAAAATGAACTAGCCCTCGAACTAAGAGGAAAGCTCTCAAAAAGAAGAAGAGGCCGAAGGCTAAGATAAAAAGATCTACAAGCTCACGATTAACAACTATATTAACCCAAGTATCAACATAATTAAGCCTCCCTTAAATAAGAAAAAGAAGCCCAAAGTTCCAAAGAAAGACAAGGATACTTTCAACAGAACCTACTCAGAAAAAGAGGCTTTTAAGAAGATGACTTTCTTTGAAAAACCACTCTCCAAAGAAAAGGAAATACCCCATGAAAAGAGGAATGCAGGCTATACGCCTGTTCGAAGTCGCAAAGAACGTAAATCATAAAATTGATGATTTGTGATTATCTTTTTAATTGATATCGGCAGAATGTTTACTAAGTAATAATTTTAGTAACCAATAACCTAAAAAATGAAAGGCAAAGCTCAGCAAAGAGCCATTTTTCTATAGATCGGAAGAGCCTTAACTCACTCCAAGCCAAAATCTAGGAAAGACACCTATTCTTTATACCAGGGCACCTCTTAAACCACAAAGTTACCAAACCCTTCCACTGCACTTTAGATTTATCAGAACCCACTCACGGCTAAAAGAAAAATTACAGTACCATACCCTGCAAATATGCATACGAATACCCCGATTTTAGGCATGAATGACTAGTTTCTATACATGAGAAAGGAGAATCATCTGAACACATGCTTCAACGTCAGAAAAAACAGACTAAAAGAAATTTCAAGGTAAAACAAATAGATTCACAAGAGACTCAATTCCCAAAAAAGCTTATACTCTAGCATCGACTTTAACAAATCCTTTTAATCTACTAGCTAAATCAAGAAGCGTCTTTCCCAATCCAAACTCTCCAATAGACTCCACAGTTCCAGAAGTTCGCAAAGAGGGACTATCAATGCCTCTCAAAACAAAAAGAACTAGCCAGCTAAAAAAGAGGTACAGATTAAGGCATCAAACATTAATGATGCTAAGAAGAACTAGCTCAAAAGTTTTCAAGGGTTGTTCAAGCAAAAGCCCACTCCAATTAAGCAAGATAACCTTCAGCGAAAAACAGCATACAATTCAATAAAAAGAAGCGAAGATTTACCTAACTTATTTGGCTAGAGTTTTAGGAAGACAGTGCCCGCGATAATGAACAGTAAATAGAGAGAGCTTCCCGAACTACCTGATAAAATGGGAGGTATTCTGCACAGAATAATAGAAGATATGAATAACGAAGAAAAAGATCAGCCAAAAGCTAGTAAAGGGTACATGAAACCTAAAAAGGCAGTTGTTTTTTGATCAGTTATATTCATAAAATCATTACAAATCATTGCCCTATCTCCTATTTTACCGAATATGAGCAAAAATAGCTTACAGATTTCGCAAAAAACTAGTAGAATACAAAATATAAGACAGTAATAATCATAGTAGAGTTTATTTTAGCTCAGGCTGAGCTGAATCTGATTAGACCGCTGTGGATTCGGCTTAAACTGATTTATTGGTCTATTTTTGGGCTGAAATTTATCGGAGCTGATTAAGAGTTGAACGCACATCTTTTTTCTTTAGAAAATTGTCTTGCATCCAAAATGCAAGCCCATTCATAATCACAGGAACGATAATGATCACTAGAATGAGTTCCAAAGTTTGGTACGGCTGTATCCAACCAATCAAAGCCATAGCGATAGAGGTGATGGGGGTGCTGAGGAGCATCTAGGTGAAAAAAAGGAAGGTCTTAGAAAGAACAACAACTATGTTCCAGACTATTAATTGTACCATCCAATCAAAGTAGCTGATTCTGAATAAATCCAAACTTACACGTATTTTGTCTTGGTTTGAGCTATTTCCAGCGCCAAGTAGTGGTTTTATCCCTCGACTATCGCACGACCAGCAGCTTACAATCTTTCATCCTCGTACTCTTTGAGCAAGGTGTAGTAGTTACCCGATTGAAAACTGTAGTACCTTTCACCGAAGATGTACTTTTCAATCACTTTCAGCACTCCAATGCACAAAAAGACCCCAACAGTGTTATCAAGTATGTTTGTGGTCAGGTACCAAATGCAGGCGTCACTGTCCAATCTGGTGGAGAGTAGCATTGAGATGAGCACGTTAATGACATGGGCCAAAATTTGAGAAACTCCCTGCTTGGATGTATCAAGAGCCCAGATTTTCCATGCGCGTTTCGGTTTTTCTGCGTACCTCTTGTAGATCAAAACGCTGAATGAGAGAGCTCCGAGTATGAGTTGGATGAGTATGCCTGCAAATCCTACCAGCTCGCAAGACTCAATGGGATCTCCTGAACTCATAACAGGTATTATATCGGCAGAATTATAAACCCTGGAATTCATAATAACACGAATAGTTTAACAAAATTATAAGAGCATTTCTGTTCTCGGAAACTGTTCAGTACACTACGCTGCCTTGAAACAGCCTTTACTTGGGCAAGAGAGGTTATTTGGGCGCAGCTGCCAGGATTCCTTCCTTCTTCAGTAGTTATAGCTTCTCATCTGATAGTCTTATTTCTTTGTTGTTTTTGTCCAGAAGATAAAACATGTTTTTATCTAGTATATACCCATTTTTGTCCAGGAAGTAAAGAGTCTCTATCTTTTACAATTCCTTGCTTACTCCTTCAAGAGCAATGCTCAGCTCTTAGCGCATCTTTAAGGGGATCACAGTCCCAATAAACCTATCTTTAGACAGACCTATAGCTGTTTTGCCCACGTATTATTTGCTCCAAGTTTATCTGACTGCGATTTGGAGCTGTGCTTCCCATTACTTGGTGAAACTGTTTCTGAATAGTTCCAGCTTTTAGTTGAGCTGTGTGGCAGTGATTTCGATGAACTTTCTTTTGTTCTTGATGTTGTGTTCGCTCATTTATGTATTAAGGACTGTTTTGAATGTACCCAGATGGGTCTTAAAGGCTGTGTCCAAGGCTATCAAATGCTTTTGGAGCTCGTCTTTTGATACGTAGTCACATTTTGATCTATTACTGACCTATTAATCGTTGATTCTATTATCCAAAGAAGGGAAGGTGTTTTCTTTTCCTTTGGAGTACTACTATTTCTTGAGCTCAGTTTGCTCTATTTTCAGCTAAACTTTGGTAAGATGGCCTTAGACCTGTGCGATTTTGGACTAAAGACTATGTATCTTTTAGGATTTAAGCTACAGCTTTTATATCCTTGTTAAAAGATCTTGCAGAGCTTTGGAGCTGTCAGAAGAGGAATAGGCCTCTGGCATTCTGGAAGTGATCTGGTAATCATTATTGGGAAGCATTGGGAGCTGGTAGACTAGGTGGTTGGGAGCATGGCTGAACCTTTCCTGCGGGGCAGGACTGATCCTTCTAATATTTTTATCAATGCTGTAGTCCCGCGGAGGGTTGTTGGTCCTGGGGGGTACAAACTGGGATACGAATGCGCTCTGGAAGAGATGTTTGTTGTTGGGGTGGTCTTGATCCTGGTAAAGCTTGTTCTTCATACTTTGTTCTATAACGACTGCAATTATATATTTATAATTTCTTCATAAACATCAGCTTTAGGTATTACTTTTGCGCAGGATGTAGTAAATGCCTAAACCCAGAATGGATGCAAATAGGACTACAGTTATGATGTAGGCTCGTTTTGAATTATATTATCTTTGCGCCAGCATCCTAGTGAACTTTTATTTGTCGCTTCTGAGAGTTGAACCCGAGATGAGGCCTTCGTGCTCCTCGGCTGGGGTTTAGTTGGTCTAGATCTTGTTGATTTCGTTCTACATACACCCAACACTACCATGATGTGCTCGACCACCTTCGCGAATCTCCTCTCATCATAGTTCTCGTAGAACAACTCTGTCATAACTCTCAGGTAATTTTGCATACGTACAGAGCGCTGAGTGCGCTAAATGCTACCTCAGGTCCCTAAGCTGCCAGCACGAATAGAAAGGACTATTGGTGGAAGTAGTAGACCCACAGCCGGTCGTACTGCTGCGTCCGGATGGTCTTGGACTTGGCCTAGGACAGCCGCGGGAGTATCTTTTCGACGAAGTTCTTGAGACCGGGTTTGGTGGAGCAGACCCACTTCTAGATGACCTGCGCCTCGCTGACGATCGCATATAGAACCACTCTGGACATAATTAGAAAAATAATACGATCGCAACATTATAAAGGATGGATGCTACGGATTCAAAAAGGGCGGGTCACCCTGCCGATTCTCTAAGATTGTGAGTACTGAGCACAGGTTGATTAGTAAGTAATTGGCAGATTAGGAGAGCGCAGGTGTGGTAGACTCACTTAGTTCCATCAAATAAACCTACATTTGACTGGCTTGGTGATGTATGTATTGATTGTTGCCACTTGCTTTATTCTCATCATCCACAAATAATCAAAAGACATAACAAACAGTTTATACTACTTAATCTGGCTACTAGCCACTAGCACCTCAAATCACAGCTCCTGAGGCTAGAGAGAGCGATTAGTACTGAAGATATCTATTCTCTCGATTTATCTATCATCCCATCTGCATCTGCAATTTATTAGTTCATTCTTGTCTCAACCCCATTATTTTGTACCAAATCATTCCGATTGCTCAGCACTCCTTTACGTCTTATTGCAGATAGCTACGATAATACATCTGAACGAGTATACACAAACCACCCCTTCAATTACGGAATCTTCATTGCAGGGGTTGAGTTTAAATGTCAACAACTAGTTATAATACTTATTCGATATATTCAACAGCTAATTTTTGTAAGTAGCATCGGTAATCGTACAAAATGAATCGGAAATGGTCAGAAGCAAGCATTGAAATAAAATGTGAGGCCCAAGGAGTATAATATTTACAGAGTGAAATGGTCTTGCCTAAGAAACACTTAATCTTCGGCTCCATGGCTGGAAGTTCTGGAGCCCCTGCAACCTTTGTGCCTTCGTTGTCTTCCACAGAGTTCATGCAGATGCTGTCTGGATTCAATGGAGGAGCCGGAGCCACAGGGTTTGGGGCTGCTTAGACACCAGCTGCTCCCATGCCCAGTTCCTCATCCTCTGGATTATTCTCATTTTGATATTTATCTCTTTATTGACTCCAAAAAGAGTCAACCATTATATCTACTATCATACTTTTAATAACAACTGAAATGGAAGCTGGCAAACTAACAATTCCAAAGATTAAGACGAATCTTACAATTCTGTGATGTGATGATAGATTGAATAAAGCATATCATTTCAATTCACTGTATAGGTATCCACATAATTGTTCTCATGCAGGGAGCCGACCTTGAGTTGAGGTTTCTTGATCCAATTAGTTCTCATCTAGACGCACCCTATTTTGCTTGCGACCTATTGAGGCAGCTTCGTTCTGCGGACGCCCAAAGGATTCTAGTTTTCACCTATGAATCTAAATACTGCTTCTTTTCGGTTTTCTTTGGTAATGAAAGGAGTGGACTCCGAGTTTCTATTAGCAGAGAGTTCTGTTTTTTTGCGTCCAAACACATCGAACTTCTTCCTGTCCTCTTTGGTTTCCCTGCGATAGGGTTGCGACTAGCTGCGATGGTAGTAGTGGTAGGTAGACTTCAACCAATCGGGGTTGTCGGTGCTTATTTTACTACATTAGTCTGTAATTACGCGGGATGGACCAAGTACTGCTGTCTTTAGTGGATCACGTCGAGGTCGGATATCTTGCGCTGCCATTTGGCGATGTGGAGGGTGAGTTCCTCAGGCTGATGGTCTTTGGGGATGATTTTTTTGGAGTATTGCTGGGTGGTGGTCTCGAAGGGTTTGACTGGGCCATGGTAGTTTTCGGGTAGCTTCCTAGGAAATAGGATACCTTGAGTGGGAACATTTTGGGCTGGTTCATGGTACAACTTCCAAATAAATTATTAAAACTTTAGAACTTTTTAGAATGTGATCTACCTTTTTCATAGAAGGTTTTTCAGCAGTAAAATTCGTCTTCTCACTATCAACCTCTCAATATCTCATAACATTAATATTAAAGAATGTGAAATCATGAAAGCTTCGAGCTCAGTGATGAGCCGACAAGTTACTTACTGAAAGTGGGGTTGATGCACATCATCTTGTTTGTGTACTAGATTATTGTATTCGATTATGGTTTACAAGCCAAATTGAGCTGTAAATTCGCTTGGTTTCTATCCTTGGGGTTATCAAAACCACTATCTTCTGGTTTATAACTAGCCCACTCCAATATACATCTTGTACTATAACTGAACTCTAATACTGGAATAGCAAACACAATGGTTCCTGAGCAATTATAGCCACTAATATCTCAATTATGATTATTTACCGATCATAGCACTGGACCTCTTTGGGAAGAGTACACAACGCTGAGACTGCTTAAGTCTTCTTGACTGGGGTTCTTTAGTTTAGCCTACTCTGCATACTGTCCGAGGACCAGAAATATCAGAGCAGTTGACATCTTGCTCTAAGTCTTCAAATAGTACTAACTGTCTCCATTCTGGCACTAGCACTTCAAGAGCTGCATATTTTCCTTGGAGTACTAGACCTTCAGCCATTGTACTAGGTTATTGAAATCTTATCGCGACATTTCATTGGTACTATTCCTCTTGCATAGTTTTATGTGGTCTGTAAGGGCTGCAATTTTTGTTGCTTTTCTATTGAAAGTAAACTATGAAGCTTTTTATCTAATCGGGCGACTTATCTAGCTGTGGGGTTTGTCATGGAACAGAATTGCGATATTTGCTGCGCTTTTGATTCTATATTTCTGGGAAATCAGCACGATTTCGCACTAGAAGCCTTATACTGTCAGCTTTTACTTTATTTGAGGCCAGAAGTTTGGTGCTGCGATTAGTAGTGAAGCGTTTTAGAACTTTTGTGAAGGATGTGGATGAATAAGCGGCTTTTTTGGTGACTTTAAAGGTTTTCCCTGCTAAGCTGAGACAAATTATTGGAATACCGGAGAGAACGAAAAGAACTCAGGCCAAATTTCCTGGAGCATCAGTCTATACTAATCAAGCAAATTGAGTTCCTGCTGATAAATTTAATATTTTAGCATGAATTGCTACATCAACTCTGAGATCCTAATTATGTAGTCATCTGCAATTTTTATGATGTCTTTGAATATCTTAAAATTGGAAACCAATGATTTGATGGCAGTTTAAATATTCTTTAGTTTGTTGGCCAAGTTGGCTGTTCTTTAGATAATTAGGCAAGGCTGAGGTCCATGGTTGATATAATTGGAGCTCTAGGCATTCAATAAAGGTGCATTTTCTGATAGCTATTTCTAAACATCTTTCTCATAAAAATGTACTCTTTGGTTGATTTACTAAACTTAATCTTACCATAAATCTTAATTTATTCTTTCTTACAAAAGTTGATTTTGAGTTTAAATGTTTTTAGAAAACTCAAAGATTGGTTGAAAATTTTATTGCAGATACCTTTTTAGACAGTTTGAGTTGTTTTTATGCTATAAAGTATTTTTGCATAGATTAGTTTTATAAAAAAGTCCATTTTATAAGTCATTAAAATTTGTTAAATACTTCACTAAGGTTCTTATCTAAACTTAATCTAATATTTAACCAAAGCAGTGCATCTGTTTTTCTGTGATTTTGTGAATATTTTTAGTGATTTGATTCAAATAGGTATCAATTTCGGGATTCTAAGCATGGATTTAAAGCACTTCTTTGCAGTTCTTCTGAATATTCTTAGAGTTCTGCAGGAGCAAACATCTTTTATTGTTGAGTTACTTATACTTAGTCTAAAGATTTTTATGAATGGACAAACTTTATGATAGGTATTTATTGTTTAGATGATTTATTTAATTCCCACAGGTTTTGAGTTTTGCTCTCAAAAAATATAGCACTCTGCATACAATTTGGCATTCAATCTGGACAGTTTTTAGCTTTTAGGCATACCTTTTTTAACATTCATTCAGCATATTTTTTTGCCACAGGTACTGCGATTAAGCTGCTGTGATATTGTGCCCAATCCAAGTGGAGAAATAAAATAGTTTGCTTTAGATTGACTTCAAACACTCCAACTTTTTCCAGCAAAATCTTTAAGTTTATATATTCGAATTCTCTTATCTTTGATATTACGATGCTGAGTAAAACTCTTTTAAATACCTTTCCTTCATCTTTTTCTCGTATATTTTTTGATATTTATTTGAGAAATCGATTATTCTTTGTTTATAGAAGAAGGAGTTCAAGGTAGGCTAGTTGAATGGCAAAAAATAAAAGTCCCTAATTGTAACTTTATGCTCATCTGCCTCCTTATGGCTATTTTTGTAATACCTCAGCGTTTCTGGGATAAGTAATGACCTATATGCTTCTTTCATTTGGTTCAGCATGCTTTCTTGCCATTACTACTCGTTATTGTTCATTTATCTGATCATTTACTAGACGTATCTATTTCTGGGCTAACCAAGTGAGTTGCTGTGTCCATTCAATGAAGATAGATTTGCCTTTATAACCTGTAGGCATTGCTACCTCTTTTGCTGGTTTTACTCAGGAATCTTGCTGAGCATTTACAAAGCTTATTTCATGTTTTTTCTTTAGAGTATCATGTTCTAGCTCATGTCTGCAGCTTTTTCAAATACGTTTTACTTGAAATATACAACACCATCATCCCCATGAGTGTAGATGTTTTGTATTTCAGGGTTGAACACTTTCAGCATTGTCACATACTGTCCTTATTTGAAGCTTAATTTGAATTTGCCATTGTTCCAGCTTTGCTTTGATGCATAGTTTATGGCGATTGGAACAAATTAGAGCAGATAATTCACCCCATAAACAATTTATGGAGTGATTTTGCTTATCAGCTTTTGTATAGAGTTTTGGATGCTTATCTTCTCCACTTACTGTAAACTCTAGCCATTCGGCATTAAGCTTAAATAGTGTTTAGAGCAATCCCACAAAATGACTCCGCCTTGATTATTCAGAAGCCCAATTAGTTCCTGCATAAACTAGCTCTGCGCTTATTACGTCTCTCTAGCCTTGATTTTGCCACATAGAGCCATTTTGGTGTTATCTGTAAACCAATCGCATATATTCTTGCCTTCGTACAAAAATTTCGCTTCAAGCAAGTTCCCAAGATTGGCAGGTTCGATCTGATGTATTGATAGCACCTCTTTTGGATGGTTGGGATGTTTTTGTGCCAGGTTTTTGGAAATTTTGCAATGCATGAAGAAGTAAATGCTCTGCCAGAAAGGATTTTCCTCGTAGCGGAAGGTTTGACTGATATACTCATTTATTTCCACTTCTCTGTTGTTGAATTGGTCCTTGACGTAATACAGCCCCTTCCTATTGTACTTATTCTCTTAAGCAGAGATGTAGTGTTTCAGCAGGATGTCAGTCACCATATCGGGAACTTGTTCATTATTCACGCTCACGACATGGGCGGTCAGAATTTATAGCTTTTTGACCAGTTTGGCAACCTGTTCATAGAGCTAGTTGTAGTCGTTTAACTTTTATATCTTGAGTTTGAAGAGCTAGACGAAGGTTTTGACTGGGATTTCGAATTAGATGCGTATGATTTACCAGTTTTATAGAAGATATTGCAGAGTTTTGTAGAGTTTCTTTTTGTATTTGAGCAAGAATGCGAAGTCTTGGTCTTTGAACTGATCACAAAATTATGAAAAGTAGTTGGGCTCCGATAAGTATTAAATTCTTTACCATTAGCCTTTCTAGCGCTATTCCTCATAAAATTCAGTTTGCTGCCGGTTAACTGAAAGGTCATCGCTGGAACTTACACTTTAGTCATTTTAAACATTTTAAAAGATATCCTATCTTTCTGCATCACTACCATCATGGATTCCACATTGTAGCCAATCATTCAAAAAATATACTTACAGCTTTTTCATCTACTGCTAAGATTCATCGCGATAGCAGTTTTTATTTTAGGGATGGAGCAGATCTGCTGAAGTTTTTGATATGCCGATTTAGTTTTAGGATTCATATTGATTGCAGATGTGACTTTTTATTTATTTTGGCAGGGGATCTAAACTTTGTTATGAGCTTTATTGCATTATGGGTTCGAGTTTTAAGAAATAACTTTGTCGGATTGGTTTGGATTATGAAAAGAGTGCGACTTTAGTGTCCATTTCGGTCTAAAACTGCAAATAATATTAAGTGCTCAATAGATATTGTATAGTTTCATGAAGATTTAGCTCAATCGCTATAAAAAAGTTGGAGTGACCATTTTTTGACACAATTAAACCCATCATTATAAAGTTCTTTTAGATTTCTTAGTAACTATCAGCATAGAAATAATTATGTGGATAGTTTGTTAAATTTGGAACTTTGTAGGAGTGAACAATAATCTAGCAATTAGGCTATAGTTCTAAATTGTTCACATTTTTTATTAAAGGGTTGTTTTCCTTTGGCCTGGACAATATATATTCCGACTTACTTTAATAAACCTTCTCTTGTTCTTGGGATCTATCAATATTTACCAAAAAAAACTATCTAAGTATCAAAATCATTTATCAGCAATATAAAAAGAAAAAGTTTCTTAATTCTCAAAATAAATATGTCTAATTATAGAAGTAATTGAGCTAAGGTTAAGAATTATGGAGTTACGAGGCTAAAAAGAAGATGCAAGAAAAAATACTCTAATCATAATGCTTCAAAGCGACAGGAGCCTTGATTAAAGAATATTAGTATTCCTGGCTGAAAAGCAACTGTCATATTCCTCCTTTCTTCAGGTATGACTGGCACAGGCATCGAAACAGTTGAGCGAGCAGACTACCTCTCCACGCTGTCTTTGCTCTAGTTCTTTGCGCCTACGTTGTTGTGTTACTTCAAAAGTTCGGTTAAGAGATCTTCTTCACTTAGGTCAGCAAATATTTTCTTCTGTTTTTCTAGTAGCAAGTTGTATCTGTTTTTCAGAGCGTTTTCAGTCCTTCCTTCGAATTATTGTTTGATTGCCGACCACTTCTTTTGGCAGTTGTTCTCCAAAACCGTTTGCAGCAACTTTTTGTCCTCATCTCGTTACCAAGGTCCCTTTTTGATTTTTGGGTCAAGATAACAGCTCCAATGCTCTCTGCACTGCTTGGGAGTACGGAAGATCCTTTTGGTGGGATTCCTCTCATAGAGTTTTTCGGAGATATGCTTCCAGTTGTTTGTGCCGATTTGTCTAAATAAGATAGCTTATACTAGATGATTTAGGAGAGAAGGTTTTCTTATTCCTTTTGCCACTTGTGCTAGGCAAGCTTGAACTTTTTAAGACTTATGAACTTGAACATGCAGCTTTTGGGGGTTGAGCCTGCGACCATGCTTGAAATTTTATCCCAGTCTTATTTATTCTAAGCTAAAATGTATTTTTACCATTGTTTAATGGGACTAAATGCCATTCTTTTCTATGTATTTGGAAATGAGCCAAACCAAGATCTGCAAGTCTTCTGTGCTCCAATTTTTCTTTAACTTGTTATTTTTGATGATTCTAAATAAATAAAAAGCAAACTTTAAGAGCCGCGCTTCCATAAGATCCAAAACGAAATCTGCAGATTTAGAGGCCAGTTTTATTTCTCTGCAGTAGTTGGCTAGAGGCTAGATGATAGGAGTTTCCCTGAGAGATCCCAGCTACTGAACGAACTTCTTTGCCCTTTAGTGGGCCAACACTAGTTCATCGCAAATATTGTTAGCTGAATCATAAATTAATTACTCAAGTATTAAAACTCGATGGATTGGTTGGAGTCTATTGATGATCCTTAGATGGGTTCTTGTTTCATGCCTTTTGCTTCTCTTAACTTTTTATGATTATATTAAAATCAAAAATTTACAAATTAATCCCACCCATTCCTACACTTCTACCCAATTGAGTCGCAAAACCGCTTTCCGGATTCTTAGCCAATCCCCAAAAAGCCCAAATCCACCCCAATTATCCCGAAACAGCGCAAAACAGCGAAGAAACAAAATTATTTTTGTAGGGATTTCACTTATAAATTATAAGTTTATTCCTGCCGGCGCCGACAAGCCGAAACTTCTTTGATTTATTTCTCCAAAATTTCCCCATACTCATCCAATCTAACGCTTCCAATCAAATTTGCAAGATGGTTAGTTATTTCTGCAATTGCTGCAAGTTTTTTCAAACCTCATCATCTTCCATGCCCTTTCTTATCAAGCCTCACCCAAGTAACTTCTATTCTTCCGCACTTTTTTGACTGCATTTAGTACGATTTAATAGTTCATTTTTCGGTTAACGCCTGAGAGGGCTAGCAGGGGGCAATCATCAAATAGATTTGAGAACTAACTAGTTTGAAAAAATCATCAAGCAGCGTGTGAAGTAAAGGAATAATAGGAGTTTTGATGAAATAGAAAGTTACAATAACTTAATTTCAATCATTTTGTCCTGAAACACCTACTTAAAGCAGCCTATAAGGCCTTTAAATAGCAATCAAGCTTTCTATTCCATATTTCAAAAGACCATTTAGCCCAACAATTAAAGGATTTCCCAATAGAAGATATTTGTATGATTAATTTGCCTTCAATAAAATTTGCTGTAAAAGGTACTTGCTCAAATTAACCCTAAAGCCAAATCTGGTTAATTTCGGAGTTGAAGCAAGTTGGTTTAATTAAAAGTTATAATCTTAGTGATGAATGTAGCTTAAGATAACGAAAGCCGCCACATTCTCAGCCACATCATCCCCAACACTGTTTGCAAGCTGCTCAACAATGCCATCATTATCATCAACCTGTGGTGGGCTCAGAACAGCTAGTTCCTCACAGTCGGCATGGGTTTCGCCACCATCTTCTCATTCGTCTGCGGCTATCTCCTCATAATCAGCCTAAACATCGGACTCACCTACTAGATCAGCAGAAAGAGAAGCGACCCCAACTTAGTCGGCATCTTTTACCAGCGAGCTTTGTTGGTCAACTTCCTCTTCTGCGCATTCTTCATCACCCCATTGCTTTACATTTCGGATAGGATAGTGGGGCTCTTTAGCGCAATGATACCATAGCTGTAGAATTCCAAAGCGGAAATAGGAAATTATCTCTATCAGTTGGTTCCTTCCATTTGGGCCTTTGCTTTCTATGATACCACACAAACTTTTTTACAAGCTCAGGGGAGGATCTTAGCGCCGTTGATCATTCAGTTCATCGCAGTCATTATGCATTTAGCTCTTATACGTCAATTAGGCCCAGCGTGGTCAAAAAACTTTGCTGACTTTTTCAGCTCTGTGGCAATTTATTGCTATATAATAATTTTCGAGAAGAGGCTGAAAAGCTGGACGGAGTGGACAATAAAATGCATAAAGGGCTGGCGAAAGCATATAAAATTTCTGTAGATAATCGGATTAGCCACCTATGCTCAAGCTATTTTCTTCTTCTTTTTCAGTCTCCTAGCCTACAAACTCAAGAAGGAAGAGCTGATTTGCCACATCTACTACATCAATATCTATCAAATCATTTATCTGATGTTTATCGGCATTCAGGAGGGCTCTTTGGCCAAAATAGGCTACCTGATTGAGAAAAACCAGCACAAGACTTACAGGAGGGAGGGCATCAAAACAGTGAAACTATGTGTGGGGGCTTGCATCCTTCTGGTATGTTTCATGTATATCTACGAGGAGGAGATACACACAATATTCAGAAATGTCTATTAAGAAGATGCTTCTTCCTATTTCACATAGTCTCCAACTTAGTCGGCTATCTTCTATGACAATTTTATCATTTTGTCATTGGCTTTGCTTGTTGACTCGTATCAGATAGGCATTTCCTCTATGCTCAAGGCATTAAACACCAGCCATTCAGTTTTGAGTAACAATACTTTTAGTTAGAAACGCTCGGACTTTTTTATATCCTAACATACTGCCTTTGCTTCCTATTATGCTACTACTACGATATGGGATTGAGAGGACTTTGGGTTGGATGGCTGATCGGATTGATAATAAACGCTTTGATTGAAACTTTTATTCTGAGATCTGAAGAAAAACGTATTCGAATCGATTTACTGGCAAAGTAGAAAACTAATGTCTAAGAAACAATCAACATTTGAGAGCAGGTTTGATGGAAAGAAAAAATTTTATTGATTCTAATGATATTTCTATTTAAGCAATAAAATGCATATCTACAAATAAATGCAAGAAAACAGATTTTCAGCAAAAAATTACAGGTTATGACCTGAAAGAAAGAAGATTTTTAAGCTAAAAGATTGATTTGAGCAAAAAATGGAGGTAATTTCAAGAAATCTCATTTGAACAAAAAAATACTATCTGCTTTTAGCTGCTAAGCTTACAGAAACATCAATAGACCTTGATAAAGCTAAAAATGTAGATTTGGTAAACCAAAGAATAAATAGGGACAGCTATAGCCCTTTGGTACTGTTTTATATGTGATGTCAATAGCAAACAAATAAACATGCTTCAATTGGTCATTTTGTTCATGATAAAGTCAAACTTTCTGCTTTTCTCCTGATGCTTTTAATACTGCGTGAGGATGGTTGGCTTTTATTGCAGTTACAAGTTATTATCGTACATCTTGGTCAAGGAGTATCCCTTTTATGCTGTTTTGGGGGCAATGTACTTTTCTATTCTTACGCCCATGCTACCTTACATTTTCAATGTTTTTGTGTTGATTGGTTTCTAAGATTAGGAATGAGATGATATGCCGAATTTGAGGGTAGAGCTTAGTAGAGTTTTTGCGT
>Ga0316217_10002163_pt1 | contig 24110 bp, 13 predicted proteins | sample 1anoAmetaG_FD_203633 | JGI IMG/M metagenome (GOLD analysis project Ga0316217, IMG submission 203633) | Freshwater microbial communities from Trout Bog Lake, Wisconsin, USA - 1anoA | ecosystem: Environmental > Aquatic > Freshwater > Lake > Hypolimnion/Profundal zone | place: USA: Wisconsin...
GGCTAAAATGACGATGCCGGAGCCTTGGTAAAACAAGCGTGTCCAAGCGTGGTTGAATGCCGCGATCAGCCCGATACCCAATAGCACGCCCGGGAGGAGAAAGGGCAGCCAGAGCAGCCAACCAAGGACGGTCAAAGGCCCCGGCATTGATGCGCGGAGCTTTCCTAAACGACTCCGCGTTGCCGCCGGCGGAACAAGAGAGCCCAGAACTTCGGGCGGCGTCGACTCAGAGTCCCATGGTTTGGCGACCTGGGCAGTTCTTGGTCGAGTTTGCGCCGCCGCGAGCCCCAGGCCGAGAATAATCGTGGCGGCGGCGGTCGCAAACCAAAACGAGGACCACAGCGCAGTTTGGCCCGCAGCCAGAGCGCCGGGGAGTTCCGTCCAAGTCCGTCTAATCGAAACCAATTGCAGGAGTGGCAGGCCGAGGGAAAGGAAGGAAACGAAGATGGTCAAAACGACGCAGGACCAGAACCAGGCGACGCCGAGCTGTCTGCGGAACAGCCGGTCGGGAAACGTCCCCTCGAGTCGGGGCCAGGGGATTTCACCGCGCACCAACCAAGCCAGCAAGAGCATAGGGCCTAGCACGAGCGGCCAGCTCAAACGCAACGCGCCGGCGGTGTCGAAGTTGGTGTTGAATCGAACCCACATTTCGGCGGGAAAAACTCTGACCTGGAGGATGGCGGGGACGGCGAAGTTGTTGAGCGCGAGTACGAAGGTCAGAACGGCGGCCTGCGCGAGAGCGGTGCGGGCCAGGGGTAGGAGCAGGCCAAGGAGGAGACTCCAACCCGTCACCGCCGGGTCGCATTCCAATTGGGAGCGTTCGAGCCGCTGCCACCCGCCCCAGGTCGCGAGCATCGGGATCGGCCAGGTCAATAAGCTCAAAATCCAAATCGCGCCTCCGGGCGAGAGGAGATTGAAAGGCAGCCATCCGCGCCACACGCCGGCGAGGCCGAGGAAATGGAGCCAGCAATTCGTGACCAGGAAAGGGGGAAAGGCGGCGGTCATGACGGCCGTGGCCAGAAGCGCCCGGCGGGCTGGTCCGGGCAACCCGGCCAGGCAGAGCGCCGCCACGAAACCAAAGATCGTGGCCAGCAGCGCGGCAAGCGCGCTGACCCATAGGCTGTTGATGAGCAACGGCCAATTCATCTCACACCGTCCTCCGATGGTAGTACCACCATTCGATTAGCAGCATGAGCAGAGCCAGGCCGGCGATGGTGCGCCATAGCTCCATATTGGTTCGTTGAACGGAGGTGGCGCGGACCTTGGTATATTTGCCCAGTTGAAGTTCGTCCCGGGGTTTAATGTTGCTCTCCGCGGCGTCGAGCAGGTTGACGCAGAAGGTCATTTCGTTTGTCCCGATGCGCAAACGATAGGCGCCCTGCTTGTACGTTTCTCCGAAGACAAATTCGTTGGCCGTGGGATCGATGGCTAAGGTCCGGGTCTGCCCATCGGGGAGCGTGACCAAGGCGCTCTTCTCGGGGTGGGGTAAGGCGAGCCGGAAAGCATCGCCCGCCTTGACGAGGAGTTGGGCGCCGGTGGCGTTGGCGGGGTTGAGCCAATCGACCGCGTTGGCGATGAAGATCGGGAAGGTAACACGCAATGGCCAGTTGCTTTCAAGGGTGTCGAAACCGATCCAGATGATCCGTTGGCGCCCGATTTCGCCCGCGAGTAACAAGGAGGCTTGCGGAGCGTCGGCGAGCGATACCGCCCAGCTTGGGGTCTTGGCGGCGTAGCTCTGCTTGATCTGAACATTGTCAAAGCCGGCGTAGCGCAGGAGTGGATGGGCGGTTTTCCAGTCCACGATAGGGGGCGCCTCGATGAGGGTGGCCGACTCGACCCAGTTCGTGTTGAGGACGTGGATGGCAAGCACATTGCCTGGCGGCCATACGGCGGGGGTCACATCATCGAGCACAACGAAATCGAATTCGGCGGCGGTGTCGGTGAGCACTGTGGAAGAGGCCAGTTGGACGTTGGGGGCGGCCCGGAGGGCTTTTTCGAGGAAGCGGTTGCCGCGCGAGACCAGCAGCACTTTTACGGGTTTGGGCAGCAGGCTGACGATGGATGCCTGGTTGTCGGCGGCCAGTTGGTCTTTGGCCGTGATCCGCACGGTGAACAGACCGTCGCGAGTCTGGCCGGTCAGGAACACCTGCGGGGAAATTTCACCCGCCGGGATGCTTAGCGGCCGGGTTTCAAGCAGGCGATCGTCGAAGCGCAGTTCGAGTTCGGTATCCTGGGCATTGGTGGAGAAATTGGCGACGCTGGCATAGACCGCGCGTTCCTGGGCGTTTTCGGGGTTGGCGCGCGCATCCAGACCCGTGATACCGAGGTTGTTCGAGTCTTTGCCGACGCGATGGTAAACCAGCGGAAGGGCTTTGTTTTCGAATTCGCTCAATTCGGCCACCGCGCCATCGCTAAAGAGGTGGATTTCGGCGTTGCGTTGTTCGCGGACTAGGGATTCGGCCATGCGGAGGGCCGGGACGAGGCGGGTGGGAGAATCGGAACAGGCGCAACTTTGAAGAGCGCGTCGCAGGGCGGCCTTTTCGCTGGTGGCGGATTGTTTGACCTCCGTGTTGGCGCCAGCCAGGAGGATGACCATTTGGTCGCTCCCCGCCAGGCTGTCCACCCATTTGAGGGCCTCCGCGCGGGCCTTCTCGAAACGGTTTGGGGTTTCGTCAGTCGCCTCCATCGACGCCGAGGCGTCCAGAATGACCACGCGCAGTTCGGCAGCCTTTGCCCGGGCGGCGAAATAGGGCCGGGAAAGCGCCAGCACCGCAAGGATCAGAAGGAGGACCTGGAGAATCAGCAGCCAGTTCTTGCGCAGTTTTTGAAATGGGGCGCTGGCTTGGGTTTCGGAAAGAAACCGCTGCCAGAGGATCGTGCTCGAGATAAGCTTGACCACCCGTTTGCGCTTCAAAAGATAAAACAATATGACCACCGGGATGGTGGCGGCGAAGGCCAGAGCCGATGGAGCAAGGAAATGCATCACGCGAGGCTCATCCCCACACCTCGGCTCGTCGGAGTTGGCGCAGCAGGAGTTCTTCGAGAGGGGTGCTGGAACTGGCGGTGAAAAAGTTAATGCCTCGACCTTGGCAGTATTCCCGCAGGCGTTGGATGAAATTCTGAACGGTCTGCTGGTAGGCCTTCATGCGGTAGCGGCCGAAGGTCACCTCCTGGGTGGCGCCCGTCTCCGAATCCACGAGGCGGAGGTCGCCAAAAGTGACGGGCGAGAGTTCCTCTGGAGCGAGGATTTGGACCAGGTCGACCTGGAACCCGCGTCCAATGAGGGCGTTGAGGCCGGGCTCATAACCGGCCGGGTCCAGAAAATCACTGAGGACGACGGCCACGCCCGCATGGCGGGCTTCGAGGGCGCCGCGGCGGAGGGCTTGATTGAGGTCGGCCGCCCCTCCCGCGGTAAGCGAAGTGATATTTTGGAAGAACTGGATGGCGGAGCGTTTGCCGCGGACCGAGCGTAGCGCGCCTCGGGCCGCCAGTTCGCGAATCCGGGTGGCGGCATCCTCGCCATTATGGGCGGAGCGCTCCGGGAAGGGGAGGACGCTGACACGGTCGAAGCCGGAGAGAGCGACATACCCGATGGCGGCGGCGACCTGGCGGGCGAAGTCGAACTTGCGGGGTTGGCCGAAGGTCATCGACTCGCTGGCGTCGAGGAAAATGCGGACCGGCAATTCGCGCTCTTCCTCGTAGAGTTTAAGGAAGAGCCGTTCCAGGCGGCCGTAGAGGTTCCAATCCAGGTAGCGGAAGTCATCGCCAGGGACATACTCCCGGTAGTCGGCGAACTCGACCGATTGGCCGCGGGCGCGGCTGCGACGTTCGCCTTTGGAAGAGCTCTTGGCGCGGCGAGTCGCCAGCAACTGGAATTGCTCAAGGCGCCGAAGCAGTTCAGGAGTCAGGAGCGCGGCGGGCATGGCGGAAGGTCAGGCAATGTTCTCGCCTGATTCACGCATTGACCAATTGCGCGTCCCGGGGCACATCCTTAAGGACTTGGGTGATGATATGGTCGGTGGTGATCGCCTCGGCTTCGGCTTCAAAATTGAGGATCAGCCGATGACGCAACGCCGCGGCGGCGACCGCCTCAATGTCATCGAAGCTCACGTTGAAGCGGCCCTCAATGAGGGCGCGAACCTTGCCAGCCAGCAGGAGCGTCTGACCGCCGCGCGGGCTGCTGCCAAACCGCAAGTATTGGCTGGCGATGGGTGAGGCCGTCTCCGTCTTTGGATGCGTCGCCAACACCAGCCGGACGGCGTAATCCTTGACATGGGACGCCACCGGGACCTCGCGCACCAGGCGCATTAGAACCGAGAGGGCGTCGCGCTCAAGCACTTTTTGAACCGTCACGCGGATGCCGGCGGTCGTTCGCGTGAGCACTTCCGAGAGTTCTCCGGCCGTGGGGTAACCGACCAGGATCTTGAAGAAGAAGCGGTCGAGTTGGGCCTCCGGCAGGGGGTAAGTGCCCTCCTGGTCGATAGGGTTTTGGGTCGCCATGACAAAGAACGGCTCATCCAGCTTTCGCAATTGGCCGCCCGCCGTGACCTGGTGTTCTTGCATGGCCTCGAGGAGCGCTGACTGAGTCTTGGGCGTCGCGCGGTTGATTTCGTCGGCGAGGACCAAGTGAGCGAAAATGGGGCCGCGCTGGAACTCGAACTCTCGCCGTCCCCCCGGGGCCTCCATCACGATGTTGGTGCCGAGAATATCGGCCGGCATGAGGTCGGGGGTGAATTGGATGCGGTTAAACGAGAGGTCGAGCACATCGCTGAGGGTCCGCACCAGCAAGGTCTTGCCCAGGCCCGGAACGCCTTCCAATAGCACATGCCCGCCGGCAAACAAGGCGATCAGGGTGCCTTCAACGATGGCGTCCTGTCCGACGATGACCTTGCCGATCTCCTCGCGCAAGGCGGAGTAGGTGGCGCGAAAAGCTTGAATGGATTGTTCGGTGTCCATGAGTTAGGGTTTTTCGTTCATTTCTTCAAATCATCGAAGTAGTCCTTGACAGCGCCTTGGTAGGCGCGCGGAACTTGTTCGTGGCTGAGGGCGCTTTGGGCATCGGACTGGGCGGCGGCGGCGGATTCCTCGTAGTCGATCTTGCTCTGCCCTTTGATGCTGACGTTTCGCAAAGTAACGCTGGGCATTTGCGCACCGGGGGAAAACTGGCCGCGCACCTTCGTCGGCCGGAGGGCGTCGCTCAAATCGCCCTCTCCCCGGTCGGTGTGCCCGCGCGCGTCCATATCCGGTCGAACCGTGCCGGTGTTGTCCCAGTGGTCGGTCCACTGTCCGTCCCATTTGCCGTCTTCATCGGCCCAAGTCCCGACACCGCCGCCGAGTTTGCCGCCTTTGCCCATGCCGGGCCTGCCTTTTCCGTAAGCCGTTCGCCAACCTTCCCCGGTCCCGATGCAAGCGGAGGCCTGGTTCAGAGCTTCCAATTCGGCTTGGAGCGACTGGGCATCGCCCATCTGCTGGGCCAGTTTTTCCAGCTCTTTAGCGGCTTCATTGAGCGATTGCGAAGCGGCGGCGTGGTTTTGCGCCTGCATCTGTTTGGAGGCGGACTTGAGGTGCTCGGCCACTTTGCCGTAGTTGCCGGCCGGATCGATGGCTTTGGCGATCTCCTGCGCGATCTTCTGAAGCTGTTCGGGTGGCAGACCGGAGGACTTGAGCGTGTTGGCCAGCTTTTGGAGCGTCATCTGGGCGGCTTCGGGCTGGCCGTTCTTGAGCTGTTCGGCCAGGTCTTTGCCGATCTTGTCGGCCTGTTGCTGGAGTTGTTGGAGGGCCTTGGCCATGTCGCGAAGCTTCTCCAAGTCGGTCACCGACGCGTTGAGGTCCTTCAAAAAGAGCTCCGTTTGGGCCTGAGCCAAGGCTTGGATGGCGTCGTTGAGCTCCGGCAATTGCAGGCCCATTTCCTGGGCCTGGCGCGATAGGGCGGATAGCGACTTGGAAAGTTGTTGGCGGTCGGCCTCGTTCCCGAGCGAGTTTTTGTCGCTGAGGCCCTTGGCCGCCTGTTGAAGCTTCTCGAGATCCTTTTGCAGTTTTTCCATCGCCTCCGGATTGCCGGTGGGGGCGCCAAGCTGCTTCTGCATGGAATCGATCTGCTTTTGGAGTCCGGCCGGACTCTGGGAGCCGCTGTCGGCTGAAGCTCGGGCGGCCTGTTCGAGGCGTTTGAACTCTGGATCTTTGCCCAACTCGCGGAGCTCGTCTTTGAGCTTGTCCGCCACGTTGGCCAGATCTTTAAGGGCTTCGCTGCGGGTGAGGCTGACCTTGGAGAGCTTATCCCCCAATTCGCCGACTGATTCCATGGACTTTTGAACCGCCTCCGCGTTGGGCGGCCGTTTTTCCAGCGTGCGACGAGTGAGTTCGGAGAGTTGGCGTCCGGCCTCTTTTATCGCGGCTTGTTCGTTTTGCTTGCGGAGGAAGTTTTTGCTCCGGTATTCAGGCACAAAACCCAGTCCGGAAACCAGGATGAGAACGACGACGGCCCATCGGACGATCTTCTTAGGCAGGGTGAAAGGCACGAGTTGGCGGGCGTCGATCTGGCGGGCATGTTCGGCGGCGTCGGTCACGATGAGTTCGCACCAGGGGCCGGCTTCGGGCTCAGCGGATACTTCCAGGGCTGTGCTCAAGCGCTCCTTAAGGCGTTGTCGGTTATCGATCCAGCGAGCGACATCGGTCAAGGATGGCTTGCGCCACCCGCCCAGGATGAGGCCCGCCAGCATGCAGGGAAACGGGAGGAAACCAATCGCCAGCCGGGACCAGAGGGGCATTGGCCAAAGATGGCATGCCCCAGCCAGAAGTAGCGAGAGGACGGAGCCAATCAGCAAGCCAGTCCACAACCCACGTAACGCCCTTGCCCAGCGTCGTCTGCGGGCGGCTCCGGAGAGCGCCGTTTTGATAAATTGCAGTTCACTCATGGCCTTGACCAAACGTGCAGTAATTGCGCCTTTTTGGCTAGGATTAAACGTACTATGAGGTTAGACCAGGCGGGAGCGAAAAAGTTCCGCGAGGTGTTTTGTGGCTTTTTACGGTTTTACCGCGCCGGAGTCGGTTCAACTCCTTTAGGTTTGGCAGGATAAGATTGAGGAGGGTGCCAGGATGAAGCGGTGGGCGTCCGACTCCAAACCCCGCCTTATCTCCTCTTACTCGAATCGCAAGACGGAGTAAGAACGCGGCGCGAAGGCGCAGGTCGCGAATCCGTCGCGGATATCCTGCTTCTATTCGCTCAATTTGGGATCGACGGCATCGGATACTTTTGCGGCCTTGACGGCCTCAGGGGTCCAGAAAGCTCGATAAAGGTCCCTTTCCTCTGCAATAACACTCGGTCCTCGGCGTCTCTCAAATGCAAGGCCCGGCGATGCGCCGGGCCTTGCTTGAGTATTGAGCCCGCTTGTGGTGGGCTCAGCGGAGGTTATTCATCAAAGTGCCTCGCGAGGGCGGTGTCGGCGCCCGCCAACACGGTTATTTTCACTGCGATGGAGGTCGTTGTAATCCCCAGGCTGTCTATCGCCTGCGCGGTGATGCTGTATTGGCCAGCCGGCACGTTCCGCCATGCCATCCTATAAGTTTGGCTGCCATTCTCTCCAAGCGACCCCAGACCCAGGCGTGTGGCACCGTTGAACAAGCTGAGCGTCGGGTCCTGGACCTTAGCGTGCCATGAATGCACCGACGTGGTGAGCGCCGGGATATTGCCGTAACTTGGGGCGCCTAAGGCTTCGGAGGCGTGGCAACTCGCGCACAACACCGGCTTCCCCTCAGTCGCAACATTGGGGTAAAGTCCGTTGGTATCAAATCCGCGCGCCAGGAGCGCGGCGTTGTATTCGGCATTGTGGACCAGGAATTCGATGTCGTCATGCAGCCGCAAGATGTTCAGCCGGTAGTCCGTGTCCGGGTTGCTGTTGTTGACCCAACCCGAGAGGGGTTGCGCCCCAGAGGTGCTGCCGGACGCATGGCAGGCGCGGCAATCCATTTCGTCGGATACCGGCAACACAATGTCGTTGGTCGCCACCGGATTGTTTGCGCTGTCCCTGGCGATGAGCCGCATCAGGGGGTAGGCGTTCGTCCTTCCGGCATCGTCGTACGGAGTGAGCGGGATTCCTTCAGCGCGGAACCAATGCACCGGTGTTTCCACCCCTGCGGCGGGTTGGTTGGTGGGTTCGAATACCATCGCCTGCGGCGTGTTGTTCGCGCCTGGCATTTTCCAGCCCAATAATCCGGTATCTGCCGAAAAGGTCCCGTAAAGCCAGGGAGTGTAGGTCCAAAAATCACTTTTGCCCTCGGAGGTTGAGTTGATGGAACCGGTAGGATCCGCAATCGCCTGGTACGTGACGGTGTAACCGTTTTGGTTGGTCACGAGTATCCCGTTGATGATCAGTTGGGCCTCGATGGTGTTATAGGGCGGCAGGATGGAAAAGACCGAGTAGCTTCGATCCATGCAATGCATTCCCAGGTTATTCCACCCGAGAATCGTGTTGGTGCTTTGTGACCAGCCTGTTGGCGCGCCGAGAGTGAGGCTGAGCGCTACTGCGACCCGCCAGGACCGCATCCGATTGGGTTGTCGTTTCATACTTTGTCAGTATCCTGCCCGCATGCCTCCAGGAGGGCTTTAGCCCCTCAGACTCTATCCAAGCTCCTGCTTGGGGGAGTTGCCCTCCCGGCGCTGATCCGAGCACGATGAAGCGACATTAATGAATCGATAAGTGAATGGAATACCCACTTCTTAGCTTTCCGTGAACCATTCTTGTTTTCTTTTCAGGCTCTTGTTTCGCTAATGGAATCGAGTAAAGCGCCCTCAATGGAACGCGCTTGCCGGGGTTGACTCGATGGCCGAGCCGCGCGGACGCGACGGAGGCCGACGTTGCGCGGCCATCTTTGGCGTCGCTTTCCCTGCTCGGTCCAGGGCGGAGTTCGATTGCGACGGACAAAGCCACAGGGTTTGGCTAACGTGGAGCCCGGACCAAAATGAAGGCTCCAACTCAACCTGCCGCGGGTCTTGGTCGGAAGCCGCCGCGCCGAATCTCGCGATTGGCGCGGGGTTGCGCCATTGGCTGCTGCGGAGCTTTGCTCCTGTTGGCGACGCTGGCGGCGATGGTTGTCGGCTTGTTGAGCCGGACGCCCCGTCGTTACCCCTCTGTGCGCGACCCGCTTCCGCCCCCGTCCAGCAGCGTGGGGGAGGGGGGCTTGGCGGGGTTTGAATCGCCTTACCTGGGGCATACGGGGAGTTGGGATGGCAAGGGGGGCGCGATGTTCGGGGGTTCGAAAGTATCGGACTTGGAGGTCGAGCAGTCCATGGGGTTAAGGTGGACCTTCATGCCGGTGTACTGGAGAGCCATGGAGCCGGAGGGACCGGTGGATTTGGCGGGAGCGTTGCCGCCGCCGTGGAAGGAGCTGGATCGATTTGTCCTCGCCTGTAAGGCGCGGGGGCTAAACATTCTGATGCAGGCGCCGGTGGTGGGCGGGAACGCCGGCGGACCGCCGCGGTGGGCGGGGCGGCGCCAGAGGGGCAAATCCGCCCCGTTGGACATGAGGGCGGCGGCCGCGTTCGCGGGAAAACTGGCATCGAGATACCGTCCGGGTGGAACCCTGGCAATGTCACAGGGCTGGGGAGACCTTTTTGGCGTGCGGGCCTGGGAGTTGGACAACGAACCCGAAAGCTACCTGACGAATTGGAAGGATCAGGCGGGAGATTATGCTGAGTTCGTGACGGAAGTGGCAGCTAAGCTTAAGGAGGCTGATCCTCAAGCCGTCATCCTCGCGCCTGCTCTGGCCGGAGGGGGGCACGGCTTCCGGTGGTTGCAGGAGGCGCTCGATGCCAGAGCATTGGCTGGATCACCCGCGTTTCGGGAGCGGGGAACGTCTTATTCGATGGGCCGAGGCGTGGACGTCGTGAGTTTCCATTGCTACGAGGGATTGGAGACAGCCTTTTCGAGCAAGGATCGGACGATCGAAACGGACTTTCAGGATATTCGGAAGGCGTTCGAAAAATGGGAGCGGCAACCGCCACCGTTTGGCTATGCCCGAAAAACCGACTACTGGCACACGGAGGGCAACTATGATTTTCTTGGAGTGATGTCCGCGCGCCGCCGCGCGGCCTGGCGGGTCCAATTCATGACGCGTGGTTTCGCGGCGGGGATTCGGAAGCTGGCGGTGATGGACGCCTCGGTTCTTGAACAGGCAGCAGTGCGGACTTTTATTCAGGCGCTGCCCGACCCCTTTCCCATGACGCCTGCGACCCCAGAGGCGCGGGTGTTGCGCGGTTCCGTGGTGGCCTTCATACATACCGACCGGACGTCGGCAAACCCCGGTCGGGTGTGGGTCCTTTGGGCGCCCGCGGAGGCGGGCGACGCCACGGTTGAGATCCTCGTTCTTCGCTCGACCGCGCGGCTCCTGCTCATGGACGGGAGCGCTCAGACTTTGGCCGCCTTGGGGGGCCGGGTGCGGGTGGAACTGCGCGGCGACGCGAAGATGGCGCCGCCTGTAATCGTCGTGGATCGAGACCCCTCTGAGTAATGAACCGCGATCTGCGAAGGCAAGGCTGCCCTGCCTGGACTTCCGCTCAGGAGCGGGTAACTTACGCGAGATTATATGGTGAAAGCAATTGTGTTCGACCTGGGAAAAGTGCTCGTGGATTTCGATTACGGGATCGCGGCGCGGCGCATCGCCGCCCGGAGCCGGATGGGCGCCGAGGAGATAATGGTCTTTCTGGCGCGGGAACCGCTGATGATTGATTATGAGAAGGGCCGGATCGACCGGCAAAGGGTTTTCAGCGAAATTTGCGCCCTTACGGGCTATCAAGGCCAGTTCGATGAATTCGCGAGCGCGTTCAGTGATATCTTTGTGGAGATCGAACCGATGGTGGCGCTCCACGCCGCGGTGCGGGAGCGTAAGATCCCGAGCTATATCTTCTCGAACACCAACGACTTGGCCGTGCAGCATATTCGTCAAAATTTCCCCTTTTATAGCACTTTTGACGGGTACGTGCTTTCATATGAGCACGGGTTGATGAAGCCCGAGGCGGGGCTTTACGAGGTGGTGGAACATCAAACCGGTCGGCGCGGCGCCGAGTTGCTCTACCTGGACGACCGGCCGGAGAATGTGGAGGCCGGCGCGGCGCGGGGGTGGCAGGCGATCCTTCACCAAACCCCGGAAAGATCCCGGATGGCGGTAGCGAAGTTGGGACTGCTGGGCTGATCGAAAAGGCGTGCGCTCGCCGGATTCATCTGCTATACTTCCCGCAAATGTATTCATCCGTTGTCACGAAGGATTCAGCGGCGGTTGAGCGGGAAGTACAACAGGCCTACTTGGCCATGTTTCCCCAGGGCGACCCAGGGTTCGTTCCTCGCGTTTTCGGCTGGATTACCTCGGCTTTTACCGGAGGTTACCAGGGCTATAGGACGATTGATGCCCGTTACCACGACCTTGAGCACACGCTTCAGGGAGCGCTTTGCATGGCGCGACTGTTGCGCGCGCGGGCGGCGGCGGGAGCCGCGCCGCGCCTCACTCAGCGTATGTGCGAACTGGGCTTGCTCGCGATTCTGCTTCATGACACCGGGTATCTCAAGACGAGCGACGACGCTGAAGGGACGGGGGCCAAGTACACGGTCCAACACGTGGACCGAAGCGCGAGCTTTGCGGCTCGGTTGCTGGAGGACAAGGGCTTTAGCCCTGGCGAGATCCGTTCGGTGCAGAGCATGATCCATTGCACCGGCGTTAACGCCAACCTGAGCGCGATTCCTTTTCAAACCGAAATCGATAAGATCCTGGGCTGTATGTTGGGGACGGCGGACCTGCTCGGACAAATGGCCGCTGCCGATTACATCGAAAAGCTGCCGGCCCTGTACGAGGAGTTCGCCGAGGCCGTCCGGTTTACCGGGAACCGCGAGCAGTTTATTGCCAGCTTCGCGAGCGCGGAAGACTTGGTGCGCAAAACGCCGTTGTTTTGGGAAAAGTTCGTCAAGCCAAAGCTCGCTAACGATTTCGGCGATGTCTGCCGTTTCCTCAATGACCCCTATCCGGCGGGCTCCAACGAGTACTTTGATCGCATCCAATCGAATATTGACCGGCTAAGCCAGGACTCGGCGCGAAAAACCGTATAAAAAAGGATCACGGTGTCGTTCTTGACTTTTAGGACGCCTCCGAATCATAATTCGAGATGGTAACTGCCGAAAATGGGGATGGCGATGGCGGGTCGCACGTGCCCCGGATGCGGGTTGTTCCGCTGCGCGGACCGATCACTGAGCGAAGTGTGTACTATTTCGTTAACCGACTTTTGTACTTGGCCGCCGAAAGCCCGAAGGAGCCTATCCTCATGGAGGTCACCTCGCCGGGAGGGTTGATTCCCCAGTCGCTCGAAATAATCCGAATCATGGATCGGCTTACCTGTACCGTGAATACGTTGAGTCGCGGAGTGGTAAGCGGGACCTCGGTGGTGATCGCGGCTCATGGTGCGCGGGGGTTCCGGACGGCGATGGCGAATTGCCGCTTTTCGCTAACACTCGACGCAGCCGAAATCTCTAATCCGGAGCAGGCGGAAGGGCAAGCGTTGGTGCAGAAGGTGGTGGACCTCCTGGTGCGAGACGGCTCCAAAGGCAAGGAGCAGATTCTAAGCTGGCTGCGGACTGGGGAGGGGTTTAGCGCCCAACAGGCCCTCGAGGTTGGCTTGATAGATTTTATTTCTACTCCCTCCCCGAAGGCCGCCTTGGCCCCGGCGCCGCGCCATCGTTAGGCCAGCATTACTCTCGGATTGCCTTGGGGCGCTGGCATCCGTGGAAGGCGACGCGCCGCCAACTTCAACGTGCGGATATATGCGAGCAATGAACACCCGATCTAAGTTCAACCTCTATTGGCTCTCGCCATTCCTAGTCGCGCTGCTGGAGGGCTCAGCCCTTCAGGCATCCGAGGCGCCCGAGTTTAACGGCGTTTTCACCGGCCGAGCGGAAGCTCCCGAACAACCGCTGAGCCTCTGGTATCGTCGCCCCGCTCAAAAATGGGTGGAGGCATTGGCTATCGGCAACGGGCGGCTTGGGGCGATGGTGTTTGGCGGGGTCAATAGCGAGCGGTTCCAGCTCAATGAAGACACGCTCTGGGGGGGCGGTCCTTACGACCCGAACAATCCCGAGGCGCTCTCGGCGCTGCCTGAGGCGCGTCGGCTAGTTTTTGCAGGCAAGTACCGCGAGGCGGATACTCTCGCGAGTCAGAAGATGCTTGCCAAACCGCGCGGCCAAATGCCCTATCAGGCCGTCGGAGATCTCTGGCTGGCTTTTCCCGAGGTGGATTCCGTGGCGGACTACCGGCGCGATTTGGACCTCGACACCGCGATCGCTCGCGTCACCTACTCCGTTGGTGGGGTGAAGTTCACCCGGGAGGCCTTTGCTAGTCCGATAGACCAGGTGATTGTTGTGCGCCTGACCGCCGACAAGCCGGGGCGGATCGCCTTCTCGGCCGGGATGAAGACCCCGCAGAAGGGGGCCGTCGCCATCGAGTCGACCGACACGTTGGTCTTGAGCGGTGTCAACAGCAAGGCGGACGGTATTGAAGGGGCGCTGAAGTTCCAGGCCCGTGTGAAGGCGATCGTACAAGGCGGCAAGACCCGCAAGGACGAGAGCCAGCTTTACGTTACCAACGCCGACTCGGTTACCCTGCTCATCGCCATGGCCACGAGCTACAAGAGCTTCAAGGATGTCAGTGGCGATCCGGAGGCGCTGGCGAAACATTATATGGCCGCCGCCGCCAAGAAATCCTTCCGCGTTTTGCGGCGGGCCCACATTGTCGAACACCAGCGCTTGTTCCGGCGGGTGGATTTGAACCTCGGGACTACGGAGGCGATGAAGCTGCCCACGGATGAACGCATCCGGGATTTCGCCAAGGGCGCCGACCCACAGCTTGCGGCGCTTTACTTCCAGTTTGGCCGCTACCTGCTCTTATCCTGCTCGCGTCCAGGCGGGCAGGCGGCCAATTTGCAAGGCCTCTGGGCGGAAGGTCTTAACCCGCCGTGGGGTGGCAAGTACACCATCAACATCAACACCGAGATGAACTACTGGCCGGCCGAGACCTGCAACCTGGGCGAGTGCGTCGCGCCGCTTATGGCGATGGTCAATGATCTGACCGAAACCGGCGCGCGGGCCGCCAAGATGCATTGGGGCGTTGGCGGCTGGGTCGCGCACCACAACACCGACTTGTGGCGGGCCGCCTCGCCCATTGACGGGCCCTGGGGCCATTGGCCTACGGGCGGCGCCTGGCTGTGCCAGAATCTTTGGGAGCATTACTTGTTCAGCGGCGATCGCGAATTCCTCCGGGGCCTTTATCCGGCGATGAAAGGGGCCGCCCAGTTCTTCCTCGATTCGCTGGTGGAGGAACCGACGCACAAATGGATGGTCACTTGCCCGTCGACTTCGCCGGAGAATGGACACCAAAAAGGAGCGAGCCTGTGCGCCGGCCCGACGATGGATAATCAGATTATTCGCGACCTGTTTAGTAACTGCATCCGGGCATCGGAAATCCTTGAAGTCGATGAAGCCCTCCGCGGACAACTTATCGCCACTCGCGCTCGCTTGGCGCCCAATCAAATAGGCAAAGCCGGCCAACTCCAGGAATGGCTCGAGGACTGGGACATGGAAGCCGGCGACCGCCACCACCGGCACGTTTCGCACCTCTACGGCCTGTACCCGAGCGCTCAGATTTCGCTGCGGGGGACTCCGGAGGTGGCGATGGCGGCGAAGCGATCGTTGGAAATTCGTGGCGATGACGCCACCGGGTGGGCGATTTCCTGGCGGCTTTGCCTCTGGGCGCGCTTGCAGGATGCGGAGCATGCTTATAAGATCCTGACCCTTCTGATCCGTCCGGATCGCACCTATCCGAATATGTTTGACGCCCACCCGCCGTTCCAAATTGACGGAAATTTTGGCGGCTCCGCAGGCATTGCCGAGATGCTCCTCCAGAGCCACGCGGGTGAGGTTGAACTCCTTCCCGCGCTGCCGAGAGCCTGGCCTGAAGGCTCTGTGAAGGGCTTGCGCGCCCGCGGCAACCTTACGGTGGATATCGAATGGAAGGCTGGCAAGGTCACTCGGTATCACATTGCTTCGCCCGAAAGGCGCGAGATAAAAGTCCGCATCAACGGCGAAACGAAAACCATAACGGCCCGGAAATCCTAACGGCATCCTGGCCAGGCGGAGCGCGCGCCTTTGCGGCGCCGGCGCCGAAATTTTCCAAGTTCCGCTTCCGCGCCGACGCCGGAGCAAGCGGCCTGGCGTGAGTAAGGTATGCTGACTCAAAAAGCCGCCAAACGCGCTCATGGTTATCAATTGCGGAACACCGGAGCCAGGATGACGCGGTATGGCCATCGGTTTATGAACCGTGGGGTCGGGGAAAGGTTCGGGTAGGTTTTCGTGGTGGGAGACAAAGGAATGTCAATCAACTTATTCAGACCATCCAAAATTATTCAAATGAAGTGTTGCATCCCGGCGCAAGTTGAGTACAAGGTATGAAAATTTGGTGTAAACTTGACTGGAGATGAAAATCTCCCAAAAAATGACGAGCAAGAAAGAGCAAAGAAGCGGCCGAACCCCGGCGCGGCGAACTGGACCACCGGCCAAACAGGGTCTTTATGATCCCCAATTTGAGCACGACGCTTGTGGTGTGGGTTTTGTGGTTAATATCAAGGGGCGAAAGTCGCATGCGATAATCCTGCAAGCCCTCGAGGCGTTGCTTCACCTCGACCATCGAGGCGCTTGCGGGTGTGAAGCCAACACAGGCGACGGGGCAGGGATTCTCATGCAGCCCCCCCATGAATTCTTTAAATTGGTCTCCCGTGAGGCTCGTCTTACGCTGCCCTCGGCTGGTGATTACGGTGTGGGCATGATGTTTTTGCCTCCTGACCCCGCGCAGCGGGCTGAGTGCGAGAAAACTTTTGAAGAAATTGTCGTCGAGGAAGGGCAGAAAGTCCTTGGATGGCGCACCATCCCTACCAACAATTCCGACTTGGGAAAGACGGCCAAGGCGGGAGAGCCGTCCATGCGGCAGGTCTTTATTGGAAGAAGTTCGAAACTCGCCGACGATATGGCCTTCGAACGGAAGCTCTATGTCATCCGCAGGCGAGCGGAGAATGCGATCCGATACTCCGGCAAGGTGGCAGGCGGTGAATTCTTTTACATATCGAGCCTCTCTTTCAAGACGGTGATCTACAAAGGGATGCTCCTAACCTCCCAACTTCCCGAGTATTATCCGGATCTGTTGCATCCGGCGATGGAATCAGCCCTGGCGCTGGTCCACTCTCGTTTCAGCACCAATACGTTCCCGAGTTGGAACCGGGCGCACCCCTATCGCTACATGGCGCACAACGGGGAAATCAATACGCTGCGTGGCAATATCAATTGGATGCATGCCCGCCAAGCGATGTTCGACTCTGGCCTCTTCGGTGATGATATTAAGAAAGTCCTACCGGTCGTTTGCACCGACGGGAGCGACTCGGCGATGTTTGACAATTGCCTGGAGTTGTTGGTATTGGCGGGGCGTTCCCTGCCGCATGCCATGATGATGATGATTCCGGAGCCATGGACTAAGCACGAGAGCATGAGCCCGGAGAAAAAGGCCTTTTACGAATACCATGCGTGCCTCATGGAACCCTGGGACGGTCCGGCTTCGATCGCCTTCACCGACGGCAAGAAGATTGGCGCAGTGCTCGACCGTAACGGTTTGCGCCCTTCGCGGTATTACGTGACCAAGGATGATCTCGTCATCATGGCCAGCGAGGTGGGCGTCCTCGACGTGCCGGCTGATCGCGTCTTGCAAAAAGGCCGCCTCCAGCCCGGGCGCATGTTCCTCATTGACACGGAAGAAGGGCGCATCGTCGCCGACGAGGAGCTAAAGCATAAGATCGCTACCGAGCATCCCTATCGGATCTGGCTCGACGAGAACCTGGTGCGTTTGGCTGACGTTCCGGATCCGGGGATTCTCCCCGATCCCGATCACGACACCATTACCCAGCGTCAGACGGCCTTCGGATACTCGTTCGAGGATCTGCGAATCCTTATGCTCCCGATGGCGCGGGACGGCGCCGAGGCGGTCGGTTCGATGGGGACAGATACCCCGCTCGCCGTGCTCTCGGACAAGCCCCAGCCGCTCTTTAATTATTTTCAGCAGCTCTTTGCCCAAGTCACCAATCCCCCCATCGACTGTATTCGCGAAGAGATTATCACCTCCACGGAGACGGCTATCGGTTCGGAGCGTAACCTCTTGTTGCCCACTCCGGAACACGCGCGATTAATTGAGCTCAAGTCCCCGATTCTCACCAACGAGGAGTTTGCCAAACTTAAGCACCTTGACCTGCCTGGATTCAAGTCGGTCTCGCTGCCCATCCTCTTCAAAGTGGCGGATGGCCCTTCGGGGCTCGAAAAGGCGATGACAGAATTGTGCGCTCAGGCGGACAAGGCGATCGAAGACGGTTACAACGTCATTGTGTTGTCCGATCGCGGAGTCAGTCCCGAATTTGCTCCTATCCCTTCGCTGCTCGCCGTGGCTGGCGCGCATCACCATCTCATCCGGAAAGGCACGCGCACTCGCGTCGGCTTGGTGATCGAGACGGGCGAACCGCGAGAGATCCACCACTTTTCATTGCTGATTGGCTACGGGTGCGGCGCGATTAATCCTTACCTTGCCTTTGAAACTCTGGACGACATGATCCGGCAGGGGTTGTTAACCGGCATCGATCACAAGACCGCGTGCAAGAATTACCTCAAGGCGGCCATGAAAGGGGTGGTCAAAGTCATCTCGAAGATGGGGATCTCAACGATCCAGAGCTATTGGGGCGCTCAGATCTTCGAAGCGATCGGTTTGAAGCAGCTCTTCATTGACAAGTACTTCACCTGGACGCCCTCTCGCATCGAAGGCATAGGCATCGATGTGGTCGCCCGCGAGGTCCTCATGCGACACGAGCGCGCCTTTCCCGATCGTCAAACTGGTCCGCGGGTGCTTGATTCTGGGGGGCAATATCAATGGCGCGAGGACGGCGAATATCACCTCTTCAACCCGCAGACCATCCATAAATTGCAGTCGGCGGTCCGCACGGGAAGCTACAAGACTTTCAAGGAGTATTCCGCCCTGGTGAATGACCGGAGCAAGCACCACTGCACTTTGCGCGGCTTGCTGCACTTCAAACACGTCAAACCGGTTCCGATCGACGAGGTCGAATCCGTCGAGTCTATTATGAAGCGCTTCAAGTCGGGCGCGATGAGCTATGGTTCCATCAGTCAAGAGGCGCACGAAACCCTCGCCATCGCCATGAACCGCATCGGCGGCAAGAGCAATACTGGCGAAGGCGGGGAGGATCCCGCCCGTTACAAGTCGCTGGCCAACGGCGATTCTAAGAACAGCGCCATCAAACAGGTCGCTTCCGGCCGATTCGGCGTGACGAGCGAATACTTGGTCAACGCCAGGGAACTCCAAATTAAGATGGCTCAGGGGGCCAAGCCGGGAGAAGGCGGCCAGTTGCCGGGCCAGAAGGTCTATCCCTGGATTGCCAAGGTGCGCTACTCGACACCCGGGGTGGGTTTGATTTCACCGCCTCCGCATCACGATATCTATTCAATTGAGGATCTGGCGGAGCTCATTCATGACCTTAAGAATGCCAATCATCACGCCCGGATCAGCGTCAAACTGGTTTCCGAGGTGGGGGTGGGTACCATTGCGGCCGGTGTCGCCAAGGCGCACGCGGATGTAGTGCTTATCAGCGGGTTTGATGGCGGCACGGGGGCTTCGCCACAGACCGGCATCAAGCATGCCGGCATCCCTTGGGAGTTGGGTTTGGCCGAAACGCACCAGACGCTGGTGCTTAACGACCTCCGTTCGCGGATCATCGTCGAGACGGATGGCCAGATGAAGACCGGTCGCGACGTCGTGGTCGCCGCGTTGCTCGGCGCCGAGGAATTTGGTTTTGCCACGGCGCCATTGGTGTCCATGGGATGCATCCTCATGCGGGTGTGCCAGCTCAACACGTGTCCGGCGGGCGTCGCCACTCAAGATCCTGAATTGCGCAAGCGCTTCGCTGGCAAGCCTGAGCACGTGGTCAACTTCATGCGCATGATCGCTGAGGAGGTTCGCGAGCTCATGGCCCAGCTCGGCTTCCGCCAGATGAACAAAATGATCGGCCGCGTGGACCGATTGGAAGCGCGGAAAGCCATTGACCATTGGAAGGCCAAAGGCGTGGATTATAGCCGGATCCTGCACCAGCCTGAAGTGCCGACCAACGTGGGCCGCTTTTGCAAGATTGGGCAGGACCATGGTCTGGAAAAGGCCCTGGATAACACCGTGCTGCTGCGTCTCTGCGCTCCAGCCATCGAGTCGCGCCAGAAGGTGCTCGCCACCCTGGCCATTCGCAACGTCAACCGGGTGGTGGGTACCATCGTTGGCAGCGAGATCACCCGCCGTTGGGGCGCCGAAGGTCTGCCCGAGGATACCATCGAGATTCATTTCTCGGGCAGCGCAGGCCAGAGTTTTGGCGCCTTCATGCCCAAGGGCATGACCTTCTTTCTGGAAGGCGATTCGAATGATTACTTAGGCAAAGGCCTGTCTGGAGGGAAGATCATCGTCTATCCGCCGCAGCGATCCACCTTTGTTCCAGAAGAGAACATCGTCATCGGAAATGTGGCCCTCTACGGAGCGACCGGAGGGGAGGCGTACATTCGTGGCATGGCGGGCGAAAGGTTTTGCGTTCGAAACAGCGGCGTGCTCGCGGTTGTGGAATCGATCGGCGATCACGGCTGCGAATACATGACCGGCGGCCGGGTGGTCGTCTTGGGCCCCAGCGGCCGAAATTTTGCCGCGGGTATGTCGGGGGGCGTTGCCTATGTCCTGGATGAGGCGGGCGATTTCGCCGGCCGCTGCAACCAGCAGATGGTCTTGCTGGAAAAGCTGACCGATCCGGATGAAACCGAGGCGGTTTGGAAGATGGTCCAACGTCACCGGGCCTACACGCGAAGCGCGCGCGCCGAGTGGATACTCGATCAATGGGCGCAGATGGTGCCGAAATTCGTGAAGGTTATCCCCAAGGACTACAAACGCGTCTTGCAGGCCATCAAGCGCGTGCAGGAATCCGGACTCTCCGGCGAACAAGCCATCATGGCCGCCTTCGAGGAGAACGCGAGAGACGTTGCTCGTATCGGCGGAGGCTAAGCTGGCGCCGGTTCAATTCACCCGAAAAAATCACTACCGAAACCTAGACTGCAACACCATGGGAAAACCCACCGGATTTCTTGAGTTTGTACGTGAACTGCCATTGGACCGTTCAGCCCTTGAACGGATCCGAGATTGGAACGAGTTTCACATCCACATGCCTGAACGAGCGCTGCGCGAGCAGGCCTCGCGTTGCATGGATTGCGGCACCCCTTTTTGCCACACCGGTGAGCTTCTGAGCGGCATGGCGACCGGTTGCCCGGTTCACAACTTGATCCCCGAATGGAACGACTTGGTTTACCGCGGCCTGTGGAAGGAAGCGCTGGAGCGGTTGCACAAGACCAACAATTTCCCCGACTTTACCGGCCGCGTTTGCCCCGCCCCGTGCGAGGGTTCTTGCGTTCTGGGCATTAACGCCCCGCCCGTCACCATCAAGAACCTCGAATACACGATTATCGAACGGGGTTGGGACGAAGGATGGGTCGCGCCTCAGCCGCCCAAGAACCGCACGGGTAAGAAGGTGGTCATCGTCGGTTCCGGTCCCGCCGGTTTGTGCGCGGCCGCTCAACTCAACCGCGCGGGCCACTGGGTGACCGTATTCGAACGCGCGGACCGAGTCGGCGGTCTGCTCATGTACGGCATCCCGAACATGAAGCTCGACAAGCAGAAGGTGCTTCTGCGCCGCATCCGTCAGATGGAGGCTGAGGGCATCAAGTTTGTACCCAAGACCGAGGTCGGGGTCAATTATCCGGCCGAAAAACTACAGAAAGAATTTGACGCCGTGGTGCTCTGCACGGGCGCGACCCAGCCTCGCGACCTGCCTATCGAGGGTAGGACTCTCAATGGGATTCACTTCGCCATGCCGTTCCTGACCGCGAACACGCGGAGTTTGATTGAGGAGCGCCAGAACGGGAACTTCATCTCGGCCACGGATAAAGACGTCGTGGTTATTGGCGGAGGCGATACGGGTACGGACTGCGTCGGCACTTCGTTGCGTCATGGCGCCCGGAGCGTGACCCAGATCGAGATTCTCCCGCGTCCGCCCGCTGAGCGGGCGGCGGATAATCCCTGGCCCGAGTGGCCCAAGGTCTATCGCATGGATTACGGTCAAGAGGAAGCCGCCGCTAAATTTGGCGCCGATCCCCGGGTCTATCTTAACACCGCCAAGAAATTCACCGGTAGTCAGGACGGATGGGTCAAAGAGGTCCACACCGTCCAAATCCAGTGGGAACGAAACGAGAAGGGACAGTTCATTCCAAAGGAAGTGCCGGGAACCGAACAGGTCCGCCCCGCGCAATTGGTCTTGCTGGCGATGGGGTTTCTCGGACCCGAACAAACCCTGATCGACGCTTTGGGCATTGAGCGGGACCCGCGGTCGAACATCAAAGCGGAATTCGACCGTTACACTACGAACCTCAAAGGCGTCTTCGCCGCCGGTGACTGCCGACGCGGCCAGAGCCTGGTGGTTTGGGCGTTCAATGAAGGCCGCGGCGCCGCCCGCGAGTGCGACCGTTATCTCATGGGGCGCACCAGCTTGCCCTGACTTCGATTGAGTCCTTTCGTTTCGACTGGAAACGTGCAAAGCTCCCCTCATGTCGTTTCCAGTGATCAGTGTGGCGCAGATGCGCGAGTGGGAACAGGGCTCATGGGCGGGTGGCCAAACGGAGGGCGAGGTGATTCGGCGTGTGGGCGGCGCCGTGGCCCATGCCGCCCTGAGGTTGACTAGTCCCCAGGATTTAATCCTTATTTTGGCGGGCAAGGGTCACAACGGTGACGATGCCCGCCAGGCTAAAGACCACCTCCCGGACCGTCGGATTGAACTTCTGGAGGTGGCTGAGCCGGGGGCGGACCTGTCGCGCCTGGAATCGTCGCTCTCGCTTCAACCCTCATTGATTATCGATGGGCTTTTTGGTATCGGGCTCGCGCGCCCGCTGGGCCCTGAGTGGGTGCGATTCATCGAGCGTATTAACGCGGCCGGCGCGCGGGTTTTATCGGTGGACGTGCCTTCCGGGTTGGACGCCGATGCCGGCGAACCCCGGGGCGCCGCGGTTCAGGCTTCGGTGACCCTTGCCGTCGGTGCGCCCAAACAGGGTTTGTTGCGGGAATCGGCATGGCCCTTCGTGGGCAGGCTCGAAGTGGCTGGCGATGTCGGCCTCCAGTCTTATCCGAGCGAGAGCGAGTTCTGGTGTACGGCTTCCGAGGATTTTCGGCATTTCCCTCCCTTCCGGCAGGTGGCCACGCACAAAGGCACTTATGGGCACTTGGCTATCATCGCCGGGAGTCCTGGTTACCACGGTGCGGCGGTTCTGGCCGCCCGCGGAGCGCAGCGCGCTCAGCCCGGACTCATCACTCTCCACACGCTGGAAGCGGTTTATCATCCCGTTGCCGCGCAACTCCAGGGAGTTATGGTGACGCAATGGCGGCCTGCCGAAAAGCTCCCCGCCTCCAACACCGCGGTCCTGCTTGGACCGGGCTTGGCCGCCGCGGAGTTGGGCGACCAGATGAAGATGGTGGCGCGGGGTTTGTGGCGCGATTCGGTTTTGCCCCTGATCGTCGACGCCAGCGCGTTGGATTGGCTCTCGCTCGACCCCGTGATCCGCAGCACCGTACGCGTTCTCACGCCCCATCCGGGCGAGGCTGCCCGTCTCTTGCGCTCCACTATTCCGCAGGTGCAGGCCAATCGCGCGAATGCCTTGCGCGACATTTCCCGGCGATTCGGGAACGCCTGGGTTGTGCTCAAGGGCCACCAAACCCTCGTCGGACGCGCCACCGGCGAGATCTTCGCGAATCTTTCTGGTAATCCCCATCTTGCGCAAGGCGGCAGCGGCGACGTTCTTAGTGGCTACATAGCTGGCTGCCTGGCCCAGCCTGCCCTGCGGGCGGACGTTTTCAAAACGCTTCGGTATGCCGTCTGGCAGCATGGAGCCGCGGCCGACCATCTCCAGGCCACGCGTCCTAATTGGACTGTCGAAGATCTCGTCACTGTCCTCGGCAATCAACTCCCGTCCCAAAAGTGAGATCCGCCGAGCCTCGCGGCTTGGACATGCCATCGTGCGGCGTCTTAGCCAATGCCGCGCCTCACATCCGTATTGACAGATCCGTGTTTACTGGTAAACACATTGTATATACTTGATAGAAGCCTTCCACTTGCAGATCGCCCGAAGTCGAGCTTAGGAAGGGTTTGGTCAGTCTGTCTGGCTTGGTGGTAGCTGCGAGAGGAGTTCAGTCGTGCGGGCTTCCTGGGTGCGCTCTCAGATTGGGCATTAGGCAGATTGAGCTGGGGGAGCCTCGCCCGGAGAAAGAAAGGTGACTATGAAAACGAGTGACCCGATGCGCGGTGAAATCGATCTGTTTGTTGTTCATCAAATAGAGTTTGAGCGCTCAAAGTTGCCGCCCTCTCCGTTGACCTGGAGTGCCCGGGCTGTCCCTCGCAAAAGTCTGGCACGGTCTTTCCTCGAGTTCAGCCTGATTCCTGGCGTTTGCGCTGGACTGCGTCGGGGTTTGGGGGTGGGCTTGGCTGTCAGTGCGCTGGCGTCATCGGCTTGGGCGATCACGCTGACCAGCGACACCAGGATTAGCTCGTCCAACACCAATTTCGACGGGGCCGACATCGTGGTGACCAACTGCGCGTTGACCGTGGATGGGGCTCATGCCTTTGCCAGTCTCCAGATTCTCAATGGGGCTAAGCTGACCCACTCGTTCGCGCCGACGGGTGTGCTGACCAATTTTATTTCCGTGTCGGGCGAGCAACACCGATTGACGGCCGCGTCCACCGAGCCGCTGAATTTGGCAAACGTCGTTGCTTCCACCGTCGTCGTGGGTAATCTCTTGGGACTCACGGTTTATACCAACGGTGCGGATTACCAGCTCCTGCAAACCAACGGGCTGACCTTAATCAAGCTGCTGGCGGGTTCATCCATCCGGGACGGGAGCACAAACTTAGTCGCCTA
>Ga0316217_10002164_pt1 | contig 24104 bp, 23 predicted proteins | sample 1anoAmetaG_FD_203633 | JGI IMG/M metagenome (GOLD analysis project Ga0316217, IMG submission 203633) | Freshwater microbial communities from Trout Bog Lake, Wisconsin, USA - 1anoA | ecosystem: Environmental > Aquatic > Freshwater > Lake > Hypolimnion/Profundal zone | place: USA: Wisconsin...
TGGTCAAGACGGCCAGGGCCCTCCAGGAACACCAGGAGGGCAAGTCGGTTTCCGCCGATGCGCTGCTGACCAGCCTGGATCCGGCGCCGGGTGAATGATGGATCTCGATATCAAGCCATCGCTGCTCGTCGAGGCGCTCGACCCGGCCACGCCGCCGGCGGTGCGCAAGGGGCTGGCCAAGCTGGTCAGGACGGCGCAGGTCCTTTCCGAGCAGCAACTGCGTGCGCACAAGGGCATCCACCTGCACCGCATCCAGCACCAGTTCGATCCTGCCACCGGGCTCCAGCTGGAAAGCCTTGAGGTGACCGAAGGCGCCAGGCTCAAGGCCATGGTCCAGGGGCCCAGGCTCGTCCTGCTTTCGCTCCACACCGACCACGACGCGACCTATGGGAAGCCTTGATCAGGGCGTTCCCTCCGCCGGGTGATGCAGGAAGCAGGCCACCTGGTGCCCCGGCCCGGCCTCCTGCAGCCGGGGCGTCTGGACCCGGCAGACCTCCATGCGCCGCCAGCAGCGGTCGGCGAAGGGACAGCCGACGGCGGCCCGGTCCGCGCGGGGCACGTCGCCGGACAGGATGATCCGCTGCCGGGTCCGTTCCACCTGGGGGTCCGGGATGGGCGCGGCGGAGAGCAGGGCCTGGGTGTAGGGATGCAGGGGGTTCCGGTACAGCTCGGCGGCCGGGGCCTGCTCGGCGATCCGTCCCAGGTACATCACCGCCACCCGGCTGGCCACGTACTGCACCACCGCCAGGTCGTGGGCGATGAACAGGTAGGCCAGCCCGAACTCGGCCTGGAGGTCCTTGAACAGGTTCAGGATCTGGGCCTGGATCGACACGTCCAGGGCCGAGACCGGCTCGTCGCAGAGCAGCAGGGCCGGCTGCAGCGCCAGGGCCCGGGCGAGGCCGATGCGCTGCCGCTGGCCGCCGGAGAACTCGTGCGGGTAGCGGTTGCGAAAGCGCGAAGACAGCCCCACCCGGTCCATCAGCGCCGCCACCCGGGCCTCCTGCTCCGGACGGGACAGGGCCAGCAGGCCGCGGGTGCGGTAGATGCGCAGCGGCTCGGCGATCAGGTCGCCGGCGGTCATGCGCGGGTCCAGCGAGGCGTAGGGGTCCTGGAACACCATTTGCATGTCCCGGCGGGCGGCGATGAGTTCGCGCCCGCGCAGCTGGACCAGGTCCCGGCCCTTGAGCAGCACCCGGCCGGCGGTGGGCCGGTGCAGCTGGGCCACGGCCCGGGCGGTGCTGGACTTTCCGCAGCCGGATTCGCCCACCAGGCCGAGGGTCTCCCCGGGCCCGATGCGGAAGTCGACCCCGTCCACCGCGCGGAGCACGCCGTGACGCAGGGGGAAGTGCAGCTTCAGGCCGGACACCTCCAGCAGCGGCTCGCTCATGGCGCCTCCGGGTAGAGCCAGCAGGCGGCGCTGTGGCCGGCGCCGGTCTCCGGCGGACGCCGGGCGCGGCACGGCTCCATGGCCCGGTCGCAGCGGGGGTGGAACGGGCAGCATTCCGGCAGGCCGATGCCGCTGGGCGGCTGGCCGGGGATGGCCGCCAGGCGCCCGGTCCCGGGCCGGTCCAGCCGCGGCACCGAGGCGATCAGGCCCTGGGTGTAGGGGTGCAGGGGGTCCTGGAACACGGCCGTGGTAGGTCCCCGCTCGACGATCCGGCCGGCGTACATCACGCACAGGCTGTCGCAGGTGCCGGCCACCACGCCCAGGTCGTGGGTGATGAGGATCACCGCGGTGCCCAGGCTGCGGGTGAGCTCCTTGACCAGCTCCAGGATCTGGGCCTGGATGGTCACGTCCAGGGCGCTGGTGGGCTCGTCGGCGATCAGGATCTCCGGGCCGCAGGACAGGCCCTGGGCGATCATCACCCGCTGGCGCATGCCGCCGGAGAACTGGTGGGGGTACTGATCGATGCGCCGGGCGGCGTCCTGGATGCCGCAGGCCCGGAGCAGCTCCACCGCCCGGTCCCGGGCCGCCCGCCGGCCCAGGCCCTGGTGCAGCCGCAGGGTCTCGGCGAGCTGGGTGCCGATCCTGAGGAACGGATTGAGCGAGGTCATGGGGTCCTGGAAGATCATGGCGATCCGGTCCCCCCGCAGCCGGCGCAGCTCGTTCCCGGGCATGGCCAGGATGTCCCGGCCGTGGAACAGGATCCGCCCGCTCACCCGGCCCGGCGGGGGCACCAGGTTGAGCAGCGAGAGGCTGGTGACGCTCTTGCCGGAGCCGGATTCGCCCACCAGGCCCAGGGTCTCGCCCCGGTGCAGCCGGAAGCTCACCCCGTCCACCGCCTTGACCACCCCTTCGGCGGTGTCGAAGCGGATGTTCAGGTCCTGGACCTCGAGCAGGATATCGCCGGCCACGTCACGCCCTCCGCTGGCTCTGGGGATCGAGCGCGTCGCGCAGCCCGTCGCCCAGGAAGTTCATGGCGAACAGGAACACGGTCATGGCCGCCGCCGGCGCCAGCAGCTGCCATGGGTAGAGCTCCATCACCGCCGCGCCCTGGGCCACCAGGGAGCCCCAGGAGGCAAGCGGGGCCGAGACCCCCAGGCCCAGGAAGGACAGGAACGATTCGGCCATGATGAACTGCGGCACCATCAGGGTGGAGAACACCACGATCACCCCCAGGGTGTTGGGGGTGAGGTGGCGGAAGATGATCCGGAAGGGGCCCGCGCCCATGGCCCGGGCGGCCTCCACGAACTCGGCGTGCTTCAGGCTGATGATCTGGCCGCGCACCACCCGGCACAGGGTGAGCCAGGAGATCAGCGCCACCGCGGCGAACAGGTTCAGGATGTTGCGGCCGAACAGCGCCATCAGGATGATCACCACCAGCATGTACGGCAGGCCGAACAGGATGTCCACGCAGCGCATGATCAGGCCGTCCACCCACCCGCCCAGGTAGCCGGCGATGCCGCCCAGGGCCACGCCCAGGAGCATGGAGGTGAGGGTGCCCACCAGGCCGATGAGGATGGAGATCCGCCCGCCATAGAGCATCCGGGACAGCAGGTCCCGGCCCAGATCGTCGGTGCCCAGCAGGTAGCGGCGCCGGTGCACCGGGTCGGTATGGATGGCCTGTGCCAGCGACGCGAGTTCGGCCTGCTCGGCCGGGCTGAACCCGGGCCGGTCCTCGGCCCGGCGCACCTGGTCCAGGTAGGCGGTGCGGGCCTCCAGCAGGGTCTCCCCGGCCGGGCGGAACGACGGCGGCAGGTTCACGTGGGCGATCACCTGCTCGGCGTAGGGGTGCAGCGGCAGGATGGGCGCGGCCAGGGTGAGCAGGGCGAACAGGCCGAGCACGGCCAGGCTGGCCAGGGCCATCCGGTTGCGCCGCAGCCGGCGCCAGGCGTCGCCCCACGGGGAGGACGGGCGCAGGGCCCGGTCGAATGCGTCGGCGAGGGGAGCGGCCATGGCGTTCACTGGTAGGAGACCCGCGGATCCAGCAGGCCGTAGCCCAGGTCCACGATGAAGTTCATGAGCACCAGGATGATGGAGAAGACGATGACATCGCCCATGATCAGGGTGTAGTCGCGGTTGATGGCGGCCTGGATCGACAGCCGGCCCAGCCCCGGGATGGCGAAGATGGTCTCCACCACCACGGTGCCGGTGATGATCCCGGCGAAGGCCGGACCCAGGTAGGACACCACCGGCAGCAGGGCGCCCTTGAGCACGTGGCGGAACACCACCGCCGGTTCGGACAGGCCCTTGGCCCGGGCGGCGCGCACGTAGTCGGCGCGCAGGGCCTCCAGCACCGAGGCCCGGGTCAGCCGGGCGATGCCGGCCATGTAGGGCAGGGCCAGGGTGACCACCGGCAGCACCAGGGCCAGCCAGCCCCGGCGCTCGTCGATCCAGCCGGAGGTGGGCAGCCAGGGATGGCGCAGCGCCAGCAGCAGCTTGAGCACCGGGCCGACCACGAACAGCGGCACCGAGATGCCGATCACCGCCAGGGACATGGCGGCGTAGTCCAGCCAGCTGTTCTGGCGCAGCGCCGCCAGCACCCCGCCGCCGACGCCGGCCAGCAGGGCCAGGGCCAGGGCCAGCGCGCCGATGGTCATGGACGGCGGCAGTGCGCCCAGGATCAGCTCGTTGACGGTGAAGTCCTTGTAGCGGAACGAAGGGCCCAGGTCGCCCTGGGCCAGGTCGCCCAAGTAGCGCAGGTACTGCCGGGGCACCGACTCGTCCAGGTGGTACTTGCGCTGGATGTTCAGCAGGATCTCCGGCGGCAGCTTCTTCTCGCTGGCGAACGGCCCGCCCGGGGCGACCCGGACGATGACGAAGGCCAGGCTGATGATGAGGAACAGGGTCGGGATCAGGCTGAGCCCGCGCCGGATCATGAATCGGAGCATCGCGGACCTCGGGTCATTTCGGGCCCCACCAGCGGGGGTGATGGATATCGATGGCGTTGGGGTAGATCCCGCCCCACTTGCGGTCGTCCAGCAGGTACTTGTTGACGTAGAAGAAGCAGGGGATCAGGGCCTGGTCCTGGTCCACCAGGATGGCCTCGGCCTGTTCCAGCACCCGGTCCCGGGCGTCCCCGGGGGCCATTTCCGAGGCCCGGGCCATGAGCCGGTCGAAGGCCGGGTTGGAGTACAGGCCGTCGTTGTTGCCGGCGCCGGTCTTGAACAGGTCCAGGTAGTTGCTGGGATCCGGGTAGTCCGCCAGCCATCCGGCCCGGGCCAGCTGGAAATCGTGGGTCTTCTGCTTGGTGTCCAGGAAGGTGTTCCACTCCAGGTTCTGCAGCTCGATCTGGATCCCCAGGGTGGTCTTCCAGGCCTGCTGGACCCATTCGCTGATGGTCTGGTGCCGGGCGCTGGTGTTGTAGACCAGGGTGACCCGGGGGAAGCCCCGGCCGCCCGGGTAGCCGGCCTGGGCCAGCAGCCGGCGCGCCTGCTCCGGGTCGTAGCCGTTGCCCCGGGCGGTATGGAAGCCGCCCATGGCCGGCACGAAGCCGGCGGTGGGCACCTCCCCGGACTTGAGCACCCGGTCCACCAGCTCCCGGCGGTCCACCGCCATGGACAGGGCCTTGCGCACCCGGACATCATCGAAGGGTTTGCGGGCGACGTTGAACAGCAGGTAGTAGATGGTCGAGCCGGCCACGTGGTGGTAGTCCCGGCGCAGCCGGATCGCGTCGATCTGGGCGGTGGGGATGGCGTCCTCGGTGGCGTAGTCGATCTCTCCGGCCTTGTACTTGTCGTAGGCCACGCCCTGGTCCTCGATGGCCAGGAAGGTGATGCTCTGCAGCCTGATATTGCGGGCGTCCCAGTAGCGCGGGTTGCGCACCACCACCACCTTGTCCTGGGGCTTCCAGGCCTTGAGCACGTACGGGCCGTTGCCGATGAAGTGGGCCGGCTTGGTCCAGGCGCCCGGGCCGAACCGGCGCACCGCGAAAGTGGGGGTGACCATGAAGGCGTTGTGGGTGAGCATGGCCAGGGCGTAGGGCAGGGGGCCGACGAAGGTCACCTGGAAGGTGCGGGGATCGAGCGCCCGGATCCGCACCTCCGAGGCCGGCCCCTGGCCCTTGCTGAAGGCGGCGGCGCCCTGGATGGTCTCGCCCAGCAGGTAGGCGTAGGGCGCGCCTGTGGCCGGGTCCAGCACCCGCAGCCAGGCGTCCACCACGTCCTGGGCCACCAGCGGAGTGCCGTCGGACCAGGTGGTGGCGCGCAGGTGGAAGGTGTAGGTCTTCAGGTCCGGGCTGACCGTCCAGCTCTCGGCCAGGCCCGGCACCGGCAGCGCGGTGCGGGCGTCGTTCACGGTCAGCCCCTCGAACAGCGCGGCGCTGATCCGGGACTCAGGCACGCCCGTGGTGAGGGCCGGGTCCAGGGACTGGGGTTCGGGGCCGTTGTTGAAGATGAAATCCTGGGCGTGGAGCGACAGGGCCGCCAGGAGCGCCAGGATGCAACGTTTGATTCCGGGCATGGGCCATCCGATCCAGGAGCCGATCATATCATTAATGGCTTTTGGTCCGGTTTCAGCGCACGGCCAGGGTGTAGCTGGTGCTGGACTTGTCCATGTCGTACACCCCGAAGTCGCAGCTGTAGACGGTCCAGGCCTCTCCGGGCGCGGCCGCGTCGGTGGTGGAGGTCCAGTAGAACTGGCCGGACACGAAATCGCTGAACACCGGCGCCTGGCAGAGCATGCCGCCGGCCCGCCAGGTGTAGCTGCAGTTGAAGAAGTCCGCATGGTTGCTGACCATCCGGTCGGCCAGACTCTGCATCTCGGCCCGGTTGGGCATGCGCCAGACGCCGGCCGCTGAGCCGTCGTGCAGGCCGCACTGGCCGTCGGCCAGCCCGTTCACGGCGGCCAGGGCCTCCATCCAGGTGCCCTGGATGGCGTAGGCCTGCTTCAGCCAGACCAGCCCGGTGACCGTGTCGGTGACGGTGCCGTCGCCGCCGTCGAGCCAGCGGGGGTAGGTGAGCGGGACGCCGGTGCGCCAGGTCGCGTCATCCCCGGCGAGGAAGCCCAGGTAGTTGCCGTATTCCCCGGTGGCCTGCAGCTGGACGGCGCCGCCGCCGGCGCCCTTCACCGGCCAGACCCCGTTGCTGGCGGTGGCCTTCACGTCCGACGTGGTGTCGTTCATGTAGCGCCCGTCGCCCATGCGGATGGACCAGGCGTTGGCCGAACCGCCCTCGCCGCCGAAATAGGAGGTGGACGACCAGTAGATGCCGTTGGAGACGTTGCTGAACGGGTGGCCCGCAGGCAGCGCCGGGCCGGAGGCGGAGACATCCACCAGGCTCTCCAGCTCGTTGAGGTTCGGCAGGTGCCAGCCGCCGCCCATCGCGTTCACTTCGGCCACCGCCGCGGCCCAGGTGGCGGGGGCGAAGGCCCCGGCGTCCTGCAGCCAGGTGAGGCCGGTGAGCTGGTCGGTGACCGAGCCGTCCAGGTTGTCGTGGAAGCGCTGCGCCGGCCAGGCGACGCCCATCTGCCGGTCGCCATCGTCGCCATCGGCTGCCTTGGCGGTCTGGCCGGTGCGGGCCAGGCGCACCGGGGCATTGCTCCCGTCGAAAGCCTGGAAATCGGCGCCGGCCAGGGGGGCGCTGGCCGAGGCCAGGTAGTCGATGACCGTGAAGTAGATCCCGGTATCGTTGATGCCGTTGCCCAGGAACTGGCCGGTGTAGTCGAACCGGGTCACCTGCGCCCCGGCGCCCACCGCCGGGTGGAAGCCCAGGCCGGGCTTGCCGGCCCAGAGCTGGTAGTCCGCGGAGCGATCCTGCCAGACCTGGATGCCGGTGAGGCTGTAGGCACCATCGGCGCCGGTGGTGGCGGTCTGCACCAGGGTGTTCTCGTTGGTGAGGAACAGGCTGACCGTGGCACCGGATACCGGGTTGCCGTTCAGGGTGACCGTGCCGGACACGGTGGTGGTGGGCTGCGGCTGGTAGGGGACGGTGTTGCCGCCTCCGGTCCCGCCGCCGCCGCAGGCGCAGAGCAGGGCCAGGCCCGTGAACGCGAGCGTGGATCCGAATCCTGGCATGCGACCTCCCGACCGGCGGACCTGGGTGATCCAGGGATTGGCACAGCTCCGCTTGGAACACTTGTCGGACGGATCCTGTCTGGCCATGACCGGGTCTGGGAAAGGTGTGACCGGATGCATCTGTTGGGGCCGGAGCCGCCTGGGCTACTTGAGCAGGAATCCTTCGCCGATGGCGTCCCCTTCCTCCAGCCAGAACCGGGCTTCCCCCGTATAGTGGGCCTGGCCCCCCACCCGCACCGTGACCGCGGGCGTGTCCCCGCAGGCAGCTTCCCCGATCACTTCCCCGGTGAATACCGCCCCGGTGACGCTCTCGAATTCGCAGGGCTCGCCCCGCCCCACCAGCCCCCGCTGGTAGCGCGCCGCCATGCGCGCCGTCACCCCGGAACCCGTCGGGCTGCGGTCCACCTCGGACGCGGCGAACACGCAGATGTTGGCGGAAGGCCCCTCGTCCGGGCGCTCCCGGCCGTCGGTGAGGATGCTGCCGTAGAGGAAGCCCAGGTCGGCCTCCACGGGGTGCCGGACCGGCAGGGCCCGGTTCACCGCGGCGGAAAGGGCGTCGGCGGCGTCCACCAGGTCCCGGGTCCGGCTGCGGCGCACGTCCAGGCCGAAGGCGCCGGCGTCGGCCAGGGCGTAGAAGGCCCCGCCGTAGCTCACGTCGGCCCGCACCGGTCCGTAGCCGGGCACGTCCAGCGCCACCTGCCCGGCCAGGAGGAAGGCCGGCACGCTGTGGAAGCTGACCCGGCCGGCGCGGCCCCCGGCGACTTCCACGAACACCCGCACCAGGCCGCAGGGGCACTCCAGGCCCAGTTCGGTCACCGGCTCGACCTTGGGCACCAGGCCGTGGTCCACGGCGTAGCGGCCCAGGGCGATGGTGGCGTGGCCGCACATGGTGCTGTAGCCCTGGTTGTGCATGAACAGCACCGCCAGGTCGGCCCCGGGCAGGGCCGGCTCCACCGGCAGCGCGCCGTACATGTCGAAGTGGCCCCGGGGCTCGAACATCAGCAGCCGGCGCAGGTGGTCCAGGTGCTCCAGGGCGTGGCGGCGCTTGGCCAGGATGGTGGCGCCGGGCACCGGGGGATAGCCGCCGCGGATCACCCGCACCGGTTCGCCGCCGGTGTGCATGTCCAGCACGTGGATGGTCGGATACTCGGGCATGGCGGGTCCTCCCGGCAAAAAAGAACCGGGGAGCGCAGCTCCCCGGTTCGTCGCATCACGGAGCCTAGGCCTCCGCCAGGGCCTTCTTGCGGGCCTCGACCACCTTGTCGGCGTCGCGCCCTTCCAGTTCCTGCAGGTGGTGGAAGGCCCAGGTGAACGAGCCGATGCCCTGGGTCTGGGAGCGCAGCTCGACGATCAGGCCCTGCATCTCGCTCTGGGGCACGTAGCCGTCCACCACGTCCCAGCCCGGCCAGCCGGGCTTGGCGTCGAAGCCCAGGATCTGCCCGGCCCGGTGGCTGGTGATGATCTTCTGGGCCTTGGCGGTGTGCTCGGAGGGCACGGAGATGTGCACGTCCAGGATCGGCTCCAGCAGCACGGGGTTGCACTGGGGCAGGCCCTCGGTGCAGGCGACCCGGGCGGCTGCCTTGAACGCCATGTCCGAGGAGTCCACGGTGTGGAACGAGCCGAAGTAGAGGATCGCCTCGACGTCGACCATCTGGAAGCCCAGCGGGCCCTGCTTGCAGAACTCCATGAAGCCGTCTTCCACGGCGGGGATGTAGTTCTTGGGGATGACGCCGCCGACGATGGTGTCGGAGAACTTCAGGCCCGCGCCCCGCTCCCGCGGCTTGAACTCGATGTGGGTGTCGCCGAACGCGCCGTGGCCGCCGCTCTGGTGCTTGTAGCGGCCGTGCTGCTTGATGGGCTTGCGGATGGTCTCCCGGTACGGGATGGCGGGGGTGCTCAGGGCCACTTCCACGCCCCAGCGCTTGACCCGGTCCACCGCGACCTTGAGGTGGATCTCGCCCTGGCCCCAGAGCACCCGCTCCTGGGTCTCGGCGTTCTGGTCCAGGCGGTACGACTGGTCCTCGTCCAGCAGCTTGGCCAGCGCGCCGGAGAGCTTGACCTCGTCGCCCATCTTGGTGGTCTTGAGGGCCACGGCGGTCATGGGCTGCATGGGTTCCGGCCAGTCCAGCTGGACGGCCGCGCCGCCGGTGGAGAGCACGTCGCCGGTGCGGATGGTCTCCATCCGGCCCAGGGCGACGATCTCGCCCGCGCCGGCCCTGGTCGCCTTGTCCTGCTTGGGGCCGAACGGGTGGGTCATGGAACTGGGGCGGATCCCGTTGAGGGTCATGCCCTCGGTCAGTTCCCCGCGCCAGATGCGCACCAGGGACTGCTTGCCGATGTGCTGGGCGTTGAGGGTCTTCCAGACCTGGGCCAGGGGCTCGGAGCCCTGGGTGGGGATGCCCAGGCGCTGGGCGGTGTCCTTGGCCTCGGGGGCTTCATGTCGCAGCTGCTTGAGCAGCCGGTGCACGCCCAGGTCCTTGTCGGCCGATCCCAGCAGCACCGGCACGATCTGGTCGCTGCGGAAGCCCTTGGTGAGGGTGGCGAACACTTCCTCCCGGGTCGGGACCTGCTCCTCCAGGAGCTTCTCCATCAGCGCGTCGTCCAGGCTGCTGATGGCTTCGAGCATCTCCTGGCGGGCGGCCAGGGCCTCCTCGCGGATGGATTCGGGGATCTCGATCTGGTCCGAGGGATGGCCGGGGTTGGCCTTGTAGGCCCGTTCCAGGGAGAGGTCCTCGTAGCCGGTGATGAAGCTGCCGGCGTGGATGGGATATTCCCGGAGCACCAGCGGGCGCTGGGACATGGGCTGCAGGGCGGCGATGGTCTGGCGGATCTTGCCGGTCTCGGTGAGGGCGTCGACCTTGTTCAGGAAGATGGTATGGGGGATGTTGTGGTCATCGAGGAACTTGAGGATGGGCAGGGCCATCTGGGCCCGGCCCGGATCGGCCTCGACCACCAGGATTGCCGCGTCCGCGACCATCAGCGCGTTCATGGTCTCCTGGGCGAATTCCACGGACCCCGGGCAATCGATGAAGGTCCAGGACTCGCCCAGGTAGCTGGCGCTGGCGACCGAGACCTCCACGCTCATCTGGCGGGCGCGGGCCTCGGGGGACGCGTCCCCCACGGTGTTGCCCTCCTTCATGGTTCCCTTGCGGGGGATGGCCTCGCAGGCGAACAGCAGGCTCTCGAGCAGGGTGGTCTTCCCGGACATGTAGGGGCCGATGATGGCCGCGACACGTGGTGCTGATTGGGACTTGGGCACGGTATGTCTCCTTGGATGGCTGTCAGGATTGGTTACGTCATCTTTCCGTCACGGGACCAGAAAGGCAACCAAAACCTGCGGCGGCCGGGGGCCAAGGGCAAGCCGCGCCGCGCGGCCGGGTGCCGCCCGGGGCTATTCCGACCGCGAGAATGAATCGTGAATTTCCGGGTCGTGCAGTTCCTGCTTGAACCAATCATCGAGGGCGGCCACGGAATCGAACAGCACCTCGGCGCCGGCGCCCTGGAGCTCCTCGGTCCGTCCATAGCCGTAGGTGACGCCCAGGGGGATCAGATCGTTGGAGCGGGCGGCGGTCATGTCTTCCGCCCGGTCACCGACCATGAACCCTTTGGGGTGGACGATGCCCTGGCCGCGCAGCTGAGCCAGCACCTCGCCCTTGGCCTTCCAGGGGGTGTGCGGGGCGCTGCCGAACACGTCGTCGAAGGCCAGGAGCATATCGAACTGGTGCAGCACCTGCCGGGCGTAGCGGACCGGCTGGACGGTGACCACATAGAGCTGGTGGCCCTGGTGCTTGAGCCGGGCGAGCATGAGCAGGATCCCGTCGTAGATCCGGTGCTCGACGATGCCCTGGTCGGCGAAGTGGCTCCAGTAGCGCTCCAGGGCGGCGCCCAGGCGGGCGGGGTCGGCCATGCCGGGCAGGCTGCGGAACAGTTCGCCCGCGCCGAAGCCGATGTGGCCCGCAACCTCGTCCGGGGCCGGGACCGGCAGCCCCAGCTCCTCGCAGGTGAGCTGGACGCTGTGGGATATGGCCCGCAGCGGGTCCACGAGGGTGCCGTCGAGGTCGAAGCAGATCAGGCCCATGGGTATCTCCTCAGGAACTAGTGGCGGTGCGCCAGGATGCACTGCTGGATGAAGGCGTGGGCGGCCTCCTTGCCCTCCCAGCCGTCGCTGCGCACATCCTTGGATTCCAGGTTCTTGTAGGTCAGGAAGAAGTGCTCCAGCTCGCGCAGCAGGTGCGGCGGCAGGTCGGCCAGGGTGTTCACGTGCATGTAGTTGGGGTCGCTGGCGGCGACGCTGAGGATCTTGTCGTCCTGGCCCTGGTCGTCGGCCATGCGCAGGATGCCGATGGGCCGGGCCTCGATCACCACCCCCGGGTAGGTGGAGCCGACGATCAGCACCAGGATGTCGCAGGGGTCCCCGTCCGGGGCCAGGGTATGGGGGATGAAGCCGTATTCGGCCGGGTAGTGGATGGGGGAGTAGAGCACCCGGTCCACCTTCACCAGGCTGGTGATGTGGTCGATCTCGTACTTGATCCTGGACCCGTACGGGATCTCAACTACGGCGTTGACCACTTCCGGCGAGTTCTTGCCTGGTCCGATCATGTGCAGGGACATGCGCCCTCCCGAGGCTGACCATGTTCTCATGTGCTGGTGTTGAGGACCATGGGAAAGACCCATGGCCCCCCCGCAGCCCCTCCTGGAAATTCCCAACCCGCCCCGGCCTGTTCGTTTTCCCTGGAAAGCTTGCGGGGCACGCTTTCCTGAAAAACGTAGCGGCGGGGAGGGATGGTTCGTGTCCCATTTCCCAGGGCACGGCAAGGAGATGCGGGCGGATTTCGCGTGTTCAAACATTTGAATTCTCAATGTGTGTGCGACCCAGCGCTTGGGGTCAAATGGAATGGGACACGAACATGGAATTCGCGCTGCCACGTTCCTGGAACTGGCGTGCGCCCAGCACGCCGGTTCCCAGGAACGAACGCGCCGGGGGGACCTGGGCCTACCCCTCCGCCGCCGGCAGCCGCAGATGCACCAGGGTGCCCTGGCCGAACTTGCTCTCGATGTTCATGAGCCCCTTGTGGGCCATGAGGATGCGGTGGCTCACCGCCAGGCCCAGGCCGGTGCCGCCGCCGAAAGTGGTGTAGAAGGGGTCGAAGATCCGCGCCAGGGCCTCGGGCTCGATGCCGCAGCCGTTGTCCTCCAGGGTGATCCGCCAGTGCAGCCGGCCTTCGAGGGTCTCGGGCGCGGCGGACAGGACCAGCCTGGGCGACGGCATGCCATCCATGGAGCGGGCGGCGTTCTGCAGCAGGTTCACCGCCACCTGTCGCAGCAGGTCCGGATCGGCGAACCAGGCGGCCTCGGCGGGCACCCGGTTCTCCCAGGCCAGGTCCTCGGGCAGGCCGCAGCTCTTCTTCGCCCCGTCCCAGAACCCGGCCAGGGTGAACCCCCGCGGCTTGGGGGTGAGGTCCCGGGAGAAGGTGAGGGTGTTGGTGACCAGGGCGTTCAGCCGCTGGACCCCGGCCTGTATGTGTTGGGCCAGCTCGACCTGGGCTGGCGAATCCTGGAGGTCCTCCACCAGCATCCCGGCGAACAGCGACAGGCTGCCCAGGGGGTTGCGGATCTCGTGGGCCAGTTCGGCGGCCATCAGGCCCATGGCCTGCAGCCGCTCCTCCCGGGTGGCCTGCTGGGCCCGCAGGTGGGCCTCGGTGATATCGCGCAGGGTGATGACCTGGCCGGTGCCGGTGGGGCGGTTCTCCTGCTCCAGGAACCGCTCCCGGCCGGTGGGGTCGGTGAACGGGCGCAGGCCGGCCGGGGCGCCCAGTTCCCAGGGCGGCGGGCCATCGGCGAACCGGCCGGGAAGACCTTCGGGACGGTTGGTGAAGCGCAGCTCGCCTTCTGCGCCCAGCACCCAGATGGCGAACGGGACCGTCTCCAGCACGGTCTGCAGTTCGTCCTGAAGCCGGCCCAGCTGGCCCTGGAGGGCTTCATAGCGCTGCTGCAGCTGCTCCGAGGCCTGGGTGAAGGCCGCGAACGCTTCCATCAGCTGCTGGGGCTCAGGGATGGCGTTCAAGGGGGGCTCCGGGAGGGGTGGGCTCCATGGGTTCGCCCCACTCCCGCCGCAGCTGCCGGTAGTGGGCGACGAGGAAGTCGACCCGGCGATGGGCTTCCGTCCGGGCCGGGGCGGTGTTCATGCAGGCGGCGATGGTCCTGGCCTTTTCCAGCCACTTCTCGCCCCGGTGCAGGATGGTGGCGGTCTCCACCGGGCCGAACGCGCCGGCGATGCTGGTGAAATGGACCAGGCTGGCGGCGCCGATCTTGCTCAGCTTGTCGGCGTCCCACAGGCAGGCGGTCTCCACCGGCTCCAGCCGGTGCTTGAGCTTGAGCCCCACGTGGTGGTCGATGGCGTGGCGCACCGCCGGGATCTTGCCAGGGGGGAAGTCGGTGCCCGCCAGGATCGACTCCACCACGGCGGAGGCGTCCCGGGCGTGGTTGTCGCGGCCGGTGGGGTCGTTCAGGAACTTCCGGCAGTCATGCAGCCAGGCCGAGCATTCGACGATCTCCGGATCGGCCCCGGCCAGGGGGGCGAGCCAGCGGGCCACCTTCACCACCGCCAGGGTGTGCTCGAACCGGTAATCGAACAGCGGCCGGGCCCCGTCCGGGCCGGGATGCGACTGCCTCCAGAAGCGGATCGCGTCCGTTTCGGTGTGGGCCCTCAGGGCCGCCGCGCATGCCTCACGCCAGGGTGTCATCCCACGGATTGTCTCACATACGCCCTCAGGGCGGCAGCGGTCGTGCGGATCTCTTCATACATCGGCCGGTCGTGCCAGGGCGGGCAGGCCTGGCCGAGGTGGTCCACCAGGGGCTTGAGGTTCTCGGCCGGGGCCAGGCCCAGGATGCGCAGCCCCTCCAGGGCCAGCCGGGCCTCCAGCACCAGCACCTGCTCCAGGGCGTCCACCGCCCGCCAGAGCTTGCGCGCGGCGATGGGGCCCATGCTCACGTGGTCCTCCTTGCCGGCGCTGGTGGGGATGGAGTCCACGCAGGCGGGGTGGGCCAGCCCCTTCATCTCGGAGACCAGGGCCGCGGCGGTGACGTGGGCCATCATGAAGCCGGATTCCAGGCCGCCCTGCCGGGTGAGGAAGGCGGGCAGGTCGGAGTAGGCCGGGTTCACCAGCCGCTCCTGGCGCCGCTCGGAGATGCTGGCCAGGTCGCAGGCGGCGATGGCGAGCAGGTCGCAGGCGAAGGCGGGGTACTGGCCGTGGAAGTTGCCGCCGCTGCGGCTCTCCTGGGTGTCGGTGAAGATCATGGGGTTGTCGGTGGCGCTGTTCAGCTCCCGCTCGAGGATATCGCCGCCGAACACCAGGGCGTCCCGGGCCACTCCGTGCACCTGGGGCAGGCAGCGCAGGGAGTAGGCGTCCTGGACCCGGTGGCAGTCCCGGTGGCTCTCGCTGATCTCGCTGGAGGCGCCCAGGATGTCGCGCATGTGGGCGGCCACCTGGATCTGGCCGGGGTGCGGCCGGGCCAGGTGGATCCGCGGGTCGAAGGCGGCCCGGGTGCCCTGCAGGGCCTCCAGGGACATGGCCGCGATCTCGTCGGCCAGGGGCACCAGGTCCTTGAGCCGGGCCACGGCCAGGCTGCCGATGGCGGTGATGAGCTGGGTGCCGTTGATGAGGGCGAGGCCCTCCTTGGCCTCCAGGGTGATGGGGGCGAGCCCGGCCTTGGCCAGGGCCGCGCCGCCGGGGATGACCGCCGGGCCGTCCCAGGCCTCCCCTTCGCCCACCAGCAGGAGGGCCATGTGCGCCAGGGGGGCCAGGTCGCCCGAGGCGCCCACGCTGCCCTGGCTGGGGATCACCGGCAGCACGCCGGCGTTGAGGCAGTCCGCCAGCAGCCGGATCGGCTCGGGGCGGATTCCCGAGTGGCCCTTGAGCAGGCAGTTGATCCGGGCGGCCATCAGGGCCCGGGTCTGGTCCTGGGGCAGGGGCTCGCCCACCCCGGCGGCGTGGCTGCGCACCAGGTTCAGCTGCAGCGCGGCCAGCTGCCCGGGGGGGATCACCACGGTGGCGAACTGGCCGAACCCGGTGTTGATGCCGTAGACGGTCCGGCCCTCGGCCAGGATCCGCTGGATCACCTGACGGTTCTCGGCGACCCGGGCCAGGGCCCCGGGGTCGAGGGAGACCTTGGCGCCGGCGGCGATCCGGGCCAGGGCACGGGCATCCAGGCCGGTACCGGAAAGTTGGATCATGGGATTTCCTCGCTGTGCAGATTCGGAACGATCAGAATACTTCTTCTTCGGCCGGCACGGGGGCCGCCCGGGGCAGGGTCACGCCCAGGGCCAGGGCCAGGACCACGGCGCCGCTGGCGACCCAGTAGGTGGAGGCGAAGCCGAACCGGGCGAAGGTCAGGGTGCCCACCAGCGGGCCCAGGATCCGGCCGATCCCGGACATGGCGCTGATGACCCCGAACAGGCCGCCCTGCTCGTCGGCCGGGGTGATCTGGCTGGCCAGGGCGGAGGTGGCGGTGGAGTTCATGCCGTTGCCCCAGGCCAGGGGCACCATGAGCAGCATGAAAGGCCATTTCCAGGGGGCGTAGGGGATCGCCGGCAGGGCGCAGGCCATGAAGGCCAGGCCTGCAACCAGGGCGAAGCGTTCGGGCACCCGCTTGGCGACCATGCGCACCAGGCCGCCCTGATAGATCACGATGAGGATGCCGATGAAGCCGAACAGGTAGCCCACTTCCCGCTGGCCCAGGCCGAACCGGGTGTTGGCCAGCAGGCTGTAGGTGCTCTCCATCATGGCGAACCCGGACATGGCCAGCAGCGAGATGCAGAGGATCTGGGGCATGCCCGGGCGCTTCAGGGCCCGCTTCAGGGCGTGGCCCCGGCTCTCGACCTTGCGGGCGTGGGTGCGCGCCTCGGGCCGGAGGGTCTCCGGCAGCCAGACCAGCACCAGCATCGAGGCGAACAGGGACAGCCCCGAGGCAACGAAGAACGGCAGGTGCCAGCCGCGGGCGGCCAGCATGTGCAGGCCCTCCTGGGAGCCGGCCAGGATCCCGGCCAGGGCCGGGCCGAGCACGAAGCCCAGGCCGAAAGCCGCGCCGATCATCCCCAGGGCCTTGGAGCGCTCCTTGGGCGAGGAGGAGTCGGCCATGGCCGCCTGGGCCACGGAGATGTTGCCGCCCAGCAGCCCGCCCATCACCCGCGCGGCGAGCACCCACTCGAAGCGCCCGGTCATGGCCATCACCAGGTAGGACGCGGAGGCGCCGATGAGCGACATCCACAGCACCGGGCGCCGGCCGATCAGGTCCGAGAGCCGGCCCAGGAAGGGGGTGGCGATGAACTGGCTGAGCGAGAAGCTGATCAGGGCCACGCCGGCCCAGGCGGCGCCGGGGTCGGAGAAGCCCAGGGCGTGGTTGATCCAGGCCATCCAGGGCGAAGGGTGCAGGGCGAGGGTCTTGGCGTACAGCGGCAGGATCGGGATGACGATTCCAAAACCTAGCAGATCAACAAAGACGGTAAAGAATATGGCAAGCTGGGCTCGTTTTGATGGCTGCATGCAATCTCCAGCCTTCTACCATAGCGGCTCAGGAGCAACCTTTCACCATGGCGGGATGGATTTCCTCAGGCCTGAAGTCGCGAGCCTTGTCCGCGGCCCTGGGCTATCATGAATCCGGAATTATTTTGCCTGACAGATGCGGAGACCGCCTTGTGGCATGCTGAGCACACCCTGGAAACCACGGTCCCGCCCGAGCGGATCTGGGCCCAGATGCAGATTGTGGGCGACTGGCCGCGCTGGGACACCGGCCTGACCTCGGCGGAACTGCCCGGCAGCTTCCAGGCGGGGTCCCAGGGGACCATGAGATGCCGAGCCGAGGCCCCCCGGTCGTTCCTCCTCTCCGCCGTGGCCGACCAGAGCGGGTTCACCGCCCTCACCCGGCTGCCGCTGGCGGAAGTCCGCCACATCCATCGCCAGGAGACCACCGCGATCGGCACCCGGCTGACCCACCGGGTGGAGATCAGCGGTCCGCTGTCCTGGTGGTACGCGCTGGTGCGCGGGCGCCGGCTGCGGGAGGGCCTCGCGCCCGGCATGCGGCTCCTGGCCCGCCTGGCGTCCTGATCCCGAAAGGAGTTCCCATGAACCGAGCCATCCGTTTCCATGAGACCGGCGGACCTGAGGTGCTGCGCTGGGAGGAGCTCGAGCTGCCGAGTCCCGGCCCTGGCCAGGCCCGGGTCCGGCACGCCGCCTGCGGCATCAACTTCGTCGACTGCTACCAGCGCAGCGGCCTGTATGCGATGCCGCTGCCTGCGGTGGCCGGCAACGAGGGGGCCGGGGTGGTGGAGGCGGTGGGCCCCGGGGTCGTCCTGGTCAAGCCCGGGGACCGGGTGGCCTATGCCGGGGCGCCCGGCGCCTACAGCGAAGCCCGCAACATCGCCGCCGACCGGCTCTGCCTGCTGCCCGAAGGCATCAGCTTCGAGCAGGCCGCGGCCATGATGCTCAAGGGCCTGACCGTGCAGTACCTGATCAGGCGGACCTACCGGGTCCAGGCCGGGGACACGGTGCTCTGGCACGCGGCGGCCGGCGGGGTGGGGCTGATCGCCTGCCAGTGGCTGAAGGCGCTGGGGGCGGTGGTGATCGGCACCGCCGGTTCGGACGAGAAATGCGGCCTGGCGCGCGCCCACGGCGCGGACCACTGCATCAACTACCGCACCGGGGATTTCGCCGCCCGGGTGCGGGAACTCACCGGGGGCGAGGGCGTGCCGGTGGTGTTCGACTCGGTGGGCCGGGACACTTTCGCCGGGTCCATCGCCTGCCTGCGGCCCCTGGGGCTGCTGGCCATCTTCGGCAACGCCTCGGGGCCGGTGCCGCCGGTGGACCCGGCCCTCCTGGCGCAGAAGGGATCGCTCTACCTGACCCGCCCGACCCTGAACACCTATTCCGCCAAGCGGGCCGACCTGGAGGCCGGGGCCAGGGAGCTGTTCGACATCGTGCTGTCCGGAAAAGTGAAGATCGAGACTGGCCGGCGCTATGAACTCAAGGACGCGGCCCAGGCGCACCGGGACCTGGAGGCGAGGGCGACGACGGGGAGCGGGATTCTGGTTCCCTAGCCTGATTCATCGCCGACCGCCCTAGATCGCCGAAGCGATCCGCTGGATGCCGTCCCTGAACAGCTCCTCCTGCGGCAACAAACTGAGCACCAGGTATCCCTCCCCCGGCAGATCGAAGAAGTGCCCCGGGTGCACCAGCACATCCCGCTCCCTCAGCAGCCGAAGCGCGCAGGCCTCGGCCGGATCCACCGCCGGGCGCCGGAGCAGGACCGCCCAGCCGCCCTCCACCTGCAGCCGGGCCAACTGGGGATGGGGCGCCAGGGCCCGGTCCAGGGCCGCCAGGTTGGCCCGGAGCCGGGCCAGGATCCCGGACCGGATGGCCGGCGCGAGCCGCAGCAGTTCCGGGGCCGCTGCCTGGGCGGAGGCGGAGACGGACAGGTACTGGTCGGCGATGAAGGCCAGGGGCTCCAGCAGGGCCCGGGCCCGGGCGCCGCGGGCGGCGATCCAGCCCAGCTTGACCTGGGGCAGGGCGGCGATCTTGCTGAGGCCCGACAGGACGAACAGCGGGCAGGGCGGTTCGGCTTCCTCCAGGGCGGTGGGCAGGCGGTCCGGGCCCGGCTGCAGCGGGTAGTCGGCGAACACCTCGTCCACCAGGAGCGCGAGCCCGCTGCGGGCGCACAGTTCCAGCAGCCCGGCCCACTCCTCCCGGGACAGGAAGTGCCCGGTGGGGTTGTTGGGGTTCACCACCACCACCGCCCGGGTCCGGGGCCCGCAGGCCGCCTCCAGGGCCTGCAGGTCCAAGTTCCAGCGCTCGTGGCGGAGGGCCGGGACGGGATGCGCCGCCACCCCTTCCAGCGCGGCCAGCCAGTGGAACAGCGGATAGCTGGGGGACGGCACCAGCACCTCGTCGCCCGGGTCGCACAGCAGCTTGAACAGCCAGGCGTAGGCCTCGGAGGTGGAGGCGGTGAGCATGAGGTCGGCGGGATCCAGGCCATGGCCGTGGTAGGCGGCGATGGCCTCCCGGGCCCGGGCGCCGCCCCGGGCGTCGGGCTGGTAGGCCAGCACCCCCGGGCCGGAAAGAGCGGCCAGGATGGCCGGTTCCGGGTAGGCGAAGCCGCAGCGGGTGGGGTTGGAGACCGTCAGGTCCAGGTGGGGCCGGCCCTCCCGCTGCCGGCGGTCCAGTTCGGCCGACAGGGCGTTGGGTTCCATGGAGGGGGGGAGGCGTCCGGAGGGCATGGCATCAGGATAAGCTATGCGCATCTTCGGAGGTTCCCATGGCGCGCAAAGTGAACGTGGCGGTGCTGCTGGCAGGCTGCGGGCATGTGGACGGGGCGGAGATCCGCGAGTCGGTGCTCGCCCTGCTGGCGCTGGACCAGCACGGGGCGGAGTTCCAGTGCCTGGCGCCGGACGCGGCCCAGGCCGGGGTGGTGGACCATCGCACCGGCCGGCCGGTGCCGGAGGCCTCGCGCAACATCCTCGAGGAGGCCAGCCGGATCGCCCGGATGGGGCAGTGCCTGGACCTGGCCCAGGCCGATCCGGCGGCCTTCGACGCCCTGGTGCTGCCCGGCGGGGCCGGGGTGGCCAAGAACCTCTGCACCTTCGCCAGGGACGGCGCGGGGGGGGAGGTGCGGCCCGACGTGGCCGCCTTCGTGCGGGCCTTCTTCGAGGCCGGCAAGCCGGTGGGGGCCATCTGCATCGCCCCGGCCCTGGTGGCCCTGGTGCTCGGCGGCATGGGCCGGCGGGGGACACTCACCCTGGGCGACGGGGAAGGCACCGCGGCGGCCATGGCCGGACTGGGGATCAGCCACCGGGCCGTGGCCTCCTCCCGGGAGATCGTGGTGGACGAGGCCCTCAATCTGGTCACCACCCCCGCCTACATGTTCGGCCAGGCGCGGCTGGCGGACGTCTGGGTCGGGATCGAACGGTGCGTGGCGGAGGTGCTGAAGCGGGTGCCGGCCTGAAGCCGCTGGCAGCGTTGTGGCAAAGATCAACAAGAAAAAACCGGACCGCTTAATGAAAATTTAATTTAGTTCCCGGCACTGGATTTCCGATCCCTGACCGGAGTCCGATCCATGCCGATTTTCAACCATCCGCTTCCATCTCCTCTGCCCTCGCGCCTATGGCCATCCCTGGGCCTCGCCCTGACCATCGCCGGGCTGCCCCATGTCCAGGCTTCCGGCAAAGGCGACAGCAAGGCGGCACCGCCAAGCTCCGCATCGGCTTCTGATCCCGCCCGCTTTGATCCCGGGCCGCCCGCCAAGGATCGCTACGAATGCGCCGAACCCGGCCCCCCGCCGGACTGGCGGGGCAAACGTCCGCCGATGGAGGCGATCAGGCCCCACGCCCGGCTCGCGGGGGCGGATCTCAGCGGCATGAAGTTGTGGTTCAAGGACCTGCGCCACATCGACTTCCAGGACGCCGACCTGCGCGATGCGGATTTTCACGGATCCGACCTCTCCGGCGCCGCGCTATACGGGGTCAAGGGCCTGGGAGCGAACTTCACCGACGCGTGCCTCGCCATGGCGCGGACCGAGGGCGCCCAGGACCTGGACTTCGGGAAGGCCCGGGTCCATTCGTTCTTCCACTGGGAACCGGCCGACCGGGCAGGAACCACAAAGCTCTGCCGCCTGGACGACGGCCGGCTCCGGCACGTCCTCGAGCACCACCGCTGGCTGGCGGCCAACAACAAAGGCCAGTTCTACCTCGGCCATTGCACCGAGGACGGCATCCTGGCCCTGGTCCTGGACGGGTGGCGCCGGTCCGGGGAGCCGGGGAAGGTCAAGCGGGAGTATGAACCCGACGACCACTGCCACACCCCGGTGGAGCTGGCCGGAGAAGTGGGCGCCTACTGCTCCTACGAGGGCTGGAGGGCGACCCGGTGCGTCGAGATCGTCGCCCGGAAGGAATGGCGCGAAATCAACGGGAAAATGATGGAGGTCCAGGCGGTCAAATCCGTGTTCCCCGTCTCGCGCTCGCGGGCCGGATTCTGACCGCTGCTCGAAAGATTTAAAAAAATTTGGTTGGTCCCAGGGGCTGCCGGACAAAAGGCTGGCAAGCTCTCTGCGTGCCCATCCCCCTCGCCCGCCCAGCCAACCTCCCGCCCGGGAACCTCCTGGAGCGCTGGGTGCGCCGGTTCGGCCGGATCAGCTACGGGCTGGCGGTGCTGGCGCTCTACCTGGTGGCCGCGACGGCGCTGGGCCTGGCGGCGGCGCCGGCGCTGGCCCTGGGTTCCGTGCTGTTCCGCTGGGCGGCGGCGCTGCACCCGCTCCTGGCCTGGCCCCTGCGCGGGTTCGCCGCGGCCCTGGGCTGGTTCGTGTTCGGCACCGCGCTGCTGCTGGTGGTCGCCCTGTACAACAAGCTCCTGCCCACCCGCGTTCGGCCGCACCGGGGCGGCTACTACACCCTGGCGGCGCTGCCGTGGTTCCTGCACAACGGGCTGTTCTACCTGGTGCGGTTCACCTTCCTGCCGTTCGTCACCCTCACCCCCCAGGGGGTCTGGTTCCTCCGGGCCATGGGCATGCGCATCGGCCGGCACGCCTTCATCAATACCGAATACATCAGCGACCCCGGGCTCATCAGCATCGGCGACGACGCCGTGATCGGCGGCAGCGTGCGGATCTTCGCCCACTACGGGGGCGGGGGCAACCTGGTGATCGCGCCGGTGGTGGTGGGCCACCGGGCCACCCTCGGGCTGGCCGTGTGCGTCATGGGGGACGTGATCATCGGCGACGACGCCGTGATCCTGCCCCACAGCGTCCTGCTCCCCGGCAGCCGGGTGGGCGCCGGGGAGACCTGGGGCGGGGTGCCGGCACTGCCCATCGCCAGGGCGGAGATGGAGGTCATGAAGCGGCTGATCCGGGGCGAAGGCTAGCCTGAGCTGGGACGGCTCCGGACTGGCCAGCCTCTGGGGGGACCTATTCCAGGTCTTCCGCCGGCGGCTCCGCCCAGGCCCGGGCCATGCGCCGCAGGGCCGGATGGACCAGCCGGGTCGACACCAGCAGCCGGTCCCCGGCCGGCAGCGCCACCAGCCACGGCGCCGCCAGACCCAGCACCAGCCCGGATTCCGGGTTGGCCAGGCTCTGGTCCAGGGCCTGCAACACCTGGAACGCCACCGGGATCATCTCCCGCCAGCGGGACACCTGCAGGGCCTCGGCCTGCACCGGGGCGAGCGGCGGCTGGACCAGGGCCTCCAGCGCCGTGCCGGTGAGCCGCGGGTTCTGCAGGAAGGCGGCCAGGACCCGGGCGTCCCGGACCTTCCAGATGGCCGGCCACAGCGGGGCGGGGGCCAGGGAGGCCAGGCTGCGGCGCTCGCCCGTGGTCAGGGTCGTCCAGCGGGAACGCAGCCGCTCCACCGCGTGGGCCCTGGCCTGGGGATGGGCCGCGGCGTCTCCGGCGATGGCCGCCAGGGCCCGCCAGGGCAGCGCCGGCAGCAGCCGGTTGCGCAGGTGGGCGGGAGCCTGCAGGTGCTGGGCGATCCAGCGCAGCAGCATCGGACGTTTGCGGATTTCATCGAGATCCGCCGCCGCCTCCAGCCATCCGGGCGGCGGGGCCGGGTGGCGCAGCAGCCGCAGGAACCGGGGCCAGGGCATCTGGGGGGGAAGGGGCCAAGTCACCCTGCCATTGTCCTCCGACTCGGGTACGCTGGTGGCATGCCGATTCTCTTTTCCATTCTGGGCAGGGGCCGGGCCGGGCGGGCCCTGGCGGCCGCCTGGGGAGACCGGGTGGCGCTGCTGCCCGGCCGGGCCGAGCCGGAGGGCCTGGTGCTGCTGGCCGTCCCGGACCAGGCCCTGGAGGCCTGCGCCCGGCGCTTCCCGGGCCGGTGCGCGCACTTGTCGGGCAGCTGCCTGCTGGACGGCGTGCCTTCGGCCCACCCCCTCACCAGCTTCGACGGCCAGCCGGCGGACTGGACCGGGACCCCCCTGGCCCTCACCGGCCAGGTGCCCGGCGTGCTCCAGCGCGCCTTCGAGGAGCTGGGCTTCCTGCCCTTCCCGCTGCCGGCCGAGCTCAAGCCGCTCTACCACGCCTGCGCGGTGCTGGCTTCCGGCCACGCCGCGACGCTCTGGCTGGGCGCCGCCGCGCTGCTGGCCCGGGCCGGGGTCGGCCTTCCGGGGCGCGGCCTGGGGCCCCTGGTGGAGGCCACCGCGCGCAACCTGGAGCAGCACGGCGCGGCCGGCCGAACCGGTCCATTCGTCCGCGGGGACGCCGCCACCATCGCCCGGGACGCCGCCGCGCTGCCGGCGGAATGGCGGGAGATCTTTCTTGGTCTGGGCAGGCTTTGATCCGCCGAGGAGACTTCGCATGAACCGACCCGCCAGACCCGGCCAGCCCGAACCGATCCAGGTGGTGGTCCGGCCCCTGGACCTGGCCATGCACGAGATCCAGGTGACCATGACCCTGCCCGCCAGGGCCACCGCCCGCGGGGCCGTGCTGGCGCTTCCCGCCTGGACTCCGGGATCCTACCTGATCCGCGACTACGCCCGGTTCCTGGACCGGCTGGAGGCGGCGGGGCCGGACGGCGAGCCGCTGGCCCTGGAGAAGCTGGACAAGCAGCGCTGGCGGCTGCCGGCGGCGAGGCGGGGGGCCAGCGTCAGCTACCGGTTGTTCTGCAACGAGCTCAC
>Ga0316217_10002165_pt1 | contig 24083 bp, 14 predicted proteins | sample 1anoAmetaG_FD_203633 | JGI IMG/M metagenome (GOLD analysis project Ga0316217, IMG submission 203633) | Freshwater microbial communities from Trout Bog Lake, Wisconsin, USA - 1anoA | ecosystem: Environmental > Aquatic > Freshwater > Lake > Hypolimnion/Profundal zone | place: USA: Wisconsin...
GATGGCGCCACCATTGCGTATGCCGCCAGCATGAACACCTCGAAATACGGAAGTGCGCCACCTTCAACCGACTTGGATGTGCCGTTTCTGATTTCCGGCTACAGTTTTCGCGGGAATCAATGATGATGCGTAGACCTTTCCGAATTCAAGCGATCAGGATCGCAGCAGTTTGATGGAAGCAGAGAAGTCAGGTGATGGAGATCGTTAACGCGGCTCACCCTGTTTATGAAGCTTCTCGCTGCGCGGGATACCGCCGCTGGTAGTTTGCCCCCCGCGTGAGCTTGATTTTCAAGGATGTTCTTGTAAGCATTCGCTGAATGAAAGCAGTCGCCAGCAGCCGGGCCTTTCCCTTGGGAGGCATTTGCATTGGCCTTGGCTTTTTGTTGCCATTTCTCTTGCTAGCGAATTTCGTTTTGGCGGACAATTCTAAGGGCGTACAAGATTCTGACTATGTGATTGTTGATTGGCAGGTTCAAGACGGATTGCCTTCAGCGCGCATTCATGAAGTAGTCCAAACCCATGATGGATACCTCTGGCTGGCGACGCTGGACGGCTTGGCCAGGTTTGATGGCGAGCGGTTCGAACGCTTTTACGATTCAGACACACCCGGGCTTGCGAGCAGCATGATCAATTGTCTTTTGGAGGACAGCCGCGGGCGTCTCTGGTATGGCACACAATCCGGCGAAATTGGATGGAAAGATGCCGGCGGATTTCACAAGCTCAACCTACCGCAACCAAATTCGCGGGATCCAGTGAAGCGGTTGGTCGAGACGCTGGATGGCACGGTTTGGGCGGCGGGCCGCCGCATGCTGCTGCCCATCAAAGATTGTGTTCCCGGAACGATAATGACCGGCCCGGAGAATTATGACGTCTGGGATATTTGCGCGATGAACAAAGGTGGCTTGTGGGTGCTGGTTGAAGGAGGCAACGTCTATCTTTTGGATGCTAAAACGCTCAACATCACGCTGGCGATCCCAGGTCAATCCGGCCAATGGCGAAACATCACGCCCGCGCGTTCGGGCGGATTATGGGTTCGCGATGGGCAATGTATCCGGCGGTGGCAGGGAGATGGCTGGGTTGAGGATCGTGGGGTGATTGATTTGCAGGCCAATGAAGACATCGTGATTAAAGAATCCAAATCCGGCACGTTGATCATTGGCACTTGGGGACAGGGCGTGTGGCTGATGGCAGCGGATGGCCGGCAACACACCTTGGATCATTTCAGCGGACTGTCGCAAAATCAGGTGTTGTCGCTATGTGAGGATCGGGAGAAGAACTTCTGGGTGGGCACGGTTCATGGACTGAATCGTCTCTCACGCCGTGTGGTGAAGATGATTACGCCGGCGGACAACTGGCAAAACCGCGCGATTTCCTCCATCACACCGGCGCGGGAGGGAGGTTTTTGGGTGGGAACTGAAGGCGCCGGACTTTATCAAATCAGCCGGGATGGCAGTGTGTTGTCCCAGCAGTCATTTGATGTCTGGCATCAAGATGTCCGTTGTGTCTTGGAGGATGCCAATGAACAGATTTGGGCAGGCGTGTTCAACTATGGACTATGGTTGCGGGCCAAGGGACATCCACCGGGACAGTACTTGCGCAATCCAACCTCCGGGTATCCAAACGCTTTGTTTCAAGATTCCCGCAAAGCCGTATGGGTGGGTACCACGCTGGGCGCGGCGCGTTACGACAAAGGGGGCCGAATTCCCGTACAAATCCTGCTGACAAATTCTGATGTGCGGTGTTTTGCGGAGGCGGAGGATGGCTCGATTTGGCTGGGCCTGCAAGATGGCGGATTGTTCAGATATGACTATAGAACCCGGCATCCGAGCCAAATCAGCAATGCAATTGTGCGCACGAGCATTCACGCGCTGCATAGCGCCGCCAATGGCACATTATGGATTGGCACGCGAAGGAATGGGCTGGCCTTTCTGAAACATGGTCAATGGGGCGCTTTGACGCATGAGCAGGGACTGCCGGATGATTCCATCAGCGACATTCGCTCCGACGATGCTGGGAATCTGTGGATTGGTTCATCCAGCGGGATTTTTCGCATTAGCCGAAGGCAGTTGGACCAATTTGCCGCAGGTGAAATCAGGTCGTTGAATTGCCTGCAACTCGGCAGTGGTGATGGCTTGGGCACTTGGGAAATTTTGGGCGGCTACCAGCCCATCGCCTGCCGCACTGCCGACGGCCGGCTTTGGTATGTCACCAGCGTGGGATTGGCGATGGTGGATCCCCAAGTCATCCAGCCGAACGAGTTGCCGCCGCCCGTGGTAATTGAGTCCGTGCAAGCCGACGGCAAGCCGATTGCCGAGGCGATCTCGCCACCCGGTCCCGATGCCGGCAAAACATTTGCCCGCTGTCCGGCGGGCACTCGGCAGTTGGAAATCCGCTACACGGCCCTCAGTCTGTCGGCCCCCAAGCAGGTTCGCTTCCGTTACCGATTGGAAGGTTTTGATAACCGGTGGATCGAGGCGGCGGACCAGAGGGTGACTTCTTTTTCGCACCTGCCGCTTGGCCGCTACACCTTCGAAGTGACCGCCTGCAACAACCATGGTATTTGGAACGAGAATGGCGCCCGGTTGTCGTTTCAAGTGCTGCCGCTCTTTTGGCAGACGGTGTGGTTCAAATTACTGCTTGGAATCGCGGTGGTCACCGTGATTTTCCTTTCTTACCGCGTCCGAGTTGTGCGTTTGCGAGCCATCGAGCGCCTTCGCCAGCAGATTGCGCGGGATCTCCACGACGAAGTTGGCGCCAACCTGGGCAGCATTTCGCTGCTCACAGAAGTCATGGAAAAGAATCCCCAGCCCGGCGACCTCGCCCAAATTCGTTCGACGGCTGACCAGACCGTGGACACCTTGCGCGACTTGGTGTGGATCATCAACCCCTCACATGAACATTTCACGGATTTGGCGGCGCGGCTCAAACAGATTGCCGCGATCATGCTGGCAAATGTCGCCTGCGAGTTCGTGGAACCGGAGCCGCCAGACAACCTCAAATTATCCTTGGAACTTCGGCGAAACGTGCCCCCGCTCTTCAAGGAGGTGCTAAACAACATCCGCAAGCATTCCCAGGCAAGTCATGTGGCCATTCGGTTGTTTTGCCGTAATGGGAACTTCGTCCTTGAAGTCAAGGATAATGGCGTCGGTTTCGACAGCTCAAAAGCCACGTCGGGCCATGGCCTCAAGAACTTCCAGAACCGCGCCGTTGAGATGGCCGCCGAATTGTCGGTGGCCAGCACGCCGGCCAGCGGCACGACGGTCAAATTGACCGTCCCCATCACGAAGTCTCGGGATTGGCGCAGCCGCTTTAAATAAGTATCTTATTTTAGTGTTGTTATCAAAACCAGCCCCGGAGGATCAGACTCACTCCGCACCAACGCGCAAAAAAACGAAATGAAATTGACCGAAACAGATTCTGTGGCCCAGGCGGAGCCGGAAGACCAAACGCCAACCGCGCTGCCCCTGAGCGTCTGGCTGGTCGAAGACAATCAAAATTTTCGCAGCACTCTTTCCCGGGTTGTCAACGGCATGCCAGGCATGAAATGCAGCGATCAGTTTTCGAATGCCGAGGATGCCTTGAATGCCCTGGATGCCGGCGCCGTTCCCGACGTGGTGCTGCTGGACGTGGGATTACCGGGATTGAACGGAATTGACGCCATCAAGCAGATCAAGTCCATATCACCAACCACCCGCATCATTATGTTGACGGTGTTTGACGATCACGAAAAAGTATTCAAGGCCGTTTGCGCCGGAGCTTCAGGATACTTGCTCAAACCTTCCAACACCGCCACCATTGTTCGCTCCATCAAGGAGGCCATCTCCGGCGGGGCGCCCATGACACCACAGGTGGCCAAGTCTGTGCTGGACATGCTGTCCGGACGCGCCGCTCCCAAACCGATTCAAGTCTTGACCAACCGCGAACAAGCAGTGTTGCGGCTAATGGCGCAGGGACGCGGGATGAAAGGCATCGCTGATGAACTCAAATTAAGTTATCACACGGTGGATTCACACCTCAGAAATATTTACGCCAAACTCCATGTGCATACTAATACTGCCGCCGTGGCCAAAGCGGTGAAAGAGGGACTGCTTTAACCCGCCGCAGGTCGGCAGTAACAACCTTAGTTGGATTCCGGCTTCGCCGGCGCAGAAATCGCCGACTGGCGCCGCGCTCAAAACCGAATCAGCGCGGCACCAGCGCGATTTCCGTGACCTGCAAGTTGGGGCCGGCGGTGGGCGTGGCTTCCACGGTGATTCTGCCATCAAGGCAGTCTTCGCGCAGGACCTCCAGCTTCACCCATTTGCCTTGGCCGGTGTGCGCGCCAAGCTCGTATTCGCGGCCGGCAAACTTGATTTTGCCGGTGCGGCCATTGTTGTTCCAGTCGTCAAAATGAACGTACAGGTCGTAAATCGCCGGCTTGGGAATGCGGACCTGAATGCGCAGCGTGGAATCGCTCCACCAGGCGGTGCCGTCCCCGTCCTTCCAAACGGCGTTGCACTCGATGCCGTAGCCGAACCCGGCTTCGGTGATCCTGGCCTCATCGAGCTCCGGCTTCCAGGGCACGTCGCCGCCGGTCAGATCTTTCGCGCCGGCTTTGACGTAAAGCACCGCATGGTCAAAGCCCTTGGGCATGGCGATGGGCGCCGTGCGCACCAGGGGGAAAATTTTGTTCAGCAGCGCGGCGTCCGCTTCCATGCGCGGGGCAAAGCCGGAAGAATTCATGTAGTCCAGCAGGCTGGCGCGGAGCTGACGCGCGGCGGGGCGCTGGTCCAGGCGGCTCGAGAGGTCGTAGCCGCACACGAGCAGCCTGCCTTCACCCACGCGCAGTTCAAAGACCGTGCCGAGCTTCCAGCCGAAATGAAAATCCCCAATCGGCTGGACGATGGGCTGGTAATCCAACGGCAGGCCGTCGAGCCGGAAACCGCGGCCGGTGCGGCACAATTCCTCCCACTGCCAGTCGTAGTGGTTTTGCGTGGGAAACTGCGCGAGGGCGGGATGAGTGTCATGCACGAGCGCGCCCAGCGTGTATTGGCCCTGGAACATCCAGGCGGACCAGTAAGCCGGTTTGAAGTGCGCATAGCTGGCGTTGTCCTTGGTGCCGAGTTCGTGGGCGTCGAACAGCACTTTTTTTCCGGTGCGCAAATTTGCCAGCGCGGTTTCGACAGAATCACAAATAACCACTCCGCCCGTTGCCGGCAAGGTGTTGGCGGCAGGGAAAACCCAGATGTCCCAGTCGTTTGCGAAGGGCGTTCCGTCCAGCTTCACTTCCAGCCGCGCCTGGCAGGGCACGGGGCAGCCGGTCAGTTTCGCCGTGAAATCGCCGAGGGTTGTCACGCTGGAGAGCGGCAGGTTGGCGGGTGCGAGTTTGCCGTGGTCGAGAATTCTTCCGTGTCCTTCGCGCAGAGACCAAGAGGCCGTCACGCCCGCCAGCGGCTTGGGCCCGTAATGCGCCACGTCCACACGCGCGGTCAGGGTTTCGCCGGTTCCATAGAGGTATTTTGGGAGGCGCGCGAGGGGAACCGTGGCGCTGCACCAGCGGCGGAAGCGTTCCGGGCTCACGATGCCCTTGCTGTCGTAAAAGGAATCCAGCCAGCCGACCAGCGCCTCACCCTGGCCGGAATAATCCTGGAGGCTGAGCAGGTCAAAGCCAGAGCAGTCCGCCGTGCGCAGATGGCTTTCAATCTCATCCTTGTAGAGCCGCTGCGAGATCGCGCCGGAGGCGGCACGAAATTCATGGTCGAGACCAGCGACACCGTTGGATTCGGCGAGGAATCGGAAATGTTCATAGTTCCGGGCGCGGAGCACGCCGGTGTATTTGCGGATCTCCTCCCAGACTGGAAACGCGGGCCACTGACCGACCTCATGCGCGATGATCGGGACGGGGGCCTGCGCGTAAATGGTTTCGTAGTCCCAATCATTGTACGGAACGAGTTTGTCGCGACACCAGCCGACGTTCGGGATGGCGTGGGTCACGTTAAAATCGTCCTGGGGCGCGATGCGCCGGGCGGTGCTGATGGCATAAAGCCGGCGCGGGTCATCGTCCTTGATTTCTTGGAGCCATTGGCCGCAAACGTCCGGGTCATACGAACCCATCTCGTTGCCGATGGTGAAAAGGACGAAGGACGGATGGTTGCCGTAGGCATTCATCACCCGCCGCATTTCTTCATGAACATACCGGTCAACGGTGCCCGGAGGCGTCCGCAGTTCCTCGGGAAACGAGCCGAATTTCATGCCTTCCATGCGGCCCGGCGTATCCTTGCCGAGCGCGCGCTGCACCCACACAACCTCGGCCTGAATGTAGATACCCAGTTCATCAGCCGCAGTGAATGCGGCCTCCGGCGGCGTCCAGGTATGAAAGCGGACGTGGTTCAAACCGTAGGATTGGTAGATTTTGAAAATGCGTTTCCAACCATCCACGTTCATGGCGGGATAGCCGGTCAGCGGAAAATTCAGATTATCGAGATTGCCGCGCAGGAAGACAGGGCGGCCATTGATGGCGATATGCTGACCCACGCGTGACACGGCGCGAAAGCCGAACGTTTGGCTGTCGCCGTCTTTGGTCCCGCCCGTTTTCACAGTCGCATCGAGCGTGTACAGGTTCGGTGAGAACTCGTCCCATAAATCGGGTGCTTGCGCCAGCGTGACCCGCGCCTGGAGGGTGTTTTTTCCGGGTGAAACCGTGAAGTTGGTTTCGGTCTCCGCCACGATTTTATGCGAGCCACGTTTATGCAATTGGAGCAGCACGGTTGCCGTCTGTGCCGTGGAGCCGTCGTTTTGCAACGAGAGTTCCGCGCGGGCCCGGTTCTGGGCGGCATCCGGGAAAACGCGCGTTTGCATGAGGTGAATCGCATCCCGCGCCTGCAACTCGAGGCGGCCAACTGCGCCATTCCAGATGGTCTGCGTTTGCTCGGTGTAGCTGTGACCGTTGATGCCGATGGGATAGAGCGGCCGGTTGTCAATCCGCACGGTAAGCACATGCCGTCCGGGCGACAAGCGGCCAAGATAATGCACATGCGGCGTGTTCAAGGATTCCTGGGAATCGCACAGCTTTCCGTCCACCCACACGCGGCTTTCCCAGATGACGCGTTCCATGAACAGTTCCACATCCTTGTTCCGCCACGATTCCGGCACTAAGATTTCGCGCTGATACCACGCCGGGCCGTAGTATTTCACCAAGCGCGACAGCACGCCGACCTCCACATTGGTGTTCACCGTGCCGAAGCCGGCCGCGTCGGTGGTCCCGGGCAATTTGATCGTATCCGGCAGGGCGTTAATGCGCGCAGGCCAGGCTTCGGTAATACCGCGGTCATCGGGATCGAGCTGAAAGGACCACCAGCCCGCGAGCGAATCGGTTTCGGTTGCGCGCGCCGGGGCGAACCCAAGTAGCGCCAGGACGGCGAAAATAGGAAAGGATGGAATGAACCACTTCATATTCTTGATGGGAATTGGATTTCCAATATGGTTTCTTGTCCACGACCAGCGTGGGAGTTTTTCGTGATTTTCTGCCCTTGCAGCAGATTCGCAAGTCCTTTCTCCAGCCTGCCGGCGAGCCACGTGCCCAGCGCGACGAAAACCCGGCCACTTGCTGCGGGTCGGCGCCGCGCCCAGAACTTGCTGGTTCAATGCTTCAGCACTGCCGCAAGCTCCTTTGTTTTGCCCCCCCCCACCCTTCTTTCTTCGCTCCTCCTGCTCGCAGCCGGTTCCGCCAATGACCGTACCAGCTCGGCTCCTGCACCGTAAACGCTGCCGGGCCCATTCATGCCATGCTCTATACACCGCAATTGTCCGAGGAAAGGACCAGTCCCAAGACGCCACGACGGCCGTCCCGCTGAATTCTACCGCTAGGCCAAAGCTTGGCATCCGCGATTGCTTTTGCCAATCTGTGCCGGTGGCAAAGATCAAATTCGGCACCGACGGCTGGCGCGCGGTCATCGCAGAGGACTTTACTTTTTTGAATGTCGCGCGCGTCGCGCAAGCTACAGCGGACTTTTGGAAAGCGGGCATTGCAGACCCGAGCTCGGAGATTTTCGGGCGCGATGCCAAAGTCGTGGTTGGCTATGACCGTCGGTTTCTATCCAACCGGTTCGCCCAAATCACCGCCGAGGTTTTTGCCGGCAGTGGATTTCAAGTCGTCCTCACTTCAGAGCCGACGCCCACACCGTGTGTTTCCTTCGCCGTTAAAGATCTTCACGCCGTCGGTGGCGTGATGATCACCGCAAGCCACAATCCCCCCATCTTCAACGGCTTCAAACTGAAGTCGCACTTTGGCGGCTCTAGCGATGCGGCGACCTGTCAGTCGGTTGAGCGTATGCTTGATTTAAATCCCGTTCAGGGCGAAGTCGGAAGCGCCGGCAAAGTGCGGGCGCACCCAGGCTTAATCAGCCTTCAAGACCTTCGCCCCGCGCATTTCCGAGCCATCAAGCGGCTGGTCGATTTCAAATTGATAGCCGGATCCAAGTTGCGCGTGGCGCACGACGCCTTGTTCGGCGTCGGAGCGGGTGCTTTTGCAACGCTGCTGGGCAAAACTTCCTGCACGGTAACGACGCTCAACGGCGAACATGACGTGCTGTTCGGCGGTATTTCCCCGGAGCCCCTGCCCCAAAATTACGTTCTCGGCGGCGCGCAGTTGCGACGCGATCCGCACGATATTTGTCTTGTCACCGACGGCGATTCCGACCGCATCGGCGCAATGGACGGACGCGGCGGACCAATGACCAATCAGCAGGTCATAGCGCTGCTGTTGCATCACCTTGTCCGCAATCGCGGCGACCGCGGTACCGTGACAAAGACCTTTAACACCACGGCGATGGTGGATAAAATGTGCGCCGCGTGGAATCTGCCGCTCACCGAAGTGGGCATCGGCTTCCGCTTCATCGCGCCGGAATTGATGAAGCCCGGGGCGTTGTTCGGCGCGGAAGAAAGCGGCTCGGTCGGTTTTGCCCATCACATTCCGGAACGCGACGGGCTGGCGGCGGGGTTGTTCGTGCTCGAAATGCTGGCGCAGGAGAAGCGGTCCGCAACTAGGATTTATGCAAGCCTGGAGAAAGAATTCGGCCCGCACCGCTATGGACGTTACGACGCGCATTATCCGCTGGAACAGCGCGCTGCGCTCATGGATTCGCTCAAAAGCAACCCGCCGCCAAAACTCCTGCGCTCGCCGCTGGCGAAAGTGGACTCCCGCGACGGCGTGAAATTCGTGGCTGAGGACTCCACCTGGCTCATGCTGCGCGGTTCCGGCACGGAACCCGTTCTGCGCATTTACGCCGAAGGCAGGTCTGACACCGCCGTGCAAAAACTATTAAAGCTTGGCACGTCGTGGTTGCAACGTTGATTTAAGGCGACAACCCGCTCTTACTCATCGGGCGCACGGAGTGCCGCCGGGTATGTTTCAGCCCAGATTATGAGGTCCAAAAGCGTGCTTCAGCAATTCCGGCATTGAGACGCACCATGTTGCTTTTCCCTTGCAGAAACAGTGAATTTTCGCCTGCGGACCAAATTCGTTGATGACCTGCCGACAGGCTCCGCAGGGGGCCGACGGGCTGGACGTTGGGGTGTAAATCGCTAGCGCCACAATCTGCTGTGAACCACAGGCCACGGCGTGAAAAATTGCATTCCGTTCCGCACAAATCGTCAAGCCATAGGAAGCGTTCTCCACGTTGCAGCCAGAAAAAATCCTCCCCTCCTTGGTCAACACGGCTGCCCCCACAGGAAAACGACTATAGGGGCAATAGGCCCGTTTCGCGGCCGCCATCGAAGCAACCCGCAGCTCCGTCAGGACAACCGCCGAAATCTGGTTGGTGCTTGGCTCTGTTCGCATCATCGGTGCCTGGTGTTAGTGCCGCCGTGCCGTGCCTGTTCAATTCCATCCTTGGTCGGCAAAGTGTTCGGAAAGGTGAACCCAAGCCAACCTTTCGCGCCAGCAGTCAAAAAAATCATTGTTTAAAAATAAACCGGCTGCGAACATCTTAAAAGACAAATGCAAAACAACGTCTATCTTTCGCGGGTGCGGCCTGCGGCCTCAGTTGACATCACTGACGCGACGATCACAGGAATAATGCCGCGACGGCAGGCGTCTTTCCCTCAAACGAAGGCAACGGAGCGATTGGGTGAACTTTCTATCCCTCATTGAGAAGAAGCGGGGGGGCGGACTACTGACGCCGGAACAAATCCGCGAACTGGTCCGTGAATTCACCGCCGGGCAAATCCCTGAGTATCAAATGGCCGCGATGCTCATGGCCATTTACTTTCGCGGCCTTGATACCACCGAAACCGCCGCACTCACGCTCGCCATGCGCGATTCCGGCGACGTGCTGAAATTTCCCAGGGACCGGCGGCCGCTGGTGGACAAACATTCGACCGGCGGCATTGGCGACAAGGTTTCGCTGCCGCTCGCGCCGCTGCTCGCGTGTCTTGGTTTCCGGGTGCCGATGATCTCCGGCCGCGGCCTCGGCATCACCGGCGGAACGCTCGACAAACTCGATGCCATTCCCGGCTTCAAAACCCTGTTGCCCACCGCGCAAATCGTCGCGCAAGTCCAGCAAATCGGCTGCGTCATCTGTGGCCAGACGGACAAGATGGTCCCGGCGGACAAAAAGATCTATGCGCTTCGTGATGGGAGCGGCACTGTGCCGAGCATTCCGCTCATCACTGCTTCGATCCTTTCCAAGAAGCTCGCGGAAAACCTGAAGGCGCTGATTCTCGATGTCAAATTCGGCCGGGCCGCGTTCATGCAAACCAAAACGGACGCGCGCAAGCTGGCGAAAGTAATGGCGGCGCTCGGCAATGAGTGCGGCATCAATACGCGCGCCATTTTGACGGACATGAACGCTCCGCTGGGCCGCGCCGCCGGCAACTGGCTGGAGGTGAAGGAAAGCCTCGCCTGTCTGGAAGGCAAAGGCTCGCCGGATCTGCGGGAGCTCGTTCTTGAATGCGCCGCTCATTTGCTGGTGCAAACCGGCAAATCAAAATCCGCCGCCGCAGCCCGCAAGTCTGCGGCAGCCTGTTTGCAGTCCAGCGCGCCGCGCAAAAAATGGGACGCCATGATTGCCGCCCAAGGCGCCGACTTGCAAGCCTTCAATCGTAAGCTCAAGCTGGATTCCACGGCTAAAACTGTTCTGGAGTTGAAAGCGGAAAAAACCGGATTCGTGGCGACGTGTGACGCCCGCATCATCGGAGAAGCGGTTCGCGACCTTGGTGGCGGGCGACTCACTAAAGATGCGCTGATCAATCCTGACGTCGGCGTGGATCAAATCGCGAAACCCAACGAACGCGTCGCGACCGGCTCCATTCTTGCGCGTGTCCATGCTGCCGATCGCCCCCAAGCCGAAGCCGCACTTGCGCGGCTAAAATCAGCATTCCAGATATCTGCGAAGCCCCGGAAGCTCGCGCCGCTAATTTTTGAAATCATCCCGCCCCGGTGATCGCACCGTGTCATAGCAACACTCCGGCAAGCGCCGCAGTCATATAGCTGGCGAGCAAACCGCCTAACATCGCCCGAAATCCGATTCGGGCCATCTCGCTTCGCCGTTCTGGCGCAAGCGAGCCAATGCCGCCAACTTGAATCGCAATGCTCGAAAAATTCGCAAAGCCGCACAAGGCATAGGTCGCAATGGTAAAACTTCGCGGATCGAGCGCGAGCGGCTTCGCGTTGGCCGTGAGGTCAAGATAGCCCACAAATTCATTCAGCACGATGCGCTCACCGAGGATTTGACCGACGGCCAGGCAATCTTGCGCGGGCACGCCCATGAGAAAAGCAAACGGCGCATTCACCCAGCCGAAAATGTTTTGCCAGGTGACCGGCTGGGAAATGCCCAGATGCATTTGTGGAAATGCGATCACATAATTCGCCAACGCGATGACGGCGATGAAGGCGATGAGCATCGCCATGATGTTCAGCGCCAAAGAAAACCCATCCCCAGCGCCACGACAAATTGCGTCAATGGAATTGGCCGTCGTTCGCGGAACCGTCGCGGGCGCAGTCGAGGCCGTCTCGCTTTTTTCTGTTTCCGGCAATAGTATTTTGGCGATCATCAGCGCGGCGGGACAATTCAAAACGGACGCCGTGAGGAGATGCCCGGCTGTGTCGGGATATCCCGCCCGGCGGCCCATGTCCGCATAAACTGCGGCCACACCGCCGGCGATATGGGCCATCCCACAAACCATGATGGTCATTATTTCACTGCGCGTCATGCGCGGCACATAGGGCCGGATAACCAGCGGCGCCTCGGTCTGCCCCATGAAGATATTCGCGGCCGCCGAAAGGGTTTCGCTTCCGCTCGTGCGCAGCGCCTTGCGCATGACCCATGCGGCAGCATGAACCACGCGTTGCAAAACACCCCAGTGATAAAGCAACGACGAAAGCGACGCGACCAGAACCACCGTGCCGGTGACCAGAATCGCAAATATTACGGCATTGCCCGGTCCAAATTTTGCGGTCAGCAGGCTTTCGTCCGCCAGCGGCCCAAAAACGAATTTACAACCGTAGCTGGAAAATTGGATCAATTTCTGGACCACTTTCCCGGCTAAGACAAAAAATTCCGCGCCCCAGGGGGTTTTTAGAATGAGCAGCGCGAGGGCAAATTGCAATCCGATGGCCCAAATTGCCGTGCGCCACGGAAACAATTTGCGGTCGTAGGATATCGCCCACGCGACCGCAATCATCGCGAACCAACCAAAAAAACTGATGACTTTGAGTTCCATGATATTTCGGAAGTGTATTATGCCGCCGGCTTCGGGGACAGGTTGAAAACCTCGCCAAAAATTCGCTGATATTCCAGCATGACATAACGGTCGGTCATGCCCGCGATGTAATCACAGACGGCGCGGTGCAAGCCGGCCTTTTTGATGCGCTTCCGCGAGCTTTCGCCAATATCCATTGGATGGGCGAGGCAGTGCTGGAAAAGCTGCGCAAGCAGCTTCACCGCGCGCAGGTTGGGCTCAAGCACCAAGGGGTGGCAATATAAATTCTTATGAAGATAGTGACGTAGTTCCAGATTAAGCTTGTGGCGCGCGGGACTGTATTGCGCAAGGGCATGGGGAAAACGACGCACCGAATCGGCTGAACTAACCCCGGCGGCGCGGATCAACCGCTCGCTCGTCTCAACGACGTCTTGAATCTGCAGGTCAATGATGGTGCGGATGACAATGTAACGGCGGCTTTCGTCGGGAAGGCTGCCGTATTCACTCTTAACCAGTTTGGCAGCCTGCGCCCAAGCACGGACGTTGCGGGCCAGATCTTTTTCCGAAAGTAGTCCGGAGTCAAGTCCGTCATCGAGGTCATGGCTGTAATAAGTGATCTCGTCCGCAAGGTTGGCAATTTGCCCCTCGAGGGAAGCGTGCTTTGCCTCAAAACCCGTGCGCGTGCCGGGATGATCGTAGGCAGTATGGTGCTTGGCCAGACCTTCGCGGACTTCCCAAGAAAGATTCAAACCGTGAAACTTCGGATATTTTTGTTCGAGCAGTTCGACAATGCGAAGGCTTTGTTGATTATGTTCAAAACCGCCGTGGCCTTTCATCAGGCGCGCGAGCACGGTTTCGCCCTTATGACCAAAGGGCGAATGGCCGAGGTCATGCGCAAGCGCGATGGTTTCAGCCAGATCGGCATTCAATTTAAGCGCGCTGGCGAGGTTGCGCGAAATGGCGGCAACTTCAATCGTGTGCGTTAGCCGCGTCCGCAGATGGTCGCCGGTGCCATTGAGAAAAACCTGAGTTTTGTATTCGAGGCGGCGGAAGGCACGCGAATGGATGACGCGATCGCGGTCGCGCTGGTAGTGGGTGCGCCAAACGGGAGGAGATTCCTTGTATTCGCGGCCGCGCGTCGCACCGCTCAATTGTGCGTAGGGCGCGAGATTTTGACGTTCAATCTCTTCCAGTTCTTGGCGGATGCGCGGCATGATTACATTTTCATTCTTCTGAAACAAGGACGGCGCGGCTCACGGCAGACGGGCCAATAATTGCAAACCCCGTCCGCTATGTCACGGCTTCATTTAATTGCTGGACCAGCGTTGTGTTTGTCCCATTCTTAAGCGACAAGCATTTTCCGGGGCATAAAGCCACACAATTTACCAAATATTCCCGGACATCTGTCCGGCTTCCACAAGTTGATCTTGCAGAAATGGAATGCCTTGCATTCGTTGGTCTCCCACATCGGGGTCAATTCAAACCCACCGAAACCCGGGCGCATGGACGCAAGCGCCAGTTCGTTGACCGCCGATGGCCTGCATAATCCCACGCGCCGACAATTTGAACACCGAAGGCACGCAAGCTCACCAGCGCGGCCACAATTGTGCGGGCTTTAAATATCATCGTCTTATCATTGCTGAATTTAATTTTAGCAGTTCGCAATGCATTTGCAATTGGAAACGTTGCGACATTGGAAACGTTGCGACCGCCATGGGATTAAGTTTGCCTGACTGGCGCAGATTTGGTCTATTTTCAAGAAACGAACATTGACGAAGTTTGATGAACCCAGACAACCCAGATGCGCCCGCCCGATTTAGCCAGCTAAAACTGCCGCCCGGATTTCGTCCGCGGCGTGGCTTGAACTGGGGCCTCATCGGGTTGATGTATACGTCCTATTATCTTTGCCGTTACAATTTTTCACTGGCCAACAAATCCATTGCTGACGAGTTTCACTTCACCAAGTCGGACATGAGCAGCATCATTTCGGCACAGCTACTCGCGTATGCCATCGGCCAAATCATTAACGGCCTGCTGACGGATCGAATCGGCGGCAAACGCGCGATGTTAATCGGCGCAACGGGCACCATCACCATGAACCTGCTGTTTGGCGCATCATCGTTCTGGGGAATGCTGTGGCTGTTTGTGGTGCTGCGAAGCATTGACGGCTATATGCAGGCGTTTGGCGCTCCAGGATTCATCAAGATCAACGCGGCCTGGTTCAGCCAGACGGAACGCGGCACATTTGCAGGCATTTTTGGCTTCATGATCAACCTGGGGCGGTTTGGAATTTTCAAACTTGGGCCGATGCTGCTCGCTGGATTTGTTTTTCTTGGAATGTGGCGGGTTCCGCCGCTGCACTGGCGCTGGCTGTTTTGGATTCCGGCGGGCATTGCGACAATCGTCGCGATTCTGCTGGCACTTTTTGTCAAGGACACACCCGAGCAAGCGGGGTTTGCCAACGTCCACGCCGGCGAGGAGGATCATGACAATGTGGATGTCCGATCAGAAATCGCCGTCGTCTTCAAAAGAATAGTCAGCAACCCATCCGTGTGGATCATCGCGCTGGCATATTCGTGCACCGGCGCGGTGCGGCAATGCGTGGATCAGTGGTTCCCGCGCTATTTGCAGGAGGTTCAGCATCTTGATATGAATGCCCCGCAGTTTCAATGGACAGGATTTTTGATTCCCTTCGTTGCGTCCACCGGTTCGCTGTTGTCGGGTTTTATTTCCGACCGGCTGTTCAATGGTCGCCGCGCGCCGGTGGCGTCGGGAATTTATTTTATCGAGGTGGGAGTCATCCTGCTTGCGGCGCAAGCGCACAGTTTGAACGCGGTGGTGATTTCGTTCATCGCCATTGCCTTCACGGTGAATTCGACACACTCGTTGCTTGGTCCGGCGGCGGCGATGGACATCGGCGGGCGCAAAATGGCGGGCTTTGCAGCCGGCATCATTGATTCGTTCCAATATTTCGGCGCCAGCATTGCGTTGAAAATGCTCGGCTGGTTGCTCGATAAGAATTGGGATTACTATTTTTATTTCATGGCCCCCTTCGGCATCCTCGGGGGACTGTTGATGTTTTTCATCCGCAACAAAAGCATTTCCAGCATCCCGCGACCGTTGGCGACCCAGCCGCCCGGTTCCCCATGATATGCTTGCCGCGGCCAACCGCTGCGTGCGAGGTTATTGAAGGGACGGCGGAGGTTTTGTTGACCGGTAGCACTGGCTCAACGAAAGCTCCCCACCCAATTCAAATCCCGATCGGATGCCACGCGGTTTTAAACTCAACGGTGTCGAGAATCCAATAGGGGTCTTCCATTTTGGCAGTGAACCAATCCGCAGTCGCCAGCGAGTGATTTGCATAACGCTTGAGATTTGTCGCCACGCCGGCTTGCAATGTCCCGCTGCTTTCAGGGGCGCCCACGCCATCCACCACCGCATTCACATCCATGTGGGTAGCAATATGCGGGACGAGCTCGGCGCGTTTGCCAGTCAAAATGTTCACCACGCCGCCGGGCAAATCGCTCGTCGCGAGTATTTCGGCGAACGTCGCGGCAGGCAGCGGAAATTTTTCGGACGCGACGACAATCGCTGTGTTGCCGCTCAAGATCACCGGCGCGACCAGCGATAGCAGCGCGAGCAATGACGGCTGGTCGGGCGCCAGCACAACGGCCACGCCAGTCGGTTCGGGCGTGGTGAAATTGAAATGCGATGATGCAACCGGATTTACGCTGCCAAAAACTTGCGGGTATTTGTCCGTCCAGCCCGCGAAATACAGCAGCCGGTCAATGGACAAAGTCACTTCGCGCCTGGCTTGCGCCGCGCTGACATCAGTCGAACGCGCGATTTCATTGACTAATTCACTGGCGCGGCTTTGCAACATCTCCGCGGCCCGATAAAGCACTTGCCCGCGATTGTAGGCGCTGGCTTTGCCCCAACCGCCGGTTGCGGCGCGCGCGGCAACGACGGCATCCCGGAAATCTTTGCGCGAGGCGTGCGCATAATTATCGAGCCGCACGCCCGCCGGTGACTTCGCGGGCAAATAGCGTCCGCTTTCGCTGCGCGGAAATTTTCCACCGATGTAGAGCTTGTAGGTTTTTTTGACGTCAAGGCGATGCATAATTTTGATTTTCCCAGTCTTAATTGTGTTTCAGTCCAACCGGCAATATGCCGCCAGCCCCTGCAATCCTCCCTCGCGGCCAAAGCCGCTTTCCTTATAGCCGCCGAACGGACTCGCGGGATCGAATTTGTTGTACGTGTTCGCCCAGACGACGCCGGCGCGCAGCTGGTTCACCATCTTGAAAATCTTGCTGCCCTTGTCCGTCCACACGCCGGCGCTCAAGCCGTAGGGAATGTGGTTCGCACGCTCAAACGCTTCCTCCGGCGTGCGGAACGTCATCACGCTCAACACGGGCCCGAAAATTTCCTCCGACGCCACGCGATGGGCCTGCGTGACGCCCGTGAGAAACGATGGCGCGAACCAATATCCTTTTGCTGGCAGCGTGCATTGTGTCTGTGTCAACTCCGCGCCTTCGTCCACGCCGCTTTGCACCAGCCCGCGGATTTTTTCGAGCTGCGGGCGCGAATTGATCGCGCCGATGTCGGTGTTTTTGTCGAGCGGATCGCCGACGCGCAACGTCTGGATGCGGTCGCGCAATTTCTTGATGACCTTGGAATAAATCCCTTCCTGCACAAACAGCCGCGAGCCGGCGCAGCAAACGTGGCCTTGGTTGAAATAAATACCCGCAATGACGCCTTCGATGGCCTGGTCAATCGGCGCGTCGTCGAACAGAATGTTCGCTGCCTTCCCGCCAAGTTCGAGCGTGAGGCGCGGCGCGCGGCCACCGGCTCCGCTTCGTTCCGCCACCGAGCTCGCAATCAGCTTCCCAACCTGCGTCGAACCGGTGAAGGCAATTTTGTCCACGTCCGGATGATTAACGAGCGCCCCGCCGGTCCCGCCCGCGCCGGTGACGACGTTCACCACGCCAGCGGGCAACTCCGCTTCTTGAAAAACCTGCGCCAGCCGCAAGGCGGTGATGCTCGTGGTCTCGGCGGGCTTGAGAACCACGGTGTTGCCGCAAGCCAGCGCCGGCGCGATTTTCCACGCGGCCATGAGCAGCGGGAAATTCCAAGGAATGATCTGCCCCGCGACGCCAAGCGGCTGCGGCATTTTTCCGGGAAATGCGTATTTCAGCTTATCCGCCCAGCCCGCATAATAGAAAAAGTGCGCGGCCACGAGCGGCAAATCCACGTCGCGGCTTTCCTTGATGGGCTTGCCGCCGTCCATCGTTTCGAGCACAGCCAGCTCGCGCGACTTCTCCTGAATGATGCGCGCGATGCGATACAGATATTTGCCCCGCTCGCGTCCCGGCATTTTGCTCCACACCTGGGCATAAGCCTTGCGCGCGGCTTTTACCGCGCCATCCACATCCTCCGCATTCGCGGCGGCAATCGTCGTGAGCGTCTGCTCGGTGGCGGGATTGACGGACTCAAAATATGTTCCCGAGCGCGGCGCGACAAACTTGCCGTTGATGAACAGCTCATGCTGCGGCGCGATGACGTAATTCTTGGCATCTTCCGGCGCGGGCGCAAAGTTCCACTTGTTGCCGAAGTTCAAACGCCGCTCGCGCAACGGAATAATCGGCTGCGCGGAAATCGTGGCGGGGACACGCGGGATAGCATTTTTCACGGGCTTAAGTTTGGTTTTCATAACTTCAATCTCTTGCGTCAACCTAGCCGGACAAGGCGATCAGTTCTTCTGGGCGGGTTGGCATTGGGTTGTGTTTTTACGGCAATGAAAAATGATCCGCGCTTTGATAATTTCCATCCACCTGTTTGGCGATTTGCATGAGGACGTCATTGACCAGCGTGCTGGCACCAAAACGGAACAGTTGCGGATTGAGCCAGTCGTCGCCGAGGGTTTCCTTGACCATCACGAGATAGGCGAGCGCCTGCTTGGCCGAGCGAATACCACCGGCGGGCTTCATGCCGATGCGAATGCCGGTGGCAAAAAAATAATCGCGGATGGCTTCCAGCATCACCAGCGTGACCGGCATGGTCGCAGCGGGCGAAACTTTGCCGGTACTGGTTTTGATGAAATCCCCGCCCGCCTGCATGGCGATTTCGCTGGCGAGGCGGACGTTGTCGTAGGTGACGAGCTCGCCGGTTTCGAGAATGACCTTCAAGTGCGCCGGGCCGCACGCTTCCTTCGTAGCGGCAATTTCGTCGAACACCTTTGCATGATCGCCCGCGAGAAAGGCGCCGCGGTCAATGACCATGTCAATTTCGTCCGCCCCATCGGCCACCGCGCGACGGACTTCGTTAAGCTTGGTCGCCAATGGAAATTGCCCGCTCGGAAAACCGGTGGCGACGGAGGCAACACGCACGGGAGAATGCTCACCGAGGAGGTTTCGCGCACATTTCACCAGGTTCGGGTAAACGCACACAGCCGCGCAGCTCGGCACGTCGTATTTCGCCTCGATGGGCTGGAGTGCCTTGCGGCAGAGATAGGCGATCTTGCCAGGCGTGTCTTTGCCTTCGAGCGTGGTGAGGTCGCACATGCTGACGGCCATTTTGAGGCCCTCCAGCTTCGCGGAAGCTTTGAGGCTGCGTTTGCCAAACGACGCGGCGCGTTCCTCGACCATGACCTGATCCACTGTCGGAACGGATGAGTGCCCCGAGGCAGGTGACGCGTAACGATTCGCAAGCGTTGGGCGCCCCCAGCTTAAGGCGGAAGTTCTCATAATTTATCATTGATTCTGTCGGTGGCAATGCGAGGCGTCAATCCTGATTCCATCGGCCGTCGGCATTTGATGCGGAACCAGGCCGGAATTTAGACCCTGTTCAAGGCGGGACTAAGGCACGATAAAACCGCTGCGGGGACAAGTTGGTTTCGATGAACAAGAAAGGCGCGGCATTGGTCACGAGCGGAATCCAGCTCGACGGAGTCAAGACGGCCGTGGCCTGCACGACGTAGTTTGAGCCGGTCGTGCCGAGCACCATGAATTGACATTGCTGGTGGCCAAGCGTTAGCGGCGAAAGCGACGGCGTAATCGCTGGCGCATGTGTGGCCGGCATCGGCGCCACGATGCCTTGAATTGCCAGATCCGGGGCGCTGCTGCCGGCCACATCAAAAACATACCAGGTGCCGGAGGAGCCACCGTTACAATTGACGATGCGAAACGTGACGTTGGTGTTGGCTCCCACATTCTGAAGGGCTGCGAAACCCGAGAGGTCGATGGGCCCGTTGGTGGCGCCGCCGCCGGCGGAACTGTAGGTCAGGTTGGTGATGTCGGCAAAGGCTCCCGAACCAACTTGAAATTGCAACACGCCATTGGTTGGGCCGGTGCCAGACCGGCGGTAATCAAACCGGCTGACCGCGGAGAATGAAACCATATAGCCCGCATTGGCCGCAACACTGAAAGTGACAAACTGGCTGGCCGCAACCGCCGCCGCTTCGGTGGAACTGGTGAATCCGGTGCCACCCCAAGCACGAGCGGCACCGGTACCGCTGGTGGTCACCCCGCCGCCGCGCGTCAGGCCAGCCACGCTCAGATTGTATCCGTTGGTGGTCGGCGCCAGCGGCGAAACCCCAAAATTAGCGGCTCCGCTGACGTCCCAGCCAGCGAGGATGTTGGTATAAGCCGTGCCGCCGCCGAAGCCAGCTGGATTTATGATGGTTGGATCGCTGGCGCTGTGCAGCCTGGCGTCGCCCCCGCCGGAAACCACGGCGGTGTTGGTGACAAGAGCCGGAGCGTTGGTCGCGACATTCACGGTGACAATAATGGGCGGATAGCTTGACCCCGCCGCGAGCGCGTCGGAACGCGTGCAGGTCAGGGTGGCGAGATTCGCGGTCCAACCGGCTCCGCTGATGGTGGCGGCTGAAAGTCCGGCCGGCAAAATATTCGTCACGCTGACGCCACCAACACTGGGCAAGGTGCCGAGATTGCGGACGATGAGCGTATATGCATCCCCAATGTCACCTTGTTTGAAGCTGCCGGCATGGGTGGCCGTGAGGTCCAAATCAATGACTGCCGGACTGGTCACGGTGAAGCTGTTGGAACTGACCGCGGTGCCGGCGGGGGTCGTGACGCTCAGTAAACCAGAGCTGGCATTGGTGGGGACGACGGCCGTGATCTGTGTGCCGGAGTTCACCACAAAAGCGCTGCCAACGCCATTGAAGGCCACCGCCGAGGCGGAGCTAAAATTCGTGCCGGTGATGACCACATTGGTGTTCGCGGCTCCGTTGGCTGGGGTAAAAGCATAGATTATCGGCGGCGGGTTGGTCTGACCATCCACTTCACTGCGCAAGACCGAGGCGACATTAGCCGGCAATGCGCTGAAAAATGTGAAGCCCGTGTCCACCTGAATCTGGTTCACCGAAGTCACATACGCCGGCCAGGTCTCCGTTGCCTGCTGCGTGTTGGGAATTCTTAACGCGATGATACGGGTGGAATTGGTGATGCGGCTCAAGGTCGTGCCGCCGCCCGGCGGCACCACCACCACAATCTTCCAAGTGTAATCGGGAATGACCGCCTTACCGCTCGGAATGCGGTTCGTGCCAAAGCCGCTGGGGCCACAGGTAATCAGCAGTTCGTTACCCGCCTGCGCGAGCGTGCGGCAGTAGCCTTCAAAAGTCCCCCACACCCCCTGGTTATTTTCTGCTGCCTGGGGAATGATGTTGGACATGAAAAATACGAGGTCATTGTCGGTCACGGCGTCGGTGCGATCCTCCGACGGACACATGTGGCCGCGATTCAAATTGTTCGTCCCCACGCCATTGTAATCATTGTCCGTCACGCGATAGAAGTTGGGTGGCAGATTAGTGTCCGTGAAGAATGAACTGGAGCGGGCGACGCTGCCAATGTCTCCGGCCGTCAAATCCCAGCTCGCCCAGACCGGCTCGCCAAGATTGTCGCTATAGTCCAAGGCCTCGACCGTACGCTGGATCAGGTAATGATCATGGTTGTTGGTGTCCGCCATGGCGCCACTGGGATTGCCCAGTTGCATTTGCAAAGTGCTGTCAATGGCGGCTCCGGCCCGCAGAACGGTGAGCAACAGGACCAGCGCGCTGGCAACCCCGAGAGATAACGAACGCACCCAATGGCGGTGATGGGAGAATAAAAGTCTCAAATCAGCGGCGGGTTGATGTTAATCTAGCTTGGCATCTGCCGGTTTGCCAGGAAACATTTTAGCAGGCACAGCACCCGTTCCTGGAAAAGCGGCCGGGCAAAACTGACCCGGCCGGATTCCTGACTGGACCGTTCCGTCAAACCAGAACCGGCCAGCAGCAAGGCGATGGACATCGGCAGGCATGATGCTCTAAACCGGCAAAAAGGTGAAGCATTTTCGGCGCGATGATCTGTTTCCGATACAGGTGAATTCGTCCAGCAGAAGCAGCTCGAACAAAAAATCTTCGTTTCGGGGCTGAAATTATTTGCGGGCCAGTTATCCTGAAAGGCGTTAGCTTAATCAGGCATTAAGCGGCATGATTTTGATGAAAATACAAGCAGTCCAAACGGCGATACTTTTGCCGGCTGTGCTGGCAGCCTGCTGCCTGGCGACGACCCTTTACGCGCAAACGCGGATTTTGCGCATCGCCGCCTACAACATCGAGGCGGACATCGGTGTGACCAACAAGCAGCCGACTTTCACGAACAGCGTGGCGGCCGCGGCCGAAGGGCCGCCGCTGCCGGGACTGATTGCGCCGCCAACGGCCGCGAACAATTTCGCGGCGGGCGGCGTGCTGGAAGGCATCGGCGAGGAGCTTGTCAATGGCCACGCGCAGCCGCTAGACATTCTGGCCCTGGAAGAGACGACCAGCAATCCGACGACAGTCACGCCAATTGTGAACGGGCTGAACGCTTTTTACGGCATTGCCGGCATGTATTCCAACAGCCTTTATCAAGCGACGGAAAGCAGTGGCAATAATGCATTCGGCAACGGACCCAACGCCATCATTTTCAATACCCGCACCGTCAACCTGCTCGCGTCCGTGCCCGTGGATCCGCCGGGCGGAGCGGGCAACCTGGGTTCGATTTCCGGCGAATATCGCGAGGTGATGCGCTACCAATTTGCCCCCGCCGGCGTGGCGGCAAACGCATCCAACATTTTTTATGTTTATGTAAGCCATTACAAGTCCGGCTCCAGTTCCAGCGTCACTAACTCCCGCAACGGCGAGGCCCTGATCATCCGCAGCAACATGCTGACGACGCTGCCGCCCGGCGCGCGAATTCTCCACGTCGGTGATTTCAACACCGGTGATGCCAGCGAGCCGATGTATGCCACCCTTACCGCGCCGGGTACCAACCAGTTGATTGAGCCGCTCAATCCGTTGCGCAGCCTCAGCACCAACTGGGACGGCAATTCGACCTCCGAGCTGCCAGCCAAAACCGATTCGGTCATCGCGCTGCATTACCGCGACGACTACCAGATGATGACCACGAACATCTATTTCGGCACGTCCGCCGGTCTTGCGCTGATCGCCGGCACGTTTCATCCCTTTGGCAACAATGGTACCACGGCTTATCTCGGCAGTGCCAACTCCGGCACAAACACCGCGTTGAACAACCGGCTGATCACGAACGGCCCAATTTTCATCAGCGCCGCCCAGCTTTGCGTGGACCTCACCGGCGCCGCCGACCATCTACCCGTCGTCGCCGATTACACAATCCCAATTCCAGCGCCGCGCATCAGCAGTTTCAGCCTCACCGAAAGCAATCTCGTCATCAACGTGGCCAACAGCGTCACCGGCGGGGTCATCACGGTGCTGATGAGCACGAACTTGACCCTCCCGCTAGCCAACTGGGTTCCGCTGGCCACCAACACCGGCACCACAGGCAGCTTCACCATTACCACCACCAACGCTGTGAATTCCGCCATGACCGCACAATTCTATCTTCTTCAGGAAATGTGAACCGCCCGGTGCGCGGGGGAAGGCAGCAAAGAAATGCATCCCCTCAAAGGCACAGCCACCGGTCAGAATTTTGGCGGTGCCGGGTTAACCCACAGCGGGGGAGTATATTCTGATTACAAGCCCAAACCGATCACGGAAGCTATTTGGAAGTCCAAGTTCATGAAGGTGGGAACGGACTCATGAAGCAGCGTTCAATGTTGATTCGAAATATTCCTACCCCGCGTTTCATGGGTCAATCAGCCGGCCTGCGCCGGCAAACAAAAAGGGCGACCGTTGCCGGCCGCCCTCACGAATTGTTCAGGGTTGGCTACGGACTGGTGATCCGGTAAAAGCCGGTGGCGTTGATGACCTTCACCGTGTCCGTGTAGGAACCCGCCGTGCCGCCAAATGTCAGCCCCGTGGCGATGGGCGAATACGGGCCGGCCACGTTGGTGGACCAGAGGATGCTATAGCTGACATTGGGCTGCACGCTCCAATTGATGGTGGGCAC
>Ga0316217_10002166_pt1 | contig 24078 bp, 27 predicted proteins | sample 1anoAmetaG_FD_203633 | JGI IMG/M metagenome (GOLD analysis project Ga0316217, IMG submission 203633) | Freshwater microbial communities from Trout Bog Lake, Wisconsin, USA - 1anoA | ecosystem: Environmental > Aquatic > Freshwater > Lake > Hypolimnion/Profundal zone | place: USA: Wisconsin...
TCAAAATATTTGAACCGCCGGTTTTAATCACGATATCGTCATCGCCCGTGTCAAGGTCACAGTCGTGGATCCAAAAATTGACACCTGGGCCGGGGTCTATGGCATCCGTGTTCGGCGCGTCAAATGGAGCGCGGACTTTTACGCGTTCAACGGTGAGATTGGTGACGTTTTGGGAGACCAGATGAAACATGGACGAATTGGAGAGGGTCACATCCGCGACGCGAAGCCGCTCACAGCCATTAATCACAATCAGATTGGGCCGGTGATAAACGATGCGCGCCGCGTTGGTTTTGGCGGCGTTGCGCGCGGCGCGTTGCGACCAATCCCACCAGTGCTGGCCGCTGCCATCAATGGTTCCCTCGCCGGTAATTGCCACGTCGTGGAGTTCCTCGCCGCTGATCAACGGATCCGGGACATGGAAGTGGGCGTTGGCTTCAGCCTGGGAGTGGAAATTTGTCGGGGACGGCAGGCCCAATGCTTCAAACGTCTCGGGCGCCTTGATGACTGCACCGGTGCCCAGGTGCAAATCGAGACCGGAACAGAGCTTGAAGGGACCGGTGCAAAAAATACCCTTGGGCACGACCAGTCTGCCGCCGCCGGCTTTGGCAATCGCGGTAATCGCATTTTTGAAGGCTTCGGTATTCAGGGTGGTTCCGTTGCCCACGGCGCCAAAGTCAGTCAGGGCAAATGTGCGTGGCGGAATAATGGGCAGCGGCGGTTTGACTTGTTCAATCGGCAGGAAGCCGGCAGCGGCGGCGCCAGCCAAGGGATTGGCAAGCAGCCAGGCCGCCAAGGCCAAATTAATTGGAATTTTCCGGTAACACATTTGCTTTAATCATCGCGGTTTGCTTGCCAATTGCCAGAGCATTTTCAGAAAAACCGCAGCCATTTGGTAAGATCGTAAACCGGAGCGGTTTTTTTGAGCCTGGCCTTTGTGGTCGGAAAAGTGGTCACCCATGGCATGGTTCATTTTTCATGGCAATTTGGGCTTGGGCTGGATTGATCCCGTTGGCTTGCCCAGCCGCCGCGCTTCCATGCGCCGCTCAATTCTGGCACGATTATGCCCTGCAAATAACCGATTCTGGCCATTGCAAGCAATTCTTGCTTGGAACCAGGCAGGTTCAGAAATATCCGCAAATTGCCCCTTCACAGGTCCAGTTGCTCAAATCCGGCTTCAATCAGGATACAGCGTATTCTGCTCAATGCTTAATAAAAAGGAGCTTGAGGCAGTTAAAAGGAGCGAGTTTAAGGCTATGGTTGTGCCTATCGTAAAAGATTCGTTTAATGTAGCTTGACGAAGTGATCTGGTAGTGGATGGTAGAACGGGGCAAAGCGGGTGGAAAAAAGTTCGATTGAATCAGGTTCTGCCGTGCTGATTTAGGTGCCGTTGTTTGGCAAACAAAATTGCGATAACGGGTGCTGTCGTTTGTTGAAGAACTCTAATTAAATGGTCGGCTTCGCCACTCGGGCATGAGCTGGTAATAGGTGCCGCCGTCGCTGTCTTGTACATCCACAATGCCAGCATCATGGAGCTTACCTAGGGTTCGTTCCACTTCGAGTCGTGGAGCCTTGGCGATTAGAAAGGTGGAAATCTTCTCCGCGGAGTAATAATAAAGGCGTCCAGTAAGCCAATTTTTCTCCTGATGCATCTTCAGCGCTTGAGCAACTTCAAGGCCGAAACTTCCTGAGCGTAAGATGGAGGTATAATCATTATTGGTTGTCACAATTGCCGAGACTACATAATTAGTAACTACATAAACGCTGGCAGCAGGAAGCAATGGCGTTTGGTTGCTGAGCAAGTTTGCAGACGCGGTGGCGCTCACAAAATTTGTAATATAGACGCTGTATATGTTTGTTTTGTAATATGTAATAGTGTTAATTTGCGTCACGCTTTTATGATCGCCAACGATGCGTCCATTGTTCACGTATACTGAAAATGCTGAGACAACAACGATAATTGCAGCAGTTGACAAATTAAGGATTAGAATCATCCGGTTGGAGTTCTTGAGTGTTTTTTCAGGAGGTGCCTTGCCTTGAGAAGCAGAGCTGTCAGCATTATCGCTTTTGCTGCTCACGCTTGGACGGGGTGCAGATTTGTCTTTATATAATCGATGACCGACAAACATGCCAACTAGCAACCCCACGGGGTACGCTGTCGCGGCTTTGCCCAGGTACACAGTCACAGTGCAGCCAATTGCGACACCAACCAGCCCTGATACGAATTTTACAGTAATGGATTTCTTTGAACATAGCGCAAACCAAATAATGCTGCCTATAAATACGCCCAATGCAGCACTGTTGGTTAGCGATAATATTAGTGATTGCCATTCCACGTTCATATTTGCGGTAGTATGGTGTGCGGCTCGTCGATAATCAAGCGGAAACCATTTTTAGGTTGTAGCTCCAAGTTAGCGTAGAGTGGTTGGAGACCGTGCGGGCAGCAAAAAGGTGTAAAGCACCTCAACTGAATCACATTTGTATTAACACCCTGCTATTATTTGCAATAGCAGGGCATGTATCCATAGTTTATTTAGCCTTCCAAAGCTTCTTCAGCCTATCCTCCCTCATCGTAAGCTTTCCAGCGCCCACCAAACCAAGCAGGCGCTTAGGCACGAGTTGACCCAAAAGCTACCCTCACCTCTCCCGTCGTCTTCTCCGTAGCTAGGAGTTTAGAAATATCCTCATCGCTGACCTTGCTCCTTCTCGTCCGCTTCCCTTCACCTTAGCTGGTGCCGCTTCAGTAGGTGCAGATGATCCCGCTACCTGAAGACCCAGGGTTTTGAGGAGTGATTTCATCGTCTTGCCCTGCATGATTTCACGGACCTCATGCTCCTCCAAGCCATCGCAATATTGGATGGCTTGACCCAGAATGTCAGCTACTTCTCGTTTCGCTTGAAACAGCGCTTCGGCGATCTATTCCTTAAGTAATACGAGATTGTTCTTGCCTTTGACCATACCTGTATTAGTTAATATGTAATATTTGGCTTGAGAGGAAGGCTGGCTAGGAGAAACAACATGGCCAGCCTTGCATTGGTTGTGACATGCTGTTCTGCTATGGAGAAACCTGCAATCGGAAGTACAATCCTCCCCAATTAGCCACATCCCAATATTGAGGATAATCCATGACGGTATTTGTGGGAGCAAATGGAGAACCTTGATTTGTCCAAGTCTTCATGTCGCTCGAAACTTGTAATTGGTAATTGGTGCCAAGTTGCAAATTGGAAAACGACGGCTTGACTGCCTTCTTCAGAAGCATTGATGGTTGTTGAAACTGGATCTGCACGACAAGATTATCCATCCATGTGCCGGAGTCTGTACTGGAACTGATCTCAAATGAAATATTTGTTGTCAAGTCCGGGCGGAAACTGCTGCTATTGGTTTGTCCAGCCGCATACACCGAGCTATCGCTGTCTCGTAGGATCTGAAAACTTACTTGCCCTGGTTGCGTTAGCAACGTACAGCGAAACGCTTCCGTATCTTTTGGTGGAAATAGGTTGAAGAGTGTGTTGCTGGTGCCGTATAATCGGACATCGTAGTCCCCAGGGTACAATGTCTGATCAGTGGCCATCAATAGCGCAGCGCTGCCGTTGTTTGAGGTCTGGATAGTCAGCCATGCATCGTCTCCCCATGTAGTTGGCGCCATCCAGCAGCGACAACTAATCTGTACGCTCTGGATTGTGTTGGAAAAATTCAACGTCTTGGAAAGAGTCACACTCCCATCCGTGGGAGCGACCGTCATTCTTCCACCGCTTATGCTCCCGTTGTTGCGGATTGTGCTGGTCCAACCAGATGGCGTTCCATTGGTCAGATTCACGTTTTCAATATACTGGGCGTCACAAAGGTGTGCGAAACCGACGAGGCCCACGTACATAACACATGCTGCTATGGCATTTTTACGATTGACTTTCATAGTTTTGTTTTTTGTTCTTGTTGACTGATTGTTTGTTAAGGAACTTGGAAACAGAATAATTTCGATTTTCCTCAATTACTCACCACATGTTGTCATAATTGCAACGGATTTTGTCCAACCCAAGCCCAGATCTATCTTGAGGTGCCTGGAACGAGCTACCTGAGCTTTTGGGCGGCTTGGCGGGCTGGATTGAGGTTGGGCCAGCATCCGGCAGCTTGAGCGTGATTTTGGGGAAGCTGCGCTGGGAAGGGAAGCGTCGGTACAGCTTCCCAAACCGCCGGCAATCCAGTCCCAGTCTCACCAGTCTCAACCTGATACGCCCGGAATCATCAAGGGAAGGTCAATGCCAGGTTTTTGAGAATCGATTGCGGGTTGGCGCTGGACATGAGCGGGGTTGCGAAGTTGTTGAAAATCATGAGGATATGCACGGGCTTGAAACTGGCGATTGACGGCGCGATGTATTCGGGTATTATTAAACAAGCAGCAGGCTGTAGCCATCCACCAGGATTCTCACCAGCGCCATGCCACCCAGATTAGCGGTTTCCCGAATTCGCCGCCAAACAATTCTGCCGGTGGGAAAAGGCAGCGAACGGAGTCATCCGTCCGCCTTTTTGGCGCAGCGCAGGATTTTCAGCCTGCGGGTTCACAAGACTTTCCAGTTCCGTGTTCCCGCTCGGGAACTGGCGACTGGAAAGTCGCCAGAACCCGCAGACAAGAATGTCCGCGCTACGGCCTGGCGATACGGAAGTCAGGTTGCCGCGACAAAACCGCGGCTGCCCATGAACCGCGTAGCGCAGGCGTCCCGCCTGCGGGTTCGGGCACCGTCCCGGTGCCCGTTCCCCGAACTGGCGGCGAGACGCCGCCAGGGTCAAGTCATGCCGATCACCTTGAACATCTCACTGGCCGAGGAACAAAAGAGCTTGTAATTTCTGGGAAACGCCAGGCTACAACTATGCCGCGCCTACGGTGCTCGGCCCTGCCGCGTCTTGAATATTGAATTTTGAGTGTTGAATATTTCCCCATCGTTCAGGATTCCCCTCCCGATTTGTGAAAGCCTCGCATCCCGCACAATCCGCCCAGGCCGAGCACCAGCAGCCCCGACACCGCCCAGGCTCCGATGTTGGCATTGCCCGGCGCGAGCCACAACGCCGCCGCGCCGGTCGCCGGGCCAAGGCAGTTGCCCAAGCCGATGACCGCCTCGTGAATGCCGCCGTGTTCGCCTTTGGCGTCGCCGGCGTCCATCGAGTAAAAGAGCGATGAATAATAAATCAACCCGATGGCGCCGCCGAAGAAAATTTGCGCGGCGATGAGCACGGCCAGATTCGGCGCGGTAAGAATGGCGGCAAACGAGGCGATGAGGGTGACATACGCGCCCAGCAGCCAGCGAAACCGGTAATGCCAGTCCGTCCACAGCCACAACACCACGAACGCGCCCAGCCGCGCGAAACACCACAGCGAACAGACAAAGCCGGCCAACATCGGCGTCAATTGAAACTTGGCTGCCAGGCCGGGGACAACGGCGATGAGCGTGTTGATGGCGATATAGGCAAATGGATTGGCCAGCCAGGCCATGCGCAGGAAAGCCTTCGTGGTAGCCGGTGGCAGTCGGTGCGGGTCGGGCGGTGGTTCACCGATTGAGGCGCGCGGGTGTTCGCTCGCGGACGGCTGGGTTTCCGTCGAGCCGTGCCGGGAGACCGATCCCCCCTCCGCAGTGCTGTCCACCCTCCGCAGCGCTGCCACGGAGGATGGGCTACGAAGGACGGGCGCTCCGTCGGCGGCGCGCGCGAGTTCGGACGCGTGACGTTGGAGCCAGTACACCAGCGCCAGCTCAATAGCTTGAATGGCCAGCGGCACAAAGAAGAGGTTCTTGAAACTGAATTGCACCAGCGTGCCGCCGATGAAAAAGGAGATGGCGGCGGTGACCGCCCAAGTGACATTGTACATGCCGACCGCGTGCGGCAAGCGGGCCGGCGTGGCGCTTTCGCTGACGAGCGCCTCGAGCGCCGGCCAGGTGAAACACTGGCCGACGATCACGGCCGTGGCGGCGGCGATCTGCCCGCCCGCAGACCCAAGTTGCGAGCCGATGGCCAATCCTGCCATCATCACCACCAGGCCGAGTTTGAGCGCCGTGAAATATCCACACCGCTGGGCGAACCGTCCGCTCTGCCACGCGGCAAAGAGGTATATAAAGCCGAGCGACCCGGCCACGACGAGATTGTCGCGGTCGTGAAAACCGAAGCGCTTCTGGAGATAAAAGAAAAGGTAGGAATTATACAGAACGAGCGCGAAGGAATTCAGTCCTTCGATCACGAAACAGGTGGTCTGAAAGCGGAAACCTTTATGGGCGCTCATGGTTGGGTGGAAATTTCCCGGAGGGCCGCGCGGCAGTACCATTTCACCGCGTCAGTCATCGGTGGCGAAAGGGTATCCAATTCGTTCAGCGCGCACCAGCGAATGTCGTGATGCTCGGCGGCGGCAAGGGTGAGGCGGGTTTCCAGGCACCCTGCCGCTTCGCTCGCGCTGGCACTCTCGCTGCGCAAGCTGGACGCCTGCCCTGCTTTGGGCCGCGCCCAATAAATCATGCCGATGTGCTCATGCGTGCCGCTGATGCGATGGATGTCCAGAAACCGCGGCGCGATCAGCGCGCGGGTGCCGGGCGAAGTCGTGGGCGGACGGTCGCCGAGGAGTTCCACATCCAGTCCGCTCTCCTCCTTTGCCTCGCGGAGCGCGGCCTGTTCCGGGTCTTCGTCCAGTTCAATATGCCCGCCCAGCGGCAGCCATTTGTCAAGCTTGCGATGGTGGATGAGCAAAATCTTTCCGTCGTAAACGACAAAGATGGCGACGGTGAAGTCAATTTTTTCGTGGATATGGGCCATGCGGATTTACGTTTTACGATTGACGCGCCATAAAAAACTCGGGTTCAATTTTCATGCTCTTAAGTATAGGGGCGGGGACAGCTTGTCCCTGGCGTCAGGCCCCAAAGCTGAAAATGTGGTGACGAGCCGTCCCCACCCCTATTTTCGCGCTTGGTTGAATCCGCCCGGCCCGGCCACAGACAATCACATATCGTAAAGGCCGCTGTCATGCGTGTATCCGCCACCGCCGCCGGGGCCGCCTTCCGGTCCGCCCATGAAATCGCCCAGCACGTCACCCATGTCCGCCTCGATCTTCTCCGGATCCTCGCCGGCTTCGAGCCGTTTGATGGCGGTTTCCATCTCCTTGGGCATGGTGCCAGCCGGCATAAGCCCCTGCATTTTCCGCATCAACTGCGCCATGTGCTTGGGATTATTCTCGTCCAAATGCTCCATGTCGCGCTCCATCTCGGCCATGGCCCGGGCGACGCGCGGATCGTCGAGATTCGGCATCGGCGGCTCATCGCCGGCCAGGTCACTTTTCGTCGCCGGCTCCGGCAAACCCTTGGTCAGCGCAAACTGGCTGACCTGTTTGGACAGCTTTTTGTGGCCGCACTTGGGGCATACGGGCTGCCGGTCGGGATTCACACGCTTCGAAAGGAAGCTGAAAATTCGACGGCACTTCGGACAGGCAAATTCGTAAATCGGCATGGCATTTACGATTCACGATTTGCGATTTACGCGCCACAAAAAAATTCATGATTCTTCATGGACGATTGACGATCTGCTTGCCCACGACAGGCCGATAAAGTAGGTTGCTGTCATGAAACGCGAAGACATCATCCGGGACATTCATGGGTTGGATGCGGAGCTCGCAGCGCTGGAGGAGCAATACGGCTTGTTGTCAGCCGACTTTTATCATTGCTTTCGGGCTGGTGAATTGGAGCAGACGCGCGATTTTGTCCGCTGGGCGGGGTTTTACGAGGTCAAGCTGGAGCGGGAGACGTGCTATCGCAAGATGGTTTATGAGCACCTGCGGGAATTGCGTCGGCGCTCGGGTTTGGGCGCGCTGGCTTTGGAACCGGCGGGCGCATGAACGCGCCGTTGGAGGATATCGCCGGTTACAGCGCATGGGTTTACGCTCTGGCGGAGCGCCATGCTTTCGTGACTCATTCCACGCTGGCGCTGGCTCCCATCGGCGCAACCTTGGCTAAATTGGAAGGCCATATTGAGTGTGCCGGGGGAATTCGGGTGGAGGTATGGGAGTTGGTGGATTTTTCAGAGCGACGAATTCGCACCTACAGCTATGAAGTTTATCGGAGTGAAGAAAAGGTTTGCTGGTATGATTCGTGGGCGCATCCGGAAATTCCATCGTTGGCGGCCACCTTTCCGCATCACAAACATATTTTGCCAAATCTCCGAGATCATCGCGTGGCCGCGCCGGGAATTCAATTCGATGCGCCCAATCTGGACATTGTCTTGGAGGACGTCCGGCGGGAATGGCTTCGCTGAATCGCCACGCGGTCAATCAAGGCATTGCCAACACGCGCTGCGGCCTCGGGATTATCCCCGGCAATAAAACGAACGGTGGCTGCCAAATCCGCGATTGCTTGAAGCAAGGCTCGCAAATCGCAAATGCAGGTTATTTCATCCGGTCAAACGTCTTCTGCAGAATCTGCCAGTCCTTGAGGCCGGCAAATTTGCTTTGCGCATTCCGGTTGATTTCGAGTTCCTTGGCGTTTTTCGTCGGTTTGTTGACCTGGTACAAAACGCCGAAGTGGCCCGGGAAATCCGCGCTGGCCAGCTTGTAGGCCGCGAGTTCGTCCTGCACATCATGCGTCTTCGGCACCTCGTTAAACACGCCGCCCTTGCGGGGATTCGCCGCATCGAAGGCGCCTTCGTAAAATTCCACGCATTCGCTCAGGCAATGCACGAAGCTGAAACCTTCGTGATCCATGGCCGCTTCCATCATCGCCAGGACGTGGTTCGGATTCGCGGCCGAGGTGCGCGCGACGAAGGTGGCCCCGACCGCGATGGCCTGCTTTGCCGGATTGATCGGGTAATCCACCGCGCCCCAGGTGTCCGTCTTGCTCTTGAATCCCAGCGGCGACGTGGGCGAGGTCTGCTTCTTGGTCAGGCCATAGACCTGATTGTCCATGACCACGAGGGTCATCTTGACGTTTTTGCGGGCCGTGTGGGTGAAATGGTTGCCGCCAATGGAGAAGGCGTCGCCGTCGCCGCTGAAGGCGAAGACGTGCAAGTCCGGACGGGACAGCGAAACGCCGCTGGCAAATGGCAGCGCGCGGCCATGCAGGAAGTGCGCGCCGTGCGCCTGCACGAAATACGGAAACCGGCTGGAACAGCCGATGCCGGAAATGGTGGTGATCTTCTCATGCCACAGCTTGCGCTTTTCAATCAGCTTGAAATACAGCGCCAGCACCGAGAAGTCGCCGCAGCCGGGACACCAAGTCGGATGGTCGGCCACGATTTCTTTTCGCGTCAGCCCCTTGCGCTCGCCGGTGGCGGGCTGGGGGGCGTTGCTGGTCACCACGGGATTGTCAGTCAAAGTCTGGCTCATAAAATTGGTAAAGCGGTGGGTGGGTTCACTTGCCGAGCTTGGTCTTTACGGCTTCGAGGATTTCCCGGACCTTCCAAGTGAGGCCGTCGGTCTTGTTGATGCCCTGAATCCTGGCGTCGCAGTAGCGGGCGCGCAGCACGGCGCCGAGCTGGCCGTAGCCATACAGCCCCTCGTCGTTCATCTCCACCACGAAAATGTGATTAAAACCGGAGAAGATGTTTTCCAGGCCATTCGGCAGCGGGTTGATATGCCGCAAATGAATGGAGGACACACTGTCGCCGGCGGCGCGGGAACGGTCCACGGCTTCGCGGTTGGGACCTTCCGTGGAACCCCAGCCGACCAGCAGCACATTGCCTTCGGGCGGGCCGTAAATTTTCGGCAGCGGAATCGTGGCGCCGAGCGCCTGCAATTTTTTGCGGCGCTTGGCGGTCATCTGCATGTGCAGCTTGGGCGAACCCGTCGGGTGGCCGTATTCATCGTGCTCCAAACCGGTGGCGATGGGATATTTGCCATCAAGAATCCGCGTGCCGGGCTTGACGTGCTGCGTCAGGCCGTCCTGCGCCGCCAAATCGTACGGTTTGCCCGTGGGCACGGGGGTGAAATCCGGGGTGATGTCCTGGCAAACCTTCTCCAAGTCAGGCTCATGAAAAGCCTCGATCCGCGTGGCAATGCCCTGATCCGAAAGGAACATGACCGGCACACTGTATTTGCGGGCAATGTTCACGGCCTCAATGGCCAGGTAAAAGCAATCTTCCACGTTGGCTGGCGCGAGCACCACGCGTGGCGCGTCGCCATGGCCGCCGAACGTGGCGATGTTCAAATCGGATTGTTCAATGTTCGTGGGCATGCCCGTCGAAGGCCCACCGCGCTGGACATTGACGACGACCAGCGGCATTTCCGCCATGACCGCCCAGCCAATTGCTTCGGTCTTGAGCGCGATGCCCGGTCCGCTCGATCCCGTCACCGCCACGCGGCCGGCAAAGCTCGCGCCCAGGGCCATGGACACCGACGCGATTTCATCCTCGCACTGAATGAACGAGCCGCCGTATTTGGGCAGTTCACGGCGCAAAATTTCCATGACGTCCGTCCACGGCGTGATCGGATACGCCGCGCCAAACCGCACGCCGGCGGCGATCAGGCCGAAGGCAATGGCTTCGTTGCCATTCATCACCACCTGCCGCGCGCCCTTTTTCTGGCTGTCGGCAAAGTGGAACGTTTCCAACAGATTGCCGGGCGAATTGGCATAGCCTGCGTGGAACGCCGCCAGCGCGTTGTTCAAGATGCTGGGATCCTTGCCCGTGAACCGTTCGCCGATGAGTTGTTCCAGCTTGGGCAGGTTCAGGTCAAACATCCGTGCGAGGAGGCCAAGGGCGTAAATGTTCTTGCCCTTGTCCTTGGCCGTGCCGCCGATGGCCTCGACCGTCAGCGAAGAAATCGGCACGCCCACATGGTGATAATCGGCCTGCCATTCCGGCTTGGGCTCCACATGGTCGCTGTCGTAGAGCACGATGCCGTTCTTCTTGAGCGAATTGATGTGGCCTTCGTAACTGTGCTGGTAAAACGCCAGCAGCACGTCGGCCTCATCCCCGGCGGTCAGCACCTCACCGCTGCCGATGCGCACCTGAAAGATGGACGGCCCCCCGGAAATGGTGGAGGGAATGGTCATGAACGTCATGACCTCCTGCTCGCTGCGGCCGGCCAGCCGCGCGAGAAATCCGCCGATGGCTTGGATGCCATCCTGTGAATTGCCGGCGATGCGGATGACCGCTTCGCTGACCCGGGAGTTCTTTTTCGCGCCGCCCGTGGCCGGCGCACCTGTCACTGTATCACTCATGAAACTTCGAATTAATCGTTGACCAACGCGCAAAGGGATTTGGCGCCTGGAATGAATTTCCCAGCCCGACTCCGTTGCCATGACACGATACGCGACTTGCGCCGACTGTGTCAAATGCTTATGACATGTTTATCTCGTTCCGCCTGAACCACTTACAAAAAGCGCCGGCAATCCTAGAAGTTTGGCGAACATTATCAATTAGGGAAGATTATATGTGGTTCCAATCAAATCAGGCTGCGCCGCCGGCCTCTCCCCTGTGGAGCCAGTGTCTGGACTGCAATGCCCCCCATTTCCAATTCGTCCCGCAGGGACGACGGAATGCGCCACCACCATAATTTTCCGTTGCATTCGTGGGTGGCAACGCCATATTGGTCCACCATGAAATCCGCCGCAAAATTCTCCATTGTGTTGGTCACGGCCCCGGATTTGAAAACGGCGCGGGCGCTGACCCAAGCGGCGTTGCAAGCCAGGCTGATTGCCTGCGCGAATCTCGTTCCCAAGCTCGAATCGCATTATTGGTGGCAGGGCCGGCTGGAGTCAGGCACGGAAGTGCTGCTGATCTTGAAAACGCCCCGGACCAGGCTGGCGGCCTTGGAAAAATTGGTGGTGGCGCGGCATCCCTACGATACGCCGGAGTTTCTGGCGCTGCCCTTAAGTGTCGGCAATCGGAAATACTTGGATTGGCTGGCGGCCAGTTGTGGGGAGTGAAAAGCTGTTGCGTTAACGCTAAAGCACTTGCTCGGGCGCTCTAAAAAAAATGTAAAAGTGCCAAACTTGCGCTTGACACCACAAAGCTTGGTATGGTAAAAAGAACCAGCCACAATAAGCAGTGGTTTTATGCGTTGCCCCAAGTGCGGTTGTCAGGATGACAAAGTCATTGACTCGCGCGCCTCCCGTGAAGGCGCGACCATTCGCCGACGCCGCGAATGTTCCGCCTGCAATTACCGGTTCACCACCTACGAAGAAGTTGAGCACGAAGGACTTATGGTCTTGAAACGCGATGGCCGGCATGAGGAATTTGCCCGCGAGAAACTGCTTTCCGGCATCCGCAAAGCCTGCCAGAAACGCCCGGTCACACCCAAAGCCATGGAGGATCTCGTGGACCACATCATTGCCACTGTCACGGCCAAGTTCGAGACCGAGGTGCCCGGCGACTTCATCGGCACCATGGTGATGGACGGCCTGCGCGAGATTGATTCCGTGGCGTATGTGCGTTTTGCCAGCGTTTATCGCCGGTTTCAAGAGGCCACGGATTTCGTGCAGGAAGTCCGCAAACTGGAGGCCACCCGATGATTGCCCTGCACAACGAATGCCTGTTTTTTCAGCTTAACAACGGGGAGAGTGTGCCCTGCTCCGCGGACATGATCGCCGTGGAAATCGTGGGCGAGACCAACAGCCTGCTGGAACCCGAAACGCTCCGGCACGCCGCCGCCAGCGTGTTTCATTATTTCAAGATCGAGCTGGCCCGGGAATCGGTCACGATCGGCGAGTTTTCCCTGGCCCTCGAAAAAACCCTGCATCACCTCGGCTACAGCATCCATGCCCACCCGCCGGGCGGCGAACCGGGTGAAATCAGCGACGCGGACCTCGGGTTGCTCGCCAGTGAAACCGGCGGCAGCTTGGAACTGCATTTCTTTCCCCGGTTGCGCGCCGAAATGCGCGTCCGGCTCCGCACCTCGCCGCGCGTGTTGCGCTTTCACGGCCTGCGCGGCTGCGTCAAACAGCTTGCCGGCGCGCGCCGCTGGTCCCCGCGCTGCGAACAGTTGCAGGACCAAATCGTGAATTACCTGCGCGGCTGCCTGACCGCCGAAACCGCCCACAGCGAAACCGCGCCCACCGAGTGCTCGCTGATGGTGGAATGAAGCCTTCCTCCGCGAATTGCGCGAATGGTCGCGAATGAAAACCGGAGAAAATAATTCGTGAAAATTCGCGTCCTTCGCGGATAATCTTCTCTGTCATGAGCAAGACCTTGTTTGAAAGAATCGTCGCGCGCGAAATCCCCGCGCAAATCGTGTTTGAAGACGAGCTGGTGCTCGCCATCCGCGACATCCATCCGCAGGCGCCGGTGCATGTCCTGATTTTCCCCAAGCAAGCCTTGCCCCGCATCGCCGAGGCAACGCCGGCGGACCACAAACTGCTGGGCCACCTGCTGCTGAAAGCCGCTGAAGTCGCGGACCGGCTGGGATTGAAACCGGGCGGCTACCGGCTGGTCATCAACAACGGCCCGGACGGCGGGGAAACGGTGCCTCACTTGCACTGCCATATTCTGGGCGGACGACCGATGGCGTGGCCGCCGGGGTAAGCCAGGATAAGCCGGGGGAAACATTCAACATTCAACATTCAACGCCCAACATCCAATGAATGCCCCAATTGGAAAATCACTGGATGTTGGATGTTGGATGTTCGATGTTGAGTGTTGAATGTTCCGGTCCTCCACCACGCAATCCGTTTGGAAATCTGCCCCCCTTGGGCTAAAATCCGCGAACGAACGAACGAAACCGCTCGTAAATCGCATATCGCAAATCGTAAATCATTGATGACCAAGCTGCCCATTTCTGTCTGTCTCGTCGCCAGCAACGAGGCGCACCGCATTCAGCCCGCGCTCGACAGTGTCAAAGACTGGACGAGTGAAATCATCCTGGCGATTGACGATCAGGTGAATGACGGCACCGACCGCATTGCGGCGGCCTGCGGCGCCAAAGTGGTCAGCCAGCCATGGCGCGGCCACGCGGCGCATCGGAATTTCGCCTCGGACCACGCCACCCAGCCGTGGCTGCTGGCGATTGACGCCGACGAGGTGGTTTCGGAGAAACTGCGCGACGAGATCATCGCCGCCTTTCACCACCAGGGCGTCGTGTCCTTGCCGGCGGCTTATAGCTTTCCACGCCTGTCGTGGTTCGGCGGACGTTGGATCCGGCATGGCGATTGGTATCCCGACCGCAAAGTGCGCCTTTGGCGCAAGGCGGCGGGCAAATGGGAGGGCGATCCCCATGAAAAACTGGTTCTGCAAGGCCAGGTGATTCCACTCCGCGCCGACCTGTTCCATTACAGCAACGAGAACATTGACCAAATGCTCGGCAAAATCCAAGTGGTCAGCACCATCTTCGTCCGGCAGTGCCAGGCCCGCCGGCGCGCCACCGGTTGGGCCGATCTGGCCATCCGTCCGTTCTGGAAATTTTTCCGCGCGTACGTGATCCGACTGGGCTTTCTCGATGGCTGGCCGGGCTATTTTATCGCGTGGGTGAATGCCTTCTCCACCGTGACCCGCTATGCCAAGGTAATCGAGCAGGCCCAGCCGCCCGCCCGCCCGCCGGAATGAACATTTCGCTGGTCATCAATACCTTCGAGCAGCCCGACTATCTCGCCCGCGTGCTGGCCGCCGTGGCGCGGCAGAGCGTAGCGCCGGACGAAGTGCTGTTGGCCGACGACGGGTCCAGCCCGCCGACGCGCGAACTTTTTACCGGCTGGTCGGCCGGGCGGAAATTTCGCGCCGCGCACCTCTGGCAGCCGCACGAGGATTTTCGCCGCGCCCGCATCCTGAACGAGACCATCGCCAAAGCGCGGGGCGATTATCTGGTCTTTCTGGATGGCGACACGGTGCCGCACCCGCAGTTTATCGCCGACCACGCCGCCGCCGGGCGGCCCGGATTTTTTGTGCAGGGCCATCGGGCGCTCATCGAGAAAAAAGCCGCCGCGTGGTTTGGCCAGAACGATTTCCCCGCCGACCGCCGCCGCGCCATGCTGCAAAACCAGATTTCCGGCCTGAAGAACGCCTTTCGCTGGCCGCTGGCCATCCGCAAGCTCAAGCCGCATCTGCGCGGCATCCGCGGCTGCAACCTGGCCATCTGGCGCGAGGACCTGCTGCGCGTCAACGGATACAACGAGGATTTTGCCGGCTGGGGCCGCGAGGATTCCGAACTCGCCGCCCGGTTGTTCAATGCCGGCATCCAGCGGCTGGACCTGCGCGGACGAGCGCTGTGCTTCCATCTCTGGCATCCGCCGGCCAGCCGGGCCAGCCTCGCCGTTAACGACCAACTGCTGGAGCAGACCCTCCGCGAAAAAATCGCGCGCTGCGCACACGGTCTGGACCGGCATCAGTAGGCCTGATGGAAAACATCCTGCTTATCCGGCTCAAGGCCATCGGCGATGTGATTTTCACCCTGCCGGCCGCGGGCGCGCTGCGGGAATGTTTTCCCGCGGCCAGAATCACCTTTCTCACCTCCAAAGAAAACGCCTCGTTGCTGCGCGGTTTCCCGCAGCTTGACGACGTCATTCCGCTGGACCGCGCCGCGCTGCGGAGCGGCCATCCGCTGAAAATGGCCAGGGAGTTTTTCGGGCTGTTGCGCCGCCTGCGGGCCGGGAAGTTTTCCCTGGCCGTGGATTTCCAGGGCTTCGGGGAAACGGCATGGCTGGCGCGGATCACCGGCGCGCCGCAACGGTGGGGCAGTGTTTATGGCGCGGGTCGCCGCTGGGCTTACACTCGCGGCTTGGTGCGCGATGAAACGCTCCATCCGGCGGAGTGGAACCTGCAATTGCTTGACCGCTGCGGCGTGGCCTGCCGCCAGGTCAGCAATGAGTTTTCCCTGCCCGCCGACGCCCTGGCAGCCGCGCGCGAATTCACAGCGGCGAATTCGCTGGTCCCTAGCCGGCCCACCCTGCTGATCCAACCCTTCACCAGCACGGCGCAAAAAAACTGGCCGCTGGAAAATTACCTGGCCGTCGCGCGCCACTGGCGCGACCGCGGCGTGCAGGTGGTATTCGTCGGCGGTCCGGCGGATCGCGCCCCGCTCGATCCGGCGCGAACCGAAGGATTTTGCGTGGCGACCGGCCTGCCGTTGTTGGTGTCGGCGGGACTCGCGCAACTGGCCTCGCTCACGCTCGGAGGCGACACGGGCCTGGGGCATCTGGCTGTGGCGCAGGGCCGTCGCGTGGTCCTGTTGCTGCGGCATAATCGGCCCGGGGCGTGCGTGCCGTTCCGGCATCCCGACTGGGCCATCGTTCCCGAAGGATCAAGCTGCAACATCCAGGAAATCACCAGGGACAGGGTGCTGGCGGAAACCAGGAAGGTGCTTGAAAGCCCGCTAAACATGTAGCCGCCGACGAGAGGAGCATGGACCCCCGGTGGGGGCTGATACCGGAAGGAATGCCGACGGGGCCGAGCGCCAGCGGCGCGTTTGACAATAGCCCGCAGTTTCAACTGCGGGTGCGGCGGACGGACGCACAATTCGTCCCAACGGGACGATTGAAGTTCGTGGTTGTCCTTACTCTTGCTCGTCTCAAATCGCACTGGTTCAGCCGTCCCTGCGGGACGGGTGTCGTTGGCTACCCACCACCCGCAGTTGAAACTGCGGGCTATTGTCAATGCGTCCCTGCGGGACGGAACACCACAAGCCGCTGAAGTAAGGCATTCCTTAAGAGGCTCATAATTTACGATTTACGATTTACGCGACCTGTCTGACCCGGATGCTGGTAAATCATAAATTCAGCCTCCTCACGTCGGCTGCTACATCAATCCACCGCCACGTAATGCTTTTTGTTGAATTTCAGCCCGAAGGTTTTTTCCAGCCACAGCATCCGGCGATGTTTTTTTTCCCGCGCGGTCAGTTGATGGTTCGGGTCGGCCGGAAAAATCCCCTCCGCCGGCGGCAGCCAGTCCCGCACCGCTTGGGGATGCGTGCCGGAAAATAGTTTCAACGCCGCCGGGTCAATCTGCGCATAGTCCACTTTGGCCGCCGGCGCATTCTCCCAGTACTGGTGCGTCGCCCCGGCCTTGAGGTTCATCTGCGCCTCGCTGCGCACCCAGCCGTAATGATAAATCGTCGCACCCGTGTGCGCCGCCCGCGGGTAGCGCGCGGTTTTGTGGCTGGTCACCACGTTGAAAAACAGCGACTCGCTCGACCACGCGGGGATCGTGTTACGAATGATGCGCACCTCGCTGCGATACCAGCCGGGGGACCAGGCGAGCGTGTTGCGGTTGCCGTAAAAATGCAGGTAATCGAACGCCAGCGCCTCCACCCGTTCGTCCGCCTCATGTTTTTCCATGGCGGCGCGGATTTTGGGCAAATCGTCCTCGTGCAACACCTCGTCGGCCTCCAGGTAAAACGCCCAGTCGCCGGTGCAATTGAACAGCGCGATGGATTTCTGCTGGCCGAAGACAAAGCCCTTCACCGAGTAATCGCTGCGGAGGCGCTCGTTCCATTGAGTGGGGAGGATGCGGATTTTGGCGTCGCCGATGGCGCGGAGCATTTGCTCTGTGCCGTCGTCGCACGGCCCCAGCGCGATGACGAATTCATCCACCAGCGGCAGCAGCGAGCGGATGGACGCCACGAACGGGTAGCCCAATTTCTGGCCGTTGCGCAAAAAGGTGAACCCGCTGACTTTCATAGCGAAACCTCAATCTCCAAACAATTTCTTCATCCGCGCCCGCGCCTCTTCCTCGCGGGAATTCTTGACTTCCTTCGGCGCCCACTCGCGTTTGGCAAATTCAAAATACTCGCAGAAATTGCCCACGTGCTTTTCCAGCACCGGTTCCGCGCGGCGCTCGCGGCATTGCTGCGCCACGCGCGGATCATAAAACGCGCAGTTTAGACAAACGCGCAAATCGGCGCGGCATTTCATGCACACCTCCCCGCGGCCGGGATTGCCGTTCAATATCCACGGTTCCCCGCAATGATGACAATGTCGGTTCATGAAAACACTCTAATCTCCACCCGGCCATTTGTGGAGCTATTTTAGTTCTTGATAGCGCCGCCAGAGGTCTGCGGGCCATTCCTTGATGAGCCGGTTCGTCTGCGCGTCCACCAGCGTCATGGCCGTCTGGCCAAAGGCCATCGCGGTGCGCAGTTTTTCGTGGATGAGATAATGGCTGAATACCAATCGGCCGGCGTAGTCCGGCTGGATATTATGCGTGGTGTAGAGCAGCAACGGCATCCCGAATTTCACCGGTTTGCGATAATGGCAGAGGTTTTCCACGACCGGCATGAACACGCCCAGCCGCAGCGCCTCCGCCATGGGCAGGACTTCCAGCATGATTTCCAGCCGGCCCCGCTCGAACCAGAGAAAATAATTCGAGTTGTGGACCACTCCCATCATGTCCGTCTCGTGAAAGGCGGGCTGGAGGGACAGCTTGCGCTTGATGAGCCGGCCGGGGAACGAGTGCAGTGCCTTCAACATGCGCCAGCCCAGCTCACATTTCGTCCAGTTTCACCAGCAGGCTCTTGGGCATGATGGGCGGCATGGAGATGGAGCGGATAACCGCGCCGGCCGGCGAGCCAACGCGGAATTCCAAACCGGAAAAAGCCAGCTCCACCGGGAACAATCCGAGCGCCAGCGGCCGGTGCAAAACCTGCGACACGCAGTCTGCCACCACCTCGCCGACCGGCTGGCCGGCATGGAAAATCCGCGCGCCGGTCCGCAGCGCCGCGCCGTCGGCGTCCGCCGCCAGCCCGATGACTTTTTGCTTCAACCCGGCGGCCCGCCGTTGCTGGATCGCCGCGCTGCCGGAAAATTTCTCCTTCTCGAAATCAATCATCCATTGCAGGCCCAGCGGCAGCGGGTCGCGCACGCGCGCGCCCTCCTGGAAAATGTTGAAGAACCGGCCTTCGAGCCGCAGCGCGTCGTGCGCGTCCACGCCGGCCAGCCGTCCGCCGCGTTCCGCGACGCCAGCCCGGAGCGCGTCAAACAACGCCGCCGCGATCTTCACCGGCACCAGCAGCAGATAGCCGAACTCGGACGTCTTGCCCGCGCGGATGAACCGCACCGGCTCGCCCGCGAACTGGTAGTTTTCAATCGAAAGATACGGCAGGCCGACCACGTCCGCGCCGAAAATCTGCTTCACGATCTCCCACGACTTGAAACCGTCGAGGCTCAAGACGACGTGGTCGGCGGACAAATCCCTGGCTTGCGAGTCCACGCCGGCGGAGGCCAGCAGCGCGTCGAATTCCGCATCCGGCAGGATGCTTTCGCAGAGGAAAACAAATTCCTGGTCGTTGTTCGCCACGAAACAATCCGCCGCAAGGAGGCCGCCGGCGTCGGCGAGAAACGTGTGCAGCACCCGGCCAAAGCGGATTTTCGGCACGTTGCCGGCCACCAGCGCGTCGAGGAAATCAATGCCCGGCGTCTCCGGCAGGGTAAAGGCGCGGACCAAGGAAAAATCCGTCAGCGCCGCCGCCTCGCGCACGGCGAGGCACTCGGCCGGGACCTGGCTGAAATGGGAAACGACCTCGACGCCGTGGCGTTCGCGAAACACCGCGCCAGCGGCGGCGAGCTGGTCTTTAAGCGGGGAAATTCTCATGGGCGGCCTCCGTTCCGGTCCTGCTGTTCGATCACGAAATCCACCACGGTGTTGATGGAGCGCAGCACGGAGATGTTTTCGTCGGGAATCTTGATTTTGAAACAAGTCTCCACGCACAGGACGATTTCCAGCGAGTCGAGCGAGTCCAGGCCCAGGCCGGAGCCAAGAAGGGAAACATCCTCGTGCAAATCCTCGGGCACGTAAGGCAGGTTGAGACGGCGGATCAACTCCTGCTTGAAGGTGTCTATCACCTGCCGCCGCCGCAAGATGGTCTGATCTATATTCGCTGACATTGAGCCATTTTAATTGTTCCAGTGAGCGGGGATTTTCACCGGTTTTGCCCCAATTATCAAATTGAAACTACGGCGGATTTCGTTGAGGCCCAGTTTGCCGTTGACAAACCAGCCGGGTTGGGGTTTAATAGTGATGTTGAAATGAACACGACGTTCCAGAAACAAATTAAGACGCAGGTCACGGTCAGCGATTGTCTGACTCGCTGGCAGCATATGTCTTGTCCGTCTGGCGTCGTGGGAATGAAAAGGTAAACAAATTTAACCAAAGATTTTTCAAAGCCCGCGATTGCCAAAGCAGTCGCGGGTTTTTGTTTTTAACCCCCCAACCAAGCAAGAGCAAACAATATGAACCAAACGAAACATAAATTGCCGGCTGAATTCAGCCGGGAGACGCGCTTTGAAGTGCGGCCCGCGCCGCCTGCGCCGTTTCGCGCCAACCTGGAAACCGAGTTCGAGCGGCTGAAAAGCCGTCTGCTCACGGAAACGCTGCTCGCCACCGCGCAGCCGGAACTGAACTCCGTGATTCGGCGGGCGGCCAATGAAGCGGCCGCGCTCGCCTGGGTGACGTTCTATCCGTTGCTGGTGTTTCCGGCGTTGTTCGAGGAAAAGCTTCGCCACGCCCTCCGGCACGCCGAGCGCCAAGCCCGCATCTACGCCCACAGCGGCGAACTCGTTGCCGCGTAGCGTCAGGCATCCTTGCCTGACGTGGAGGGCGGCATCCCTGCCGCCCGGAACCGGCGTGGGTCGGGTTGGGCCGTGGGCGGATTTCGACGCGCTTCGCTCTGCGTGAATTTCTTTCCGGCCGGCCGGGCTGGCCGCCGCCACGGGGCTTGAGGTTTCGGGCCGACCGCGCTATTTTATCCACGCGGGGAGCGAATTTCCGTTTCCACCGACAAAATATATTTATGCAACGAAAAGCGGCCGCCGTCTGGCACGGCGATTTGAAAACCGGCAAAGGCAGTGTTTCCACCGCGAGCGGCGTGCTCCAGGAGACGCAATATTCCTTTGCCACTCGGTTCGAGAATGGCATTGGCACCAATCCTTGATTTCAGCCATGACGCATAAATCGCATTCCCACCCGCATTCTCACGCTCACCCGCATCCTCATCCCACGGCGAAACGCCCGCAGTTTTTCAGCAAGATTTTCCGCTGGCAGCCAGATAATCCCGGCGGCCCTTTGCCGGTGAAAGTTGAAATCGTCGGCTCCTTCACGGGCTGGCAAAAGACGCCAATGAAGTATGACCGGACCAATGGCATCTGGCAGCTTACCTTGGAGAACATTCCCGGGAACTGCACGCATAATTATATGTTGCTGGTGAACGGCCGCCCAACGAAGGACAAACATTCCGACGGTCTGGCCGTGCCGCACACAGAACAGGAGAAACAATATCAATTGGAGACCCCGCGCGGCCCGCGCGTGTTCATGCTGTTCAGCCAGACGAAGTAGCGAAGAGCGCCCGGTAGCCCGAGCGGAAATCCGGGTAAATGAATTGATATCCCCACTCCTGGCGCAACTTCGCGTTGCTCACGCGTTTGTTCGTGACGCCACGTTTGCGCCAAGTCTCCGCCGCCACCGCCACCGTGGGCGGCAATGGCCGCTTTAGTTCCTCCGCCAGCCAGCCAAAGAATGCTGACTGCGATACCGGCTCGTTGTCCACCGCGTTGTAAATTCCACCGGGCTGGCCGCGTTCCAGCGCCGTGATGATGACGCCGGTCAGATCGTCGCGGTGAATCATGTTCAAATATCGGGAGCCGTCGCCCTCGAGGCGGGCTTCGCCCCGCAAGAACTGCTGGAAGGCGTGGCCGCGGCCCGGCCCGTAAATGCCCGCCACGCGCAAAATCACGGACGGAAACCGTTTCCGCGCGGCCGTCAGCAGCAATTCCTCCGCCGCCACCAAAACCCTGGCCGTCGGGGTCTCTGGTTGTGCCGGACTGAGTTCCGTCACCAGGGAGCCGTCGTTCTGGGCATAGACGCTGGTGCTGCTGGTATAGACGAATTTCCGGGGCGGCCGATCCGCGAGCCAGGACAGGAGATTCCGGTTGCCTTCCAGATAAAGTTGCCGGTAATCGTCCGCGTCGCCGCCCCCGGACGCGGCACAATTGACCACCCAGTCAAACTCGTTCGGCAAATCGGTGAGTGTTTCCAGCCGGGTAAGGTCCGCCTTCAGCGGTCTGAGCCCCGCCGTCCGCAATGCCTCCGATCCGCTCCGGCGGAGGCCAAACACCTCGTGGCCCCGGCGGACGAGCTCCGTGCCCAATGGCAACCCCGCATAACCGCAGCCCACAATTAACACGCGCATACGCGTTTATGATAGGCGATTTTCGGCTGCCTCGCCGCTGAAATGTGTCGCCGGTTGACGGACGACATGACGTCCCTTCATTGCTTGCCAACGAGTGGAGGTGGCTTTAGCTTTTCAAAATGATCTTGGACAGCATTCTGAACTTGCCGGCCACGACGCGCAAATCAGAACCCAACCCTTTGAAGATTCCCTTAAAATATGCCGGGATTTTGTGGCTGTTGCTGGGCTGTGCAAATTCGTTTTCCCAATTCATCACCCAGGCCGCTCCAAGCATCGGCGATGTTCCGCCCCCACTCCAACTCAGCCAGATGGCGCAAGGGCCGGATCTGAAGCAAGTGACTTGGGACCAATTGAAAGGCCAGGTCGTGGTGCTGGAATTCTGGAACACCGCGTGCGGGCCGTGCATTCGGGCCATTCCCCATCTCAATGAGTTGGTGGAGCAATTCAAGGGAAAACCGGTCGTCTTCATTTCCATTTCCGACGACAACCCAGATCGCTTGCAACAGTTTTTGCACAAACGTCCGATCAAGTCCTGGCTGGCTTTGGATGCCCCGTTTGGTCCCACCCGGGACGCTTTTGGGGTGACGGGCATACCCACGACGTTTCTCATTGATCCCAAGGGAAAAATCGCCGCCATCACTCATCCGGTAAAATTGGAAGCCAGCCACCTGGAAGAAATCCTGGCCGGAAAGCCTTGCAGCCTGCCGCTGCCGAAAACTGATGAAGCAGCGGAGGAAGGCGACCCCGCCCAACCCGACGCCGACACCAACGACCATCCTGCGCGAGTTGCGGTTTCGATCCAAGGGCCGTTTCCCCAACCACACGGGGCTTTCGATTCCCGAGGGTGGAACGGGAATCACACGGTATTTGAGGCGAAAAAAGCCTTTATCAAGGACTCGGTGGCGGCATTTTTCGGGGTGAATGAGAAATTAGTAATCCCCCAAGACCCATTGCCTGAAAGGCTATACGACTTTTCCGCCGCGGCTCCCACCAATCAACTGTATGAATTGCAAATCCGCTTCACCGAATTGCTCAGAACCAATCTGAGTATCGCAGTCCAACTGACCAATCGCGCCATGAATGTCTATGTAATGACGCTAGGGTCCACCAATGTCTCGGGGTTGCGGCCCAACCTCAAACCAGGGGGCGGTGGACAGGTGGCCGGTGGTTTTCGATTGCAAGGCTCCGACATGGCATCCATCGCTTCCTTTTTTGAAATATATGCCAATCAACCGGTGGTGAACGAGACGAAGCTGTCCGGCCTTTGGGACGTGGACGTTAAGTGGAAGATGTCTCGCGCGGAATTGCGGTCGGGCCAACCGGACTTCGACCAGGTGATCAAAGCGGCCCGCGATCAAGTGGGCTTGGAAATCAAACCCGCCAAACGAACGGTGCGTGTGCTGGTAATTCGCGCGGCAAAATGAAGGGTTCGAGAGTGCCAACGGCCCGGTTGATACCAGCATGGGGCATCTTCTGCTTTGATGGCTCCCTTAGCTGACGTTGCCGAAAACGCAAACTGCGCTATTCTCTCTGCGTGAATTTGAACATCGAAGCCCACCCGGCACTGGCGGCGGACAAGGCGGCAACCTTCATCCGCGACTCGCTGCCTCCCGGCGGCTTGTTCGCCGGCATGGCGTGGAAAATTTCACCGGCGCCGTTTGTGCTCGGCGAAAACCTGGCCAAGGAGATCGAATCGCTCGGCCGGGTGCTGCTCCAATTCTATCGCGCGGTGAACCTGCTTTACCGCAAGAGCGCCGAAGGCAAACAGCCCGAATGGGTTGCGCGCTGGCTGGATCTCGGCAAGCCGCGCGAATTGATCGCGTGGCAACGCGCCGCCGCGTTTAAGAATGAGGTGCCGCGCGTCATCCGCCCGGACATTTTGCTCACGGAAAATGGATTCAGCATCACGGAACTCGATTCCGTCCCCGGCGGCATCGGGCTGACCGCATGGCTGAACCAGGTTTATTCCAAAGTAGGGCCGGGGGGGCCCGCGGCCCCCCGCCGCGGGGCGGCGGGCG
>Ga0316217_10002167_pt1 | contig 24060 bp, 23 predicted proteins | sample 1anoAmetaG_FD_203633 | JGI IMG/M metagenome (GOLD analysis project Ga0316217, IMG submission 203633) | Freshwater microbial communities from Trout Bog Lake, Wisconsin, USA - 1anoA | ecosystem: Environmental > Aquatic > Freshwater > Lake > Hypolimnion/Profundal zone | place: USA: Wisconsin...
GATGCCGAGTGGGCATCGCTCGAGCCGTTGATCCAAAAGGTGATGGCGGCGGCCGCCGCCCTGGAGCGGGCCAGTGGCCGCATGGGCCTGGCCGGCGTGGTCCGCACGCCGGCGGCCACGGGCGCCGCCCTGGCCCGGGCCAGTACCGAATTGCAATTGGCACTCAAGAATCCGTCCACGCCGCCCGAAAAGTATGCGGCCCTGCTCAAGGCGTTCCGTGATGCCCGCACGGCAACCCGCGCGGAACTCGATGCCGCCCGGAAGGAGTTAACCAGCGTGCTGACCGTGCGCCAGGAGGGCGTGTTGACGGCCGCGGGAATTCTCGAATAGCGGCGCTTGTGCCGCACCATCAATTGGCAAAGGATCGTGATGTTTGCAGCAGCGGTTTACGAGGCGCGCCGGCAGCGGCTATGCGCCCAGGTCGGGTCGGGGCTCATCCTACTTCTGGGGAACCAGGAAAGCCCGATGAATTATGCCGACAACACCTACCCGTTCCGGCAGGACAGCACGTTTCTCTATTTCTTCGGCTTGGATACGCCGGGCTTGGCGGCGCTGCTCGATCCGGAAGCCGGCACCCACTGCGTCTTCGGTCAGGATTTGACCCTGGACGATATTGTCTGGATGGGCTATCAACCATCCCTGGAGCAGCGGTGCCGGCAGGTGGGAATTACGCAGCACGGCACGCTGACGGCTTTGGAGGAAGTGCTGGCCCGGGCTGTGGCTCAACAGCGCGCGATTCACTTCCTTCCGCCCTATCGGGCGGAAAATACCCTGCGCCTGCAACGCTGGCTGGGGCTCAATCCGCCAGACCTTGCCGCGCAGGCGTCGGTACCTTTGATCCAGGGCGTGGTGGCCCAGCGGTCGCTTAAGGGGCCAGAAGAGATTGCGCAAATCGAGCAGGCGGTGGGGGTGTCGGTGGATATGCATGTGGCCGCCATGCGCCTCGCCCAGCCGGGCATGAGCGAGGCCACTGTGGCCGCGGCGGTGCACCAGGTGGCGCTGGCAGCCGGCGGCGGGCTGTCCTTCCCGATTATTGCCACCGTGCAGGGCCAGACGCTGCACAACCATTACCACGGCAACCAGCTTAACAACGGCGACCTGTTCCTGCTGGATGCCGGTGCGGAAAATGCCCTGCACTATGCCGGCGACCTATCAAGCACATTTCCCGTGGCGCCGCGGTTTACCGAACAGCAACGGGAGATCTACGCCATTACGCTTGCGGCCCACCGGGCGGCGGCTGGGGCGCTGCGGCCCGGGGTAAAATACCTGGACGTGCACCAGACCGCCTGCCGCACGCTGGCCCAAGGATTGGTGGACCTGGGCCTGATGAAAGGCGATGTGGCGGCGGCGGTGGAAGTGGGGGCCCATGCGTTGTTCTTCCCCTGCGGGACCGGCCACATGCTGGGGCTCGATGTGCATGACATGGAGGATCTGGGCGAACGTTACGTGGGCTATGACGGGCAGGCCAGGAGCACCCAGTTCGGGCTTAAGAGCTTGCGGCTGGCGCGGGAACTACAGCCCGGTTTTGTGCTGACCATCGAGCCGGGCCTGTACTTTATCCCGCAGTTGATCGATCGGTGGCGGGCGGAGCAGCGCTTTACGGAGTTTATCAATTACGCGCAGGTGGAGCGCTACCGGAACTTCGGGGGCATACGCAACGAAGAGAACTATCTGATCACCACCACGGGATCCCGCCTGCTGGGCAAGCCCAAACCAATGACCCTCGAAGAGGTGGAAGCCATCCGCTCAACCACGGCGGCGCACGCATAGATCGCTGAGTAAGACGCGGAGGCATGCCTTGTGCCACAATTCACCCATTACTTCTCTCCCTGGGCGGATTTATCGCCACTTCATCGCCATCCTTAATATCTGCGTTTATCTGCGTCCATCTGCGGCTCGGTTTCGTTGCCTTTCTTCGTGCGTCTTCGCGACTTCGTGGCTTCGTGTTTACGCCTTCGGTCGCGCCCGGGCAGCGCAGTGCGTGCGCGGTGGTCAACATCGTCCATTCATCAATAATACGGGTGTTGTCACTGGCAAACATGGTGGCAAATTTCGTGGTCGAGATCGCCAGAATCTTCTGCCTGCTGCCTTCTGGCTTCTGCCTTCTCGATTGCTTACTGAAGTCCCTTGTTCGGCCCGCGCACCGGGTCTAAGATGCCGCTACCGGACGATTGGCAAGACATTGTGGTGCTGCTATCAGGAGTGGTTTATGAAAACGGTTGGTCGATATGGGGCGTTGGCGGCGCTGGTGCTGGCGACGCCGCTGGCGGCGGCGGAAATTCAGGCGCCGGTGGTGACGGGGGCCGCGGGCGCTGCGGGCATGGCCACGCCGCGCAAGCCGGAAATTTACAAAGACGGCTGGATCGATCTGGACAAGAACGGCGTGAAGGACATCTACGAGGATTCGACGCAAAGCGTCGAAAAACGCGTGGAAGATCTGCTGGGCCGGATGAATCGCGCCGAACGCATCGGCCAACTGTGGCAACTGCTGATTCCCGGCGACCCGGCCAAAGATAACGGCCTGCCCGGGCAGGGGGCCATTGGCTCGTACCTGGGTTATACGTCGAAGTTGGAGGTGCGCAATGCCCTCCAGCGCGCCGCGGTGGAAGATTCCCGCCTGGGTGTGCCGCTGATCTTCGGCTTTGATGTGATCCACGGCATGGCCACGGTGTGCCCCATTCCGGTGGCCCAGTCCTGCTCGTGGGATCCGGAACTGGTGGCCCGCACCAGCGCCATGGCGGCCGCCGAAGCCAGCGGCATGGGCATCGACTGGACCTTTGCCCCCATGGTCGATATTGCACGCGATCCGCGCTGGGGCCGCATTGCCGAAGGTTTTGGCGAAGACCCCTGGCTCGACGGCCAGTTTGCCGCCGCCGCCGTCCGCGGCTTCCAGGGGGCCGATCCCCGCGCGCCCGAGCACATGGCGGCCTGCCTGAAACATTACGTGGGCTACGGCGCTGCCGAAGGCGGGCGCGATTACAACACCACGGAAATCAGCCCGTTCACGTTGCGCAATATCTACCTGCCGCCGTTCCATGCCGGGGTGGATGCCGGGGCGCTCACGCTGATGAGCGCCTTCAATTGCCTTAATGGCATTCCCGCCTCGGGCAATCATTTCATCTGCACCCAGGTGTTGCGCGACGAATGGAAATTCTCCGGCTTTATCGTCAGCGATTGGAATGCCGTGGCGGAACTGATTCGTCACGGCTACGCCGCCGATGATGCCGATGCCGCCGCCAAGGCCCTCACGGCCGGCGTGGATATGGAAATGGTCAGCGGCACCTATCACGACCATCTGGCCGCGCTGCTCGATTCCGGGCGGGTCAAGCCGGAAGTTTTGGATGAGGCGGTGCGGCGCGTGCTGCGGGTGAAATTTGAGCGCGGCCTGTTTGACCGGCCTTACACGGTCGCCCCGGCCGCCGATCCGGCCGCCCAGGCGGTCCGGACGGCATTGGCCCGCGAAGCCGCAGCGCACAGTTGCGTGCTGCTCAAGAATGAACATGGCATCCTGCCGCTGCGTACCGATGGCGGGCGCATCGCCTTGCTGGGACCCCTGGCGGCCAACGGTGACGAGATGCTCGGCAGTTGGTCGGCGATTGGCCGCGCTGCGGATGTGGTGCCGCTGAACGATGGCCTGGCGGCTGCCCTGCACGGCGCCAACCTGGTGGTGGCCGAAGGCTGCAAGCTGACCGGCCAGGATACAGGGGGCTTTGCCGCGGCGCTCGCTGCCGCCCGCCAGGCCGATGTGGTCATCATGGCGTTGGGCGAGCCGCGGGGCTGGTCGGGCGAAAATTCGTCCCGTTCGGAACTGGGGCTTACCGGCGTGCAGCAGCAGCTTTTCGACCAGGTGGCGGCCCTGGGCAAACCCGTGATCGTGGTGCTGTTTGCCGGGCGCCCACTGGCTATTCCGGCGCTCCAGGAAAAGGCCGCGGCCATTGTGATGGCGTGGCAGCCCGGCGTGCAGGCCGGCCCGGGTCTGGCCGATGTGTTGACCGGTGCGACCGAACCGACGGGGCGCCTGACCACCAGCTTCCCCCACAGCGTCGGCGCCGTGCCGGCATACTACAACTATCTGCCCACGGGCCGGCCGCGCGATCAGTATAAAGATGGCACGCGGGCGCCGCTGTATCCGTTCGGTTATGGCTTGACGTATACGCAATTTGCCTACAGCGCAGCGCCGGTGGCCACTGCCGACGTGGCGCCCACCGGTACGCTGCATGCCACCGCCACCATCACCAATACCGGCCCGCGCCGCGGCAGCACCGTGGCCCAGTTCTATATTCACGCCCTGGCCAGCACGGCCGGGTGCCGCCCGGTGCGCGAACTCAAGGGATTCCAACGCGTCACCCTGGATCCCGGCCAATCCAAGGAGGTTACCTTCACCCTACCGGCCAAGGACCTCGGTTGTTTTACCAGTGAAGGACAGTGGGTGGTGGAACCCGGGCGGTATGAAGTGTTTATTGCCGCCGATAGCGCCAGTGGTAGTCCCAGCGCGTTGCGGCTGACGGAAAAATGATGGTGCTGCAATACGGAGCCAAAACGTGATCAAACCTATGGGTAGGAATCTTCTGGCAGCCGCCGTATTGCTGGCGCCGGCTTGGAACGCGGGTGCGGCGCTGGCGGCGGCAGAGCCACCGTCACGCCCGAATATTTTATTCCTTTTTGCCGACGACTGGGCCTGGCCCCATGCTTCGTGCCTGGGCGACCGCGTGATCAAGACACCCACGTTTGATCGCCTGGTGCGCCAGGGCGTCATGTTTCGCAACGCGCACTGTGCGGCGCCGTCCTGTTCGCCATCCCGCGCGGCAGTGTTAACGGGGCAGTGGCCCTGGCGGTTGGAGCAGGGCGCCAATCTCAAGGGCTATCTGCCGGCCAAGTTCGCGGTCTATCCCGACCTGCTCGAGCATGCCGGCTACTACGTGGGTTTGACCGGCAAGGGTTACGGCCCGGGCTCATTGGGCGACCGGAAGCGCAATGCCGCCGGGCCGCTGTACAAGAATTTCACAGACTTCCTGGCCCAGCGGCCGGCGGGTCAGCCGTTCTGTTACTGGTTTGGCAGCCATCATCCGCACCGTCCCTACGCGCCGGGCTGTGGCGCGGCCCACGGCCTGGATCCCTCGGCCGTGCAGGTGCCGCCGTACCTGCCGGATTGTCCGGCGGTGCGGAGCGACATTTGCGATTACTACTACAACACGCAGGTCTTCGATCAGGAGGAATGCGCGCCCATCCTTGCCGCTCTGGAACGCACCGGCGAAATGGATAACACGCTCATCGTGATCAGCGGCGACAACGGCTGGCCTTTTCCGCGCTCCAAGGCGACAAACTTCGACACGGGCACCCACCAGACGCTGGCGATTTGCTGGCCCGCGAAGATCAAGGGTGGCCGCACCGTGGACGATTTTGTGAGCCTGGCCGACCTGGCCCCGACCTTCCTCCAGGCCGCCGGCCTGGCCATCCCGCCGACCATGACGGCCCGGAGCCTCCTGCCGATTCTCCTGGCCGAACAGTCCGGCCAGATCGATCCGCAGCGCGATCATGTCCTGACGGGCATGGAAACGCATGTGGCCTGCCACCCGATCGAGACCGGCGACAACGGGGAACTGGCCGGTTATCCGCGGCGCACCATCGTCACGCGGGATTTTCACTACGTCCGCAATTTTCATCCCGAGCGCTGGCCGGGCGGCGCGCCGGAAGGTTTGGAGAAACCCGGCGCCCAGCCTTTCACCTTCGAGCGGCTGGCCAGCGACACGTTTACAGCGCTGGCGGACATCGACGCCTCGCCCTCCAAGGCGTGGCTGCTGCTGCACCGTAATGAACCAGCCGTGCAGCCGTTGGCGGCGGCCGTCATGGACAAGCGGCCGGCGCGGGAACTCTATGATCTGCACAAAGATCCGTACGAGTTGACCAACGTGGCCGAAGACCCGGCCTATGCCCGGAAGGTGCAAGAGCTTGATGGACAACTGATGGCCGAACTCAAGGCCACCGGCGATCCGCGGGCGTGCAACGACGATCCCGATCGCTTTGATCACTATGGGGTCCAGCGCTCGGCACGGCGGCAGGGGAAGTAGCCCGGCCGAACCGTTCCCTCCGACTCTTCCGTCTACATGCAATAGCCCTCCGCGTGAGCAGGGGGCTATTGTCGAATCTTGAACAACCCCACGCCGCCGGCCCACAGTTCGTTCGTGGCGGTGTTGAAACGCAGCCGTATCGGCTTGCGGTAGGGCAGGTTGCCGGTGATGTCCTGCCAGGTGGCGCCGCCATCGGTGGTCTTATACACGGCGCCATCGGAACTGCCATCCCAGCTGGTGGCGCCAATCCACAGCGTCCGGGCGTCCCGCGGATCGGCTTCCAGTGCCACGAGCACACGGTTGGCGGCGGCAAAGTGGGTCAACTGCTTCCAACTCGCCCCATGATCGGTGCTGCGCCACAGGTTCTTGCCCGGGCAATAGACTGTCCCATCGGCCGTCACCAGGATATTGAAAAGCCAGGACTCATTGGCAAACACATGGTGCCACGAAGCGCCGCCGTCCGGGCTGCAATACAACCCGCCCTTATCGCCGCAGGCACCCCAGTAGATCCGTTGGGAGTCGGTCGGATCGACCGCCAGCCCGAAGAACGCCCGCCGGCTCGTCGGCTGCTGGGGCAGTTGCTTCCAGTGGTACCCGCCATCTTCCGATTTGAAGACGCCTCCGCCCGGCTTGCCGTCGCCCGCATCGCCATCGATCCCCAGGTAAACCACCCGCGAATTTTTCGGATCGACCGCCAGGGCCCGGGGGTAACCCGTGCCCCACATCGTATTGCGCTGGATCACGTAATCGGGCAACCCCGCTGTGATAACCTTGCAGGTCTTGCCGCCGTCCTCGCTGACGATCACACGCGGCGGATACTTCGTATCCCACGGCGAGACCGTGCTGATGATGCGCTCCACCCCGTTATTGTCCGTCAGCGCCAGCCGCCAGTTGTGGCCACTGGTGGCCGCGTCGTATTTGCGGGGCCAGAGTTGCCGCCAGGTCTGCCCCTGGTCTTCGCTCATTAACGTGCCCTCATCCATGGCCGACGCATAGGTGCGGCCGCCGCGGAAGGCAATGTCATAGATGCAGGAGATATCCGCCCCGCGCACGCGTTCGGTCCAGGTGCGGCCGGCATCGGCGCTCAGGCACGGGCGCCAATTGGCGCTGATATAAAGTTCCTGCGGATTCAGGGGATTGATGGCGATATTGGTCGGCGTGCTCAGGCCGGTCTTGGGCGTCATTTCGCCCGGCAGGGTCGGATCGCCGCTCTCGGTATCGTCGGCCACACTGGCCGCGGTCTGCCATGATTGGCCGCCATCATGGGAACTATAGGATGCCCCGCTCCATCCGACGCTGCCGATGGCATACACATCCTGGGCATTGGCCGGGCTGGCCGCCACTTCGGTGATTGAACCGCCCTTGCCCAGGCCCTGGCTGATGCGGGTCCAAGTGTTCCCCTGATCCGTTGACTTCCAAATACCATCCGTAAAGAACGACCCGTAAATGATGTTCGAATCCGTGGCGGCCACCATCACGCTCGAGGCCTTTTGGGGGGTCGGCAGTTCCTGCCAGGTGGCGCCGCCATCCTGGCTGCGTATCAAACCCGCATCGTCCGTGGCGGCCAGAACCAGGTGTGGATCCTTCGGGGCCACCGTCACGCTGTAAATGCCGCCGCTCCGTGCCGCCCCCAGCGCGATATTGCCGTAGTGTTGCACCACCTTGCTGGTGGAAAAATCGTGCACGGTCGCCAGAAACGGCTTGTCCGCGGGCGCGGCAGTCCCATCGGCGGTGCGCTTCAGGGCAAAAAATACCCGGCCGAATTGCGCGATCGAACTTTCCGTTGGTAACGAACCCACGGCCGCGAAATCCATCCGGTTGACCGTCGCCCAATCCGGGCTGGTCGGCAGGCTCTTGCACTTCTCCGGGTTGTCCTTGGCGTACTGCGGATCAATGGTGAAATCCGCGCCGGTCAACACCACATCCCGCCATTCGTGCCCTTGAAACAGTTCCCGCTGATTCTTGCTCCGATAGGTCGCCCCAGCCGTGGTCTTGAGCGTCACAAACACATCCCGCGGCACATTCCCTTCGCCCTTAAAGGAAAAACCAAAACCCACGCCGTCGGCAGGCGTCGCCCCCTTGGGAAAACTCAGCCCCAGCCACAGCCCGCCGTACCATTCTCCGTTAACCTTGCCCAATTGTGCCCGCAAGCACGCGGCGGCATCCGTCGCGCCTTTCTTCTCGTAGGCCACCTTCCACGCCTGGCCGCCGTCGGTACTCTTGTAAACTCTGCCGCCGGGACTGGCCGCATACACCACCTGGCCATCGCTCGGGTCAACCGCAATGGCGCGGATGCTCTTGTTGCGTTCCCCGGTCAGGCGCAATTCCGCCGGCCCGGTATGCGGCAGTACCTGCCACAGCGCGCCCCCGTCGGTGCTCTTGCAAAGCCCGCCCTCGGTCGCGGCATAGATCGTTCCGGGATTTTTCCGATCCACCGCCAGGCTGTAGACCCCGTAGTTGACCAGACCGTTATTGATGACCCGCCAGTGGCGCCCATGGTCCTGCGTCTTGTAAACCCCGAGCACATCGCCGCCCATGTAGATCACGCCGTCCTGCGCGGGATCAAATACGGCCGACCAGTAAAACCCACCGCCGCCCCAGCCGCACGGGGTCCACGCGGCGGCCGCCGGCGCGGGTGATTCCGCCACCGCCGTGGCGCCGGTGCCTGCCAGCAGAAATCCGACCACGCACACCCAACCCAATACGTTCCGCACCATCGCCTCCTTATGTGCTGTTACTGGAAAGCGGCATCGGTCCCTTGCCGGGGGTTCTGGTACAATAAGCAAAGTGCTGTGCCCGCCGCTATTACTGGGCGGCTTTGTCATGGACCTCATGGCCGGCGGCATGCACTTCCACGCGCACCGCGGTGCCCTCTTCAATGCGTGCCGTGATATTCTGTCCCACCGCCAAGGCATCGATCTTGAGGTTCTTGCCCTGGACCTTGACGACCGTGGCCTCGCAGACCGTCACCGGCTTGCCATCGACCGTGAGTGCTTTGCCGTCAATCTTCTGGATATCGCCGCGCACAAACGTGGCGCCCAGCGCGGTTCCGCCGGCCAAAGCCACCAGCATCAGCGCACAGACTATGGAAATTACGTTCTTCATGAAAGACTCCTTGGCCGCTGCGCAACCGTAAAGCAGTACCCATCGAGCCCCGGCGGCCCGACTTGTTCCAAGGCCTGCGGACCGCTGCAAGATTACCAAAAATGCCCCCCATGCGGTATGCTGCCGCAAAGTCTCCCCAAGGATTTCGAAAACGCACCCTTTCACAAGGAGCAAACCATGCGGCGCCGCACATTTCTGCAACTCTCGACGGCAGCGGGTCTGGGCACTTTGGCTGCCTGTGTTCGTGAACGCAACACCTTACCGGAGGCCCTGGCCGCGCAGATATACGAACTGCGTTGCTACCACTTCCCCACCACCGCCAAGCGCGATGCCTTTGATCAATTCCTCAAGGATGCCATGGTGCCGGCGCTCAACCGCCTGGGGCTCAAACCCGTGGGCGTGTTCACGCAGGTGGCGGAAAAACCGCCCGAGACGACGGATCTCTGGGTGCTTATCACCCATGACTCGTTTCCTTCCATGCGCGACCTGGAGCCGCACCTCGCCGCGGATGCGGCCTTCCAGCAGGCCGGCAAGGACATCCTGCTGGCGCCCAAGGACGACCCGGCCTTTACGCGCTTCGATACGGAATTGCTCTATGCTTTTGCCGGCCATCCGCGTCTGACCCCGGCACCCCTGCAACCGCAGCGCATCTTCGAGATGCGGACGTATCAAAGCCGCAACCAGGAACGCGCCCTGAACAAGATGACGATGTTCAACTCCGGCGAAATCCCGATCTTCGGCCGCTGCGGCATGCCCAGCGTGTTCTTTGGGGAAGCCATTGCCGGATCGAACTTGCCGCACCTGACCTACATGGTTTGCCATGAAAGCCAGCAGTCCGTCAAGTCCGATTGGGCCAACTTCGGCAAGAATCCCGACTGGCAGGCGCTCAAGAACAATCCGCTCTACCAGGACAATGTCTCGAACATCGTCTCCCGGATGCTGCTCCCAACGGCGGCGTCGCAGCTCTGAAGGAGCAATGATGAAAGTGCTGCCCGTCGTTTTTGAGGATCGCGAAGTCCGTCGGATCTATGACGAGAAGACCGAAACCTGGTTGTTTTCGGTCGTGGATATCATCCAGGTGCTCATAGCCCAACCCGATTACCAGGCGGCGAGAAACTACTGGAAGGTTCTTAAAAATCGCCTTCGGAAGGAAGGAAGTGAGTCGGTTACAAAGTGTAACCGACTGAAACTGCCGGCCGCGGATGGTAAGAGTTACCTGACTGACGTCGCCAGCCCTGAAACCCTCTTGCGCCTGGTCCAAAGTGTCCCCAGCCCCAAGGCCGAGCCCATCAAACTCTGGCTGGCCAAAGTGGGTTACGAGCGCATGCAGGAAATGGCCGATCCCGCCCGCGCGCTGGCACGCGCCCGGGAGACTTGGCAGAAGCATGGCCGCAGCGAAAAATGGATCCAGCAGCGCATGACCGGGCAGGAAACCCGCAACAAGCTCACCGATTACTGGGCCGGCCATGAAATCAAAGAGGGGGAGGAATATGCCATTCTCACCAACATCATTCATCAGGAGTGGTCCGGGGTCACGGTGCAGGATCACAAAGCCATCAAGGGGCTCAAGAGTCAGAATCTCCGCGACCACATGAGCGAAGCGGAACTCATCTTCACCGCCCTGGCCGAGCTATCCACCCGGCAAATCGCCGAAACCGCCAACGCTACCGGCATGGATGAAAACAAGACGGCCGCGAAGACCGGCGGCAATATCGCCAGGAAAGCCCGCTTGGAGTTGGAAGGCAAGACCGGTAAAAGCGTCGTCACGGGCGACAATTTTCTTCCGCCAGCGCGGCCCACCGTTAAACAAATCAAGGGGAAGGCCGGGGCCGGAGGGTCGTAAATCGTAATCCGTAAATCGGAGAACGTGTCCCGTGGGCCGTAGAAACGCCTGCTCCGAGCATTCGTCTTTCCGGCGTCCGTTCGTCACTGGCAGGGTTTTAACAGCGCCCCTTCAACGTTCAACTTCCAAATAAATCCTCCCGTCGATCTCTTCGCGTGCGATCGCCACGCCAAGATTTCCTGTTCCGAACGATCTCTAAATTCTTGGCCATGATATTTCTCGAATGGTGAAAAATTCTTGCGGTACCGGGGCGCCAAGGCTATCGACACCGGATCGGTTTCGGGAAATGGCCCGGCGGCTGCCAAACACCCCGCCTATGATAAATGCACTGCGGAGGGGGCGGCGCGACGGACAGTTCATATTTGTAACCCGCGAACCGCTCCAGCCCGCGGCCAGCCCGCGCGTGGCGCCCAACAAAAGGAGCAGGCGATGTGCCTCGGTATTCCCGGCAAGGTGGTCAAGACCTATCGTGAGCATGATGTGCTGATGGGCAAAGTTGACTTTGGCGGCATTGCCAAGAATGTCTGCCTGGCCCACGTGCCGGAGGTGCAACCGGGGCAGTACGTGCTGGTGCATGTCGGCTTTGCCCTGTCCATGATTGATGAAAATGAAGCGCAGCAGGTCTTCAAGTTCCTTAATGAAATGCAGCAGTTGGATGAATTAAAGGTGCCTTCGCCATGAAATACCTGGATGAGTACCGTGATACCAAGGCCGCCCGGCAGCTCGCCGACGCCATTGCGCGCACCGTTACCCGCCCCTGGACGATCATGGAAGTCTGCGGCGGCCAGACGCATACCATCGTCAAGTACGGCATCGATGAAATTCTGCCGCGCGGCGTCGAACTCGTCCACGGCCCGGGCTGCCCGGTTTGCGTGACGGCGCTGGAAATGATCGACCGGGCCCACGCGATTGCCGCGCGGCCCGAGGTGATCTTCTGTTCCTTCGGCGACATGCTGCGCGTGCCCGGCTCGCGCGGGGACCTGCTACAGCTCAAGGCCCACGGCAGCGATATCCGGATCGTCTATTCGCCGTTGGACGCCGTGAACATCGCCGCCGCCAATCCGCAGAAGAAAGTGGTCTTCTTCGCCATCGGCTTCGAAACCACCGCCCCGCCCAACGCCATGGCCGTATGGCTCGCGCACCACCGCCGGTTACACAACTTCAGCGTGCTGGTATCCCACGTGCTGGTGCCGCCGGCCATGACGGCGATCCTCCAGGCGCCCGGCAACCGCGTGCAGGGCTTCCTGGGGCCCGGGCACGTATGCACGGTGATGGGGTACACCGAATACGAACCCATTGCGGCGCAGTTCAAGGTGCCGATTGTCATCACCGGCTTTGAGCCGGTGGACATGCTCGAAGGGGTGCTGCTGACGGTGCGCCAACTCGAAGCCGGCGCCGGCAAAGTGGAGAACCAGTACGGGCGCGCCGTGCGCCGCGAGGGCAATCCCGCCTCCCGCCAGCTTATTGTCGATGTGTTTGAAGTCTGCGACCGCAAGTGGCGCGGCGTGGGGCTCATTCCCCAGAGCGGTTACAAACTCCGCCCGGAATTCCACGCCCACGATGCCGAGCGCCTCTTTGACGTCGAGGGTATCCAGACCCAGGAATCGACTGTCTGCATCAGCGGGCAGGTGCTGCGCGGCCTTAAAAAGCCCCACGATTGTCCGGCTTTTGGCAAATCCTGCACCCCGCAGAACCCGCTGGGTGCCACCATGGTGTCCGCGGAAGGCGCCTGCGCCGCGTATTATGCCTATGGCCGGCACTTGGAAGCCCGGCACGCCAAGGCCGACGCCAACGGCACCGCCCAACCAGCGCCGGCGTATGTGCAAATAGGAGCAGGCCAATGACCACCTCCACCCCCTCCGCCCCCGCGTCGGCCATCGACGCCGCGATGTTCAGCACCTGCCCCGTGCCCTTCACCCAGTACGATCGCATCCTCCTGGGCCACGGCAGCGGCGGCAGCCTCACGGCCGACCTCATCCGCCGCCTCTTTGTGCCCGGCTTTAGCAACCCCGTGCTGGCGGCCTTGGAAGACCAGGCCACGCTTAACGTCAATGGCGCCCTGGGCACGTCCGGGGCACGCCTCGCGTTTACCACGGATTCCTTCGTGGTCCGCCCCATCTTTTTTCCCGGCGGCGATATCGGCCGGCTGGCGGTCCATGGCACCGTCAACGACCTGGCCGTCGGCGGCGCCCAGCCGCTGTTTCTCGCGGCCGCGTTTATCCTCGAAGAAGGCCTGCCCCTGGCGGACCTCCAGCGCATCGTCGCCTCCATGCGCACCGCCTGCCACGAAGCCGGGGTGACCCTGGTCACCGGCGACACCAAGGTGGTCGATCGGGGAAAAGGCGATCAGATATTCATCACCACCTCCGGCATCGGGCTGGTGCCGCCGGGCCGGGCGCTGTCGATCGCCCACGCCCGCCCGGGCGATCGCATCCTGGTGTCCGGCACCATTGGCGATCATGGCATCGCGATCATGTCGGTACGCGAAGGGCTCGAATTTGAAACCGTGCTGGAAAGCGATTCGGCCTCCCTGGCTGACCTGACCCGCAGCATGCTCGAAGCCTGCCCGGATATCCGCGCCATGCGCGATCCGACGCGCGGTGGGGTCGCCAGCGCGCTTAACGAACTGGCCGAAGCGTCCCACGTGGGCGTGGAACTAACCGAGGCGGCCATCCCCATCCGCCCGGCGGTACGCGGGGCCTGTGAAATGCTCGGCTTGGACCCGCTCTACGTCGCCAATGAAGGCAAGTTGCTGGCGGTGGTGCCGGCCGCCCGGGCCGAGGAACTCTTGGCGGTTATGCGGCGCCATCCCCTGGGCCAAAATGCCGCAGTCATCGGCGACGTTCTGGCCGCGCACCCCGGCATGGTGGTCATGAAGTCCCTGGTCGGCGGCGCCCGCGTGGTGACCATGCTCGCCGGCGAACAGTTGCCGCGCATCTGCTAATCTCCACTTCATGACTTATTTCACAGGGTACATGCTTTGCAATGTTGTTAACCCGCTTGGATGCAGTCCGCAAAAGGTGCGACCGGGTTCGCGCCGGTGATCTGCCGTGGCGTCTTGGGGGCCACCGCCTGCGCGGGCTGAGGGTCCCGGATCAAAGGGGGAAACCATGGCGGAGAACACAGCCACTACCGGCGCCGCAGCACCGTACGGACGAAAAACCCAGCGTGCTCCGGCGGTCCGGGAAATTCATATTCTCTGGATCACCGCCGGATTGAGCTGCGATGGCGATTCGGTTTCCATCACCGCCGCCACCCAGCCGTCCATCGAAAATGTGCTGCTGGGCGCCATTCCCGGACTGCCCAAAGTCTACCTGCATAATCCCGTGCTGGCCTATGAAACCGGGGATGACTTCATGCAGTACTGGTACCTAGCGGAGGAGGGACACCTCGATCCGTTCGTGCTGGTCATCGAGGGCTCCATCCCCAACGAGAAGATCAAACAGGAAGGCTACTGGGCCGCTCTGGGCACCGACAAAAAGACCGGCCAACCCATTACCACCTGTGAATGGATCGACCGCCTGGCGCCCAAGGCGCTGGCCGTCATTGCCGCCGGAACCTGCGCCACCTACGGCGGCATTCACGCCATGGAGGGCAATCCCACCGGGGCCATGGGCCTGGCCGATTACCTGGGCTGGCAGTGGAAATCCAAGGCGGGCATTCCCATCATCAATGTCCCCGGCTGCCCGGTCCAGCCCGACAATTTCATGGAAACCCTGCTCTACCTGCTCTATCAGGCGGCGGGGTTGGCGCCCATGATTCCGCTCGATGATGCCCTGCGCCCCACCTGGCTCTTCGGCATGACGGTCCATGAAGGTTGCGACCGCGCCGGCTTTTATGAACAGGGTGAATTTACCAAAGACTACGGCCACACCTGCCTGGTCAAAATCGGCTGCTGGGGGCCAGTCGTTAATTGCAATGTGCCCAAGCGCGGCTGGATGGCCGGTATCGGCGGTTGCCCCAACGTCGGCGGCATCTGCATCGGCTGCACCATGCCCGGCTTCCCCGACAAATTCATGCCCTTCATGGATGAACCCCCCGGGGCCCGCGCCTCGACGACTGGCATTGCCACCTATGGCCGGGTGATCCGCGGACTGCGGTCCTTCACCAATTCCACCCTGAATAAGGAACCCAAGTGGCGGCATACGGAAGCCCCGCTGACCACCGGCTATATCCCGACCACGTACGCCTCGGCATAACCAGGGCTCGACCACGCCCAGCCTGTAAAGGAGCGGCTCAATGACCACTGTTGCGACCCGAACTGTCAGTCCCAGCATCCCCGGCAAGCTCGTCGACATGTCCTGGGATCCGATCACGCGCATCGTTGGCAGCCTGGGCATCTATACGAAAATAGACTTTGCCAACCGCAAAGTTGCCGAGTGCTACAGCACCTCGTCAATTTTCCGCGGCTACAGCATATTCATGAAGGGCAAGGACCCGCGCGATGCCCATTTTATCACCAGCCGAATCTGCGGGATCTGCGGGGACAACCACGCCACCTGTGCCACGTATGCCCAGAACATGGCCTTTGGCGTCAAGCCCCCGCCCATCGCCGAGTGGATCGTCAACCTGGGCGAAGCGGCAGAATACATGTTCGATCACAACATTTTCCAGGACAACCTGGTGGGGGTGGATTTCTGCGAACAGATGGTCAAGGAGACCAACCCCACGCTGCTGGGCAAGGCCGAACAAACCGCCGCCCCGCACGCCAACGACCATCACTATCGCACCATCGCCGACATCATGCGGGCCCTCAATCCGTTCACCGGCGAGCTCTATCGCGAGGCCCTGGTCATGAGCCGCCTGACGCGCGAAATGTTCTGCCTGATGGAAGGGCGGCACGTGCATCCCTCCACGCTCTATCCCGGCGGCGTGGGCACGGTCCCGACGGTGCAGCTCTTCACCGACTACCTGGTGCGCCTGATGAAGTACGTGGAGTTTCTCAAGAAGATGGTGCCGCTGCATGATGACCTGTTTGATTTCTTCTTCCAGGCCCTCCCGGGATATGAGATGGTCGGGCAGCGCCGCATCCTCCTGGGCTGCTGGGGCTCCTTCAACGATCCGGATGTCTGCGATTACACCTACGCACGCATGAACGAGTGGGGCAAGGCGATGTTCGTTACGCCCGGCGTCATCGTCGATGGCAAGCTGGTGACCAACAACCTCATCGACATCGGCCTGAACATCCGCATCCTGCTGGGCAGTTCCTACTACGATGACTGGCAGAATGCCGAGCAGTTCGTCAAAACCGATCCGCTGGGCAACCCGGTCGATCAACGCCACCCCTGGAACCAGACCACCACGCCGCGCCCGCAGAAACGCGATTTTGCCGGCAATTACACCTGGGTCATGTCGCCGCGCTGGCTCGATCAACGCACCGGCGCCCACCTGGCCTTGGATACCGGCGGCGGCCCGATCGCGCGCCTCTGGTCGACGGCCCTCTCGGGCCTGGTGGATATCGGCTACGTCAAGGCCACCGGCACAAGCGTCAAAATCTATCTGCCGCGCACCGTCGGCGCACCGGATGTCGAATTCGAGTGGAAGATTCCGCGCTGGAGCAATACCCTCGAACGCGACCGCGCCCGCACCTATTTCCAGGCCTATGCCGCCGCGTGCGCCCTGCACTTTGTCGAAAAGGCGCTGGCCGAACTGCACGCCGGGCATACCAAAACGTGGAACGAATTCAAGGTGCCCGACGAGGCCATCAGCTGCGGTTTCCACGAGGCGGTGCGCGGCGTCCTGTCGCACCATGTGGTGATTCGCAACGGCAAGATCGCCAACTACCATCCCTATCCGCCCACGCCGTGGAATGCCAACCCGCGCGATACCTACGGCACGCCCGGCCCCTATGAAGATGCCGTGCAGAATACGCCCCTGTTTGAGGAAAATGGTCCCGACAAGTTCAAGGGCATCGACATCATGCGCACGGTCCGCAGTTTCGACCCCTGCCTGCCCTGCGGCGTGCACATGTTCTTGGGCGCGGGCAAACTCCTCGATGTACGGCACATGCCCATGTTCGGCGTGCCGCGGTAAAACCCTTGTCCACGCTGGGGGGCGGCGCCGGCGGGGGCAGTGTTGGGCGGCACGAAAAGCTGGCGCGCGCGTTTCTGGCGAGGGAGGCCCCATGGCAGCGGTAAGGCGTGATAAGGAACTGCGGCAACGGCTCGGCGGGCTGGACGCGGCGCTGCGCGAACTGGGCCAAACCGCCACCGCGGCCCAGCAGGCCCGGACGCGGGAGATCATCCAGACCCTGCTGGAGTATCACGGCGCCGGCCTGCAACGCCTGATGGAATATCTGGCGGCTGCCGGCACGGCCGGGACGGAAATCCGGGCGCGCCTATGCGCCGATGAGCTGCTGGCCAGCTTGCTGCTGCTCCATGGGCTTCATCCGCTGCCCTTGGAAACACGCGTGACCCAGGCGCTCGAGAAGGTGCGGCCCCTGCTCAAATCCCACCGCGGCAATGTGCAACTCCTGGAGATCCGGGCCGGCGTGGTGTACCTGCGCCTCGAGGGCAGTTGCCACGGGTGCCCCTCTTCCGCCGCCACGCTCAAAAATGCCATTGAAGAAGCCCTCTACGAAATGGCCCCCGATCTGGAGGGCTTGGAAGTCCAAGGCGTTGCCCCGGAGCCGCCACCGGAGGCGCCATCCAATTTTGTGCCGGTCGGTGCCTTGCTGGGCCGCCGCGGTTGCCCGGCACCCGCGGCGCCGGCCCCGGCGATTGTGGAGGCCGGCGTATGATGTCGCTGCCGCCCACCGATCAGCATGCCTTCGCCGCGCTGCGGCAGTTTACCCAGCCGCGCATCACCCTCGAGCGCTGTGAATTCTGCGGGGCGGAGCTGGCCCCGGCGCATGAGCATTTGCTCGAACCGGGCCGCCGGCAGTTGTGTTGTTGTTGCGGGGCCTGCGGCGTGCTGCTGGCCGAGCACGAGGGGCAGCGTTTTCGCCGCGTGCCGCATCGCGTGGAGCGCCTGGCGGATGTGCAGATCGCCGACGCGCAGTGGGACGCGCTGCATATTCCGATCAACCTGGCCTTTTTCTACCACAGCACGCCGGCCGCCCAGGTGCTGGCACTGTTTCCGAGCCCCGCGGGCGCTACCGAGGCGCTCCTGGCCCGGGAGTCCTGGCTGGAACTGGCCCGGCGCAACCCGGTATTGCAGGAATTGGCGCCGGATGTCGAAGCGCTGCTGGTCAATCGCATGGGGCTGGCGCGGGATTACTTCCGCACATCCATTGATGAATGCTACAAACTGGTGGGATTGATCCGCGCCCGGTGGCGCGGCCTTTCCGGCGGGACGGAAGTCTGGGAAGACATTGCCGATTTCTTCACCGGCCTGCATGAACAATGTCCACCGCAGGGAGGACTGTGGCATGCCTGATTTAATCTTCGCGGTTGCCACGGCGCAGCCGCTGCCCTTTGCCGCCGCGCCTACGCTGGTCTTCACGCTCGACATAACCGCGGTGCCCGATCCGGCCCTTGGCCCCATCCATGGCATTATCCTGCGCTGCCAGATCCGCATCGAACCAGCCCAGCGGCAGTACAACGCCCCGGAACAAGCGCAACTGCTGGATCTCTACGGAGCCCCGGAACAGTGGAGCCGGACCCTGCGCCCCATGCTCTGGACCCATGCCAGTGTCGTGGTGCCGCCGTTTACCGGCCGCACCCAGGTGGATTTGCCGGTGGCCTGCAGCGCTGATTTCGCCCTGGCGGCCGCCAAGTATTTTTATGCGTTGCAGGATGGCCACGTGCCCTTGACGCTGCTGTTCAGCGGCACCGTGTTTCATGCCGGGCCCACCGGCGCTTTGCAGATCGCCCAGGTTCCCTGGGAAAAGGAAGCCGCGTACCGGCTGCCCGTGCCGGTGTGGAAGAAACTCATGGACCAGTATTACCCCAATACGGCCTTCCTGTGCCTGCGGCGCGATGTGTTTGACCGGCTCTATCACTACAAGTGCCGGGCGGGCCTGCCCACCTGGGAACAGGCCATCGCCGGCCTGCTCCAAATGTGTGAACCGGGGGTGCCGGCATGATACCGCTGCTGGTGGACAAGATTGCCCGGGCGGTCCTGTACGAAGGATACATGCTTTATCCCTACCGTCCCTGTGTGAAAAACCGCCAGCGCTGGACCTTTGGGGGGATCTATCCGCGCGCCTACAGCCAGGCGCACGACGGGTCGGAACCGTGGACCATGCAGACGCAATGCCTGCTGCGCGGCGGCCCGGAGGCGCTGCTCGAGGTGCAGGTCCGCGCGTTGCAACTGGTGGACCGCCGCGTGGGCCAGATCGATCCCCCCGTGGCGGCCTGGCCGGCCACGGGCACCCCCTCGTGGCAGGAAGTGCCGGAGTTGCACCTGGGCGACCAGCTTTATCAGCCGTGGCAGGAAGCCCGGGAACGCACGGTGACGCTCGCGCCGCGCTCCCTGGGGGACTTATCCGCCCATTCGCGCACGCACCGCTTCTGCTGGCCGGAAGCCCGCACCCTCGAGGCGCTGCCCGCGCCCGACGGCACCATTGCCGGGGTCCTGGTGCGCCAGCAGGGCACGGTGGCCGGCATTGTGACGCTCGCGGCCGAAATACTCGCGCCGGGGCTTTATCGCATCGCCGTGCACGTGGCCAACCACACGCCTTTTGATCCCACCCCCGCGCCGCAGCGCGATGCGGCCCTGCTCCACGCCCTGGTTTCGACGCACCTGATTCTGCACGTGCGCTCCGGCGCTTTCCTGTCCTCGTTCGATCCGCCGGAAGACTGCCGGCACCATGCCGCCGCCTGCCGCAACCAGGGCGCCTGGCCGGTGCTCGTGGGCACGCCGCCACAAGCCGATACGGTGCTCGCCGCCCCGATTATCCTCTATGACTATCCCCAGGTGGCCCCGGAAAGTCCCGGCGATCTTTTCGACGGCACGGAAATCGACGAGATCCTGACCCTGCGGATTCTGACCCTGACCGAAGAAGAGAAACGCGCCGCCGCCATTGATGCGCCCTCCGCCGCCCTGCTGGCCCGGGCCGCGGCGCTCGGCCGCCAGGAGCTTATGGGGCTCCACGGTACCTTCCGCCGGCCGGAGGGCACCGCCATCCCGGAGACCTTCCCCGCGCCGCCGGACGCCGCCGCCCTGCCGCCTTGGGATCCCCTGGCGCCGCGGCAGGAGTTGCAGCGAACCCTGGCCGGCAGCATCGAGCTTAAACCCGGCGATCATGTGGTGCTCCACCCGGGCGGGCGGGGCGACATTATGGATCTGGCGCTGGAAGGCCGAACGGCCACGATCATCGCCATTGAACAGGATTACGAGAACCGTATTCACGTCGCGGTAACGGTGGACGATGATCCGGGCCGGGATCTGGGCGCCGCCGGCAAGATTGCCCACCGGTTCTTTTTCAGCGTGGCGGAAGTCGAGCCAGTGCCGGCCGGAGCGTTATGACAGCCGCGGCAGCGCTGCCCTGCGTGCCGCAGAAAGGAAGAACAGGTATGAGAAGAATTACCGAACCCGCTCCCGCTGAACTGCTGGCGGATGTCGAGCCGCGCGAGGTCATGTACCTCGCCGGTGGCCTGGCGCTGCTGGTGCTGGGCACGGGCCTGATCATGACCAACGACGGCCTGCGGCGGCTGATCGTCTCGACCGTCACCAGGGCCGTGCCGGATCTGGAGGAGCCGCTCAAAAAGGGTCTGGCCGGCCTGCTGCCGGATGTGGAACGCTATCTGAAGATTCGGGCGATGTGACCATGGCTGAACCGACCGCCCCAGTTTCCGTCGTGGCCCCCGGACGACTGCAGTACGCTTTCGATGCCCAGCGCAGCCGCTTTACGGTGCAGGTGTTCGCCACCGGCGTGCTGGCCTTGTTTGCCCACAACCCGACGCTGGCCATCCGCGCGTTTACCGGCACACTGGAATTTGCCCCACAGACCATTGCCGGCGCCGCCCTGCACGTGGCGATCGTGCCTAACTCCCTGGTGGTGACCGACGCGCTGAGCGCCCGGGATCGCCAGGAAATCGAGCGTGCCCTGCGCGACGACGTCCTGGAAACGGCGCGCTTTGCCGACCTGCGCTACGACAGCACCCGCATCACCGCTACGCCCGTCGCCGAGAATTGGTACCGCCTGGCGGTCCAGGGCCTGCTGCAACTCCATGGGGTTACCCGGCCGCACGACCTGGACGCGCAGCTCCGCATCGCCGATGAGACCATCCGCCTGAGCGGGGACTTTACGCTCCGCCAGTCGGTCTATGGCATCAAGCCGCCGTCGGCCATGGGGCGCATGATCCTGGCCAGGGATGAACTTAAGTTCGTATTTGATGTCGTTGGACGGAGGACCCAGTCATGATTCAAGCCGTTATCACCCCGTCGGCAGCGCCCGGCGAAACGCCGCCGGTGGCGTCTCCGCGGATCCTGATCGCCGGCATCGGCAATATCTTCCTGGGCGATGATGCCTTCGGCGTCGCGGTGACCCAGCGCCTGGCGCAGCGCCATTTTCCGGCCGGCGTACGCGTGGTCGATTTTGGCATTCGCGGCCTCGATCTGACCTATGCCCTGCTGGATCCCTACGACGTGGTCATCCTGGTGGATGCCGCCCCGCGCGGGCAGCTCCCCGGCACCCTCTACGTCATCGAGCCGGAGGCCGCCGGTACCGACGGCCTGGACCCGGCCGATGTGCTGCTGGAAATGCATAATCTCGACCCGGTCAAAGTGCTGCGTCTGGCGGCGGTGATGGGGGGGCAAATCCAGCGCCTGCTGCTGGTGGGCTGCGAGCCCCAACCGGGTGCCACCGAAGAGGAGATGGCCCAGGGCCTCAGTGCCCCGGTGCAGGCGGCGGTAGACCATGCCGTAGCGCTGATTGTATCTCTGGTGGACGATATTCTGGCCGGTGTCAGGGCCGCGCCGGCGGCGGAGCCGGCCGGGTTGTAACCACGGTGGAACAAGAGGGTCTCATGCACGAACTATCGATTGCCCTGAGTATTCTGGATCTGGTGGAACGCGAAGCCCAGCGCCACGGTGCGGTGGAAGTGCGCGCGGTGCATCTGAAGCTCGGTCCGCTGGCGGGCGTGGTGCACAAGGCCCTGCTCTCGGCCTATGGCCTGGCCTGCGAAATCTGTGCCCGGCCCGATTGCCGCCTGGTCATCGAAGAAACCCCCATCCTGGGCGATTGCCCAGTGTGCGGCGGGCCGCAGGGGGTCGTGTCCGCGCAGGAGATGCGCTGCACCATATGCGGCACGCCCATTACCGCGGTGGTTGGCGGGCGCGAATTGGAAATCACCGCCATGGAGATGGTCCCATGACGAATCACCCGCGCCTGGTGCAGGTGCGCCAGCAGGTGCTCAAGCACAACGATGTGGTGGCCCGGGCCTTGCGCCGGCGCTGTGCCGCGGCCGGCGTATTTGTGGTCAGCTTGGTATCGAGTCCCGGCTCGGGCAAGACCACCTTCCTGGAGGCGACGCTGGCCGCGCTGGGCCGCTCGCGCCGCGTCGCGGCCCTGGTGGGCGATCTGGCCACGGACAACGACGCCCGCCGCCTGGCACGCAGCGGCGCGCCGGTGCGGCAAATTGTTACCGGGGCGGTCTGCCACCTCGAAGCCCAGATGGTGCAGGACGCCTTGGCCGACTGGCGCCTCGAAGATCTGGACTTCCTGTTTATCGAAAATGTCGGCAACCTGGTATGCCCGGCCAGCTACGACCTGGGCGAGAACTTGCGGGCGGTGCTCTTCTCGGTAACGGAAGGCGAAGACAAGCCGCAGAAATACCCCACGATCTTCAATACCGCCGATCTGGCGGTGATCACCAAGCTGGACCTGGCGGCCGCGGTGGAATTCGACGCCGCCGCCGCCGCCGCGTCCCTGGCCGGCGTCCGCCCCGGCATGAAGGTATTCCAAGTCTCGGCCAAGACCGGGCAGGGCATGTCGGCCTGGCTGGAATTCCTGCAGGCCAGCGCGCCGGCACAACTGGCACCCGCCGCGTCCTGCTCTGAAAAACGCCACCTATAGCCGTCGCCGCAACGGCGCCGTTTCGGTCCAACGCTCCACCGACCGTTCTGCGTGGAAATTTGTTTTTCGCGATGTTCGGTCGGAACGGGCAGACGCCGCCGGGGGGGCGTGGTTTGCGGATTTTCGGTCGCCACTTGCCTGTTGAATACGGTCCGGAAAGGGCATACTATAACCCTGTGCCAATGACATTAAATCAAATTGTCGAGGAAACCCGGCAACTACCCCGCGAACAGGTGGCCGAGCTGGTGGATCAACTGACGCTGGACCTTCACCAGGCGATGGAACCAGCTTTAGAGAGCGCTTGGAAATCTGAAATCGCCCAGCGGGTGACGGAAATCCAGGCTGGCCAGGTTCAAGGCATTCCCGGCGCCGAAGTGTCCGCCCGTATCCGCCAGATTGTGGGCCGGTGAAACCGCACGTTTTTCATCCCGCCGCCAGTCGTGAATACACGGATGCGGCCGAGTATTATGCCCGCATTCAAGGCGCGTTGGGCGGGCGTTTTTACGATGAAATTGAGGGACTGATTCAGGACATCTGCCGCCAGCCGGAACGTTTTCGGCTGTTTGATGCCCCGGCCCGCCGCCACTTCTCGGATGTTTTCCCTTACGTTGTCATTTACCTGGACGAACCGGAACGCGTGTGGATTCTGGCGGGGATGCACCTGAAACGCCGTCCCGGTTATTGGCGCAACCGATTGTAAACCGTATGGGGCGCGGGTGCGGTGGGTGGGAGATGTGCAAGCCGCAGTGCATAATGCCGATGCACGGTTTGAGACCATTGGTGATCACCGCGCCGCCATTGATGATCACCCGCGGGGGCCATAGATGATCACCCCTGCCCGCGTTTTTTCGCGGAAAATGCCCAGCGCGGCATGGTCGCAACCAAGAAGCATAAACACGAAGTCACGAAGCCACGAAGGACCACGAAGAAAGGCAACGAGACGGAGCCACAGATAAACACAGATGAACAGTGCGCCGGCCAAGCCGGCAAGGTGTAAAGGATGAAAGTTCCTCACGGTGAAGATATGGCAAATCACACCGGCCTCGAGTCCTGCGAAGGCGGTCGAGAGGCCGTCGTCGAAG
>Ga0316217_10002168_pt1 | contig 24059 bp, 18 predicted proteins | sample 1anoAmetaG_FD_203633 | JGI IMG/M metagenome (GOLD analysis project Ga0316217, IMG submission 203633) | Freshwater microbial communities from Trout Bog Lake, Wisconsin, USA - 1anoA | ecosystem: Environmental > Aquatic > Freshwater > Lake > Hypolimnion/Profundal zone | place: USA: Wisconsin...
TCGACATGGCCATGCAGCAGGCCAACCGCAACCAGACCCAGGCCGCCAAACTGCTCGACATCAGCCGCGACGCGCTGCGCTACAAACTGAAAAAGTTCGGCCTGATCCACGCCGAAGACGAGTAAACACGCACCTGCAAGCATTCGCATCCAAGGATGGCGAGCGGTCGCAAGACCGTGTATCCGCGCGGCAGAACTCTATCGGGCCGGGACGCCCCGGGCGACTTTACTCCGTTATTGCACCGTCAAAGTCACGGTTACGATCGTTACCGGATTGGGCTGCGCGCGCGTCGTTCCCTGGACCACGATATGGTAGGTTCCCGACGGGCTGGTACAGGCCGCGGTTTGAGAACTGCCGCCACCGCCGCAGCTGACCAACAAAGCTAGCGGAGCGCAAAGCAGGACGAGCATGAGCCAGAGGCGGCGCTTGCGTCGTTTGTCGAAACCGACAAGCAGGATGCCGGCCGCAGGCAGAGCGAATCCGAAGAGCCGGAACGCCATAGAGCCACCGTGAGGTCTCTCCGCAGAGGCCGAGCACACCGACAGGTTGACCTTAAGGCTGAACGGGACCGCGGACGCCCCAGGCGTGATCGTCGGAGGCGTAAACGTGCAGGTGGAATTCAGCGGTAACGAGCTTTGCAGGCATGACAACGTGATCACTTCAGTGGGGTCCCCGGTTTTTGCCGCGAGCGAGATCGCAAACGTCGCCGAGCCTCCTGCCGATGCGGTCTGTGCGGCGGGTGCGGGCGCCACGGGCGCGGCCACGATCAAGACAGGATAGGAAGCGGAGACACTCGGATCCGCGTCCAGGACCGCGGTGATCACCACGGTTGCCGGAGTGGGAACCGTGGCCGGCGCCGAGTAGATCCCCCCGGTCGAAATCGTTCCCACCGTGGAGTTGCCGCCGAGCACTCCGTTCACTTGCCAGTCGATCGTGGAATCCGCGCTATCGGTCACACTGGCAACGAATGTCTGCGTTGCACTCGTGTAAACCTCGGTAACGGCCGGCTCGGCGCTCAAGCTTACGGTGGGAGTTCCGGAGCCTGAAACAATGGTGATTTGAGCCGACGCCGACATCCCGGTGGCATTCTCAACTGCGGTTACCGTGACCGTTGCCGGAGAGGGGACGGCGGTAGGCGCTTGATACGAACCCAAGGCTGAAATCGTGCCCACCGTAGAGTTGCCGCCGATCACACCGTTCACCTCCCAGGTCACGGAGGTGTCGCTTGTTCCGGTCACGGTCGCGGCAAACTGCTGCAAACCCCCGGTCGGCAGAGTCGCTGCGGTCGGAATCAACGTAACGATCACCGTCGAAGTGAGCTCCCGGATCCGCGAGTTTCCCGTATCGGCGATAAACACGTTGCCGGCCGGATTGCCGGATACGGACATAGGACTCACCAGCTGAGCGCTGGTAGCCGGTCCGCCATCGCCCGAGTAATCTTCCGTTCCGTTTCCGGCGATGGTCTGAATGTTGCCGGTGACGGCTACCACCTCGCGCACCACGGAATTGTCGGTGTCCGCAATGAAGATGTTTCCCAGGCTGTCGACATAGACGCCGAAGGGTTCATCGAGTTGCGCGCTGGTGGCGAGAGCTCCATCGCCGGAGTATCCGCCGGTGGTTCCGGCGACGGTTTGAATGTTGCCGGTTGCAGCCACAACTTCGCGGATCTTCGAATCAAAGGTATCGGCGATGAAGAGGTCGCCCAGGCTGTCCCCGGAAATGCTCGTGGGGAAATTGAGTTGCGCATTGACGGCGGGCTGTCCATCGCCGCAGCTGGCGGAGGCTGGGGCACAGACCGTGCCGGTCCCGGCGACGGTCGTTATGAACCCGACGGCAAGTCCGGAATTGAAGCAGCCTCCCGGGGTGGTGCCCACCACGCAGCGAATCACGGAATTTTCGGTGTCCGCAATGAAGAGGTCACCCCCGCTGTTCACAAACACACCGTACGGACTCGAAAGCTCTGCGTTGGTGGCGAGGCCACCATCTCCGTAGTAACCGGGCGCACCACTTCCGGCGACGGTCGTTATGGTCCCGACGGCAAGTCCTGCATTGAAGCAGCCTCCCGGGGTTGTGCCCACCACGCAGCGAATCACCGAATTTTCGGTATCCGCAATGAAAATATCTCCCAGGCTATCCACGGAGACGCCGTAGGGAAGATCGAGTTGTGCGCTGGTTGCCGCGGCGCCGTCGCCCGTGTATCCGGCAGTACCGTTTCCCGCGACGGTTTGAATCAAATTGCTCCCCGCCACGATCTCCCGAATCGCGTAATTCCCGGCGTCCGCGATGAACGTGTTCCCCGAGCCATCCACGTAGACTCCGGAAGCGTAGAGCGACGCGTTGGTGGGGATTCCTCCATCGCCCGAGTAGGCGGCCGTATGATTCCCGGCGAACGTTTGAATAATGCCGCCCGATACTTCACGGACCAGAAAGTTGTCTGTGTCCCCGATGAAGAGATTGTCCGAACTGTCCACAAACAAGGCGAAGGGATCATTCAGCTGCGCGCCGATGGCTGCGCCACCATCCCCGGAATAGCCGGCGCCCAGGGCATTGTCTCCAGCCACGGTTTGGATGTTTTGGGTGGCTGCGACGACCTCCCGAATCACCGAATTGTTCGTGTCTGCGATGAAGAGGTTGCCGGAGCTATCCAGAGAGACTGCACTCGGCAGGCAAAGCTGCGCGCTGGTCGCCAAGCCTCCGTCGCCGGAGTATTGGCAGGTGGGGGTGGCCGCGGATCCATAGACGTACTGCACCCCGGCGATGGTTTGAATGTTGCCGGTCGCCGCAACCACTTCCCGAATCACGGAATTGTATGTGTCTGCGATGAAGAGGTCGCCCGAGCCATCCACGACGACATCGTTGGGAAGATCGAGTTGCGCGCTGGTTGCCGCGGCCGTATCGCCCGAGTAGCCGGCACCCAGGGAATTGTCTCCCGCCACGGTTTGAATGTTGCCGGTTGCGGCGACCACTTCCCGAATCACGGAGTTTTCCGTGTCCGCGATGAAGAGGTTACCGGAGCCGTCGACGTAGACTCCGCCGGGCCGGCAGAGGTGTGCGCTGGTCGCCGGCCCGCCATCCCCGGAATCACTGCAAGCCTGGTTGGATGGGTAATAGACTCCCGCCACCGTTGTGATCGTTCCGGTGCTGACCGCCACTTCCCGGATTACAGAGTTGTCGGTGTCTGCAATAAAAACATCCCCAGCGGTGTCTACGGCAACGCCTTCCGGGAGGCCCAGTTGCGCACTGATGGCCGGTCCGCCGTCGCCGGAATAGCCGCCTTCCCCGCCGCTCTCCGATTCGTTGCCAGCAAACACCGTGAGCGTGCCCGTAGGGTCGATCTTGAAAATTCGATTCGAGTGGACATCCGATATGTAAGTGTTGCCGAGTGAGTCTTTGGCAACTCCTCCCGTCAAGCCAATGCTCGAAGAGGTTGCGGGCAGGTTATTCGGTCCCCCGCCGGCAAAGAGGTTGATGGTGTACTGAGCGTTCAATGCCACCGGGGCACCCAGCAGGAGCGCGCAGAGGACCATGACCCTTGACGCGGTCAGCTTTTGCCTGTGCATGATCATTCGCCCTTCCCGGCAGAAAACTGCTCCAGCCGAATTGCCTGACTGATCCTGGCACCTGAGGACGTTCTCAATTCCAAAACAACTCTTGGTCGAACGCCTCGGTGCCATTGCTCGAATTGCAACTGCGGGATCACCAACTCCTGCGATATTTCCTGGGAAACGCCGGGGCGCAGTATGACCGATGGGGAAACCGTCCCTCCGCCCGGTGGGTAGCCAAAGTCGAACAACAGTATCCCCTGGACGGACAGCGGGCTCTGGCTGCGGTTCGTCAAATGGAAGCGCACCAGGGTTTTGGTTTGGGAGCCGACGTTGTTCTGTTGGATTACCTCGTACGAGCCGGAGATCGGGACGTTGGCTGCATCTGCGGTTGGCACACCCAATGTGATCAGTAGCAGGACCGCCGAAAGGCAGTACAGAGCGCGAAACGTCCGGTCATTCATCTGAACTTGCTCCCTTTTTCGCAACTTGTGCATGGCTTATGCCGGGCTCCGGCCAAAGCTGCGACGCCGGTGCCGGAATCCAGGAAGCCAGCCACAGGCTCATCGAGGATTTTAAGTATAGTGCATATCGGCGAACTGGTCAGATGTTCTGGATCCGGAATTCTCTCCCGCTTCTACGCTTTTGAAATCGGGGAAACCTACCTCAGGACAGTTTTATCGCCAAGTGTTGGCGGCCTGATTTTAGTCATGGATGGTTGGGTGGCATTCCCCGGCTGCGGAAGCAAGCTCGCGCAGTTGCATTCCCCGTCACACGCAGATCACTCCGCAACCGGAGTGATCTGCTGGAAAGTGCGAAGGTTTCCGTGCCCGCTTTATTGAGCTTGCTGCGAAGGGCTCGCGTGCTCTTCGATCTGGTGTTGCACCTGGCGGCGGAACTCCAAAGGATCGGCGACGTGGCTGAACGGTTCGTTGGTGCCACCGACGCCGCGGACGGTAATGCTGCCAAAGCCCAGCATTCGTCCGAACAGAGTCTGCTCGACGCCGACGCTCTCCACCTTGGAGAGGAAGAGTTCGATCGTCCGCTTGGTGAGGAATCCGACCTTGATGATGACGCGCCGGTTGGTTACCGCCGCCTCCCATGCACTGCGGCGGACCCAGCCGATGGCCAGGATGAGATTGCCGATGAGGATCAGGGCGACTGCGACCATGCCGATCGTCTGCGCTTCGCCGCGCTCGGGGTGTTTTCCGCCAACGGCCCAGACCAGCAGGGCGATTCCCGCGCCGGAGAAGATTGCGTCCACCAGGATGGAGCGGACGAGCACGACCCAGTGCAGATGAGTTGCGTACAGAATGCGCTCGCCGAAGTTCAGATTATTTTCAATATATGCCATGAGTAACCTTCCGATGACTGTCAGATCGATGGTAACGCCTTCTTGAGAAAAATGCCGTGCGCAAAGGCGCGGGCCGCCGAAAAGGGGCGGCCCGGTTGAATCCCTTGAAGAAGTTGTCTAGCCTCGCATCGCGGCAAAAACCTTGCCCGCGGCCGCGATGGTAGTGTCGATGTCCGCCTCGGTATGGGCCGTGCTGAGGAAGGCGGCCTCAAACTGCGATGGCGGAAGCCAGATGCCCGCGTCGAGCATGCCCCGGTGAAAGCGGCCAAACAGTTCGGTGTTGCAGGGCGCGGCGGTGTCCCAGTCGAAGACCGCGTGATCGGTGAAGAACCAGGTGAACATGCTGCCGACCTGGTTGGCGGTGACCGCGATCCCCGCGTCTTTGGCGGCCTGGGTCACGCCGGCGACCAACTTTGCGGCCAGGGCGTTGAGCGCGGGGTAAATCGTTTTACGGCCGCTGCCGAGGGCTTTGAGCATGGCGAGTCCGGCGGCCATAGCCAGGGGATTTCCGCTCAGCGTTCCGGCCTGATACACCGGGCCGAGCGGCGAGATCTGGTCCATCAGAGCGGCGGGCCCGCCGTAGGCGCCGACGGGAAGTCCTCCGCCGATGACCTTGCCCAGTGTGGTGAGGTCGGGCTTGATGCTATATAGCTCCTGCGCGCCGCCGTAGCTGACGCGGAAGCCGGTCATGACCTCGTCGAGGATCAGCAGCGTTCCCTCGCGCTGGGTCAGGGCGCGGACGGCTTCCAGGTAGCCGGGCTTGGGTGGCACACAGCCCATGTTGCCGACCACCGGTTCGATGATGACGCAGGCAATCTGCCCTTTGAATTTGGCAAACGCCGCTTCCAGCGCGTCCACATTGTTATAGGGCAGCGCCAGGGTGAATTGGACGAACTCCTCGGGAACTCCGGCCGAGCCGGGGATGCCGAAGGTGGCCACGCCGGAGCCGGCCTTCACCAGCAGGGCGTCGCTGTGGCCGTGGTAGCAGCCTTCAAATTTCACAATATACTTGCGGTTGGTGGCGGCGCGAGCCAGGCGGATGGCCGACATGGTGGCCTCGGTGCCGCTGGAGACGAAGCGCACCTTTTCCATCGAAGGGAAGGCCCGGATGACTTCCTCGGCCAGATCGGCCTCGGCCGGCGTGGAGGCTCCAAAGCTGGTGCCCTTGCGGGCGGCGTCGATCACGGCTTCGACGACGGCGGGTGCGCAATGTCCCAGCATCAGCGGGCCCCAGGAGAGCACGTAGTCCAGGTAGCGGTTGCCGTCGGCGTCGGTCATGTGGGCGCCGCTGCCGCTGACGATCATCGGCGGTTCGCCGCCTACGGCGCGGAAGGCGCGGACCGGGGAGTTGACTCCGCCGGGGAAGAAAGTTTCGGCGCGCTGCTGCAGGGAGTGCGAACGATCAAGTTTTCTGGACACAGAACCAACCAGGGCGGAGCGCATTGCCGTAGGAAGGCGGCTCCGCAAAATGGAATTTTGCCACTCATCAACATAACAAAAAAACGCCGGACGCGGGTATGCCCGGCGCCTCATCCCATGAGTCCAGGTCGCTCACTTGAGATAGGAGCGGAGCACGTCGATCAATTCCTCGGCGGCCGCGCTGTGCTCGGAGTCCGGCTTTTGTTTGGGATCGAGCACGTGCTCGCGGATGTGCCCCTCCAGCACCTCGACGATGAGGCTGCTCATTGCCCCGCGCGCGGCGGTAATCAGCTGCAGCAGGTCGGAGCAGTCCTTCTCATCGTTCAGGGCGCGCTCGACGGCCTCGACTTGTCCCCGGATGCGCCGGATTCGCCAGATCAGCTTCTCTTTGTCGCTCAGCGTATGGGCCATATCCACAGTATACCCCTACCACTACCAAAGCCCTACGATGAGGGAAAATACTGCTGAGTTAGCGTAATGAAGGTGCTTTATCAATCTATTGTTTTCGTTGACAGAGGGGAACTGCCATGGGTATAGTGATTTTGGCGCCCATTCACCGGCGCCGATTGTAGTACGGTTCCTCGGTAGGCGAGGCTACTGCGCGACACACAGGCCACTGCCCGACGACTTCGAAAGAAGTTTGCCTGAGCGGTATAACAGGAACTCCCGGCTTAAGGGTTTTCCTAACGTGGCTGAGGTTTTCAACCTCTTACGGTGCGCGGTGTTGAAGCTTGGACGAGTGAGGAAAGAAGACTGGTTTGCGCACGACGGTTCCAATCCCGGCGTCGCGGTTTCTGCTCCGGCATTCTCTCCTCAAGAGACATCCGTCTCTGTTACTCTCCTTTCTCGGCACCTTGAGCACAAAGGTTTTATGAGCGAAATCGACTTATCTATAGACGACAAGCCTCCGAGTACGGCGGCTTTACGCGGTAGAGAAACAGTTGCGTGACCCGATAGACGTGTAGTTCCTGCCTGTCGCCTCACCTCTGCTTCTTCTACGGAAACGATCACAGAAGACACGGAAGGTGAGGCTCGATCCTCTCCTCCTTCAATCAGAAACTTGGCCTCGCGCCTCGTGTGGCTGCGCTCTGGGTGAGCTTCGCGCTTCGGACTGTCAGCCATCGCGCGTGCGTAAGCGGGTCGCTGACTGCGCCACTTCAAGGTAGAGAGCGGGAGTAAAGGGATGCTGACGCAAGAGCAAGAGAAAGTGGTTGCAATCTCAACCGCAGGCACAGCTGCCGAGCCGGAGCTGGTGCGCGGAAGAGTCGTCCGCACCAAGTGGGCCCGGAATGTGCTGACATTCCTGATGGTCTTTGGCCCCGGCCTGATCGTGATGGAAGCCGACAATGATGCAGGCGCCGTCTCCACCTACGTACAGGCGGGAGCGCAGTATGGAACCAAGTTGCTTTGGACGCTGCTGCTGCTTTTGCCGACGTGTTACTTCATTCAGGAGATGGTCGTCCGTCTCGGTATCGCGACCGGCAAGGGCCATGCCGCAATGATCTATCAGCGCTTCGGCAAGTGGTGGGGAGTGTTCTCGCTGGTCGATCTGGAACTGGTGAACTTTCTGACCCTCGTCACCGAGTTCGCCGCCATCGCGCTGGCCGTGAGGCACATGGGAATCTCGCCGTACCTCGGAGTTCCGGTGGCCGCGGCGGGCCTGGTTCTGATGGTGCTGACCGGAAGCTACCGCCGCTGGGAGCGGATCACGATTTTCTTCTGCCTGCTGGACCTGGTGTGGCTGGCCATCGCCATTCGGCTGCACCCAAGCGTTGGCCAGATGGCGCATGACACGCTGGTGCCGAGCATTCCCAAAGGCGGCATTACCGGCAATCTTATCTTTCTGGTGATTGCGATCGTGGGCACTACGATCGCCCCATGGCAGCTGTTCTTTCAGCAGAGCTGTATCGCCGACAAGCGTTTGCGGTTTTCCGATCTGAAGTGGGCGCGCCTGGACACGCTGGTGGGAGCGATCTTCACCATCATCGTTGCCGGATGCATGATGCTCGCCGGCAACGCGGCGTTCGATAGCGGAATCAACTTCGCCGATCCCGCGCAGATGGCCAACGCGCTTCATCTGGCCGCCGGCAGCCAGTGGATTCGCTACGCGCTCCTGCTGCTGATGATCAACGCGGCGATCCTGGGAACCGGCGCAATCTCGTTGTCCAGCGCCTGGGCCTACGGCGAGGTGAAGGGCTGGCCGCACAGCTTGCAGTTGCCCTTCAAGCAGGCCAAGGGATTTTACTTGACCTACGGGATATGCGTCGCGGTCGCGGCAGGTTTGGTGCTCATTCCGCGCGCGCCATTGCAGTTGATCATTCTCGGCGTGCAAGTGCTGGCGGGAATCGTGCTGCCTTCGGCCATCATTTTCCTTCAGTTGCTGCTGAACGATAAGGAACTGATGGGCGACTATGTCAACAAACCTTGGAACAACTGGGTGAACTGGACCATCATCATCGTCCTGTTCATTCTCTCCCTCATCCTGGCGGCCCAGGTGGTCGCTCCCAAGCTGTTTCCGGCAGCCTGAAATTTAAGGAGGATAAGAAAATGAGCTTCATGACCGCAACCATGGATGTTGATGTCAGCCAGATTCCAGAAAACCACTACCTTGTAGTGCATCCACTGGATGACCAACCGGAAGAGAAGATCGACACCTCGATGCTGGGCCCGATGCCGATGACCACCAGCGTAAAGCTTTCGCTGATGGCGCTGCGCGGATATCTGATCCTGATGGTCCTGCTGGTGGGTTATCACTGCTTGGATCTGGCCGGCACCTTTGGCAAGCACTGAACGGAGAATGAGAAGCGAGATGACAAGCAACGAGCAAGAAACGCAGCCTCCGAGTATTTTGGCTTCAATCGTCTTCCGCGAAGGCGAGGGCGCAGTCGTGAGTTGATTGCGTGATCCTTTCCGCCGCGAGGACTTCGACGTGTCGTTGGCTGTTTCGAGCCGTCGATGCAGAAAGGTGGAGAGGAACATGGCAACCATTACCGCAATCGCCTTCAACCTGTTCGAGACCGTCGGTCTGGTTCAGCCTCGCATTGAAATCATTGGCCGCGAACCAGAGGAGTGCACAGTCGAGCGCAAACCGCTCCGCATGGAGTGGGTTCGCGAAATAGATTCCGATGGCCGCAGGGTCATTCGGATTCGGTGGGTAGAGGACAAGCAGCGCGCGCGTGTGATCCCTTTCGCAAACAGGAGCAATTGAGTATGGAACGAAGCAGCGAGTACGATAAAACTGGACCTGCAACGGCACGGGACTGTTGGAGCCGGCGAAACCGGAAGCATTCGCTTTCCAGTCCCGCGCCTTGCCGGTCCGCCAAACCAATGGAATGCCCATACAGCGCAAACACGGGCTCGACCTGTGCGCGGGCCTAACGCGGGACGACGCAGCGAAGGGATCAGTCCGATGAACACGAAAATCAGAACGCTGGGGATGGCTGCGTGGTTGGCATGGTCTGTGCTCGTTTGCTTTCAGGCGGCAGGTGTGGCACAGGCGCTAACTTCCGGTGTGGAGCAGACGCCGAACCGGATCGAGAGCGTCAAGGAAGAACCTGCTGCTCAAAATAACACTCCCGATGCTCCGGTAAAATCGCCGGAGCCCGCTCCAGCCGCTCCGGCCACCGGGAAGCCTGCGGAAGGGCAACCGCCTAAGTGTACCGCTCCCACCGCTTCGGACGCCGCCGAGTTTGAATGCCTCAATGCAAAGATTGCAGCGATGGCGGCGCAGGCGGAGCCCCCTGCCGAAGAGCTACCGCAAAAATTCAACTTCCACGTTCAATACACCTTGGTCGGCATGGGGTATCCCTCCTTCTCGGCCAAGTACACGAACCCCAACTATACGTGGATGGGAACTGGAAGTACCCTGCCGACCCAAGGTCAAGCTCGCGAAACAAATTCGTTCGATATGTATTACGGGCATCGCTTGGGGTGGGATACGGAATTGCATATTGATGGATTGCTCTGGCAGGGCTTTGGCCTGAACAACACTTTCGGCATTAACGACTTCCCCAACGGGGAAGGTTTCAAGGTGGGCGTGCGCTACCCGAACTTTAGCTTCGCGCGGATCTTCTTGCAGAAGACCATTAATTTGGATGGCAAGAGGCAGGAATCCGTGGACGACGATGAGCTGTCGCTTCGCGGCAAACAGGATACGAATCGCATCACGATCACCCTGGGCAGGTTTAGCGCGAAGGACATCTTTGACAACAACAGCTATGCCAATGACCCGCGCAGGCAATTCATGAACTGGGCCTTAATGGCCAATGCCGTCTGGGATTACCCGGCAGACCCCTTGGGCTTTACCACCGGAATCGCGATTGAGTGGAACACGCCGAAGTGGACCCTGCGCTATGGATGGTTCCAGATGTCGAAACTCAGGAATCAGTTCACAGCCGAAGGCGCGTACCTCACGTTACCGACCGAGGACAATACAGGCGACGGCAAGATTTTCCAAGACTGGGCAATGGTGACCGAACTGGAACACCGTCACAGCATCGGGAAGCATCCGGGAGCGGTCCGCCTTCTGGCCTATGACGACCATGCCAACATCGGCAGCTATAAGGCGGCGGTTGCTCTTGCCAATAGCCCCGCCATCCTCGCAATTTATGGCACGGCCGCCAATTTCCTCGCCAGTGACAATGGTGTAACCGGTGGAATCGACGATACGCGCGCCCTGCGCAACACCTGGGGCCTCGGGTTGAACATGGAACAGGAGATTACCAGGAACATCGGCGCGTTTTCCCGCATCGGTTGGAACTGCGGCCAGAACGAGGCGTGGGAGTTCACGGACGCAAACTGGACGGCGACGGTTGGCGTGAGCATCAAAGGTGAGAAGTGGAAGCATCCCGACGACGTCATCGGCGCGGCCTTCATTGCGAGCGGCATTTCACAAGCGAACCAGGATTTCCTGGCGGCCGGCGGTGTTGGCATCCTCACGGGCGACGGCGCTCTGAATTATGGTCCGGAAAAGAACGTGGAACTCTACTACGACTACAAAATTTCGAAGCACTTCCGCAGTACGGTGGATTACCAGTTTGTGGACAACCCTGCTTTCAACCAGGATCGCGGACCAATCCCCGGCATCTTCTCTCTCCGGCTGCATTTTGAGCGCTAGACGCTAAGCGCGAGCAGGGGGCGCGCACCTTGCGATGCGCGCCCCCTGCCGTTCCATTCCGTCACTTTCAATCCTGGCCGTGATCGGTGTAGGCGACTTGCGGTCCGAGGTTCCTCGGGTCGAAATCGTCATAGTGCTCCACGCATCTGAAGTTGGATGCGTTGTTCGGATCGCCGCTTCCGATATACTCGCCCCGTTGCGGGTAGGGGCACAGCGGCCTCTGGAACTGGACGCCATCCGTCGCAATATTGTTCACGTAATGGGTGGCGATAATTTTCTCCGGAGCGACTCCCCGCTCCACCCAGTTCTCCAGGGCCTTCAACACGTCGTGCTCGGCGTCGATCACCGGTCCATTGCTGGTGCCGTTTCCGAAGGAGTTCGGACCGGCTCCGCCGCTGCAATGCGCCATGCCGGGCACCATGAAGACCCGGTAGAAATCGTGGACATCGCCGATCGTGCTCTCAACCTTTCTGTAGTAGTTAAGGCCATTCTCGGGGGCGATGGCGGTGTCCGCCCATCCGGCATATTGGATCAATTTGCCGCCGTGCTGCTTGAATGGAATCAGGTTGGGATTGATGGCGCTGAGGGTTGGTTGAAGGGTCTTGCGGGCCAGGGCGTCCTGCTGGTCGACGTTGACGCTGAGGTAGTCGCAACTGGTAACCTGCTGCAACAGATCGCAGGTGAGCCCATAGCCGAGTCCATATTGCGCGCCGGGGGAGCTTGGGGAAGTTCCCGAGATCCAGGTGCTCCAATCTCCCGTGGCCGACTCGCCGCCGGGCTCGTAACCTGGGAAGAGCAGCTCTCCACGCTCATTGTGCGGCCCAAAATAGATCTTTCTCGCCGCTTCCACCTGCGCCGACGTCAGGCACGTGCTGGGATTCTGGCCATCCGTGCACTCGGCGACCGCAGGATCGAAGAAGCACTGCCGTGGGTCGCTGAGAAATGCGTCGCTCGCCACGCCGCCATCTTTGCCGGCGCATTGAGCCAGCGCCGGAGTGCTCAGCAAGGTCAGCATGCCGGATGGAATGTAGGCGTTCGGAACACCGGCCGTCTGCGGACCGTTCAGGGTTACCTCCATGTCATAGAGATAGGACGAGCCGAACTCTCCGACCTGGTCGTTGACCGGCGACCCCACGATGATGCCGTCGAAGTCGTCGGGGTAACGCTGGGCTTCCTGCAAGGCTTCCCGGCCTCCATCCGAGCAGCCGACAAAATAGGAGTAGCGGGGCCTTTGGCTCATCAGCGCCCTGATGATGGCCTTTGAGTCGTCGGTCGTCACCTTGATGGCGCGATATCCGTAGTCGATCAGGACCTGCGGGTTTCCGATAAAGGTTGGCGCGCCGCTGGGCGGACCGGAGGTGCCGTCATCCGTCCCGGCGGAGGCATAGCCGCGCGAGACCGCGTTGGCGATTGTGGCGATCGAAATGGAACCGGCAAATCCGCCGTTGCCGATCTGCTGGTACTTGCCGTTCCAGCTTCCGTCCGTCGGTATCCAGACCTCAAAGTGGATATTCGATTGGCTGGTGGGCGTGACCGTCCCCGCCACCCGGCAGAGACCGGCGGGGGCCGTAGTGGTGCCGGAGACGACCTCGCCGGCCGTATAGGATTGAGCCAGCGTGATCGTCGTGTTGGGCAGCGACAGGCTGGTGAGGCTGGCGCAAGTTGCAGCGGAGGCGGAAGCGCATGCAAAGATGGAAGCAATGAGCAGGGTAAGCGAAAACGTCAAAACACCGTTGGTTGACCGCATGGTGTATTTCTCCTTAGGGTGCTCCATGGCGTTGGAAGGATCGATTTTCTGATGACTCAGACTTTGTCCTCGTCGATGGGATCGCGTAGGGGCCCAGCCCCGCCCGGTGTTGCACTCCGAAAAAGAGGAGACTGCTCTTTGGTGAGGCAGCCTGGGGCGCCGAAAGTAGAATCCGTCGATTCGAAGCTTTGGCGTCGAGGTGCTTTCTTCGCGTCGGTTGGAGTCCGGATCTCTGCAGCTGGTTGCCCAGAGAGTCTGCACCTGCGGCAACGATTCACCGGGCGCTGATAGAATGGTGGCGAGATGATCCTACCGTTCGTCCGCGAGCTGCTCGCGGATGCCGAAGCGACTTCCAGTTTCCAGCGGGCTACCACCCATCTAAAGGGAGGCACGGGGCGCATTCGTGTCTCCGGACTCACGCCGACCGCGCGGGCTCTGCATTATGCGCTGCTGCACAAGGCGCTGGGACGTTCGCTTCTGCTGGTGGTGGGCGACAATCGCACGGCGGAAGAGCTGCTGCCCCTGCTGCAAAGTCTCTGCGAGATGACCGGCGCGGCCTCGCCGGATTCGGTGGCCTGCCTTTCGGCGCTGGACGTGCTTCCCTTTGAAAATCTCTCTCCGCATCCAGAAATTCAGGAGCTGCGCGCGCGTGCGCTTTGGCGCATTGCCAGCGGTACGGCGTCGCTGGTGGTGGCGCCGTTTGCGGCCACGGCTATTCGCCTGCGCGATGCCGCCTACTACCGGGACCTGGCTCGCGTGGTGTGCAAAGGCGAGTGGCTGGAGCTGGAAAAGCTGGTGCAGCACCTCAACACCGTGGGTTACCGGCAAACGGACGTGGTGGAGCAGCAGGGCGAGTATGCGCGACGCGGCGGAATTCTGGATGTCTATTCGCCGGAGATGGAGCGGCCGGTGCGCATGGAGATGTTTGGCGATGAGGTGGAGTCGCTGCGGATGTTTGATCCGGTGACACAGCGTTCCGCAGCGGGGCTGGACGAAGCCGTGCTGCTGCCTCTGACGGAAACTCCGGTCACAGCGGAGTTGCTGGCGGCCATCCACGCGCGCCTGAGCGGAAAGCGGGTCAGCGGAAGTGAAGAGGCGCTGGCCGAAGCAGCGCGGGCGGGCGGGCTATCGGTTTTTCCCGGCTGGGAGTTCTTCGCTCCGGTCTATGTGGAGAATGGCGCGGGCGCCGTCAACACGGTCTTCGATCTGATGCCGGATGCCGTCGTAGTGCAGGATGAGCCCGACCGGCTCGCGGCCGATCACGACAGCTGGTGGCAGCGTCTCACCGATGCGCACGAGCGTAGCGGCGTCGGCAATCTTGTGCGTCCCGAGGAGTTGTACCTCACACCGGAGGCATGGCGCGCGCGCGTGGCCGTCACCTGCGGTCTGGACGTGGAGCAGCTCGGGCTGGAATCGAGCGATAGCGCCGAACTGGTGCAGTTCAGCTCGCACCCCACGCCGCGCTTCCACGGCGCGGTGCCCAAGCTGCTGGAAGAAGTGAAGAAGCTCTCCGCGGCGGGAGAACGCGTGGTGCTGGCCGCTGGTTCCATCGGAGAGCTGGAACGGCTGGCCGATATCTTCAACGAGTATCAGGTTCCCTACCGGCTGGGAACGCGAGGCCGTGCCGCCAGCGTCAGCGAAGAGGCCACGTACTTCAACGACGAGAGCACGGCGACGGCGCTGGTGCAGGGATATGTGCCCGAGGGCGTGGCGCTTCCCGACGCCCGGCTGGTGCTGTTCGGCGCCAACGATCTGTTCGACGACTCCGAGGCGGGCGCGCCGCGCCAGCCGAAGCAGCGCTCCAAGACGTCGGCATTTCTCTCCGACTTCCGCGACCTCACGTTGGGCGATTACGTGGTGCACGTGGAGCACGGCATTGGCCGCTACCAGGGCTTGCGGCAGATTCCGCAGGCCGATGGCTCGCAGGCCGAGTTCATGGTTCTGGAGTACGCCGAGGGCGCGCGGCTTTACGTCCCGCTGACACGCTTGGACCTGGTGCAGAAATACCGCTCCGCCGAAGGCGGCAACGCGGTGCTGAACCGCCTGGGTTCGCAGCAGTGGGTCAAGACCAAGGCGCGGGTGAAGAAGGCCATGCAGGACATGGCCGACGAACTGTTGAAGCTCTACGCGCAGCGCAAGACCGCGCAGGGATATCAATACTCGGGCGACACTCAGTTTATGCGCGAGTTTGAAGACGCCTTCGACTACGTCCCTACCGACGACCAGGTGGCGGCCGTGGAGGACATCAAGCGCGACATGGAAGGAGCGCAGCCCATGGACCGCCTGCTCTGCGGTGACGTGGGCTATGGCAAAACGGAAGTGGCCATGCGCGCCGCCTACAAGGCGGTGAACGACAGCAAGCAGGTCACCGTGCTGGCGCCCACCACGGTGCTTGCCTTCCAGCACTATGAGACCTTCAAGCGCAGGTTTGCCGCATTCCCGGTCAACATCGAGATGATCTCGCGCTTCCGCACTCCGCGGCAGCAGAAGGAAATCGTGGCCCAGGTGGAGAACGGCAAGGTGGACATTCTGGTGGGCACCCACCGCGTACTCTCCAAGGACGTGAATTTTCCCGACCTTGGCCTGGTCATCATCGACGAGGAGCAGCGCTTCGGCGTGCGCCACAAGGAGCGGCTGAAGCAGCTGCGCAAGCAGGTGGACGTGCTGACCATGTCGGCCACTCCGATCCCGCGCACCCTGCATATGTCCATGCTGGGGCTGCGCGACATGAGCGTGATTGAAACCCCGCCGCGCGACCGACTGGCGATCCAGACGGTGGTTGCGGTCTGGGACGAGAAGCTGATCCGCTCGGCCATCGAGCAGGAGCTGGAGCGCGGCGGCCAGGTCTATTTCGTCCACAACCGCGTGGAGTCGATTTATGAGATTGCGGCGAAGCTGCGCGAACTGGTGCCCGCGGCGCGCATTCTGGTGGGCCACGGACAGATGGGCGAAGGCGAGCTGGAGAAGATCATGCTGGCCTTCATGCGCCATGAGGCCGATATCCTTGTTGCCACGACCATTATTGAAAACGGACTCGACATTCCGCTGTGCAATACCATCCTCATCAACCGCGCCGACCGGCACGGGTTGAGCGAGCTCTACCAGCTGCGCGGCCGCGTGGGCCGCTCCAATCGGCGTTCGTATGCTTATCTGCTGGTGCCTCCGGACCGCGAGTTGAACGACGTGGCACGCAGGCGGCTGGCGGCGCTCAAGGAGTTCAGCGACCTGGGCGCGGGCTTCAAAATCGCGGCGCTCGACCTGGAACTGCGCGGCGCGGGAAACCTGCTGGGCGGCCAGCAGAGCGGACACATCGAGGCCGTCGGCTTTGAGATGTATACCACCATGCTGGAGCAGATGATCCGCGAGCTCAAGGGCGAAACCGTGCAGGAGGTGCTGGACACGGCGCTCAACCTGGGCCTGAACATCCGCATCCCCAACGAATACATCCCGGAGGAAAATCAGCGCCTGCGCATCTACAAGCGCACCGCAGCCGTGGAGGACGAAAAGCAGCTCAGCGACGTGGCCTCCGAGCTGCGCGACCGCTACGGCGAGTTGCCTCCGGAGGTGCAGCACCTGCTGCAATATGCGCACCTCAGGCTGGAGTGCCAGCGCCTGGGTGTGGCCGCCATCGAGCGCAAACGCGATCAGGTCAGCATCAAGTTCTGTCCCACCGCCGAGGCCGATCCGCAGAAGATCATGCAACTGGTGGCTCGGCACAAGGGCGTGGTCTTTACCCCGCAAGGGATCCTCAAGTTTTCGCTCAAGGCGTCGCGTCCCGACGAGGTGCTGAACGGGCTGCGCAAACTGCTGGAAGGCCTGGAAGCGGAGCTCGCCCCCGCGTAACGCCAGACGAGCTCGGCTTTCAAGCTTTGTCTATCCTCCGGTGCCGGTGCGAGGCAGCGGCCGGTCGCTCTTGGCGAAGTCGGCAGACGCCTCCCCGGTCGAGGAAATATCCTGCGCACCGGTCTGGCGCAGAATGTCCTTTGCGCGCTTCGTCCACTCCGAACTATCGCAGTGGACGGAAACCAGAATCCCTCCATTTCTTACCCGGCCCTCAAAGCGCTTGGCTTCGTATTCCGGAATTCCCATTCCGATCAAAGCCCCGGTCAGCCCTCCAACCACTCCACCGGCGCCGACGCCGGCCAAAGCCGCGACAATGGGACCCGCCGCGATGAACGGTCCCAGCCCCGGAATGGTCAGCGCGCCAATGCCTGCCAACCAGCCCAGCGCGCCGCCCACCACGGCTCCGGTGCTGGCGCCCGCCGTGGCGCCCTCCGGTGCTTTGGTGTTTTTCTGGTGAGCGAAATCCTTCGATCCCTGGTTATCGGGAAATAACGCCGAAATGTCCGTGTTCCGGAACCCTGCGGCTTTCAATGCATCGACGCCACTCTCCGCCCCTGAGTTGTTCACGTAGATTCCAAATACTGCCGTGTTTTTTCCTGCCATGTGAAAATCCTTTCGTCTGGAATTTGCGATGGGCATGGATCCGGCAGAACAACATCTCGTCTGTCGATGTTGTTCTGCCCTTCGGATCGCCTCTGTATCCACCTTTCTTCCTGGGACTGGCCCACGTCTGAATGTCTCTTTCACTTTTGGCCCAATCCTCTGATGGAAGGCGCAAAGCAGGGGATGTCCGCCGGATGCCCGCGATGAGTTTTGCGTGTCCGGTCCCGTAGTGTGTGCATCCAATTCGAAGGCCCGAACACCCTGCCCGCACGGTGTTCCAGGCGTGCGTTCCGGGAGTGTGTTGCAAGTAGCGCCGGGCAGCGCCCGCCGCGATACAATAATCTGTCCTCATCCCGTCCGTACCGAGTTGAAACGATGAATGTGAAAGTTCGCAAAGCGGTATTTCCGGCCGCGGGCATGGGCACGCGCTTTCTGCCGGCTACCAAGGTCATGCCCAAAGAGATGTTGCCGGTGGTGGATAAACCGATCATTCAATATGGCGTGGAGGAGGCCATCGCCTCCGGCTGCGACGAAATCATCATTGTGACCGGCCGCGGCAAGGTCCTGATGGAAGACCATTTCGACATCAGCTTCGAGCTGGAGCACTCGCTTGCCAAGCGCAACAAATCCACCCTGTTGGAGACAGCGCAGCAGGTGGCGCGCATGGCGCACGTCAGCACCTGCCGCCAGAAGGAGCCGCTCGGTCTGGGGCACGCCGTCTTGATGGCAAAGAGGCTGGTGGGCAACGAGCCGTTCGGCGTCATCCTGCCCGACGACCTGGTGGATTCGCCCGACAATCCCTGCCTGCGCCAGTTGATCGAGGTCTTCAATGAGAAGCAGGCCTCGGTCATTGCAACCCAGATCGTCGATGGCGCGGCGATCTCGGCCTACGGCGTGCTGGACGCCAAGCTGGTTCCAGGCTTCAACGGCCAGCTCTACGAGATCACCGACATGGTCGAGAAGCCGAAGTTCGAAGACGCCCCGTCGAATCTGGCCATCATCGGCCGCTATGTGCTCACCCCGCGGATCTTCGAGATGATCGAGAACATAAAACCGGGCGCCGGCGGAGAACTGCAACTGACCGACGCCATGCGGAGCCTGCTGCAGTACGAAAAAATCTACGGCTTGGTCATTCAAGGCAAGCGCCATGACGCCGGAGACAAGCTCGGCTTCCTGAAGGCAAACGTCGAGTACGCCTTGCAGCGCGAGGACCTGGGCCCGGCGTTCAAGGAATATCTATTGAACCTGGATATCGAGAAGGCTTCGCAGGGCCAGGGTTGATCGGATCCGAGCTGAGCCGTAAACGCAGGAAAATCCGTAGCCGAGGCCGGGCCGATAACCACCCGCGCCGGAAAGGCATCTGAGTCGCCATGATCTCTTTGCTCGTGAGATGGATTATCAGTGCCATATTGCTGCTGGTGGTTTCGCACCTGGTGCCGGGCTTCGAAGTGGATGGCCTGCGCTCGGCGCTCATCGCCTCGCTGGTCATCGGACTGGTCAACGCCACGCTGGGCCTCCTCCTCAAAATCGTGACCTTTCCCCTCACCATCGTCACCTTCGGCGTGTTTCTGCTGGTCATCAACGCCCTGATGCTGATGTTCGTCTCCGGCCTGGTGCGCGGCTTCGTGGTGCGCGGCTTTGCGCCCGCATTCTGGGGAGCTCTGCTGCTGGCGCTGTTAGGGATGTTGACCCACTGGCTCACGCCCTCCGGGGCTTAGAGCGTCGCCACGGAAGATGGGTGCCCCACCTTCGCCGCTGTTTTTGCGGCTAAGGTGGGAGAGCATGAGACAAACCTAGAGCAGGCGGAGCGAGCGTACCAGGGCAGTCAGATCGGGAGATTGCTGGAAGATGCGGATTCCCGCGATGCCGGCTGCGCCTGCCTCGGCACAATGCCGAGCGCGCTCCACATCCACGCCTCCCAGGGCGAAGACGGAGAAGCTCCTGCGGCTCTCGCCGGCTTCCACGCGCGGATCGGGACGCAAATCGAGTTGGGTCGCGCGGCGCAGCTCGTCGAGCCCGACTCCGTCCCTGATTCGAGTGGCCGTTTCCGCGCTCACCTTTTCAAACACCGGCGCCAGCACCGCGAAATCCGCTCCATGCGATTCGGCCAGCCGCACCTGTTCGGCCGAGTGGCAGGAGACGGCCACCAAAAACGGTCGCTCCATGTCTCCCGCTTTTGGTGCCGCGCCACGTCCGGCAGCTAGTGCGCGCGCATCCGAGGCGGCGATGTCGAGGCCCGTCAGGTGCACGCCGTCGGCGCCAACCGCCAGCGCCACATCCGTGCGATGGTTGATCAGCAACCTCGACGGCCCCTCGCCGCGGACCACCTGCACAACTTCGCGGGCGAGCCGCTCCAGTTCCCGGATCGAGAGGTCTTTTTCACGCAGCTGAATGTAATCGACACCCGCGGCGGCAGCTTGGCGAATGGTGCGGAAAAGCTGAGCTCTGCGCTCCGCTTCACTCCCCGCAAACTGGCTTCGATCCGTTATGTAGTAAGTGAGCACAGCTCTCTCTCGGAGCGGTTCCCGAGAAGCCATATCCTCTCGAAATTGTGACCTGCTCTTGCTCCCTGATGGTCGCAACAGCCCATGGCCCGCGGCTTCGGGACACTTCATCTCGGGAACCGCTCTAGCCCATCCGTAATCCACCGTTCACGTCGAGCACGTGGCCGGTGATGTAGCCTGCCTCCACGCTGGCCAGGAAGCGTACCGCGCTGGCAATGTCGGCGTCGGTGCCGTGGCGCCCCAGGGGAATCTGCTCGGTGACCGCCTGCTTCTGCGCATCCGTCAGCACTTCGGTCATGGCCGTAGTGATGTAGCCGGGAGCGACGGCATTGACGGTGATATTGCGCGAGGCAACCTCGCGCGCCACCGAACGCGTGAGTCCGATGAGTCCGGCCTTGGAAGCGACGTAGTTCGCCTGCCCCGCCGCGCCGATCTCCCCCACCACGGAAGTGATGTTGATGATTCTGCCCCAGCGCTGCTTCATCATGCCGCTCAGCACGGCCTGGATCAGCAGAAAGGGAGCGCTGAGGTTGGTGGTCATCACATCGTCCCAGTCGGCGCGCTTCATGCGCAGCAGCAGCCCGTCGCGCGTGATCCCGGCATTGTTCACCAGAATGTCGATCTTTCCCAGTTGGGCGGTGATCTCTTTTACCGTGGATTTAATGGCCTCCTCGGAAGACACGTCGAGCCGGAATGCCGCGGCCTTGCCGCCCTCGCGCTCGATCTGCGCCACCGCATCCTTCAGCTTCTCTTCATTGCGCGCGGCCAGCGCCACGGTTGCGCCGGCCTTGGCCAGCGTCACGGCGCAGGCCCGGCCAATTCCCTGGGATGCTCCGGTCACTAGCGCCACGTGTCCTTGCAGGGACTCCATAGATCACCTCATGGTTCAAATGAAAATCAGTGCGATTGAAACCTAGCGGATTATAAACGACCGGGGTCCGCGCCGAGCGTCCGCGACCGGAGCGGCATTCGTTGCCGCGTACCCGCCGTGCGAGGTGAACACAGCCGCACGGCTATCCCAGTTGCCCTGTGATCTGCACTTCGTCGGGCTCCTCGGCGTTTGGTGCGCCGCCGCCGGGGCTGGTGGGCGCAAACAGCATCTTGAGAAACGGCGGCGGCAGCACGATCGTAATGGCGGTCATGACGATGACCAGCGCGTAGGCGCGCTGCGAAATCATGTTCATCTGCAGGCCGATGAGGGCGACGATGAGGGAGACTTCACCGCGCGGTGTCATCCCGACTCCCACCTGCAACATGTTGCGCCAGCCCTCACCCCACAGGGGCAGAGCGCACCCGACGATTTTGGTGATGACGGCCAGCACGGAGAGCGCAATGGCCACCAGCACAACCGAGCGGGAAAACACCGACAGGTCGAGGCGCGCTCCCATGGTGAAGAAGAAGAACGGCGCCAGGAACTGATTGATGGCCTGGGCGCGCGGCTCCAGGTTCCAGCGCGGCGAATAGTCCGCAAAGGCCAGCCCGGCGAAGAATGCGCCGATGATGGCCGCCATGCCGATGTGAGCGGCCGCCACCGAGAGTCCGAGGCAGAGCGCCAAGGCCAGCACCAGGGGCGCATCCTTGGTTTGCATCTGCCGAATGCCGGGCTCCAGGCGATTCACCACCTTGGGCGCAATAAAGATCATGAACACGGCAAAGCCGGCTGCTTCGGCCGCAACCAGCCCGAGATGTACCCACTCCACGCCGCCGCTGCCGCGCACCGTGCTCACCAGAATGCCCAGCAGCAACATGCCGAGGATGTCGTCAAAGACCGCCGCGCCCAGGATGATCTGCGCGGTGCGCAACTTGTGCGCCTGCAGGTCGCGCAGCACGCGCGCTGTGACGCCGACACTGGTAGCAACCATGGCGGCAGCCACGAAGGCCGCCTCGTGGGCCGGCTCGCTATGCCAGCGCAGGAAGAGAAAGCCCGCGGCGAAGGACAGGATGATTCCGGCCGCGGCAACGCGCAGGCTCAGCTTGCCGACGCGAATAAAATCGCTGGGCGAGGTTTCCAGTCCGACGGTGAAGAGCAGAAAAACCGCGCCGATTTCGGCGATGGAGTAAATCGTGTCCCCGGGAAGTATAAAGCGGGTGGCGTAGGGACCCAGCACCACGCCCGCCAGTATCTCGCCCAGCACCGCCGGGAGATGCAGCCGCTCAAACAGCTCACCAAACACCTTCGCCCAAACGAAGATGGTAAACAGCTGCAGCAGAAGTGAGTCGGCTCCATGAGGCATCGGTCGGTTTTCCCAAGTGCAGCGCAAGCGACTGGCGCAGCGGGTTCAACTAGCACTATTTTCCGATATTCGTTGCGAGTCCTGCGAGCGAAATCGAAGGCTGTCGCACGATTTTAGGTTTCGTTTAGTTCACAGCTGCCTTTGCGCCGGTGTTCCAAAGTGGTCATCTTCTCTCGATTTTTCACCAACCAGCTCTGGATTCATGCCATGGTAAAAGGCGTCCGTACAACAGATCCTTCCGCAGAGAAGACACATGAAGATAAAGTTGTTTTGCACTCTGCAGTCCTGTCTCGGAATCGTTCTAAGCGCCCTTTGCGCCTTCGTCTTCGCGATGCTGTTCTCCCGCACCCAGTGGAAACTTGCGGCTCCGTTTTTGTTCGCCGCGGTGCTGGTGCTGCTGGCGGGCCGTTTCGGGGCGGTTATCAGCGTGGCTGGCTCCATGCTTGCCGCGATCATCTTTGCGCTGCACCTGTTCGCTCCACTGCACTCATTGCGGGTTGCAAATGACGCGGAGCGCGCCACCCTGGCCTGGATGATTCTGCTTTCGATCTCGGCGTCCTATCTTCTGTTTCCATCGCGCAGCGGAGGCGACGGCCTTTGAGTTAGCGCGTGAGCTGCACCCGCTCCGGGGCCCAGGTCAAAAGCTTGTTGCAACGGGAAAAATGGCAGAGGTCCGGCTGGAGCGGCAGGCTCAACCCCAGCGGTTCGGCCAGGCTGTTGCTCTGCAACTCCACGCCGGCCTGCTGCAGCGGCCACGGCTGATGATGCAACTCGGTGCGATACAGCTTTCCGCGGTGGCAGGAATACACGCAATAGCGTTCAATCAGGAATTCGTCGAGACTCCCCGGCCTCGCCCGCTCCGCCGTGCCCGCGGGAGTGTACGCCACATCGATGGTTGCCGGGCCGCCCAGTGAGGCCGGGCCGTGCAGGCGGCGGGAGCGGAAGCGAATCATCTCGTCCGGGTGCCCCACATCGGCCGCAGTTGGAAGATGCGGGTTCGTGCTCTTGTTTGCCCGCCGCGCCTTCATGGTCGCGCCGCTCACCTGGATCGCCGCGTGCCAGTACGGTATCCGGAAGAAGACCCGGGCAAACCACACCGCCGATAGACTGGCTGCATCCGCGCTCAAATTGAAGGTTCCCGGCTTGTTGTCCCTGCTCACGCAGGTGCGCACGTTCACCTGCGGAAAATGAGACAGCTTGGGCAAAGGCGGAACTCCGCTGGGACGCAGGTGGCTGGTACAGAAGGGCGACAGGGTGAGCCACGCGGCCCCGTCATAAAGTTCGAGGGTCAATGCCTCCGGCACCAGCGGCCGCAGCACGGTTGGATCCATCGCGAAGTGCAGAAACAGCACGTCATTCCAGCTCTGCGAAAAGAGCCACTGGCCGTCGGGCGGCAGCCACGGCCGGTGCTCCACCGCGTAAAGCAGGCTGCCCGCCGTGACGAATTGGGTTTGAAACTCCGGCTCCACGTTTTTGCCCCAGACGGTTTGCCCCAGAATGCCTGGCACCGTAGAAAGCGTAGCCCAAATTCGCGCCGCGCTGCACAGGAATTCCTCCGCCAACTTCATTCTCGCCGGATTCCGCCATCTCCGTCCGGGAATCGCGCCGAATCCGGGTTGGCAAATCCGGCGGCTTTGCGTCAAAATCAAGCGCATGACCGTTCCTGCCTCCGGCACTCCTCCTTCATCCAGCTCCGA
>Ga0316217_10002169_pt1 | contig 24055 bp, 18 predicted proteins | sample 1anoAmetaG_FD_203633 | JGI IMG/M metagenome (GOLD analysis project Ga0316217, IMG submission 203633) | Freshwater microbial communities from Trout Bog Lake, Wisconsin, USA - 1anoA | ecosystem: Environmental > Aquatic > Freshwater > Lake > Hypolimnion/Profundal zone | place: USA: Wisconsin...
AAAATCTGTAATGATACTTTATGTGTCATGTAAGACAGATAAGCCTGAAAAGGTCATTTATAGTAAAATAAAAGTAAAAAGTTGATAGGCTTGAAAGCACAATTTTAAACTGGACTTACTATAATAGTTTAAAAATGCAATTAAACAACTTTTATATGAATCAATAGAACATACAAATTATGATTATATTAAAAATTTAATAAATAAAAACATTAAAGATTGTAATTTATTATATACTCAAATTTATTATATACTCAAGTTTGTTATTTAATTAAACTTTTTTTATTGAATGATTATGAAAATAATAATACAAATAATGATTATGATGATATTCATTCAATTATTGTACAATATACATTTTATCAATAATATTATCTAATTCATCATAATAATTAATATTTTCATTAAAAATAGATTTTAGTTTAATAACTTTATCAATATCAATATTCACTATTAAGTCATTTTTTAAACAAGTGTTTATAATACTTGTCATAAATTTTAAAATATTTTTAATTAAATCGGTAATTTTATTTTTTTGATGTAATTTTGATTTTTCAAAATCCATCACAACAACTTCTAAATCATTTAAATTTAATGATTTATTCTCATAATTTATAATACAATTTCTTTTTGGTTTTAACAATATATTACCAGCATGTAAATCATCATGAATAAAACCTTTGTTATTAAATGCATATAATATTGCAAATATCACTTGTTTAACAACATTTTTAAATAATTCAAAATTATTTTCATTCCAAATATAATTGTCTATACTTCCTAAATAATATTCTTTCATTACTAATATTCCTATTTGATTATCACCATAATGACACATTTTATAATTTGATATTGTATTTTTATTATTAATGATATTTTTAATATTATCATTACATTTTATTAAACAAAAATATCTTATAAAATTTGGTATATCTAATAATTCTTGACTTATATAATATTCTTTTTCAATACTTGATAATATACCAAATTTTAAAACAACATTAATTTCACATTCATATAATGCTTTTAAAATTAATGCTTGTTCATTTTGTGATGTGTATAAAAATTCTGTTAATTTATAATAATTTGATTCTTCACATTTTAATAATACTTTATCTAATTTACAATTGCCTTTATTTTGTGAATATTCAGATTTTAATAATTCCATTATAAAATATATACATAAAATAATAATTAGATTTATACTCATAGTTATCTTTATAAAATAAATGACTGATAAACAATTAAAAGAACATTGTAAAATATTAAAAAGAAGATATAAACAAAACAAAAAGAATGAAGAAATAAATAGTTTAAGCGAGTTATTGATTATAATAAATAAAATTATTTAAAAATATTGATATTTACTCTAATTTAGACATTAAATTTTCATGCAAAAATTTAATTAAAAATGTTTTTTAAAATTAAAGTCATAATGAATAATAATTTTAAAAATATAATAAAAAAGGATATATGCTTTAAATATTCAAGTCCTTTTAATTAATTAAAAAACTTAACACAATTTAACAACAACAATAGAAAAATTTGAGTTATAATCACAAACAGAGGATCCTGTAAAAGTATTTGTATTAGTTTGTGAAATTTGACCTTCAGCTCTATTGATTGCGACTAAAAATCTATTTCCACATTTATCTTTGATTTCACAAATATTTCCTTCAGTTTTAGGATTTTCACGTACTCGCTCAATAGCTTTAAGAGACAATTTCCAAAATGATTCCATTTCTGCTAATTTTCTTCTATCATAAGGAGATAACGAACCAGGAGCAGTATTCAAAAAAGCAGCTCTTGAATCTGATGTAGTTAAACCAAGATCTGGTAAATCTTGATAAAAATAAAGATTACCATATTGAAGATCAACAGACCATCCAGTGACTTGGTCTAATTTACCACATTCTTCATAATTCAAGTATCTAACGGTATTAACAAAAGCATAAGCTTGTCTTTCAAGAGTTTTCCAATTTACAAAAACATCAGATGGAGCTGGTATAAGTGTATTATAGGCAGGTACTGTTATAGAAGTTCCAGCTCTATTATAAACATATCCAGGAATAGTAAGTGCTAATGAAGAAACATTACTAACAGTATTAATACCATATTGAGCTAATAACCAATAATTTCTTAATTTATCTAATCTTTGGAATGCTGGAGTGCAACATTCAGGATTGCAATCAGGGACACAACATTCGACTATACAAGATTCTTTGCGAGGAGCATCACATCTATCTTTGCATTTCTTGACAGACTTTCTATCCGTAGTCTTACCAAGAATTTCTTCAATTGAAATTTCACTTTTAGGCATTGTATTATATATATAGTTTTATAAAAAAATTTTATGAAGGATATAAAAATATATTTATATAAAATAAAAAACGCAAATTTAATTTATTTTTATTATTTTATATCAAAATTTTTGTGTAAAAAAATTGATTTTTTTAATTAATATTGAATTTAATCTATATATATATTAATTAGAATAATATAATGAGTTCTCTTGATATAGTAACAACAGAAGATGAGCAATTTAAAGAATATTATCCAAAAATAATGAAAAAAGTAGAAAAAAAAAAATTAATGGAAATGGAACCGACATTAGAAGAGATAACAAAAGTACATGAGATTATAATTGATTTTATTAAAACAAATAAAAGAAAAGTGTATGGGGGATATGCTTTAAATAAATTATTAATAGCAAAAAATCCATCTTTAGCAATATATGATGAAACAGATACTCCTGATATAGAATTTTATTCTCCTGAAGCATTGGGAGATCTCATAAAATTATGTGATATTTTACATAAGGAAGGATTTAAAAATGCTGTTGGTCAAGAAGCACAACATAAAGAAACTTATTCTTTATTTGTTAATTATCAATTATATTGTGATATATCATATATGCCTGGAAATATTTATAATAAATCAAGATATATTCAAATGGAAGGATTTAATTTGATTCATCCGTGGTTTATAGCAATTGATTTTTTCAGAATGTTTACAAATCCAATGGTTAGTTATTGGAGATTAGAAAAACATTTTGCCAGATATTTAAAATTACAAAAAACATATCCATTGCCTCTTATAAACAAACCAATAGATATTAAACCTTATTTGAATGACAATTTAAACAAGTCGATTGGTTTATTAGAAAATTTCTTGGCTTTAAAATCAAGTATTGTTTTTACCGGATTTTATGCATATAATTATTATTTGATTTCCAGTAATTATTTTAAAAAAGATATTAGATATAAACAAATTCAAATGCCATATCTTGAAGTATATTCATCAAATTATATTGAAGATGGATTATCAATAATCAAATACATTGATACATTACCAGAGGAAATAAAATCAAAAATATCCTATACTGAATTTTACCCATTTTTTCAATTTTATGGATACAATACTGTTTTTTATTTTAAGGATAATTCAGTAGAAATACCAATATTATATTTATATTCTAATAACCAAAAATGTATCCCATACAAAGAGGTACCATATATTTCATTTGATAATGTAAAAATTAAATATAAAAAAGAAAATAAATCAACAATTAATATAGGAAGTTTTGATTTTAATATATTACATGCTTTGATAATATTGGTTAAAGTAAGAGTAGATGATGATAATGATTGGAATGATATAATTTATACATATATTAATGGATTGGTTGCATTTAGAAAATATTATTTTGTCGAAAATAAAAAAACACTATACGATGATACAATTTTTGAAGGATTTGTTATTGATTGTAAAGGAGAATCTATTACTCCTGAGAGAGAAAAAAGAATTTTAATTCAAATTAGAAAAAAATTGGGTAAGCCAGCAATTTATAGATATGAAGCTGGTGTTTCAAAAGCACCAGGACAATATTATTTTATGAATTCGTCTGGTAACCCAATAAAAAATAAAGCCAATTTAAAATTATTGGAGAAAAATTTAAATAATAAATTTGAAGATGAATTGGAATTAGAATTAGAAGAATCAAATAGACCAAATAATAAAAATAGTTTAACTAATAATTTGGCTGGGGATTTGGCTGGGGATTTGGTTGGGGATTTGGCTGGGGATTTGGTTGTAGATTCTGATAATAATATTGTTGTTAATCCTGATGATATGATTTAATAAATCTGAACATGATGATTAAATAAATGATTTTTTAAGACAAAATATTTTAATTGGATTTTTGTATTTGTTTAACATAATCATATAATAAATTAACCAAATAATCTTTTTCTTTTGAATTTAACAAATTCAAAATTATTTAATATTTGTGTTAAGTAAGTTCGCTATATTTTTCTTTGTGTATAAATATATCATCATACATATCTTCTGAACATAATATTGCAACATCTAAACTAAAATCAATTTTTTTATTTAAAATATTATTAATTTTATAGTAATTTTTTATATCGGTTATATCGGTTATATCGGTTATATCGGTTATATCGGTTATATCGGTTATATCGGTTATATCTGTTATATCTGTTATATAGGTAATTTCATAGTTTGAAATTCATTCAATTTCTAATTTATCTCCTGGAATAATTAAATCACTATATTCGTAATATTTTAAATCTAAATTTACAATTTTTCTAACAATAAATATAATATTTTTATTGGTTTTTTCAATTATGCCTTTTAATATTATTTCGTTAAAACTAATTGCAAAATTTCTTGGATAATCATTATCATCAAATTTTTCACTCATATAACGTCCTGATATTAAAAAGTATTGCATTTTTTTATTGGATTAATTGGATTGAATATTATTTACAATTTTTTTTCATATATTAAATATCAGTTCTCGGTTTATTTACTTTTATAAATAAAAGTAAATAAATACGAGTATCACAATACTTACTATAATATAAAGATATAAAAGTCAAAACAATATTTTCAAAATAAAAATATTGTTTTATTGCTATATAATATAATAGTGAAATTATATTATGGAATTTACCAATAATAAATTTAATATAGGAGATTATGTATTAGTTAATGACAAATATATTGGATGTGTTGTTAAAATAGTATGGAATTCTAATGGTTATATAATTAGGTTAGAGGAAAATGACAACTATATTGATAAAACATTATCCCAATATAAATTAATAGAATTTGAAGATATAAAAGGTTATATGCTTATAACATTAAATGATTCTGTTCAAAAAATAAATTTAGATAAAATACAAGATATATCAAATGGTTTAAATCAAAATGACATAGAAACAGTATTAAAATGGATAAATAAAAAATATGAAAACTTTATGAAAAAGTTTAATTCTGATAAGACAAATAATAAACAAAATGATTCAAATCAAATATTAAACAATATATACAGGACAGATAAATTTTCCATATATAATTTGGAAGCAGGACAAGAAGATAATTATATAAAATATATAACAGAAATGATTAATAATTTATTTATAAGTGATAATCAGGTAAGATGGGAAGAAAATTTTGTTGGAGATAATAAATCAATAGATATATTAGGTTTTGAAAATATTAATGATATAATAAAACCAACTTTAATAACATTGTTAGAAAAATTTGATCCGATTGATAATGAACAATACTATGATTTTACTAATACTTTGATGTATAAACATTTAATTTATAATGATCAAATTGATACATTATCATTGGGTAAAGAATTAATCACAATGATAAAAAAAACGTTATTAAATTTTCAATCAAAAATTAAACTAGATGGTGAATTTAATTTATTGGATTCAACAAATCTTTTTGATTTTTTAAATTTCAAAATAGTAGGAGGATATATAGAAATATCTTCAAATAATAATGGTAATGATTTTAGGGTGATAACACAAGAATTAGTTCCAAATTTAATGGAATTATCATATCAATATTCAAAACCAATTGATTATAATTTTTTAGCGACGATTGTTTTAAAAAATAAAACATGTGAAGATGTCATAATAAATAAAACAATGATAGAACAGGCATTAAAAATTTTATCACAAGAATATATAATATGTTTTCAACCAAAAGTAGAGATATTAATTTGGACAATATCAAGATTAATAATATCATGGTATTCTGATCCTAAATTATGTGAAAATATTTTTAAAATAAAGATACTAATAAATTTATTTAGAGCAAGAGGAATAAAAGAATTCAATAAAGATCAAGGAACACAACCTGTTATAATGATAATTCCAACATACGGAAAAAAGAATGCAATAAAAGTATTATCTCATCTAAGTTATTTTTTCTTTCCATATAAAAAATTAGGATGGGAAACAAGTAAACCAGAGTGGTTTGATTGTTTAGACAATTTAATGTTTTATACAAATGGTTCTTTAGAACTTAAAAAATATGTGAAATTTTTATTAAGATCACAATCAAAATTTAATAATCCATTATCAAAAGATATGACACAAATAAATACTTTAAACACGGACAATAAAATAGAATATTTAGTTCCAAATAAACAAAATGAACAATTTAGATTAGAACTTAATAAATATAAAATTTTACAACCATAAAATAATATAAAAAATTGAAAAAAATCTAACATTTTAAATAAAAATCTAACACTTTAAATAAAAATCTAACACTTTAAATAAAAATGTCCAAAACATGTGGACAAATATTATTAATTTTATTTAAATTATAAGCATTACCATCATTCCCAACTAAATAATGATTTTTATGAAGAGCATTTGCAATAACTGCCAAAGAAGAAAATCCAAAATATCCAATTTTACAAGAATTAATAATAGATACAGTTTCTTCAAAATTTGAGAGTTCGTAGTAATAAATTTTTATTCCCGTTTTATTGTAAAAAAAATCATAATGTTCTTTTTCATTACTAACAAAAACACAATCAAATAAATTTGCATTAATTATTTCAGTTATCATTAATATTGCTGAGTGAGAGGGAAAACGATAAGATACAATATTAATAATAATTTTATTATTCCAATCTGAATTATTATTACTAGTTAGCCATTTATGTTTTCCCCAATCAACATCATAACATAAATTATAAATCTCATACCAATTTTTGGAAAACAGATTTGGAATTGTTTGTCTCCATGTTGATAAATTAATATCGGTAATTTCATCATTATATATTTTATAATCTTTTATGTACTTTTGGACAATAATTGTACTATAAGTGTCATAATATGTTGTTTGTAATCCAAAAATAAAACCGTCAAATCCTGGTAAATTATATATATATAATTCTCCTTTTCTTCCAGTTTCATAATATTTTTCAGCAATCACAGACATTTGATTTAAAAAATCTCCTAGTTTTGATCCAGATTTATATTTAATAGGAGGAAATTCATAAATATTTTTTAATTCAGATGTCAAAGAATATGTTTTCAAGTTTTGTTCATAAAAATTAATTGTATGAATATATTCTTCTATATTTTCAATAAATTGTATATTAGGATTTTTAAATAATTTATTAAATATAATATTAAATTCATTTTTAATATAAATTATATCAAATGATATACATAAATAATTTATTTCAGGTATTTTTTCGTATATTTCTTCTTCGTCATTTATATCTATAAAACAAACACTATTATTATAACTTTTTTGTTCTTTAATATTTGATTTTTCAAGAATGTTAAAATAATTTTTAAGTCTAAATCGTTTTTGATTATTTTCAAAAATTCTATTGGATGTTTCTGCAAATAAATACATATTTTTATTTTCTATATTAGTTATTGATAATGATTTAATAATATCTGTATCTGTCCAAATTTGTTCATTAATATATATAATTAATTTATAAAAATATGATTGTGTTAGATTATTAACATATTTATTTAAAATTAGTATTTCTTTTTTAATATCGTTAATTTTATTTTCATCAATTATATATTTCATTTTTAACTCTAAAATACTATATTTATCAATGATTTCTCCAATGGATACTTCAATATTATATTGTTTATTACTAATTTCATTGTTACTAATTTCATTGTTACTAATTTCATTGTTACTAATTTCTGCATTAACTATCTCTATAATGTTGTTCCAATTTACAATTTCATTTTCCGTATATTTTAATTCTATTAATTTACCTAAAATATTTACATTGATAAATAATGTTTTTATTGAATATATTTTGGTATCTGTAAAAAGGTCATTAGAAACTGTAAATATATATTCATTTTTATTTTTATAATTATCAAATAATTTTTTAAATTGTTTAGTGACATCTGCATTTTTTGTATAATTATTAGTATGATAATATACGGATATATAATCTATAATGCTTTCAAAATTTGTTAAATCGTTTGTTAAATCGTTTGTTAAATCGTTTGTTAAATCGTTTGTTAAATCGTTTGTTAAATCGTTTGTTAAATCGTTTGTTAAATCGTTTATTAAAGTTGTTTCATTATTTACGTAAAAATCATTAACAATATTTCTAAACATTTTTTTAAAATTTTTAGTTATAAGATATTCCTCAATCATATGTTCATTAAAATTATTTCCAATAATTAAAAATTTTATTTTATATTTATTAAAATCAATACCTTTTAAAACATCAAGTTCAGTATTTTCAGTATCTATTGAAATAAAATCAATTTCTTTTGGAAAATTTATTTCTTCAAAAATTGTGTTAAGAGTTTTTACTTTTACACTAATTTTTTCAATATTATTAATAATTGATTGATGACTATCAATCAATCGTTGATCTATTTTAAGAGATGAAATTGCAGATGTATTATCTCCTTGTAATCTAACAACAAAAAAATCCATTTCATTTGTATCATAATTACTCACACTGTAATTAATTGCGTGTTTACGAATTAAATTACATTTATTAAATGCTTCAGGATTTGGTTCAATACATAAGCATTTCCATTCTTTTTGTTCAAAATGATATGTATTGCTTCCCATGATTCCATCGTAAGCACCAACTTCAACACATATTCCCTTATAATTATCATCAAAATATGATGCCATAATTTTATCTTCACAAAATTGTCCGTAAAACATTATTATATAATAATATTTTTATATTTTTAAATACAAATTAACATATGTAAATATTATAATCATCAAAATTTCAAATGGATGTAATTTATTTTTACTTTATATTTTTATAAAAATATCCCATAATCTTTTCAAGGTTTCAATAATGTTTACACATTATAAAGTTTACACAAATTAAACTAAATTGTTAGGATATTTGAATTCATTTAATAATAATACAAAAAAAATTGAAATAATAAATAGTTTAATAGATAAATATAAATCAATATATAAATATATAACATTAATACTATATAAATAATGAATACTCAATTAAAATTTGACTGGGATAAAAAAAGAGATGAAATGTTGGCAAAAACTAACAATAATTTAGAAGAAATGAAAAGATATGTATTAAATGAAAAAAATACAAAAATTACAAAAAAATACATAGAAGAAATATTTAGAAATTATGGTATTGAGTATGAAGTATATGATATTAATATATTTAATACAGCAATGACACATCCTTCATATATTAATAAGGATTATAGAGAAATAAAAAATATAAAAGCAATATTAATGGGAATAAATTTTCTTAGAAATGAAGATTTAATACCAATTTCAAATGAACAAAAACATATGGCTGTTCCTTTAGGAGAAACATCTTATGAAAGATTAGAATTTTTAGGAGATTCAATTTTAAGACAAATTATTTCTGATTATCTATTTATCAGATATAAAGATATGGATGAAGGTGATTTAACAAAATTAAGATCTCAAATTGAGAATGGTTCTTCTTTAGCAGAAATGGCAAGAAGAATTGGTTTACCAAAATATATGTTGATTCCAAGAAATTTAGAAGCAACAGGAACAAGAGAAAAAAATAATAAATTTCAATGTGATATATTTGAAGCTTTTATAGCTGCAATATATTATGATTCTATGGGAATTAAATATTCTGATATCGGAAGAAATTTTGAATTAATTAAAAAAAATAGGGGACAAAGTTTTGATTTATGTTTTCAGTTTGTTTCAAATCTTATTGAAGATGAAATTGATTTAACATTATTATTAGAGACAGAAACAAATCATAAAGATGAATTATTACAACAATATCATAAATTAGGATGGGGTGATCCAAAATATAATGTTATGGATGTTCTTATTGATGAAAAAAAAATGGGAAAAAAATATTTTAAAATGTATGTGAGAGATAATGATGGTAATATTATAGGTACTGGCGTAGGTTCATCAAAACAAAAAGGTGAAAAATTATCAGCTAAAAAAGCACTTCAATATCTAAAAATTATTCCAGATGATAATGAAGATATTATATTGGATAATGATTCAACAGAAATTTATTTTAAAGATAAAAAAAGAAAATCATATGGATATGATGATTCAAATACAAATACTAATACAAATACAGATAACGATTCTGATTCTAATAGTTCAAATGATTTAGATAATTTTAATAATTCAAATAGATATAATGGTTCAAATAATTTTGATGGTACCAATAAATTATCCGATAAAAAAAATGATCCAACTAATTTAATGTCTTCAAAATTTAAAACAAAAAAAAATTCGGCAAATTTTTATGATGGTTTAACATTAGCACAAAAAATTAAATTATCAAACACAAAAAATGATGAATCTCAATCTCAATCTCAATCTCAATCTCAATCCCAATCCCAATCCCAATCAAATTCAATTTATAAAATAAAAACAGGTTTTGATGCAAATAACAAAGATAAAAAATTGGATCATTCAAATGATCCAATAAATAACCCATGGTTAATTCAACAAAAAATGATATTTACATAAATTTTATTTATATAGTTATAAAATAAAATTTTTTCAAAATCATTTTTTTATAATAAAAATATTGTTTTATTGTTATAAATTAGAATATCCTTTATAGATTACACCTGTTCCAAGTAAATCAACAAGTTCATCAATGGGTTCAGGTTCATCTAAATCAACAAAATCAAAATATGTCTTGGTAACTTTTGATTTGTCAATAATACTTGATTTGTCAATAATACTTGATTCCAATTCAGATTTTATTGATTCAATTATTTCTAAATATTTAAGAGCACGTTTATTTCGATCTTCAATTGTATCAGGATTACCAAATGGATTAATGGATATTGTAGGAATTCCAATACCCATACCCATACCCATACCCATACCTGTACCCATACTCATACCTGTACCCATACCCATTATTCCTGTAGAAATTGCAGGTGTTGGAAAACCATATGGTTGGGTTAGGGGTCCCATACCCATTATTCCTGTAGAAATTGCAGGTGTTGGAAAACCATATGGTTGGGTTAGAGATCCTATACCCATTATTCCTGTAGAAATTTGAGGTGTTGGAATTGCAATATTTACTTTTGTATATATAGGAATTTTTCCTTTTAATGGACCATCAATTTGGGCATAAGTAGTTATACCAACACTTTTAGGTATACAATCCCAATTATTTTCTGGTAAACGTTCTAATTTAAGTTTTATGCCAAATTTATATTCCAATATTTTCATTTTTTTATTTATATATTTTGAAATAGTATTTAGAATTACGACAGCATCAGAATTTGATGGAACCCCCCCATATTGAATAAATGTATTTATAAATAACTTACTCATAAATATAATTATGTATATATAATAAATACTATATAAAATTTTTTATTATTGATAAAATCATTAAATGATCTGAAGATTTTGGTATATACCATGATTCTTTATTTAGTTGATGAATTATAATTGGTTTATCAAACGAATCTATTAATTGATCACAATTCTTTTTATACCCATATCCTGACAAACTACAACACGTTTTATTGGATGTTAAACATGGAAAAAAGTTAAATCCAATTGAATTTATATTCAAATAATATTTTTTAGGTTCCAAAATAATTTGACTTCCTATATCTCTATTAAAATCTCCACATATTATAATTCTTTTAATATCATATTTTGATATCATATTCTGATTTAGATTCATTTGTTTTTGTATTGGAACGAAAATAGTAGCAAATGTATCTGAGTGATGTCCTACATGTATATTTATCAATATAAAATATACTTCAAATCTCAAGTCTTTAAAAATAAATATAGAAAAAGGTCTTCCGGATTCAAACTCACCATCAAAAACCAATTCTTTTTTGAATAAATTTGATTTCCAAATTGTTAACATATGTTCAGGATTAGAATACCCAATATGATGCCCATAGTCTGATTTTTCAAATAAATCCGTTATATCGGTAGGATTTTCAGATTCCTGAAAACAATAAAAAAATGGATTATAATAATTTTTTATCAGATAAATATTTTTCAATATATTTGATTTTAATTTATCCAATGTATTTTGACCTAAAGATTTTACCAGTGGACTTGAATCATTTTTCATTATTTTCCAATATAAGTTGTATGAACAAATAGAAATATTAAAATTTATTGGATCCATTATATAAATTAATTACTATAAAATATTTTTATCCTTCCAATCAATTATAATTATATTTGATAATAGTATATCAATAAATATATGATTACAATTCTTGGTGATCATGACATAATTCAAAAAAAAATAATAATTGTTTTATTGTCAAAAAAAAAATATTCTAATGTAGATATTTTTGTGAATAATGTAAAAGTCGATACATTTGATATAAAACAAAAAATTAAAAGAATAATTGTAAATTTGAAAAATTATAATATGGAAAATATAACAATAAAATTTATACATAAATCTTGTATTATTGAATCAATAGAAAATTTAAATTTATTAACTATATTTGATAATGTTGAAATTGTTAATTGTGATTCAACATTAGGTTTAGAAAAAAATTTATGGGATCGACTAGAAAATATTAATGGATCATATTTAATTCATTGTGGAGATCAAATTTATAATGACAAAATATTTAAAAAATATTATAGAAAAACAGATTTAACAAAAAAAAATTTACGTTTATTAAAAAAAGAAATATTTGAAAATTATTATTATCAATTTTCAAGATATAAAAATGTATTGAAAAATAATCTAAATTTAATGATACCAGATGATCATGAAGTTGTTGATGATGCATATGAAAATAAGCATCACTTAGATAAAAATTTTACAATTATAAAAAATGTATTTGTAAGATTTTATAAATATATTCAATTGGGATTAAAATTTTCACAATCTGAATTATATTTTGTACATGATAATAAAAATAAATCTATTTTTGTTTTAAATTATAAAATTGAATTTAATGCAGAATTACTTGAAAAATATAATTTTGATGATGAAATTTCTAATTATAAAAATATTATAATTGTATCAAGAAAAAGTTTATTATCTTATGAAATTAACCCGATTAACCAATTAATATTTTCTCAAAAACCAAAAATAACAGTTGATATTGATTTAATTTTAAAAAAACAAATTGATACAGGAAAAAATATGTATATTTTTTGTGGAGATGATCATTCATATAAAAAAAGCATTATAAAATATTATGGTAAAAAAATATGTACAATAATAACATGTGGTTCGATAAATACTGTTCCAGAAATTATTAAAGATAAAATAATTTTAAATACAAATATACCAAATATTAAAATTAAAAATATATCTTATGAATTAGCAAATAATTTTGTTAAAATAAATTATATTGGTGATAAAATATATATTTGTGAAAATTTAGAAAAAAAAAGCGTTTTTTTCTATTTTATTGATAACATTATAAATGTTTATAATTTATTATAGTCCAATACAAATAATAAATAATAAAATAATAAAATAATAATTGTTTTTATTTAACTATAAATAAAATAATTGTTGGATTTTATTTTCAAACCCAAATATATAAATTATAAATTTAAATATGAATGATGATTATAAAGAAAAAAATGTTTATCCTAATTTAAAAATCAATGGGAGAATATTTCCAGTTTGGATATTAAAAAATTTTGCCAAATATAAATTACCTGAAATCATAAGAAAAGATGATGAAGATCCATGTCAAATAAAAACAAAATTAGAATTAAGAAAGTATCAAGAATTTGTTGGTACTTATTTAGATTACAAATCACCTTATCATGATATTTTGTTATATCATGGTCTAGGTTCTGGTAAATCTGCTACAGCAATAAATATATATAATGTATTATATAATGCAACATCAGGATGGAATGTATTTTTAATTATAAAAGCATCATTACATGATAATCCTTGGGAATCTGATTTAAAAAAATGGTTAGGTCAACAAGATTATGAACACCGATATGCTAATATAAAATGGGTTCATTACGATTCCCCATACGCAGACACAGAATTTATGGATATCGTTAAAAAAACAGATAGTACATTAAAAAATATTTATATAATAGAAGAATCACATAATTTTATAAGAAATGTTTATTCAAATTTGGCATCAAAAAAAGGAAGAAGAGCAGTTAATATTTATGATTATATAATACAAGATAAAAAAGACAACTCATCAACTCGAGTAGTTCTACTATCGGGTACTCCTGCAATCAATAAACCTTTTGAACTTGGATTAATGTTTAATTTATTGAGACCAGGTATTTTTCCAAAATCAGAAGTATTATTTAATCAAATATATGTGAATAATAGTACAATACCATCAATTAATCCTCAAACTAAAAATATGTTTCAACGTAGAATTATGGGATTGGTTTCATATTATATAGGAGCAACTCCTGATTTATATGCAACTCAAACAACACATTATATTGATGTAAAAATGTCTCAATATCAAACAGATATTTATGAATTTTATGAAGAAGAAGAAGCAAAAATTGCACAAAAAGCAAAATTAAGAGCAAAATCATCCCAATCGTCCCAATCAGAAACTTATAAAACTTATGTTCGTCAATCATCAAATTTTGTATTTCCTCCAATAGATCAAATTGTAACAGGAGAAACAAGACCAAGACCAAGTAAATTTAAAATAGGAGAAAAAGAAATGGAAATGTTATTAAAGACTAAAGACACAGAAATGATTAAAAAAACACTTTCATCACAATCTCAAGGATATTTTAAAATGTTAGACAAATTTAAAGATTCATTTAATAAACATTTGGAAGCAATATATATTGCTGAATTAGATTCAAAATTAAATATTAAATCAGACAGTGAAAAATTTATAAAATATGAATCATGGGAAGAATATTGGGAAAAAGAAAAAGATAAATCAGAATTAATAAAAGAAATGTATAGATGTTCAGCTAAATTTATTAATATTATTTTTTATGTAATTAAAAGTACTGGTCCTGTTTTAATTTATTCAAATTATGTATTAATGGAAGGTATTGATATGTTAAAAATATATCTTAAATATTTTGGGTTTGACTCATTTAAAAATCCAAATTCTAAAGATTATTTTAGATATGGAGAATTTCATGCAAATATAAGTAGAGAAGTAAAAAAAGAAACAATTAGAATAGAGAATGAAAAAGATAATGTGCATGGAAAACTAATAAAGATAGTTATGTTTTCACCTGCAGGTGCAGAAGGTATATCATTAGAATCTATCACTCAGGTACATTTGATGGAACCATATTGGCATGAAGTAAGAATGATTCAAATGATAGGAAGAGCAATTCGTCAATGTTCTCATAAATATCTTCCTATTAAAGAACGTCATGTTGATATATATAGATATAGATCAGTTAAACATAATGTAAAAGTTATTGAGATTATTGAGGGTCAAACATCAAAAAAGGAAAAAAAAATAATAGAAGATTTTAATGATTTAAAAACTGTTGATTTTGAAATACAAGAAATTGCAAGTAGTAAAAATAATTTAATTTCTACATTTTTGGATTCGGTTAAAGAAGTAGCTATTGATTGTGAACTTTTTAAAGCACATAATATGATGGGTTCCAAATATAGATGTTTTCAGTTTAATGAAATTTCCTTATTTGATAAAAATATAGGTCCTGCTTATAAAGAAGATGCAATTGAAGATATGAAAATATCAAATGGTTCTAATAGTACTAATTCTATCACAATCAAAGTAAAAGTTATAAAAATTCGTGGTATAATAGAATCAAATGATAAAGATATTTTATATTATTGGTATAATCAAGAAACAGGAGTTGTTTATGATTTTGATCTTAATTATCCGTTGGGAAGAATAAAATATGATATTGATGGTATTCCTGAAAAACTTAACAAAGATACATATCGTATAGAAATTATAGAAATTCCATCCATTAAATATTTATAGTATAAATTGTTAAAAAGTTGAATTTATTATAATGGAATAATAATAATTATAATAATAACATAATGAATTTAGAAGTTAAATATAATTCTGTAATTTTAGATGAAAATAATGATCTCCTATAAAAATAAAATAGTGATACTTAAAGATGAATATGATGATTTAGACTATAGATTAGAACAAATTTTTTTAGCACAAATTAAAGAAAATTATTTTATATTTATTGATAAAAAAAATTTAAAAACTTGTGTACATGATTTATTAGTCCATAAATTTGAAGATTTTTACAAATAATAATGTGTCAATTTAACGATTAAATGTATATATATTAAAATAAAAGATATTTTATGTATAAAACAAAAACTAGTTATAACTGAAGAAAAATAGAATGTATTGGATAAAACATTTGTTATGTTCAAAAATTTGGAATTTTAAACCAAATCCAATTTAAAAATTATAGTTAAAAAATTATAGTTAAAATTTTCAATTTGCATCAACACCATAAATAAAAATTTTGTATATGGTATTTTTATATATGTGAATTATAGTTATAAAATAAAATTTTGGGTAAAATTCTAAAATTTTATTTCATTTCATTTCATCCTAATACAAAAAACAATATTTTATCATAAAATATTGTTTTATTGCTATAAATTAATTCATTTTTTAATAATTTTATATATACAATATAATATAATTAAATGATTAAAATAACAATAATTATAATATTAATATTATTATTACTTATAACACTATATTCATATTATTGTTTAAGTTCACGAATGATAGAATTTGAAAGAATAAGATTAGATTACATATTAAATAAAGAAAATGAATTAAAAATTTTAGAAAAAAAAATTAAAGTTGTAACTGATTGTTCTGATAAAAATGATAAATATCAACAAGCTATCACTGGTATAAATACTATTATTGACAAATTAAATTTACCTCCTGGTTCAATATGTAAAAAATATTCTAATAATAAAAATAATCAAACAATTACTAATATAAAATCAATTGTTCCTGAAGAAAATCCTAATAATCTGAATAATCCTACAAATAATTTAAATATATATCATGAAGTTCCTTTGAATTTTATGAAACATTCTAATGTGTTTGGTGAAATAACCAATAATAATTCAAATATCACACATGAATTTGATAAAAATTTAACAGAATCTGAATCAGAATCTGAATCAGAATAAAAATTAGAATCAAAATCAGAATCAAAATTAGAAAATTTTAATTTTAAGGATACGATAAATAGTTTTTTTAACAAATAAAATATTAAAAATAATTTAATTTCTATAATCGATTTTAGTATTTAATTCGTCTTCCCAAACTCCTACCAAAAATGTTAAAAAGTTTTGAAAATTTTTATTTATTGGTATATTTGTTAATTCTGTTTTTAATCTATCTAAAATTTCAAAGCCAAAATTCCTATAATTATGGTCTATAGATTTTATATTTAGTATTATCATATCAATGTGTTCTTTATTAAAATCAAACCAAATTACATTTTTTATATATTCATCAATTGATAATTTAACTTTTTTATTTGTGTTAGTCATTTTAACTTTTTCAACAAAACCATAAGGGGTAACAAAACTATTTAATTCTTTGTAAAAATTTTTTATCTCAAATATTTTTTCATTGGTATAAATTAATTTATTTTCAAAACATTCATCATGAAATTTGATTTCATCAATATCAATATAATTGTTTGGGGTATAAAATGGTATAATCATATCTATGTTATGATTAATTAATACAATACATTTAATAATTTCATTAAAATTTTTTATAATTGATTCAATATTTTCATCTGTCAAAATTAAACTAGAAATATCATATTTTATTGGTTCGATTAATTTTGTATTTAATATTTGGTCTTTTTCATGATCAATTGATTCTGTATTAATAGTTAATGGATCACCCCATGAATTATAAAATTGAATTGATAATTTTGTAAGATTTCCCAATAATGAATCTTTATATGTTTTAGTGGCAGAATATGGTATTAATTTTAAATATAATGCTCCAAGAGTTTTATCGTATATCAATAAAAAAGACTTGTCAGTTATTGGATTTGTTCCAAAATTTCTTACACTTTGTAATTCCTTAATATAAATTTGGATAAATCTATCTCCTAAAGGATTGTACTCATTTTTATCATCTGGAATATATCTATCATTTAATATTATATAATCTTTTATTCTGTCATATTCATCTTTAAAAAAATTTTTTTTATGATGTTTTTTTCTGCAAAAATCCCAACATTTATTGATACAAATAGAATTATATTTTGGTACAACTGCACAATCTAATTTGATATAACTAACATTTGAAAAATCTCTTATAATGTATGGGTTGAATGATCTTTCAAGATTTATTGTATATTCTTTAATGGCATTTGGATTGTCAAATATAAAAATTTTATCATTAATTGTGTCTTTAATTTCATATATTTCGTTATGATCATAATAATCATTATTTTTATTTGATTTATTTGATTTGTTTTTTTTATTGATGTTTTTCAATTCATTTTTTATATTTGTTCTTGATACTGAAGCATTAATTCCAGAATTAGTTACTGGTCCTAAATGAACAATATAATTAAAAGGATCCTGATACATTTGAACATCTCTATCAGATGAATCAATATTTAATCTATATTCTTTTATCGATTCTTTCAATAAATTTTCATTTAAATTATCGTATAAAGTTTCATGTTTATTTGATGTATCAGGCATAAATTGTATAGGTTTATTCGATTGAAAACCTTTTTCAATATTAAATTGTGAAAAATTTTTTAAATTCTCTAAATTTGCTGAATTTGATTCAATATTATCAAAAGTACTTGATGGTCTAAAATTATTGTAATTATTGACGTATTGTTGTTGTTCTTTAACGGCTTCTGATAATCCTTCTCTAGTATTATATCCTGAAGAAGATAAAGAACTTTGATCAAATGGTAAATTTTGAATACCATTATAAGAATAATTTGGTTCAATGCCTGATATTTGATAATTTATTCCTGAATTATTACTTGGATTTTTATTATTTTTATTGTTTTTATTGTTCATTCTTAATTAAGTTATTAATATATATCAGATATATAATATTATGTTTTTATATAAAATTATATTGGTCATAAAATTATATTTTATTAAAAATATTATTTTTTTTTCAAATATAATAAATATTATTTAAGTTATAAAAATATTTATTATATCTAAATTTTTTGATTCGTGTTTATTTAAATTTAAAATAAGATAAAATAATATTATATTAATAATAATAAATGGAAGAATATTTTTTATCCGAAAAAAATGTTGGAGATTTAACTAAACAACTAATATTAAATCTTGAATTAGGACAAGATCAACTTAATAAAGAGGTTGTCATGAAATGTAAAAAAATTATTATAAATCATATGAAAGATACATATTCAAAATATGGTAATACAAAACCAAATGGTATTGGAACAAAAGAATATATTGGTAAAATGAATAACAAAAGTTTAAAAGATTGTATGAAAATGTTTGATATAAAAAAATCTCAAGGTGCCGGTACCAATAATCATATTGGTTCAAATTCAAATTCAAATTCAAATTCAAATTCAAATGATAAGAGAAAATCTTCTAATAATAAATCTGGTCAATATGGTTTGGCGGGAATTAATGATAATTCATTTCTTAGACCTGATGAAATAATGAATAAAATGAAAAATCCACAACATACACAACATCCACAACAATCAGCTAATCCTTCTAAAGAATATGGAAGTTATTCAGATACAGGAGGTTATGCATCTTTTTCATCTGCAGATAATGCTATTGGTCCTTTTATAACTGCAACTGGAGAATATGGTATGCCTTTAGAAATGGAAAATGATGGCAGATATTCAATGCAAAATTCACTTGATGGTAAAAAAAATTATGCTGATGAAATTGAAAGAAGAATGAGTTCATTGGTTGGACAATATGGAGGACCTACTAATCAGGGTCAAATTGGTAATCAGGATCAAATGGGTAATCAAGGTTATCAAATGGGTAATCAAGGTCAAATGGGTAATCAAGGTCAAATGGGTAATCAAGGTTATCAAATGGGTAATCAAGGTTATCAAATGGGTAATCAAGGTCAAATGGGTAATCAAGGTCAAATGGGTAATCAAGGTCAAATGAATATGCCCAATAATTATTTTGGTATTCCACCACAAGGACAGGGACAAGGACAAGGACAGGGACAGGGACAACCACCAGTAGATCCAAGAGTTGCGAAATGGTTAAATTTAGATGTATCTGGACAACCAATAAATAATAATAATATGGGTAATCAAGGTTATCAGGGTAATCAAGGTTATCAGGGTAATCAAGGTAATCAGGGTTATCAGGGTAATCAGGGTAATCAGGGTCAAATGAATAATAATCAACAACAATTTCAAATGCAGATACAACAAATTCAAATGAAAATGCAACAACTTCAACAATCCGGACAAATGAATCCACAAATATTACAACAATTATCTCAACAAATTCAAATGATACAACAACAAATGAATTCAGGTCAAACAACACAACAAATAGGTTCAGGTCAAACAGCACAACAAATGGGTTCTGGTGTTGATTATTCATATACTCCTGGTAGTGATGATATGGGAAATGATCTTAATGCAGCATTTGGAGGTTCAACTAATTTTAATGGTCCAAGTTCATTAAATGAATGTTATTCTCAACCAAATGGAATTATGATGGGTGATTCAAATAATTTCAATGGACCAGGTTCATTAAGTGAAAGTTATTCCCAACCAAATGGAATTATGATGGGAGGTTCAACTAATACTGGAAATTTAAATAATTTTAATGATACTGGAAACCCAGAATCAAGATTAAAAATTATGGAAGCAGAAAGAAATCAAACATTTACTATTCCAAAAAATCCAAATTTTGATCCAACCAAATCTCCTTATCAAATGAATCAACAGATTAATAATGGTAATAATCCAAATAATTCAAATAATTCAAATAATCCAAATAATCCAAATAATTCAAATCAAATGGGAAATAATAATCGAAATAATTCAAATAAATTTGATGAAAATTTTTTTTTTTTAACTAATAATAATAATAGTAATATTTCTGGTAATAATTTGCACAATAATAATTTGCACAATAAAAATGAACAAAGTAGTTTTGATCACAATGTTCAATCATTATCAACAAATATTTCAAAAAAAAATAATAAACCGTCAAAAAATAAAACATCAAATCCATCTAATAATTCAAAAAAGAAAATCACAAAATCAGAATTTGTTTCTTCTTCAATAAGTAAAAGTAAAAGTAAAAGTAAAAATACTAAAAATACTAAAGATACTAAAAATTTAAATCAAATTAACACACAAAAAAATAAAACCAATACAATAGACAAAAATAAAAAAAAAGAAAAAGAGTTAGAAAGTGATAACTTATCATTAGGTTCAACAAATTCTATTGAATCGATTGATTCAACAAAAACAATGGATTCAATAGATTATGAAATAATGAAACTCAAAAAAAAACTTAAGGAAAAAAATGAAACAGATAAAATAGATAAAACAGATAAAATAGATAAAACAGATAAAACAGATAAAACAGATAAAACAAAGAAAATAAAAAATAAAAAAAATAATAATGAAAATATAATTAATAATGATGAAAAAAAATCCAATATAAAATCTAGAAAGTATTTATCAGATGATAATTTATTAGAAAATATTGAAAATAATCAAACAAATAAAATAATTCAATCAGATAAAAAAGAAATTGACGATAAAAAATTAGCATTATTTAAATTACTTGTAGAAGCCAAAAAAAATACAAATAATGACGATTTATCAATCATAAATGAAACATGCCCTGATATAAAATTAGTCAATAATTATGGAACTAATTCAGATAATTCAGATAAATCAGATAAATCAGATAAATCAGATAAATCAGATAATTCAGATAATTCAGATAATTCAGATAATTCAGATAATTCAGATAAATTGGATATTAGTTTAAAAGCAAATAAATTAAATCATATATATATAACTAATGAAGATTCATCTGAATCTATGAGACTAAGTTTTAAAAATAAACCATCAAATATTTATATTGATTCTGATACGGAAAATAATGTAAGATCAAGAGAATATAATAAAAAACCAAGACAATTTTTAGCAAATGAAATCAATCAACAATTAACGAACATTATTAATATCAATGACAATAAATATAATGATGATCAATCTCAAATCCAAACCCAATCCCAAACCCAATCCCAATCCCAAACCCAATCCCAAACAAAAATCAAACATACTTCTATATCAAAAAAATTAAATAAATCATCAAATAATTTACCTGGTACAAATAATTTATCAATCATATCAAATCAAGTTACAGAAAGAGAATGTTATAATGATTATATGATTAAATTATCAGAACCGATTAGATTAAAAGATTTAAATATTAATAATATTTTATTGCCAAAAAGAAATTCTGAAAATATATTGGAGGAAAATAATCAGTTAAAGATTGAATTTGATTTGGACAGTAAAATTATAGAATTGGATTCTGACTATTATAATCGTAATGAAATTGTTGAATATTTAAATGAATGTTTTGATTCATGTTCTTTAAATATACATACATATATTGATTCTGATGACAAATTTGTTTTTGAGTCAAAATCAAATGAAAAATTTAAATTAATATCAACTGAAAAAAGTATATTACCATATTTGGGATTCGGTAAAAATATATATTTGAATAAAACAAAGTATATTGCTGAAAATTCATTAGATATTGGAGATAATATATTTTATTTAGTAATTGAAAATATATCACCAAAACCAATGTTTCGAATAGATATGGATAATGAAGAACCTTTTATTGAAAAATTATTAGAACTTGATGGTGATATAGAAATAGATCATTTGATTATACAATTTTATAAAACAAAAAATTGCCTGATTAAAAATGATTCTGAATATTCATTCTTCTTTGAATCAGAACATGAAATTGATTTTGAATTTTTATAAATAAAAGTTTACAATAATTTTACGATTGCAAAATTAAAAAAATATTAGTTAATTAATATTAGATTTTGAAAAATACAAAATCTAATAAATAACCAGTTCTTGTTACAGATTCATATTGTTTAACTATAAACTTGAATGATTAATCAAATATGTTTGACCAAAAATTGTGTGAAGTTGATTCCTGATAATCTAAACTGATTTATTTTTATGTATGATACAATTAACATTTGTATTTGTATTTGTATTTGTATTTGTATTTGTATTTGTATTTGTATTTGTATTTGTATTTGTATTTGTATTTGTATTTGTATTTGTATTTGTATTTGTATTTGTATTTGTATTTGTATTTGTATTTGTATTTTTAGAACGTATCATTATTTTTTGGTATTCAGTACATACATATATAAAATTTATGTTCATTATCATTATCATTATGTTCATTATCATTATGTTTATCAGTAAATAAATTAATTGAATCAATGTTTTCAATTAATGGTTTATCACCACCAAATTGTTTATTTTTTAATTGTAAATATTTATATTTGTATTTTAAATATTTTTCATAATAATTATTTATTGTATCGGTATTTTTTAATTTGAATTGGATTTCTGTCATAAAAAAAATTATTCATTGATATGTGTTATTTTGATTCAATAATATTTATTGTTTCTGTATTTAATTTTTCTTCTAATATTTTAGAAACAAATAATAACATTTTAAATTGAGATGTTTCTAATTTTTCTGGAT
>Ga0316217_10002171_pt1 | contig 24054 bp, 35 predicted proteins | sample 1anoAmetaG_FD_203633 | JGI IMG/M metagenome (GOLD analysis project Ga0316217, IMG submission 203633) | Freshwater microbial communities from Trout Bog Lake, Wisconsin, USA - 1anoA | ecosystem: Environmental > Aquatic > Freshwater > Lake > Hypolimnion/Profundal zone | place: USA: Wisconsin...
TGAATAGTTTAGCTTCGGGATTTGTTATAAATTATGTTTTGCATTCTGCCTTGCGGTTCTATCAAAGACAAAATTACCCTGAGTCCAGTGGGTAGTTGTTCGTCACTAGTTCCTCAACTGGATGCCACTCGGAATGATATACGCAAACTCACTGATTTTTAGTACCTCATTTCTATTCTGCAAAAAGGGGAGGTCATAATGGGCAAAAAAGTGGCATTCGACAACTACCTATCGTCACACGTAGACCTGATGAAGGCCTACGTGTCAACCCTCACTCCCTGCAACTTCACTTACGCATCCTACTTCGGAGGACCATAGATTAACACTATGTCGCTGTCGCAAAAAGACCAATGGGCTTTGGAAATCGTGATGACCAGGTACAACCTGAGCTCAATCTATCATGCGGGAGCCTACGCCAATATGAGAACTATCTTTGAAGCGGTGGCCTCTTCCTACAAGGAAGGAGTCAAGCCAGCTCCCCAACTCATCAAGGATATCCAAATCACCTACCAGTACTTCAATGAAGCCTACCAACCTCTCAAGCGCCTGCTTCCCTACTTCGATTGCATATAGGCATTAGCCTCGCAGGCCTCTCAAGGCAAATACCCAGAACTGAATAAGGTGATGTTCGAGCTGTACACGAGCCTGGTGAGTTGCAACCTGGCCTACTTGAAGATAGAGAAGTGCCGGCTGCTGCAGGAGTTCAGGAAGTGCAAGTAGGCCTGCTGGGCTGTCTACCTGCGGGTTTTGGACTGCAAGGCTAAACTCAACTCCCTGAAGTCTACCTTCCCCCACATCACTTCCGAACTCACCGACTTCTTCGATCTGGCTGAACTCTTCTACCAGATGCTGGCCTACTACTTCATGCTTGTCTAACACGAAGCTGCCAAGCAGAAGGAGGACTACGGGTTCGTCAAGAAGGAGTTCCAGCAGATGATCCACGACAACCTGGCTGCGGCCGATGAATTCTAGAGACTCCTCAAGACCAGCTCCTTCCTGAAACGTGAGAACGATAACGTGGTGTTCGGGTTGGGAGTGCTGGCAGTGGTCGCAGAGGAAGTGCGCAAGTAAGTCTGATCTCAATTAGGTACAAGTATCGCTACGATATCTCAGTGCACGAGAACAAGATGGAGAGACCTTTGATAAAGGAAGTAGTGGCCCGCAGGATGGGAGCCTCCAACATCTGGTAGTCTCTGGATTTCTTTTGATCTTGCCAACCATCATTGCCTGCTTCTGCTCCTATCACCCTACCACTCATACTGCTGCTCTTGTTGCTATTGATTGTGTTGTTAGTATTGATGCATTTGTTGTTGTTGTTGTTGTTGTTGTTGTTGTTGTTGTTGTTGCTGCGATGAGAATAGCTAGTATTGTTGAGCACTAACAGGATGTGCTGGAGTAGTTGTGTTAAAAAGTAATTGGAAGTGGTTATAATAATAGAAAAAGAATGTTACGGCTCCTGTTCACACCCGAATGGAAAACGGCCGCTGAGAAGCTGGAGAAGATTGCCCTCTGGCACACCAACTCCAAACTAACCACTTCCTACAAGGAGATCGCCCTACTTGTGCTCACCGAGATCATCAGGCACAAAAAAATAGAGTCCTACATCGCCGCCATGAACCACGCCTCCCTCACCCCCGAACTGCTGCTCAAGTACTCCATCCTCATCCACGTTTATCTACAAGAACAACCCAACGCTTTGCCCAAATCCGCAGTTGACCTTTTGGCTCACCTGCTGCAGACCTCTAGCTCCATGGTCCAGCACTACGCGAGTGCTGAGGAAAGAGAGGAAGGGTGCAGCAGTTCGAACCCTCGGTCGGTGTGCACCCGGTCAGCTTCAACCAGATCTGAGGAGATAATGATCTGCAAAGAAGTGTTCCTGATTTCAGCAGTGGTGCGGCCTTACCTGGGACTGCTGCTGAAGGTGGGGCATTCGTGGGAGTAGCTGGAGGGGTGGAAGCAGCAGCGGGTGATTGCGAGGCACGAGGCCTGGAGCGTGGTGAACCTGCTGAAGATGGTGGTTTCAGTGAGCGGCAACTTCACCATGATCGGCAGGTACTACATCCGCTCATACGGCTACCTGGTGGTCCTGCTCACCAAGGCCCTCTCCAACTGCGTCCGCACTTTCCTCGACATCCTCAGCAAGCACGTCTACGCCTAACTCAAACACTACGCAGGTGAACTCACTGTGGCCAGCGACTTCCCCGAGTTCATCAACCTCCTCGAGGAAATCACCAACCTCAACGACCACCTCCTCCCCCTCTACCTCAGCAAGTACTTCTACGACCACCTCCAGGACGTGCCCGAGCCCAGGTGGATCAACACCAGTGCCCCCGAGTTCGACCCCATCTTCACTCTCAACAAGACCAGCAAGGCCAACGAGGCCAGCAAGCTCAAATAGAACAGCAAACTCAAATAGACCAGCAAGCTCAACTAGCCCAGCAACACCAACAAGGGCAACTAGTCAAACAAGGTCCAATAGTCAAACAAGATCAAATAGTCCAACAAGGGCAACTAGTCCAACAAGGGCAACTAGTCCAAGCTCGCCCCCCATGCCGAAAACACCGCCTTCCCCAGGCCTCGCAAGGGTGGGAAGCAGGAGGGGGGCTAGCGGAAAGCCAAAAGCAGCCAGAAGTAGAGAGGAGGTGAGGGGAGGCAAGTGGGGTGAAGGCGTGCGGAGTGATAATGGAAGGAGTCTGCTGGTGATTTCTGTGTGGGAAGCAAAGCTGCAAAATTCTTTATCATTCTGTAATTGTTTACTGCATAATAATTTAAGCAGATGATCAACCATCCAGAGGAATAGCCCAGATCGCACTCCACTCTCGAAGATATCAGCTCGGCCGAGCAGCTGTCCTACAGCCGGATGTTGGATGAGGTTGAAGGGGAGGACTCGGAGTAGGAGGTGCGCAGCCATTGGCCAAACAACCAGCTTCTAGGATTTCCAATTGCCCAGCCCAAAATCCACCCCAAGCCACTGCCCGCCCAGGCCGCCTCCGAAGAGCTCATCATCAACAAAGATGGCCCCAGCATCAAAATCAACTACTCCCACACTCTCCCCAACCCGCTCCCTCCTCCCGCCCCCTCGCCCCTCCCCTAGCCCCAGTAGAAGCACTATGCCCACACCATGCCTTCCAGACTGGTCCAGAGCAAATTCCAGCCCAAACTCGGTGCCATTCAATAAAAAGAAGACGACCAAGATAGCTCAAACCCAGTGATGGTCAGCCAAATCCTGGGCAGAGTTTTCATCCAGAGCATGAATCAGCACCCATTGGTCCCCGAGGCCTAATCCTCCAACCCACCGGCAGCTACAGGCAGCACCCACCTCAAACCCACTTGTTTTCTATAGTAGCAATAGAAAGTAGTCATCAGAGCTGTGGAGGATAGCGTCGAATACCAACTGGGGTAGGAGGCCGAGCAGCAGCAGGTATCGGACCGCTTGACGCTGCCCTTCCTGGGCTCGGGCGAAACCGAGTAGAAAAAAGTCTACGATCAAGTGGCCATCCTCTCCAGCCTAACCACCCTGAGCAAGAACCACAAGGAGAGGGAGGCCAGGCGGGAGAAGGATAAAAGCGAGCCCAGGGGCCAGCGCCAGGAAGATCACTCAGACAAGTAGTAACTCATACTCGGCATGCTACAGCGGATCATCGAGAGTCTGCTCCAGAACGACAAAAAGGACAACACAGACAAGAGGGACAAAAGGGAAGCCTAGCGAAATGAGGATGGAGATCCCAGCACAAGAGAAAACTTCTCCAACAGGGAGCACCTCTCCAACAGGGAGCACTTGTCCAACAGGGATCACCTTTCTAACATAGACAGTTCCAAGAGCACGGCCTTCTTCCTCAGCCATATCAAGGAGCTGCAGGAAGATATGGCGGAAATAAAGTCAAGGCTGGCCCTGGTCTAGAGCAGACTAGATGCAAAGCAGTAGTTACGCTAGAGCCACTCTAGTTCCAGACAATCCCTCTGTTTCCAGAAGCAGCACCTCAAGCTTTCCCAGCCCTCCCAGCACTGTGCCTTACCTAACATCGCCCTCCGCTAGCTCTCCGAGAAGAGACACCGCAGATAAACCCTCAGGCCAGAGCCTTCCAGGAACTCAATGCCCGTGTTCGACATATCTTTTCTGAGAGAACTGCTGCGAGACAGAGTTTGGGAGGATTTGAAGCAATTCAGTGGTTTCGTCCTCAGCTAGAAGCAAAGCTTTATCACTAGGGCCCTGTCAGTTCTAAGGATGATGAGCTAGCTGGAGATTCTAGAGGAGCGACCAGAAACAATAGCAATTTGTCTGTCCAACCCGCGACTCATGGTCTCTGCCTCAGCTCTTCACTTCTACCTGGGAGAGTTTGCCTTCAGAGATAGGTACTACCAGGAGGGTCATGGGCTGTACCTGCGGCCCAACCTGGAGGTCTACGCGGGAGAGTTCAGGAACAACTACAAGCAGGGTAAAGGGCTGCAGGTGTCTGGGCGCGGGGACATCTACGAGGGGTAGTTCGTGCACAACAGCAAGCAGGGCACGGGAGTGGCCCTCTACGCCAACGGCGATGTCTACCAGGGCAACTACTAAGCCAACGAACTACATGGCAGAGGTACCCATCAATCTATTCAGGCCTGTATGTCTGGAAGAACGGAGCCACCTACGAGGGGGAGTTCGCCAGAGGCAAAATGCATGGCACCGGCCACTGGAAGTCCGCAAACGCTGAACACTACCAGGGAGACTTCAAAGCCGGCCTCAAAGACGGCTGGGGGGTCTACACCTATGCCGACGGCAGGAGGGTCGAAGGTTACTTCCGCAGAGGCCAGAAGACCAAGAACACTCACTCCAACTCCAACCTCCACTCCAACCACCCCCACTCCAACCACCTCCACTCCAACCTGCACTGTAACTCCAAGCTCTAAGCTAGGCAAGAGAGCAAGGTGCGGGTCAAGCTGGAGGGCAGAGTGGCAAGCAGGTTGATAAGCAGAGTGTAGAGCAGGGCGTAGACCAGGATGTAGAACAAGTTTTCGACGAGGGTGTCTACTAGGGCGTCAACGAAGAAGGTGGAGATGGGGAAGAGTTCAGAGATGTTTTGCCTGAGGAACGGGAGTTCGCGGAAGAGGCTGCGGTTTTGTGAGGATGGGCCAAACAGGAGAGAAAGTCTGGACTGCTCGTCTCGGGTCTAAAAGTATCGCGTGCATTTTAATTGATTTTACTGTTTTTACCACATCTACCTTTCCATTCACGATAACTCCACCCACACTCGCTCTATCCTGCTGCACTCACTCTACTCGATTTAACTGCACTGGACCTATTCTGCCTTTACTGCCAGCCAACCCATCTAATACATATATACACATATCTCGCCTTCATAACAATTAATCTAGCCGAGCCAATACAGCAATAGCCATATAACTACCGCAACCACACTTATCCTTCAAATCATGCACTTCAGGTGTGAGCACTGCTCGTTCCACTCCACTCCACATCACGCCACTGCCTCCTCTGCAGCAGTGCACCCCACAGCACTGCCTCATTGAGCAGGTCTCAAGTAGCACTGCCTCATTGAGCAGGTCTCAAGTAGCACTGCCTGCTGCCAGTCCTCTTAGAGTAGAGCAGGGTGAAAGTTGGTTGCTGTTTTTATATAGCAGGCTGCACTTATTGAATGGCAGCAGCTAGTACTGATTTCATGGACAATTCTTTTATCGTTGAGGCCATCATCGATCGCAGAGTGTTTAGCGGCAAGGTGCTGTACCTCACCAAGTGGAAGGACTCCAAGTAGCATACCTGGGAGTCAGTCAAAGTGCTTAAGAACTACCGCCACCTCATCAAGCAATACAACCTACACAATAGAAACAGGCTTCATGGCGAACCCGAAAGGGAATAGCTCGACCCCAACGAACTAAATGAGCCAAATCAACCCATTGTACCTATTGAACCCAATCATCCGAATCATCCAAATGAACCAATCGAGCCCAATCAGCCCAGTCACCCCAAAGACACCATCTTAAAGCTTTAGAGTTCCAACCCTGTGAAGCCACACCAAAACCCATCCAAGATGGGGAAACAGTAGTCTATTTCAGCTGTCAACCCCGACGAGCAGTCAGAACCCCTAGCTAACAACCTCATTGAAGGTGTGGCTCGGAAATAGCTGGTAGGAATAGCAAAGCGGAGAGGCAGGCCTCCGAAAAGGTAGCAAGGCAGATCCAAAAAGCTGGAGTAGAAAGAGGGCAAGTAGAAGCTGTAGCACAGATAATCCAGCTAAAAATATTAGCACGATAAATAGAGCAAGGAAAAGCAATAGAGTAATAAGGAGAGCAAGGAAAAGCAATAGAGTAATAAGGAGAGCAAGGAAAAGCAATAGAGTAATAAGGAGAGCAGATAAAAGCAAGAAAACAATAGAGACGGCAAATAAAAGCAATAGATTTATAAAGGCAAGGAAAAGAAACAACTTGATAAAGCCAACAAGTAAAAGCAGTAGCTCAAAGAGAACAGGCAAGAAGCCAAGATAGCTGAAGCAACAGAGTCAGGCAGGGCTGAGTACATAGGCAACTATCAAAACCTCAACTAGCTGCTGGCCAAGTACCAAGAGAACAACAACACCGAAGAAGCACTGCCAGAGCACAAACTCTATTTCAGCGAGGAAGAAACCAGGGAGCCCAACCCAAACCACCCAAAGGACCCAAACCACCCAAAGGACCCAAACCACCCAAAGGACCCAAAGGGCCAGAATAAAAGCGTCAAGATATACGTCTTCGAGCCTGCAGAGGGCTGTGGCAGCTACGCCGTGGAGGAACATGACGGAAGTTTTAAGCGGTACTCCACTAGCGAGATGCTGGCACTGTACCCGCAGCAGTTGGTTCAGTTTCTAGAGGAGAGCCTGCTGGAACTCAGCAACAGGACTAGCAGCCCCTACTCCTGATTCGTTCTCCTTATTTTCCATTACTCATACCCTATCAAAATATGAGGCATACCGATCAAACTATCAAGCTATCAAACTTAGCCAACACAATATCATCACAAAAAGGATTGAAAAACAGACTTTGGCTGATCGTGCTTGTGCAGATGCAGCTTAGTTGATCAGATTGTTTTATTATTGCTACTCTGATTAGCCTATATTGCTGCTGCTCTGGTTGACTGATATTGATACTATGATTGTCTTATATTGTCGCTGATCTGATCTGATTGGATTATATTGCTTTGATTGACTATTGCTGCAGCTCGTGGCTGCCTGGGCATGAGTGGGCCATTGCGGGAGTTCTAGGTAGAGGTATCACCTGGGTTTATTGGTATGAAAGGGGTATTAGTGGTTGTGCAAATGTAAAAGTGGCCTGACATATTTATCCGATGGCCCTAATTCTCTGAGCTCACCCAGATATTATTATTTTTAAATGAGAGGAGGAGAACAACGCCCCTGCAAATTCGGACCCAACTGCAACAAGCTAGCCACCGGCACCTGCACCTACTACCACCCCCCTGGCGAAGTGGCCTTCCAGGGCCAGAACCCCAGGCAGGGTTCAGGCTTCGGCCACCACTCCAGCCAACCCCGCTACAACTCCAACTTCCAGCAGCAAGGCTACTCCCAGAACAACCCTCGCCAGCCCCAGGGCAACTTCAACCCCCCCAACAACCCTAACTATGCTCCCAACAACCCCAACTATGCTCCTAACAACCCCAACTATGCTCCCAAGGTGGGATTCAAGGATAACATCTCGGAGGATGTGGTGCAGAAGCAGCTCTGCAGGAACTTCCACCTGGGAATCGACTGCAAGTTCGGGGAAAAGTGCAGGAACAAGCACTCCTTCATGATCGTCGAATAGGACGCCATCACTAGGTTGTACTTCCTTAGAAATCTGCCCTTCCACCCCACCAGCAAACTCACCAAATTCAACTCTGGCGGCAAGGACTACTTCGCACTCAGGCATGGCCTTGATATAAACTTTTTCGACTTCAACTTTGAAACCAAGGCTCTGGGAGAGGTGTTTAAGTACACACTGCCTGACCCCAACGGCAAGTACAACTTCTATGACCACAAAAACTAGTTCATCTACTACTCCAAGGAAAACAACGACACCCGCTACGACGATATAGGGATCTACAACGTCCAACTCCTCAAACACTACTACCTTCCCAACTCCCACCTGGGCAAAGTCACCGGACTAGCACACTTCGACAACAATGTCGTCCTTTCCACCTCCATGATTGGCGAACTCAAGGTCTGGTTCTTCTAAGGGGAGGAGCTCAAGTGCCATAACGAGACAACTGCCAAGCTCAAAAGCTGCTTCAACCCTCAAAACGCAAAGATTGAGCTGTACTTTGTGGACATCAGTGAGGTGATGGGGGTGAAGGTGATTGCAGTGGGGACGTCTGACGGTCGGCTCCTGCTATTTATCGGCAATGATTTGGATTTCAAGCAGGTCCAGTTGCCGGAACAATATGTAAATGTTATATGATTAGAGTCGAAAGTGTTCAGAGTTAGGTATGCCACCCGCTAATCGGTACCTACCGCCCTCATCTTGACCTGGAATGCCGCCAAAACCGTGTCCTCTGTTCTGTAGATTGACCTGGTGAACAACCTGGCTATCCGTGTGCTGCTGGAAGTGCGGACCACGTAGGACCAGCCTAAGGCGATGCTGAACTTGTTTGAGCTGGTGCACGGATACCTGATGGTGGCCAACCTGCACGGCTTCGTCTCGATATATTCGTACCCCGACACCAGCAACAAGTTGGGAGGCATCTTCCACCAGAACCAGGTCAACGACATCGTCGCTTCTGAAGAATAACTAAAGAATACCAGCCTCAAAATGAAAATCTTTTTTATTCTTGAGAAGCGCACAGAACAGAAGGAAGGATCCCTCGCCATCTACTTCGCCAAGTGATCCCCTATCCTATAACCTACTCACCATATCATCCTGACTGTATCTACCCACCATATCATCCTGACTGTATCTACTCACAATATCATCCTGACTGTATCTACTCACAATATCATTTGAGTGTGCCCATAACACTCAATATGCCATCGGCTTGAGAAAACACCTTCACAACCCTATTTCACACTAGTGCCTTACTTATAACTATCATAATCTTACTTGTATTCTGTATTTATAAGGTAGTACTATCTTTCACAAGTACTAGGCATTGAGACATTAGGCAGCCATAAGAAGTGCCTACTGGGTATAGGCTAATCTTTTAAGTTCGTTTTGATAATTAGATATAATAAAGAATGGAGAAAGCCGTGACCATTTCCCACAAAAAGGTCAAAAGAGAGTTCATCATCTCCACCAAGACCAAACCCAACACTTTTCGCAACCTCATCAAAAAGGCACTCAGCCTCCACTCTGAAATCAAGTGCTTCAAGGCTGCAGACTCCAAACTCAAAATCTAAGACCTCATAGCCAAAGGCCTCAATGGCCAGGAATACGAAGTGGTCCTGGAAGACGAAAGTTCAGAGTAGCGTCCGCTTAGTGAGGTCTGCAGCCAAAAAAACATGAGTCGCGTTTCAGGGAGGAAGAACCCTCCCAGTTAAAAAGAGTTGCTGGACAGCAAGTTCTACGTGGATGACTTCCAACTGTTCATGTCTGAGGTTTCAGGTCAAAAGAACAACCGGCTGTTCGGGATTGTCTTCTTCAATAGCCGCAAGAGGGCCTCCTTCCTGGGGAAGAAGATCTTGCGAGAGTTGATTTTCTAGTTTGACAAGATCGAGTTTTTCTACGCTCTGCACCCCATCAAGATGCATACAAGTTCAGCCCTTCTGGGGGAAGTCTTGGTGTTCTCCCTGTTCAGGGGGAGGAGGATGATCCACTAGCGCGAGTTCCCTGAGCAGATCACTGCAGCCGATGAAATCCTCAACTATATCAAAAACTTGGTCAGACTTGGCGAAATCAACTTTGACGCAGTCTAGCCCAAAAAACCCAAAAACCTCATTCACGTTCAAGAGCAGAGGTCTTTTGACCAGAAGATTGAAAACTCGCCCGAAAAGTTGTCTGACTTTGGGGGAAGGCCGAACAGAACAGCCGAAATCATCAAAATAAAGCCAATCACTCCAGACAAATAGATGAGGACTCGCAAGATCTTTGCCAATCCCAAGCCATAAAGTCCCATCAAATCGCACATGACCAACTAGATCTCCTTTTAGAACGACCTTTATCAACCCTAGTGGTTCTTTGAGGGGGACTCGCTGAGCAGGCTCGAGAAAGGAGTCCTCTCGGCTTTGATCAAAATCAATGACTCAGCTTTGCTCACTTTCCTGAATGGACTCAACCTCAAAGCTAACAATAAAGAAGCACTCAACATCAAACTCGTGAAGGTACCCATTCGCAGACTTAGGTCTATTTGCATGAGTTTATTGACTAAAAGTTTTCGCATTTTACTCCGCAGCAAAGAAAGCTCATTGAAGAAAACCAATAAAACAGAAAAAGTGCTGTTTTTAACTCCCTTCTCAAGTTGTACAAATTCGGAGACTTCAAAGACTTCGTCTAAACGATTGGCAAGGAGCTTTCCAAAATAGAAGAGTAGAATAAGCAGGCTTTAGCGGCCTCTATAAAGTATTCATCGATTGCCAAGAGTGCTGACAAAAATAAGGCTGGGTTTAGCATCAAACTAGTGGACTGCTAGCGGGACCCTGAAGCAAGGTCTCCCCATAGCTAAATCTCCAGCCCTTTCCGTCACAACTCAAGGGTCAGGAATGAGCACTCAGTGATTGCAGGGAAGTTCCATAAAAAGCGGCTAGAACCCATTGCCCCGGCCTCACTGAAAGAGATAGACTTCCAAAACTACTACAACTAAGCGTAAAGGGCGGGGATCTGCGATCTGATTTGCAAAAACGACGCGTTCATGATCGAGTGCTTCATCAGGAACCCGGAGCGGGGGAAGAAGATCTAGAAGATGAGCTACAAGATAGTAAAGTAAGTGTTGGGTTATCCAGGAAATACCTGCGTGAGGTGGAGAGTCGCTACGAGCAGATCAGGTAGCGCACAGTGCTCAGTCCCGAGCTACAGCTCAAAATGCACAAACTGTAGATCTTCAACGGCCTGGTCTATTACCTCTACAAGCACAGGATCATCAACAAGAAGCAGCTCAAGATCTCCTTCTACCTCTACACCTGGTCCGACCTCAACATCCTCGCCGCCTTTGAGGTCTACCTGGCCGACAGAAATCTGGACGAACTCGTAGATACCCTCTACTCCATCGACTACAACTACTACCTCCACGGGCTCTACGAAATCGACCACTCAGAAGTCGAGCAGTTCACCTACGAGATAGAGTCGCAGCTCATCATCCTCTTCCTCTACGAGGAACACATCCATTCGGGGTAGGAAAGGACTTCTTTGTAAAAATTTATAAGGGCTGGAGATACCTCTCTGCTCAAACTGTACACCAATCTAGGGATCTCCAATGAAGAAATGGTGAGGGGGATACTGGAGCTGGGGAGGGAGAAGACCGAGGAACTGATCAACCTCAACCGAAAGGAAAGCATCAAGGAGAGCAACTAGAAGGAAAAGAAAAAAGAGAGATGCGAGTTCGTGGAGCAGATCATCTAAAAAAGGTACAAACAGTTCACAAAAAAACAACTCATAGAGTACTGCATCAACAACGACGAGCCCCTCATCACGGCCATGTTCGACTAGCTAGACCAAACCAACAGTCAGCACCAGTGGCTCACAGCCTTCGCACAGTACATCATCGACATTGATGCCATTCATATGAACTGTTTGTTTTAGCAACTAGCCAAGGAGGCCAGCCTGGATCATTCCAAGCTCAAAGAGTGCCCTTCAGACACTATCAAGGGCATCTACGAAGCCTACCTCCTCACCAACGACAAGGAAGACACCATTGACTCCCTCTAAAGGACCATCAGGAAACACTTCAAATCCAGTCCCCATTGATATTTATGCCTTAATCTTATTGAACACCTCAAACCCTAAGACAAACAGCCATCTGATGCTGCATATCGCAAACTAAGAGAATGCATCTGGCAAGTGATAGCTATAAATTATAATAGAGCATGTAAGAGCACTTCAAATTCGGACATACCATGAAACCCTAGCAAAGGCGAGAGAGCAGCCAGAGTGGAGATGATCTTGGGTAGCTTTTCAAGATAGGAAACCAGAGGATACAAATTGAGTTGTAGCAGGTTCGTGGTGGTGGGGATTCCGATGACACCCCTCAGATACACAAAACTGCCAAGTAGAAGAAGGTCAAGAAGGAGAAGAAAGCAAAGAAGAAGAAAAGGAGTAGCCCATCGACAGAGTGGAAAGGCAGTTTCAAGAGGCCCACTAAAAATGAGTAACAAGAATAGCATCCAGAAAAGTACAAGGGTCAAATAAGAACTACATAACTATCTCTTTTTCTCTAGGGTAATCTCATATAGTCTAAACCAACATACAATCCAAGTGTGCAACTCCGAAGTATCCCCAAACTAATATAGGTCTATAGCAAAAACTGCAGTCTAACAGCACTATCTAGTTCAAGCTTAGATTGGGTGATGATCTCCTCAACATTGATGTGATGGATTTCCCCCAGAAAGAACTTTACCGCTATGGTCTCATGCAAAAGAATGTCCCACAGTACTCCCGCTTCCCACAGTACACTATACCTAACGCAGGACACAAATCATCGGTTTGGAGACTAACCATCAGAAGAAAATCATCAAAAAATTGAATAAGATGATCCACCAAAATAGCTAGAATCCAAACAAAGACTAAATAGCAAAGCAAAGATATTTCAACTTCTCAGGCTTTTAGAGAATCTAAGCTTAAAAACCACCCTCAGTGAGATCTTAGCCGAGCCTACCCTCTTTTATTCCTCTAAGCACCGAAACCTTTAGCCAGTCCAAAGAAGAGGAAACTTTAATGAAGATGAACCGTGAGTTCAACAGTAAGCTGAAGTAGGATCCTCAAAACATATCACTATGGCTTTAGTTTTGTTCAGTCCAAAGAAAACAAATGTCTGTGGCTGGCAACTCTTCAAAAACACGGCAAGCCATACTTTAGAGGCAACTGAGCATTCTCTAGAAAGCGTTGGAGCTAAACCCTGGATAGTAGAAACTGGCATGCAGCCTCATAGACACCATGCTGTCTAAGCAGACTGATGCTTCACTTATAATACAAAAATGTGTGTAGTTCATAAAGAGTAAGCCACACTGCGTTGAGTTGTGGCGGATCTACTTGAAGCTAAAGTTGGGAGAGTTTAGCTTCTATTCGCATTAGATGGCACGCAAAGTATGTGAGTAGGTGCTAAAGATGGTGAAGGGGATGATAGATGGTGCCCGTTCGGCAGTGGTTTTGTGGAAACTGCGGAAAGTGAGTCTAGAGATAATAAAGATAATCTGCAGACTTTACCGTTTGTAGGGCTACGGTGAACTCGCTACTGCCATTATCATCGCCCTTCTTTAGTTCAACTGGTTCCTTCCTGAAGGCATCTCCAAGATCACTAACTATGAGTAAAAAGTCAAGGCATTCGGCCACTATTGGTAAGACCACAACCGATTTAAATTGGGAGAAGTTCTCATACCAAAAGACCTAACTGAAGATACAACTACCCTATAATCAGGTAACTTATAAGCTCTTAAGTTCATTGGTTCCAGCCAATCAGATCTGGATATTCGACACCTGAATCTATACCAAAAGGAGCTAGCACTTCATGAGACCATTTGGAGGCCTTCCCATCCCATCTTAGACGGTGAGCTCATCAACCAAAGGCCAGACTCTTACATTCTTATCTAGGACATAGATTTTACCCTTGCTAACTACAGAGATAATGACAGCCTCATGGCATTTGTTGATTTGCTTGCTGAGCATTTGCAGTTGCCTCCTGTCTTCACAGTGCCCACTCTAAACTCAGAATTCTCACTACTGCTTATCTAAAAGGCCTACAACGCAAACCAGGCAAATCTGAACAAGACTGATTTGTTTGAATAAAGTGGGTATTTTTGGTGGAGTCGATTTTGGAATCCTCTCAATACCCTGCAACTTTTCGGGGCTGCAAGAGTTGCCAAGCTTTAGTACTTTAGGCGAATACTTATGCAAATCAAGGGCAAAACAGAAGTGTTCAGAAAATAGATAAATGTGTATCTTATGTTCCTGAATTGCTGCTATTATCTCAACCCGCAGATTCGAGAGATCTTAGGCCTGGAATAGACCTTTGTACTAAAACTAATAGAAGAGTTGCTTGGAGAATAGCCTCTAACTGCGATAATTTGGAGCATCTACATTCACTCAACTTTCCTGGCAACCAAGAACATAAACTAATGCCTTCAATGCTGGATGCAGCTACTTTAGAGCAATAAAATAATGCATAATGGAACTGCGGATTCACACCTAAATCAAACCATTCTACTCTGGTTCTGGTAATTCGTAAAAATACATGTTCCTTAATACAAGCCACAAACACTCAAAGTTTATTTGATTCTGCTGGATTAAGCATAACTCTCAAAAGAACTTATTGGCCTAGAACTTACTCAGAATGATAGATTTCGTCTTGAAAGATACTTGGTCGAAAAAGCATCACTTTTGTCTCAAAATAACCAGATTCTGAACTAAAAGATCATTTAGGATGCACATTTGCTTAGTTTTATGTTAGACATACTAAAATTATATGACTTCTCTCATCTCAAACCCTTTAAAGACCAAATGATAGACATTTTGATGGAGAAAGCAAAAACGCAAACTAGTTGTTCAGAGGTACAATACTTCATAGTGCATTCACTCATTTTCAAGCAAGAGCTTAAGGTTTAGCTGATAAAAGAGACACTTCATTCGTATTTATTAGAATACCTTTAGACGTTGAGATATTGGGTTTAGTCTGATTCTTCCTTTTTGATTACCTTTACAGTTTAATTCTAGCTTTTTTAGCCAAGATCTCTGTCGCTTTGGATGGCTTTAGGCGTGTTTCTATGGCAAAAGTATGAGAGAAGTTTCAGCTTTCATTAGTTCTTTTATAAAATCGCTAAAAAAGTGACCTAAGATTAGACGAATAAAGACAACCTTTACCTAATTCTGCTCAACAAACTTTTAATTCACGACACAAGGGAAATACACTCTCATTTTGCCCTTGAGTCTTCGAAGAAATGTCCCTACAGCAAGTAGCTCTACCTCATCAATCTTATGATAAGCCAAAGTAGCCCCTAAAGCCAAAAAATAAAGACCATAATGAACTAGAAAGGCATAAGAGTTTTAGACACACAAACGTTTTAATGATTTATCGTCTTTTTTACTTTAACATCATAATTTGCTTACTACTTGAGTGCTTCGTAAGGAATTCTATCAACAATCTCATATCTGCAAGTAGCTTTTTTTAATCACTATAGTACAGTCTATAGGTTGAGTAAGAGGATTGACTCAACCGACCAATACCAAAATTTCATTTATTTTTCAAAACTGATCTTATTAATTTATAATCAATCTATGCTCAATTAATCCATCAATGATGATGCTTTTCTGCAAAGCAAAGGAATAGAAGTGGAAGCAAGTGATTTTCTAAAAAAGGTACTCTAGAAAAAAGAGAAAGGCATCAAGTAATAGTACAATTTGCTGGATATCCATGGACGACGTCTTAGTAGATATTGGTAGCCCGGGGATACTTACAGCAGTGTCGCCAAAAAAAAGATAAAACACAATATTTACACCCTCTTTGACCCAGATACCTACACTTAATCAACCTTCAAACAAATCAAATAGCATTTCATACGGTAAAATATGATCTATGCAGTTAAAAAGTAAAGTATTTAGGAGTAGCTATAAGCTTAATGTTTCCTTTTATGCTTTACAACCACCACGTGATTCCAAGGCTGAAACGAGCTAAGAGGATTTATCTGATGCAGTTTTACAATAAAATGGGATTCTTCTCAAAAGAGTTTGGCATCAAAACAAAACCTGTATCCTAAAAAGATCTCAAAAACTCACTGTGATGTTTAGCATAAAGCTTTGTATTTGAACGGTTTATTTTGATAAAATAAAAGTCTTCATTTCGTTTAATTTGCAAATTTAGTCCAAAACAAATTTAAACCAAAATGATCAATTGAAGCTTTACGCTGATCTAAAGTAACTTTTCAAAGCATACTTCATTTATGCATAAATTACTCTCTCAAAACTTATAAACATAGATTATGTAAGACTATAACATCCCTAGAAACTTGACTGATACTTTATTCAGAGATTTCTAGCTTCCCGAAAACAGTTATATGACTCTGAAAAATCCCAACGATAAACCTCCTCAAACCCTCAACCAATCGAAATATAGAGAAAGCCTTGATGAAGATTTTTTAAAGGTCTAACTCTCATAACATTCCACAATTGTCCAAAAAAAGCCTAGCACGATGCCTTCGAGCGAATCAACTCAATCTCGTAGCTCAGAATAATAACCTGCAACAGTCCCCAAAAAGGTGACACATTCAAAAGGAGGAAGGAGAAAACCATCAAAAAAACCAGAACCCTAGCCCAAAAAGTAAATTGACATTGATAACTAAATAGGTTAAATTGCAGAATGGGCTGAAAAAGGGGCTAAAAACAATTCAGATGAATAGGATTTCAATCAGGCCGAGAAGGTTGGTGAAACTCTTTAGCAAATTGAAAAAAGAAAGAGGATTGAAGAAAAGCTCAAAACAGGCTTCAATAACAACAGTAAACCAGGAGGATTACAAGCAAAACTGTCTCAACTCAAAAAATAGAACGAAGCAAAACCAATCAACTAAGAAAAGCAGTTTTCAACTTAAAGGCTGAAATAGCAAGTGGTATAGAAGCAAAATACCAAAACTATTACTGAAGAGCATGAGAATTCCACCTAAGGTCTAGTGCCAAGAGACAATAAGAAGACGAAAGTATTGTAACAAAAATAGGAGAGTGAAGATGATCCTTGGTAGAAAGTAAACCAAAATACCCTCAAGCAGTACACTGAAGCAAAGTAGAAAAGGAAGAACATGAGCTTCTAATCAGTGCTGAGCTACTACCAGAAAGAATTCAAATTCAATGAAGCCGACATTGAGATCGGCTAGGAATAGGCAAAGTAGGAAACAAAGAAAGAAGAACCCGGATGCTTAGAACTGATATTTTCATGCTTTAAGGAGTAAGCGCCCAAGAAAAACAACAAGGCTATCTTCAACACTCAAATCGCCAAGCTCCTCATCGCTATTTCCAAAAAGCAGCTTTCGAATTCAGAAGAGTAGTTCTTTGTTCTCAAGGAAATCTGGACAAGGCTCACAGGTTAGCCCTTCTCGAGGTATGGCGCCCACTGGAATAAGATTGGCTTCCAGGGAAGAGACCCAGCTACTGATCTAAGGAGCACAGGGGTTTTATCGATACTCCAATGGCTGATCTTCATCCAAGACCACTAAAAGTAAGACTGTGCTTATTCAGGCTTGCCAAATAGTAAGCTTCCTGGAGTATGTAAAACTAGTTTCCACTTGCTTTAACCCACATCAAAATAACTGGGGTTTTCCTAGATTTGTTGGAACGAAGTTCGTTAAAAGGTGACAAATGGGAAGATTTTCAGAATTGCTACAATGCTCTGTCGATAGGCATTTTCAAAAAGATGAAACTGAAGTTTAAAGGAGGGGATATGATAGGCACTTTGGTTGAGTAAGAGGTTAGAAATACCAAGAAAACCTTTCAAAAGGACATTTAAGCTTATGAGAAGTAATATAAAAAATGATATCTTTATACATTTTTCAGCAAATCACAGTAATTTCTTGATTGTTCTTGTTTCCCTGAGCCAAACTCATAATTTAGAGAGTTGCTTCATTCTATTGTAAGCATTTGAGTTGATATTATCTTGTTTGTAAAAGCATTTCTCTACAATTTAGTTGAAAAGTTCACACTTTATTTTTTTCATTATGTCTTTGTTTTCCCCAAAACTGCTGGCTTCACTACCTTTTGATGAATCACCTCTATTGCTTCTTATTAGCTGAGAATTCCATCTATGAAGTTGTTCTAAAGCAGCGATTTTGCAGAGAATTGCCTTGAGAATACAATGATGTCACTTAAAGCACTAGGGAAAACGTATCTTTTTGTAATTATTTGAATTAATCCAGGGGAATGGACAACTTTTTTTGTGACTAATTACTAATAAACTGTGCATTACCTCCCACGTAAACGTATCATGGGAAAACGCAAGCATTGTGCTTCCTGCAACTGCTCAACCCCTCACCAGGCAGGAAGTCGGCAAATGCAACACTGAAATCGGACCAAGCAAAGTGTGAGTTCTAGGACAGTGTATTTCTGGTCTTGGACGTGCAAATTTTGGAAGTGTTTGAGGTCTAGACCTCCGCTAAAAGGTTTTTTAGAGAGACTGTGACTAAGGAAGTAGGCCCTTAATTTGCCTCGATTTTGTCTAGTTCTGCATGGAAATGGAGACATTGGTGAATGCATTAGCTTTGGAATTGAGGAGTAAGTAAAAGACTGTGCCTTTTTGCTTAGTAAATAAAGGTTTTTGAGGTCTTAGGCCTAAATCACTCTCAGCTTTTTACAGGATAAAAGTAACTATTAATAAATCCTAAACAATAGTTTAGGCATCACAAAGAAATAAGCTTAACAAAGATTGAATCGGGTTTGTTCAGGCTTTTGGAAACAATCGAAACAGGCCTTTAGATGAGATATGCACATTTCTATGAGCTACTATCAACTTACACGTCCTATTAGAGAATCGGCAACTCATAAAATACCCCAATGCTCAAAACAAGCCTACTCTTGCCCTAAGAAGAAACTGACAGCCACCCTTTGCAAGTCAGCAGAAACCATGAAGTAGTTTCAATCCGACGATGCAACCGCGAGAAGGAGTTCAAAAAGAAGAGGATCACCTCAGACGCCTCAGACACAGGGGCGCCCGCCATCATCATAGACCACAAGATCGAATGGCATGAGATCTATTAGCACAAATACCAAGCTAGCTAGTTCTAAACACTGATCCAGAGCCTCAAAACTGGTGATCCCCATCTCTGCCTGATGAGTCTAGTCGGACTGCGCAAACTGATCAGCCAAGACCACAGCTTGGGCAGTAGGCTGATCCAATAAGATGGGCTCAATGAAGTTGTGACATTGACGCAGATGCAAGATTATCCTCAGATAGTGTTTGAGGCCACCTGGTGCTTGGCCAATCTTGTAAGCTACTAGTAAGTCGACTAAGGGATCCTGAGGGACACTGGGATAGTGGAAGTGGTTCTGAAAATGGTTGAGTAGTCCGAGAAAACACATATTCTGATTTTCGAACATGCTGTGATCGCACTGAGCAACATTTCCTTCGAGTCCTAAGAAATTCGAGACTAAATGATTGAGAAGCAGTGCATCAGTCATATGTTGCGTACCTTAACGAGTGAGTCTTGCCTGCCGGCTAGCACACTGCAACACACTTGCTGGGCCTTTTCCAACATCATCCGGGTCCATCACACACCTCCCTACCACAAGATCAAGAAGGCCATAACCTACATCGTCTGTGCGCTGGTCGATGCCATCTAAAACTTCACCGACGATAGCATACTCACCGATTGCATTTTTGTGTTAGCCCACAACATTAACCTAGGCGTCAACAACTTGGACGAAATGGCAGGCATGGGGATCCTGCCCTTACTAATTGAGAGGTGCCAGAACAACCCTAATACCGGTCAGCTGATAGCCTGCACGAGGGTTCTGGGCAACTTCACCACCGGCAGCAACTAGATCATTGATAGAATGCTTCAACTTGGGCTGGTTTAGGCACTTCACAGCAATCTGGACCATAAGAGCGAGAAAGTGAGGGCTTAAGTGTGCTGGGTCCTGTCGAACATCGCCGCCTGTCCCATTGACATAACCGAAAAGCTGATCAGGAACGAAAAGATGCTCACCAAGCTCGCGGCTCTTTCCTTCTCAAGCATAAACAATATCAGGAAAGAGGTTTGCTTCCTTTTTGCCAACTTGAGCGCCTCCATGCTCCCGCGTCCTTACTTCAAGCTCGTCAAAGGAATCTAGCTCATCGAAAACATCACTGGTTTGATGGACTGCGGGGACTAGAACTTAGCCTCCTCAGCACTGAAATGCCTGTAAATGATTCTCAGGTCTTTCTAAAGTAGCTCAAAATAGGAGTACCTGTTCCCGCTTCTGAGAATCTTGGAGAGCAATCAAGGGTCGGAGAAGCTGTAACAACTGACCCTAGCCGAAGATTAAAAAATCTCTAAAGAGGCCTAACAAATACTACGCAAACACATCAGACGCTATCGAAAACATCTGTTTTATGGCTCATCGAACGCTGACTAGCTGGCTGCAGATTCGGACTAGGAAGAGTATGAAATCCAGTCGAATATTTGAGGAGTGCCCCTTCTTGATTTATTATTATCCTATTCCCATTTCCTCCTACAGAGTATTTCGGATTATAGAGTATTTCCTATTAGAGAGCTGCTGGCTATCCTCCAGGTCATATTGTGGCATTTGTGGTGAGGTGGGCCAGTGGTGAATTGTCCTTGAATTATTATGAATTATTTCTTATATTAAATTTTCTATTTCCGCTTCTATGAACGACGCACTGCCTTTCGCAGGCATCCAGCCAGTCCGCCTGGTGGGAGCCAGCAGCAAAGCTCCCTTCTGCTCCATCATCAGCGAAGGCAAACTCATCTACGCCTCGGGCAACACCATCATCCTCTAAAACACCAAAAATAACTAACAAAAAATACTATACACTCACTCTCTCGAAGGGCAGGTCCAGCTGATTGTACACCACGTCACCCTCTACAACTAGCACCTCTTAGGTAGCCCTTGCTCTATTTAGCCATCGCAGTGCGCGATTCTGCCACTCTGATGAATGTTATAGTGGTTGTGGCTCTAAATTCTGCGATTTTCAATTTATAGCTGAAAAAGGACACACAGCAGCTGTACTACCTGCGTCACGTATAATAGTACGAGTAGATAAAGGCCATCCATTTTTTCTAAGAGGGCACCCTCCTCGGCATAGTCTCTGCATATGGCTCCATCAGCAGTTTCTCCATGATGAGGACTTCCAACACAGATGTGCTCCTCCACGAGAGCTACCCACACACCGCCATCTTCATGGGCGGCCTCTGCCTCAACAAACAGACCTATGTGGCAGTTTTGCTGCAGGAAGGCAGGCTGGGAGTCAGGCTCTGCCTCATGGCCACCGACTAGCTCTCTCGCAGGCTCTACTACTCTTTGGAAGTGCCCGAAAACTAAGAAATCATTAGCTGCAGATTTTAGAGTCAGCAGGAGGACAGCCTTTTTCTATTAGCCCTCACTTCCAAGGGAGACTTACTGATTTACAAAGTCAACGACTTCGCGACAACCCTGGTCACCCGAATCGACGTCAAGGTCAAACCTCAAGGCGATTAGAGTTTGCTGGGGTAGCAGCCGTTGGGGATGTAGACGGCAGGCAACAAGGTACTGGTGTACTACGTGTAATCAAAGACGATGACTCTGATCCAGTTCAGCAACTTCAACCCTAGTAACTACAAGTTGGTGGTGCTGAGGTAGACTCTGCAGCAGTACAGCAATATCAGAGCAGTCCACTCTCTGCGCATCTCCAGAGATACTTGCACGGTTGCCGGGCTGTTCCGGCTCAACTCCAAAACGTTGTCGGCTATCCCTGAAAACCAGCCCACCAACAAAACCCTCAGCCTTTCGTTGAGCCTCGGCTAGCGCAAAGAGTCGGTCTCAGAGACGCAGGTGGGTGGAGAGTACAAAGGGCACGAGGGGTACATCGCACTGCAGATGGACATCCTGTAGAACCTGATTGACTACAACGACAAGAAATGCAACGTGGAGTAGACCCTATCGTTGTTTGCTGGGCAGGCGGGGGTGAAGAAGGCCTAGTACTGCGCGCACAGCAACACTCTGCTGCTGCTACTACAAAATAGAGTGGTCAAGTACTATGATCTGTGCCCGGAGTTGACTGCCAAGGCCAAGACGTAGCGGGTGGGTTCCAAGCTGCAGCTGTGGGCCAGTGAGCTCGTCGAGCAGCCCAACTCCATCGCCGCCCACCCCTTCAACTACTCCCTCGTCCTCGTCTACAACGACATCATCAAGTTTCACCACTACAACTGCAAAAACCTTTTCCCGCCCCACATCGTGGCCTCAATCAAGCCCACCAACTTCGCAGCCTACTCCCCCCTCGGCGACAAACTCCTCCTCGCCCACCACTCCACCCTCACCGTCATTGACAGCTACACCTACCAGACCCTCAAGACCATCTCGCTGAGCAACCAGCCACTGCCGTCCCTCAGCTCGTCACTCAAGCAGGCCCCCTCTAAAGCAGTCTCGTCGATATACTTCAGCTCGTTCGAGGAGGTGTTGGTGCTGATGGGCCAAAACAGCCTGTCGGTGGTGACTGGCTGGTAGCGGTCGGTGGCGTTCGGGACGTTCGAGGGGTAGAGCGAGAGGATAAGGCAGGTGGCGTTTGACCAGGTGAACAAACTAGCCATCGTGGTGCAGGAGTAGGCCATCCTGGTGTTCTCCAGGTCCACCATCAACAACAGCAAGTGCAGCCTGGTGACCAAACTGTAGGTGCAGGCCTCGAGCGTGCTGGTGGTGGCCGAGCTGGGAGTGCTGTTCATCGGGGCGGACGACGGGTCGGTGCTGATGGTGCAGTGGCCGCACTACCAGCAGCAAGACCTCTACTACTTGCGCGGCAGCAACCGCAGCTATCTCTTCGACGAACCCATCATCGCCCTCCACGTCGCACCCTCCATGCAGTACCTCTACGCCATCTCCGAGAAGGGCTCCATCGCCATCTGCCACCTCCTCATCACCGATTCCGAACACGTCTCCCCCCTCTACAAGAAGAAACTGCTCAAATTGTCAGACATCCCTCTCAAACTCCTCAACTGCTGGCTCATCTCCAGAACCGACGAAGAACGCAAGGAGCGAGAAATCATCAAGTTGAGGGGCGAGTAAGTCGACCGCACCAGCCAGCAGGCTGTCTTCTCCCAAAACCACACCTCCACTTGCGACGAGGAGCTGGAGCTCAAGAAGAAGGAGTTCGAGCAGAACTACGCCTAGGAGATGAAGAAGTATGAAGAGGAGCTAGGGCTGCAGAGGCTGCTGCAGTAGATCGCACTCGTCAAGGACTAGATACGGGTGGTGCGCAAGCAGAGGGAAAGAGACCTGGGCAACCTCAACTCCCTCTCCGACGACTAGCTCAACAGGCACTTCCAAGACCGCACCAACTTGGAACACCAACTCAACCAGCTCACCCTCTCCTCTCTGGCTGAAAAAGCCCAGCTCAAGGCTCAGTTCAACAACTAGATCCAGTTCTTGAAGCAGGACTTCCAGACCCAGAATGCCATCATCCAGCAGAAAATATCAGAGACTGAGGCTGCAGAGTCATCCACCTTCAACCGGGTTCGGCTGGAGGGAGGGGTGGGCGAGGAGGACAAGCAGGAGCAGATGGAACTCATGCGGATCTCGTTCTAGGAGTAGAAGGGTCAGCTGCTGTAGACAGGGCAGACCATCATCTCCAGGAACCGCAACACCAACATCGCCATCCATAACCTGCAGAACAAGATGGGCGAGATCGGACTGGAGAAGGAGAAGATCGAGTTTGACATCTACAAAGTGGAAATGGAGTCATAGCAGATGAGGAGCGTGCTGGCTTCCCTATAAGAAACCCTCCACAACAACAACATTGTCTACAACCGACTCATGCAGAAGACCCGCAAGCAGGAGGCCGAACTCCACCAGGAGAGGAAGCTTGCCAGCAGGAACGAATATACCCTCAACTAGCTCCAGCAGCAGATCACCCTCCTCGAGTAGCACCAGCACTACCTGGACAACCTGCACCAGTCAGTGAGCGCAGAGTTCGTGGCCATCAGGCAGCACCAGCAGACAGCCGACCAGTCGATTGAAGCGCTGAGCGGGCAGCTGATGCAGCTGAGGGCGGCCAAGACCAAGAAGAACTACGAGGAAGGGTTGGCCAAGACCCGATGGGTGCAGGCTTGCAAGACCCTGGGCAGATAGCTGTAGCTGTCCGAGGAGTAGGCCGTGAACAGACTCAAGGCTGACCTCCAGGACAGGCAGTCCGAAATCGAGGAGAACAAGCTGGGCCGAGAATTTGAGACTCTCCAGGCCGACAAGCAGAAGATGTCCATGGATGCCAACAAGTGGAACCAGATCAAG
>Ga0316217_10002172_pt1 | contig 24053 bp, 21 predicted proteins | sample 1anoAmetaG_FD_203633 | JGI IMG/M metagenome (GOLD analysis project Ga0316217, IMG submission 203633) | Freshwater microbial communities from Trout Bog Lake, Wisconsin, USA - 1anoA | ecosystem: Environmental > Aquatic > Freshwater > Lake > Hypolimnion/Profundal zone | place: USA: Wisconsin...
ACGTAGCCCTGCTCGAGCACCTGGTCCGGCAACACCACGGTGCCGGCGAGGACAAGGTCGAAATCAGCCACGGGCGGCCTCCAGGGGGTGGATGGGGAACCTTAACATTAATCTTGAGTCAATTGGTAAGCTATGTGACACAGCCCATGTTAAGCCGGATCCGGTGCGCACGCCAGCCGCTGCCACCCGAATTCATCCGGAGGGTGGATCGCGCCGCCAGCAGTTGCAGCTGGGCCTGCACCATCCCGAAGGTCAAGCCCGGGCTGGCCAGGAAGATCAGCCCGACCAGGGCGAACTTGCCGGGTAGCTGCATCCGCTCGGGCAGACGCATGCCAGGGCCGAGGGGGGCTTGATAAAGCTCAAGGGGAGCTCCTGGAACCGAATTAGTCTTAGTATGATCTGAATTTATAAGATCATCCAAAACCAATTAAATATTCATTTACGTATTTTGTGATAAAATTTAATAAAATGAATGTATGAAAATAAAAATGCAAGGTATGAACGGAGGCCTTCTGTCCTGCAAAAGGGATTTCATCTGCCGGCCTCCCGCTCCGGCAACCGGCCGGTCTTTGCGTTCCCGACCGGTAACCAGGAAATTATTAATTTGAAAAATTCCATAAAAATCGCCTATTTGGGCCTTGACAGCTCTTTATGGTGGAATCAATATTTTACATCGTTCAAAAGATGCGAAGTTGTCAAGACCCCTGGGAATGCCGCATGACCAATGGTTCTAAAGCCGGGATGGATCGAAGCGACCAGATCGTACCGAAACTCAGGCTGGCGCTCCAGCGTCTGAGCCAGGGCGAAAGGCTGGTTTTGCAGCATTGCATCGATCGCGGCAGCAAGATCTACGAGGATGACATCAAGACCGTGGCCGGCCGCTGCGGGGTGTCCTCGGCGCTGGTGGTGAAGGTGGCGAAGCGGTGCGGGTTCGACGGCTACCGCGACCTGCGGGCCGCATTGGCGGTCTACGCCGCCCAGAACCGCAACGACCTGCACAAGGAGCTCGATCCCAGCGACGACGCCCAGACGGTGATCAACAAGGTCTTCCGGACCTCCATCCTGACCTTGCAGGAGACCATGCAGATCCTCGAGCCCGAGCAGCTGAAGCAGGTCGCCGACCACCTGGTGGACGCCGACCAGATCCTCTTCGTCGGGGTCGGCGGGTCCGGGGCGCTGGCGCTGGACGCCTTCCACAAGTTCCTGCGCATCGGCGCCCGGGTCCAGGTGCTGACCGACAGTCACATGATGGTGATGGCGGCCAGCCTGCTGACCCCCCGGAGCGTGCTGTTCGGCTTCTCCCATTCCGGCCGGACCAGCGCGGTGGTCGAGGCGTTCAAGGCGGCCAAGCGCCAGAACGCCACCACCATCGCCATCACCAACACGCTGGAATCGCACCTGGCCCAGTTCTCCGACCACGTCATCTGCTCGGTGGCCCAGGGCTCGCCGATCAACGGCGAGAACGCCGCCGCCCGGATCGCCCTGCTGAACATCCTGGACATCATCTTCGTCCTCTTCGCCCAGTTCGATTACGAGAAGAGCCTGGACAACCTGGCCAGGACCATCGACTCGGTGGCCAACCTCAGAGCCTGAGGGCCCGGATCAGCTGCTCCTCCCGGGCGGCCGCGGCCGCGTCCAGGTAGCCCAGGCGGATGGCGAAATGCGCCGTCTGCCCACCCGGGAGGGTGCGCACGTTGCCGAGCTTGGACTCGGCGCTGTATCCTTCCACCCCGCAGGTGGCCGGCATGGCGAAGGCGCAGACCTTCTGCTTGTGGTTGGCCAATATCCACCGCACCAGGTGGGAGAATTCGGCCGGGTCGTAGGCCACCGCGAAGGCGTCCCCCGAGGGCCGCCGCAGCATCACATGGACCTTCCCGTCCGCGGCCGTCCGGAGGTTCCGGAGGTAGAACACCAGCTCCGGATCGTAGCCGGTGCCGGCGTCCAGGTGCTCCGTGGGGGCCGGGTCCTTTTTCATCTGTTCGATGCGTTCCAGGTAGCCGGGATTCGAGGTGACGATGGCCGGCACCGAGGTGCGGATCGCGGTGTCCTCCGGGGTGAACCCGGCGGGCTGGATGATGTGCCCGCCCTCGACGAAGGCGAAATTGGCATGGCACATGTACATCAGGTCCATCGGATCGGCGCCGAGATTGGCCACCTCCATGGCGATCTCGAAGGTCGCCTCGTCGGCCCGCAGCCGCACCCTGGGCCGGGCGGCATAATGGTCGCCGAACCCCATCAGGTAGTCGCGCTCGCCGGCGATGGCCAGCCATGGCCCCTGCGGGTCCGCCCCGGTCTCGATCCAGGCCGAATCCATCGGCGCCAAGGGCATCTCGCCATGGAGGGCATGGCGGTCGTCCGGTCCGGGGTTGCCGTTGCGCAGCAGGCCCGAGTGATACATGAAACAGCCGTAGGTGCCGACGATATCGCTGGCCGGGCGCGGGGCCTCGAACCGGGACTCCAGCTTGAGCGCGACCCCATCGAAGACGGCATCCCAGATCATCTGGCCGCAGTAGGGCAGGATGACGAGATGGCCGCGGCGGTTGCTCACGCGGATGGCCTCGATCCCGGTCCGGTAGCGGAAGAGTTCGACCCGGAAGTGGTCGTTCTTGAAGATCTCATATGGGATTTCAGCAAAGAAATCCTTCCGCACCTTGATGAGGGTTGCTTCCATGGCTGCTCCTGGCGTTTATCTCAGATTCAGGGAATTCGACCATCCAGGGTTTTCATGGGCAGGTCGGCCGGTGTTGCCGGACGGGCGTTCCGCATCCGGTTGTCCAGCCATCCCTTGAGGACGATGCCGCCCGAGGCCAGCAGCAGGATGGCCCCCCACATGGCCAGGGTGATGAACTGGCTCAGGCCCAGGAGGATGGAGGCGGTGGACAGGAGCTGGAGGATGAGCAGGGAGAGGATGACCCCGCTGACCTTGCCGAACCCGCCGAGCGGACTCACCCCGCCCAGGACCGCCGCCAGGATCGCCACCAGCAGGTAGCTCTCCCCGTAGGCGGCATTGGCGGAATTGAACCGGGCGACCATGACGATCCCGGCGATGGCCGCCAGCAGCGCCGACAGCAGGTAGACCCAGAGCAGGCTGCGGCGGGTGTCGATGCCGGAATACCGGGTGGCCCGTTCATTGGACCCGATCATGGCAACCGCCCGGCCCAGGGGCGTCCGGTTGATGAGGACGCTCAGCGGCAGCACGACGGCCAGGAACAGCACCAGCACGACCGGGATCCCGAAGCAGGTGCCCTGGCCGATGAAGACGATCGGCGCCGGGAACCCGGAGATGACATTGCCGTGGGTGAAACCGATCAGGAGCCCCTTCACCGCGGTCATGCTGCCCAGCGTCGCCAGCATCGGCGGCACCCGCAGATACGCGATCATGACGCCGTTGACCAGGCCGACCAGGGCGGCCAGGAACAGGCTGGCCAGGGCGTAGCCGACCAGGAGCAGGGACCCGCCGGCGCCGTGGCCGGCCGGCAGCCAGGTGGTCATGAAACAGGCCATGGAAAGGGCGCACAGGTTGGCGGTCGAGATGATCGACAGGTCGATGCCGCCGGAAAGCATCGGGATCATCATGGCCAGGGCCAGCAGGCCCAGTTCCGGCAGCTGGAAGGCCATGGAGCGCAGCCCGGCCACGCCGAACAGCTTGTCCCCCTCCAGGTAGCCCAGGATCAGGATCAGCGGCACCAGCACGCAGAGGAGCCTGAGGTTGGTCGCGTCCAGCCGGTCGCGGAGCCTGCCCGTGGCGGCAGGTTGGGCCTGGCTCATGCGGCACCTCCCTTCTCGGCCACGACCCGATGCTTCCGGGTCTCCAGGGCCATCATGATCACGGCGCCGATGATCACCAGCCCGGTGCTGAACATCGACCAGTAGGACGAGACCCCGAGCAGGATCAGGCCGTTCTTCAGGATGGCGATCAGCGTGACCCCCAGGATGGTGCCCAGCACGGTGCCGGAACCGCCGCTGAGGCTGGTGCCGCCGATGACCACGGCGGCCACCACATCCAGCTCCCGGCCCACCAGGGCGGTGGGCGAAACCGACTGGACGAACTGGGCCTGGACCAGGGAGGCGACCCCGGCCAGGGCGCCCATGTAGCCGTAGACCAGCAGGTTGATGCCGCCGACCCGGAATCCCACGCGCTGGGCCGCTTCCGGGTTGCCCCCGACCGCGTAGATCTGGCGGCCGATGTTGGTCCGCTTCAGCAGCAGCCAGGTCAAGGCGAACACCACGCAGACGGTGATGATCTGGAAATTCACCGCCAGTTTCGCCCCCTGCTCGTCGGTATGGAAGACGAACTCGATGCCGGCGTTGAACCAGTCCGGCAGCGCGAAAATGTCCGCCCCGTGGGTCAAGGTCAACAGGATGCCGTAGAAGACATTCATTGTGGCGATGGTCACGATGAGGGCCGAGGTGCGCAGCGAGTTGACGAAGACCCCGTTGAGCAGCCCCAGCACCAGGCCGATGGCCAGGGCGATGGCGAACACTCCGGGCCAGCCGATGCCGGCCCGGTTGGCGATGGTCAGCGCGGCATATTGCGCCACCGAGGCGGTCGCCGCGAAGGACAGGTCGATCCCGCCGGTGATGATGACCACCAGCAGGCCCGCCGACATGATGCCGATGAAGGCGTTGGCGCTCAGGACGTCGACCAGGTTCTGCAGGGTCGCGAATTCCGGGGTGGCCACCAGCAGGATCGCCGCCATGGCCAGGATGACCAGCAGCAGGCGCGCCTCGTGCGTCTGGGCCAGGCGCTTGAACGGTTCAGGCATCGACGGCCTCCTTCAATTCGGTTTCCGTGCACCGCCCCGGCACGAATTCGCCGGCCAGGCGCCCGGAACGCATCACCAGGACCCGATGGCAGTGGTAATAGACTTCCGGAATCTCGTCCGAGATCATGATGACGCCCAGCCCGTGGGCGGCGAGCTGCTTGACCACCTCGTAGATGCCGTCCTTGGCGCTGATGTCGACCCCGACCGTCGGGCTGTCCAGGATCAGCAGCCTGGGGTTGGTCGCCAGCCATTTGGCGATGACCACGCGCTGCTGGTTGCCGCCGGACAAGGTCTTCACCGGATTCCCGGCATTGCCCGTCTTGATCATCAGTTCGTCGATGCCGCGCCGGACCGTCGCGCCGAACAGCTTGTCCTGGATCAGTCCGGCCCGGTTGACCAGTTTCCCGATCACCGACATGGTGAGGTTGGCCGCGATGGACTGCTCCAGCACCAGCCCGAGCGCCAGCCGGTCCTCCGACACGTAGGCGATGCCCTGGGCGATCGCGTCCCGGTTGGAGCGGAACCGGACCGGCCGGTCGAACACCCGGATTTCCCCCGCGTCGGGCGGCGCCATGCCGAACAGCGAGAGGGCCAGTTCGGTCCGCCCCGAGCCGAGCAGTCCGGTGATGCCGAGGATTTCGCCCGCCCGAACATCGAAATGGATATCGGCGTAGTCGCCGGCCCGGGACAATCCCTTCACCTCGATGACGGTCGGCGTCGGGGGCCGGTCGCGGGCGACGCACGCGTAGTTGAATTCCTTGCCCGTCATCAAGGTCGCGAGCTTGCGGTCGTTCACCTCCTTGGCGTCGTAGGTGCCCAGCTTCACGCCGTCGCGCAGGACCGTGACGCGGTCGGCGATCTCCAGCACCTCGTCCAGCCGGTGACTGACGAAGACGATGGTGATGCCCTTGCGCTTGAGCTCCAGGGTCAGGGCCAGCAGCGCATCGACCTCCGTGCGGGTCAGCGACGAGGTCGGTTCGTCCATGATCACCAGCCGCGCGTCGGCGGCCAGGGCCCGGCAGATCGCCACCAGCTGCTTCTGGGCGATGGCGAGGTCCGCCACTTTGGCTTCGGCCGGCAGCTGCACCTGGATGCGCTTCATGGCGGCCTCCGCCACCTGGCGGATCCGCTTCCAGTTGACCGGCTTGACCGGGCCTCCATGCAGGCCGACCGCGATGTTCTCGGCCACGGTGAGGTTCGGGAACAGCGAAAGGTCCTGGTAGATGACCTGGATGCCGCGGCGGGTGCTCTCGGCGGGGGTGAGCTGGGCCAGGGTTTCGCCGTCGATGCGGATGCGGGCGCCCGGTTCGGGCCGGTGCACCCCGGAAATGATCTTGATGAGGGTGGATTTCCCGCAGCCGTTCTGGCCGCACAGGCAATGGACCTCGCCCGTGCGCAGGGCCAGGCTGACCTCCGAAAGGGCGCGGACGCCGCCGAACGCCTTGGACACGCCCTCGAGCTGCAAGAAATCTGTCATCGAATCCCCCGTCGAACGCACTGGCCGGGCCGGGACCGGGCCAGGACCGCGAGGGTCCCGGCCCGCTGCCGTCCGGACCCTTCGGTTACAGACCCAGCTTGATCAGGTCGCCGATGGTCTTCTTGTTGATGGCCAGGATGCGGTCCACCATGACCACGTTGTTGGCGCTGTCGATGGTGGCCTTGCCCAGGCCGGGGACGTCCATGCCGCTCTTGAACTTCACCCCGTCGAGGGTCATGCGGGCGACGGCGGTCATGGCCAGGCCGGCTTCCTTGGGGCTCCACAGGAACCCTTCGCGGATGACGCCGGACATGATGTGGGCCCGGGCCTGGGACGGGATGGTGGTGCCGACCAGGGCGATCTTCTTGGCCAGGTTGCGCTTCGCCAGCACGTTGCCGGCGCCGATCGGGCCGTTGGAGCCCATGGAGACGATCCCGGTGATGTTGGGATAGGCCTTCAGGATGTCCTGGGTGACCCGGGTCGAATCCTCGATCGAATCGGCGCCCGGGAAGCGGTCGGCGGCCATCTTCATGTTGGGGTAATGGGACTTCTGGTAGGCGATGGCGGCGTCGGCCCACTGGTTGTGGCCGGTGGTGGTCAGGGTGCCGACCAGCACGACGTAGTCGCCCTTCTCGCCCATCTCCCGGGCCAGGGACTTCATCTGGGCCTCACCGTAGGCCTGGGCGCTCATGAGCTCGACGTCCCAGGTCTTGCCTTCCTGGTTGGGGCCTTCCTGGGTCACGACGATGATGCCCGCGGCCTTGGCGCGCTTGACCACTTCGGCGGTGACGTTGGTGTCGAGCGGGACCAGGCCGATGACGTCCACCTTCTTCGCGATCAGGTCCTCGATCAGCTTGACCTGCTGGGCGGGGTCGGCGGTGGCCGGCCCGGTCATGGAGGTCTTCAGGTTGAACTGCTTGGCGCCTTCCTCCAGGCCCTGGTTGAGGATGTTGAACCAGGGCACCCCGGCTTCCTTGACGACGACCGCCATGGTCTTGGGTTCGGCGGCGGATGCGGGCGCCCAGAGCGGGCCCAGCATCAGGGCGGATAGGCAAAGCAGGGTGCGGAAACTTGGATGGTTCATTTACTGCCTCCTGTGGGTGAGGGAACGGACGGGAACAGCCACTCCGGTTGTTCCGGCCGGGGTCTGGATGGGGCATTCCGGCTGCAAACGGCGATGCGGGAATCGGGTACAACCTCAGGTCCGTGGTCTCGGGGGTTGGAATCCAACTCCTTTGGCCATCTTCGTGAACATAGAGTCGAAAAAGAAGACCATTTTGTAAAATGAGGGTGGCAGCCGCTATCTGGGTTTCAAAAGTTAAACGCAGCTATTTCTTTATTTGAATCACTTCAATTCTTACCGACTCCCGCGCCACCGGTCATGCTATGCCTATCATGGCTTGAAAGAACTTCACGGTTTGATTAATCAATGTAAAGTATCGAATCCGCCTCCGAGGGCTGTCAAGGGCAAAATGGGGAACTTCGTCGATTTTTTTTGGGCGGGCTCCCGGATCCTCCGGTCGGGTCGGCCGGGCTGGAGCCCTCCCCCGGGATCCGGGCGGAACAGCTCGGACGGCTTCCTCAAAAAAAATCGGAAAGGTTGTTCATTTTGCCCTTGACAGCCCTCCGGGGCGGATTCGATACTTTACATCAATCAATCAAAGCGTGAAGTTCTTTCAGGGTAAAAGGAGTTTTGCATGACCAATGGCGCTGAAGCTGCCATGGATCGAAGTGATCAAATCGTTCCAAAGCTTAGACTTGCATTGCAAAGCCTGAGCCATGGCGAAAAGCTGGTTTTACAGCATTGCATCGATCGTGGAAGCAAAATTTACGAGGATGACATCAAGACCGTGGCCGGCCGCTGCGGGGTGTCCTCGGCGCTGGTGGTGAAGGTGGCCAAGCGGTGCGGCTTCAACGGCTATCGGGAACTGCGGGCCGCCCTGGCGGTCTACGCCGCCCAGAACCGCAACGACCTGCACAAGGAGCTCGATCCCAGCGACGACGCCCAGACGGTGATCAACAAGGTCTTCCGCACCTCCATCCTGACCCTGCAGGAGACCATGCAGATCCTCGACCCCGCGGAGCTCAAGCAGGTCGCCGACCACCTGGTGGACGCCGACCAGATCTTCTTCATCGGGGTCGGCGGGTCCGGGGCGCTGGCCCTGGACGCCTTCCACAAGTTCCTGCGCATCGGCGCCCGGGTCCAGCTGCTGACCGACAGCCACATGATGGTGATGGCGGCCAGCCTGCTGACCCCCCGGAGCGTGCTGTTCGGCTTCTCCCATTCCGGCCGGACCAGCTCGGTGGTCGAGGCGTTCAAGGCGGCCAAGCGCCAGAACGCCACCACCATCGCCATCACCAACACGCTGGAATCGCACCTGGCCGAGCACTCCGACCACGTGCTCTGCTCGGTGGCGCAGGGCTCGCCGATCAACGGCGAGAACGCCGCCGCCCGGATCGCCCTGCTCAACATCCTGGACATCATCTTTGTCCTCTACGCCCAGTTCGATTACGAGAAGAGCCTCGACAATCTGGCCAGGACCATCGACTCGGTGGCGAACCTCAGGGCCTGAATCCGTTCCGGCCCCGGCTGCAACGAAGGAGAATACCGAATGACTCCCCATTTCCGCTATGCCACCCGCCTGAATTCCTTCAAGGCCCGGCCCGATCTGTACACCTGGAAGAGCGGCCGCATCGATCTCCGCGGCGTGCTGGAACGGATGGACCTGGTCAAGGGTCTGGACGGCATCTACATCAACTACCCTGAACATTTCCTGGGTGACGCCAGGGAGGTGATCAGCGACTGGCTGGCCGGCAGCAACCTCCAGCTGTTCGGGCTCAACATCCGCTTCCCGGACCAGGAGTTCGGCGACGGCGGGTTCACCCATCCCGACAGCGCCCAGCGGGCCCGGGCCATCGACCTCTGTAAGCGGGCGGTGGACGAGTGCCGGGCCCTGGGCGGCGACGAAGTCGTCATCTGGCCGGCCCACGACGGCTGCGACTATCCGATGCAGACCGACCACGACCTCCTCTGGCAGCACACCCTCGAGGGCCTGGCCGCGGTGGCCGAGTACGGGTCGGAGCTGAAGATCAGCGTCGAGTTCAAGCCGGCCGAACCCCGCCGGCGCAGCCTGCTGGACTCCACCGCCACCACCCTGCTGGCGGTGGACGGCCTGGGCCTTGCGAACCTCGGCCTGACCCTGGACTATTGCCACATGCTGATGGCGCACGAGAACCCGTCCATGTCGGCCGTGCACTGCCTGCGCCAGGGCAAGCTGTTCGGCATGCACATGAACGACGGCCACGGCTCGCTCGACGACGGCCTGGTGACCGGCAGCGTCACCCCGGCCGAGACGCTCGAGCTGATCCATTACCTGCGGCAGTTCAAGTTCGACGGCGTCATCTATTTCGACACCTTCCCGGTGCGCGAGGATCCGGTCCGGGAATGCGAACTGAACATCACCCAGATGGAGGCCTTCTCCCGCCAGCTCGACCGGGTCGACCCGGCCCGGCTGCAGGTCCTGCGCAGCCAGCACGATGCCATCGGCGTGCTCCGGCTGCTGAACGAGGCGAAACCGTGAACCCCCCGCTGGTCGTCACGGTCGGCTCGGTCAACATCGACCTGATCTCCCACGCCCGGCGCCTGCCGATGCGCGGGGAGACCCTGCCCGGCGAGGGCTTCTCCATCCTGCCCGGCGGCAAGGGCGCCAACCAGGCCCTGCGGGTGGCCCTGAGCGGCGGCCGGAGCGCCTTCGTCGGCAAGCGCGGCGCCGATGTCTTCGGCCCCCTGGTGCTGGACTACCTGGCCTCGGGCCAGGTCGACACCGAGTATTTCGGTGTGGTCGACAGCTTCACCGGGATGAGCCAGGTGGTCATGGAGGCCGACGGCAACTACGCCTCGGTGATCAACGCCGGGGCCAACGGCTTCGTCACCGCCGCGGAGGTCGACCGGGCCCTGCCGCTCCTGCGCCGCGCCGATGCCATCCTGCTGCAGCTGGAGATCCCGCTGGCGACCCTGGAGCACACCCTCGCCCTGGCCAGGGAGCTGAAGCTCCCGGTCTACCTGAACGCCGCGCCGGCCCAGAAGCTGCCGGCCAGCTTCGAGAATGCCATCGAGGTCCTGATCGTCAACGAGGTCGAGGCCGAGATGCTGACCGGGACCGCCCTGGGCGCCGATTTCGCCCGGCTCGGGGACTGCGCCGCCAGCCTGCGCCGCTACGCCCGCAACATCGTCATCTCCCTGGGCGCCAGCGGCGTGTTCGCGCTGGCCGAGGACGGCGGCACCCTGCGCCTGGCCGGCCATTCGGTGGTCGCCCGCTGCGCGATCGGCGCCGGCGATTCCTTCATCGGGGAATTGATCGTGCGCCATCTCGGCGGGGCCACGCTGTTCCAGGCGCTCAAGTATGCCAATGCCGCCGCGGCCATCGTCATCGGCTCCCCGGATGGCCTGCGCCACCGGATCGATCCCCAGGCGCTCGAAGCTCTCGTTTCCGCCAGCGCGGCACCGGCCTGAACCCCGGACCCGCAGGTATTTGCAACGCAGCACCGCTGTTCTCCAGGCAATCCTGCCGGAGGCGGGCATGCCCCGAAATCGCCGATTTCGCCTGCCGCCTCAACCCACCACCTCTCCAGGAGTAGGACATGAACAAGAAGACCGCAGTTTTCTCGATCGCCATCCTCGCGGCGCTGGTCGCCGGGCCGGCCATGGCCCAGGACGCCCGGTTCGACCCCGACAACGAGAAGAACTCCATCAACTGGGACAAGTTGACCGCCAAGTTCGGCGCGGTGCCCAAGGCGCCGGCCGACCTGAAGCTCGGCTCGATCATGAAGTTCCTCGGCAACCCCTACTGGCAGCTGCTGTCCAAGGGCATGACCGAGCAGGGCAAGAAGTACGGCCTGGCGGTGGACGTCCAGGCGGCCCAGAGTGAATCCGACCAGTCCGGCCAGCTGGCCAATATGGAAACCATGATCGGCAAGAACTACCAGGCCTTCATGGTATCCCCCCAGAGCGACACCAACCTGCTGCCCGCCGTGTCCCAGGCCCGGGACAAGAAGGTCCTGGTGGTGAACGTCGACGACGCCGTCCTGCCCGACGCCGAGCATTTCGTCGGCCCCATGCAGTACGAGAACGGCATCCGCGCCGCCAAGTATTTCATCGCCAAGTACCAGCAGGGCGGCAAGGTGGCGGTGATCGAAGGCCAGGCCGGCGTCTACGCCGCCAAGCAGCGCACCAAGGGCTTCAAGGACACCCTGGCGGGGAGCAAGTTCACCATCGTCGCCAGCGTGCCCGGCGACTGGGACCGGCAGAAGTCGATGGACGCCGCGACCACCATCATGCAGCAGTATCCCGACCTGAAAGGTTTCTACTGCAACAACGACGGCATGGCCCTGGGCGTGGTCGAAGCCGCCCGCAGCGCCAAGAAGCTGGGCAACCTCACCATCATCGGCACCGACGGCATCGGCGAGGCGTATGATTCGATCCGGGCCGGGGAACTGACCGGGACCGTGGATTCCTTCCCCGAACTGACCGGCCAGGTGGCCGTGGATGTGGTCCTCCGCCTCAAGGGCGGCCAGAAGGTTCCCCGGGTCGTCTTCAGCCCCCAGAACCTGATCACCAAGAAGAACATCGACAAGCCCCTGGAAGCTGGCTTCTGATATGACTGAAGGGGGACCTCCCGCTCGCTGAGCTCGCTCTGCGTCCCCCCTCAGACTCCCCCACTCCATGCCCGGGCGGAGCCCGGACATGGAGTTCACCTCCCCGGCAGGGCGCGTACGAGCCAAGGGAACCCCGGAGCGCGCGCGGGGTTCCCTTTCACCAGGATGTGAGCGATGAACACCGAAACCGCAGTTGAACTGATCGACGTCTCCAAGGCCTTCCCGGGCGTGGTGGCCCTGGACCGGGTGTCCCTGGCGGTCCGGAAGGGCGAGGTGCACGCGCTGCTGGGCGAGAACGGCGCCGGCAAGTCGACCCTGCTGAAGATCATGTCGGGGGTCTACAGCGCCGACCACGGCTCGATCCGGCTGGACGGCCAGCCGGTGCAGCCGGGCAACCCCAGCCACGCCCGCCAGCTGGGCATCTGCCTGGTCCACCAGGAGCTGCAGCAGGTGCCGGAACTGACCGTCGCCGAGAACATCTTCCTGGCCCAGGAACTGCACTACCCGGGCCGGGTGGTCATCAACCGGGCCGCGAGCTACCGGGAGGCCGAACGGCTCCTGGCCAGGATCGGGGTGTCCCTGGACGTCCGGGCCCGGATCAAGAGCTTCGGCATCGCCGAGCGGCAGATGATCGAGATCGCCAAGGCGCTGCTGGGCAACGCCAAGGTCATCGCCTTCGACGAGCCGACCTCCAGCCTGTCCACGGTGGAGACCGAGAAGCTGTTCCAGGTGATCCGCGAACTCAAGACCAAGGGCGTCGGCATCATCTATGTATCGCACCGGCTGGAGGAGATCTCGGTCATCGCCGATTCCCTCTCCATCCTCCGGGACGGCAAGAAGATCATCAGCGGGGACGCCGCGGAGTTCGACCAGGCCCGCATGGTCCAGTTCATGGTCGGCCGGGACTTGACCGCCCTGCCGGAACTGGAGGTCCATGCCGCCGACGCTTCCGGCCAGCCGCAGGTCCGCCGGGAGGTCCTGACCGCCACCGCCATCCGCAATGCCAAGATCAAGGATGTCAGCTTCTCCCTGCGCGAGGGGGAGATCCTGGGGATCGCCGGCCTGGTCGGCTCCGGCCGGACCGAGCTGATGCGGGCCATCTACGGCGCCGACCCGGCGGAGGGCACGGTCACCGTGCTGGGCCGCAAGCTGACCGCCCGCTCGCCCCAGAAATCCATCCAGAACGGCCTTGGCCTGATTCCCGAGGACCGCAAGGGGCAGTCGATCCTGCGGCTGATGTCGGTGAAGAACAACATCATCATGGCCTCGATCCAGAAGGCGGAGCGGTTCGGCATCCTCAGCGGCCGGCGCATGACCGAGGCGGTCCGGACCTATTTCGACCGGATGAACATCCGCCCGAAGAATCCGGAGATGCCGATCGCCAACCTGAGCGGCGGCAACCAGCAGAAGGCGGTGGTGGCCCGCTCCCTGCTGGCCAACAGCTCGGTGCTGATCTTCGACGAGCCGACCCGGGGCATCGACGTGGGCGCCAAGTCGGAGATCTACATCCTCATGCGCGAACTGGCCAAGCAGGGCAAGTCCATCATCATGGTCTCCTCGGAGCTGCCGGAAGTCCTGCTCATGAGCGACCGGGTCCTGGTCATGCGCGAGGGGCGGCTCACCGCCGAACTGAGCCGGGCCGAAGCCAGCGAACAAACCATCATGCACTATGCGACGGGAGGGAAATAAGATGGCAACCAAGGATTCGCCCAGTACCGATGCGGCCATCGGCCAGGCCCGTTCGGCCCGGAGCTCCTTCAGCCTGGGCATGGTCGTGCTCAAGCAGGTCAAGCAGCTCGGGATCATCTTCGCGCTGCTGGCGATCGTCGTGACCTTCGCGGCGCTCACCCCGATCTTCCTGACCCGGGAGAACCTGACCAACATCGTGGTGCAGTCCTCGATCAACGGCATGATCGCGGTCGGCATGACCCTGGTCATCATCCAGGGCGGCATCGACCTCTCGGTGGGTTCGCTGGTGGCCCTGGTGGGGATGGTGGTGACCACCACCATGCTGCACGGCCTGAGCGTGCCCCTGGCCATCGGCCTGGGCATCCTGCTCGGGGTCGCCGTGGGCGTCATCAACGGCACCATGATCTCCAAGCTGGGCCTGCAGCCCTTCATCGTCACCCTGGGCACCATGAGCCTGATCCGCGGGGCCGCCCTGGTCTATTCCCACGGCGATCCGGTCTTCAAGGTCGCCCCGGCCTTCCGGGCGATCTTCGCCGGCACCATCCTCGGCCTGCCCGGGCCGATCTTCTACCTGATCGTGGTGGCCCTGACCGGCATCTTCCTGCTCAACCTGACCCGCTTCGGCGTTTTCATCAAGGCGGTCGGCGGCAGCGAGGAGGCGGCGCGGATGTGCGGGGTCAACATCTTGCGGTTCAAGATCCTCACCTACACCGTCTGCAGCATCTTCACCGCCCTGGCCGCCATGGTCATGGTCGGCCGGCTGGGTGCCGCGGAACCGATCTCCGGCGGCGGTTTCGAACTGGACGCCATCGCCGCCACCGCGGTGGGCGGCACCTCCATGTCCGGCGGCCGGGGCAACATCACCGGCACCATCATGGGCGCGCTGATCCTGGGCGCCCTGCGCAACGGCCTGACCCTGATGAATGTCCAGTCCTTCTACCAGGTGCTGGCCACCGGCGCCATCATCCTCATCGCCGTCTCGGTGGACCGCTTCACCCAGGCCAAGCAGGCGTAGATCATCTGACGTAATCGGTTCCCTGCCAGAAATCGGGCTTGTCCACGGTCTCGAAGCGGTTGGGATCGGCCTTGACCAGCGCGTCGGCGGTGCTGTTCCAGAGGGTGCCGTGGCCGATGGTGCCGTTGCCGTACATGTCGTTGTCCTGCACGACCCGCTGGTCCAGCAGGTAGTTGCTGAAACCCTGGATGTTGCGGGAACTGCTGTCCTGCTCCGCGTTCCATTGCTCGTGCTGGGCGGCGTTGGCCTTGCCGACCGCGTTCATCCGGGCCGTGGCGTTCGCGCCGATCTGGTTGATGTTGCCGACGATCCGGGCGGTGTTGGCCTGGACCGCCTGCCGCTGGGCGGCGTCCACCTGTTTCAGGCGGGCGATGTGCGGGGCGGCCTCGGCGCTGGCCCGCTGGGCGACGAGCGCCTGGTCCACCTGGAAACTGGAGAAGATGGCGCTGGCGGTCGCGTTGGCCTGGCCCGGTTCGGTGCTGGGGAAATAGGCCACGTAGTCGTGGAAGCTGAAATCGCCGTAGGGGTCGGGCGGAACCGCGCCCAGCACCCTGAACATGTACTGCGGGCCCTTGCCGTCGGGGTCGATCCGGCCGGTGGCCAGCACGGCCCGCTCTCCCTGGAACGACGAACCCGCGGGCGGGGCGACCGCCTCGGCGTAGTCGATCCTCAGGCTGGCCGGGGTGTAGCCGCTCGCGCGGGCCAACTCCCGGATGATCGGGGCGATGTTCTTCACCAGGTCGGCATTGGCCGGAAAGATGACCGTCCCCCGCAGCGGCCGCATGCCCATCCGCTGGCTGTTGCGGTAGGCCGGTCCGTTGGGATCCTGGGCGAGGAACATGCTGCCGAGGACGACCACCTCGCCCCGGGTGCCGTGGAGGAGCACCCCGCCGCCGCCGCTCTTGGGGTCCACCTGCCAGCCAGCGGGCAGGCCGACGCGGGCGGTCCGGTCGGGCAGGGTGACCGGGGTCAGCGCGGGCGCCGGGGCGCCGGCCGGACTTGCGCCGGCGGGGGCGCTGGCGGGGGCCGCCGCCGCCCCCGCATCCGGATGCCAGGCCGCGAACAGCTGCTTGATCATGGGGTTCACGGTCTTGCCGAAGCGCGCGGCGTCGTCGGTGAGCAGCGCCGCTTCCACCTCGCCGGGGCCGGTCGCGCTGGCGATCACCAGGCCCGCCACCCGCCGGTTGCCCTGGGGGTGGTTGGTCACCGAGAAGAACACTCCGACCGAAGGGGTGCCGCGGAACCGGAAGACCCGGCCGATCTGCGGCTTCTCGCCGCACTGGGCCTGGACGCTGCCCAGCAGCCTGGCCATGGCGGCCGGCTGGGTGGCGGCCCCGGCCACCGCGCCGTAGACGATCAGTCCCCCCTGGGAGCCGTTGAGGGTGGTCTGCGGGGTGGCCCCTCCCCGCCCCGCCCCGCAGGCGGGGATGGCGGCCAGGGCCAGGGCCAGGATCACGGATAGCCGACTCGATCCAGGCATCATCACAGGAACCCATCCTTTCCGGGAGCAGGGCCGCTCTCCAGGCAGAGTGCGAAACGCGAAGGCAGGGGGTATCACTTAGGCTTGGTGGATGCAGAAAGGATAGGCCGAACCCCGGCCCATGGAAAGAGCCGGCCGCGCTTCATCAAGGCCTCGGTCAGGCAGCCTCCGCCGGGTCGATCAGCGGGCCCTGCTCGGCGCCGCTGGTGAGGCCGTCGCCCACCCGCAGGGCGGCCACGGCCGCCACCAGGCGCCCGGCGAAGGCGTCGTAGACTTCGTCCTGCACCAGGAAGCGGTTGGTGCAGACGCAGGTCTGGCCGGTGTTATGGTGCCGCCGTCGTCGGCTGCGCACCACCGGCCGTCGAGGTAGCAGAGCTGGCGGAGCAGGGTCGGGTCGGTCAGCGCGAGCATGGAATGCTCCTTCATGGCTGGACCACGGCGATGGCCCGCACCGGCGAGCCGTCGGCCCGCTCCAGCTTGAGCGGCAGGCAGGAGAACAGGAAGTCCCGGCCGACCAGGGGCTCCAGGCCGGTGAGGTTCTCGACCAGGATGAGCCCGGCCCGGAAGCAGATGAAGTGGATCGGGTAGTCGCGGGTGGCCACCGGGTCCACCGAGACGGCGTCGAAGCCGATGCCCTTGAGGCCGCGCCGGCAGAGCCAGCGCGCCGCCTCCGGGGCCAGCACCGGGAAGCCGGAGAAGTAGCTGGCCTGGCCCCAGCGGCTCGACCAGCCGGTGTGGAACAGCACGAACTCGCCCCCCTCCAGGGCGGCCTGGCGGCGCTCCAGGAACTCGACCCCGATCTCCGCGCCGGCCAGGGCCGACACGTCCAGGGCCCGGCCGGTGCCGAAGAAGCGGTCCACCCCCAGTTGGTCCAGGGTCGGCGCCCCCGGGAGCATGTGCGCCGGCGCGTCGATGTGGGTGCCGGTGTGGGAGGATAGGCCGATCCATTTCTCGGCGAACCCGTCCCGCTCGAGGGTGGCGGCGGTGCGGAGTTCCGGGGGTTCGCTGCCCGGGTAGACCGGCATGTCCGCCGAAAGAGTGTGGGTGAGGTCGACGACGGCCATGGCGGCTCCTGCCATCATTCAAGCACAAAGCCGCTCCCTGCGGCTGGACTGGGAGACACCATGGAAGGGTTCCGGGATTGGCTGGACGAGCGGCGCACCGAGGGGCTCGGGGCCGGACTGTCGCTGCTGCTGCTGGCCGCCGGGCTGGGCGGGCTGGGCTGGATCGGCTGGCGGCTCTGGCCGGGCGGGGCCGGCTCGGCCTTCAAGGGCCGCCGGATCTCGGAGCTGCGCCTGGTGGACGCCGGGGGGGTCGCCCACCGGGTCGGGGAATTCGCCGGCAAGGTGGTGGTGCTGGACTTCTGGGCGACCTGGTGCCCCCCCTGCCGGATGAGCCTGCCCGAGGTGGCCGCCCTCCAGGCCCGCCAGGCCGACCAGTACGTCGTGCTGCCGGTCTCCCTGGACCGGGGCGGCTTCCAGGACGTGCAGGCCTACCTCCGGGAGAATCCGCAGACCGCGCTGGCCGCGGTGGTGCCGGCGGACCTGGCCGCGCTGGCCAGGCAGGTGGGCGAGATCCGGGCCATCCCCACCACCCTGCTGGTGGACCGCCAGGGCAAGGTGGTGCAGGCCTGGACCGGCTATTCACCGGGCCGGCTGGAACAGGAACTCCAGGGCGTCCTGCGCTGACGGGACCGGCATCCTGGTGGCGTATCCGCTCCGGCGGCGGCCCGGGGTGCCCATCCCTGGATTGGAATTGATTGAAGGCAATATAGATGCTATCTGTTGATGACTGTGTCGCCTATTATGCGCGCTGGGCGGCCGGCCCTCCCCACTCTCCCGAAGGAGCCCCGGTATGTCTAAAGTGTTGATGAGACTCCCCATTGGGCAGCGGGTCGGACTGGCCTTCTCCGGCGGGCTGGACACCTCGGTGGCCGTGGCCTGGATGCGCGAGAAGGGGGCCATGCCCTGCACCTACACCGCCGACATCGGCCAGTACGACGAGGCCGACATGGCCTCCATCCCCGGGCGGGCCGCCGCCTACGGGGCCGAGATCTCGCGGCTGGTGGACTGCACCGCCGTGCTGGTCGAGGAGGGCCTGGGGGCCCTGGTCTGCGGCGCCTTCCACATCCGCAGCGCCGGGCGCACCTACTTCAACACGACCCCGCTGGGGCGGGCGGTGACCGGCACCATGCTGGTCCGGGCCATGAAGGAGGACGAGGTCCAGATCTGGGGCGACGGCTCCACCTACAAGGGCAACGACATCGAGCGCTTCTACCGCTACGGCCTGCTGGCCAATCCGCAGCTGCGGATCTACAAGCCCTGGCTGGACGAGGAGTTCGTCAACGAGCTGGGCGGCCGTTCCGAGATGTCCCAGTGGCTGGCCGAGCGCAAGCTGCCGTACCGGGATTCCCGGGAGAAGGCCTACAGCACCGATGCCAACATCTGGGGCGCCACCCACGAGGCCAAGCAGCTGGAGAACCTGAACGTCGGCATCACCATCGTCGAGCCCATCATGGGCGTGGCCCACTGGGACGAGTCCATCGTCATCCCGGCCGAGGACGTCTCGGTGAGCTTCGAGCAGGGCCGGCCGGTCATGATCAACGGCCGCGGCTTCGCCTCCGCGGTGGACCTGGTCCGCGAGGCCAACGCCATCGGCGGCCGCCATGGGCTGGGCATGTCCGACCAGATCGAGAACCGGATCATCGAGGCCAAGAGCCGCGGCGTCTACGAGGCCCCGGGCATGGCCCTGCTGCACATCGCCTACGAGCGGCTGCTCAACGCGATCCACAACGAGGACACCGTGGCCAACTACCACAACGAGGGGCGCAAGCTCGGCCGGCTGCTCTACGAGGGGCGCTGGCTGGACCCGCAGTCGCTGATGCTGCGCGAATCGATCCAGCGCTGGGTCGGTTCGGCGGTCACCGGCGAGGTGACCCTGCGGCTGCGCCGGGGCGAGGACTACTCGATCCTGGACACCACCGGCCCGGCGCTCTCCTACCACCCGGAGAAGCTGTCCATGGAGCGGGTCGAGGCCGCCGCCTTCGGGCCGACCGACCGCATCGGCCAGCTGACCATGCGCAACCTGGACATCGCCGACTCCCGCACCCGGCTCGAGCAGTACGCCGAGATCGGCCTGATCGGCAGCGCGGTGTCCGCCCTGATCGGGACGCTCACCACCGGGAAGGCCAAGGCGATCACCGCCGGGGCCCTGGCCGCGCCGCACGGGGTGGAATCGGCCCAGCAGCGGTCCGGCATGGATACCGGCACCGACTGACCGTCAGAACAGCCGGGCGCCGGGATAGGACGGGTGATCCGGCACCACCAGCGCGGTCCCGGCGCACGGGTGGCCGGGCGGCCGGCTTGGTCATGGCCAGTCTAGGACGGCGGCAACGGGGGGGCGCCGGCGCGGGGCTCGCCGAAGCCGGGCACACAGGGGACCGCGTCCGGCCGGGCCATGCGCAGGAAGCCATAGCCGAGCCCGGCCAGGCCCTGGAACAGGTCCGGGCAGGCCACCGGGTGGGGCTCGCCCAGGGACCAGGCCTGGGGCCGGCCGCCGCCGGCATGGGCCGCCGCCGCCAGGGCCCGGGCCCGCGCGCAGAGGTCGGGCCGGCCCAGCACCCGGCCCGCTTCCAGCAGGATGTCGGCCCGGCCCAGGTTGCCGCAGCAGAGCACCTGGCGCGGGCCGGGCCGGCAGCCGGCGAGGCCGGCGGCGAGATCCGCCCGGACCCCGGGATCGTCCAGAACCGCCAAACCGGCCAGCCGGCCCAGGGCGATGCCGGGGCCGCCGTGGCACCAACTGGCCATGGCGAACCGGTGCGCCTCGGGGATCTGCGGCCGCAGGTCCGGCCAGTCGCCGGCGGCGGGGGCGAACAGGGCCTGCTCGTAGGCGACGCCGGCCCGGGCGGCGTCCAGGAAGGCCGCCTCCCCGGTGGCCTGGTACAACCGGGCCAGAGCGGCGGCGATCCCGGCCGCCCCGTGGGAGTAGCCGGCGAGGGGTTCCCCCTGGGGGAAGGGCCAGGCCCGGTGGCCCCGCGCCGGGATCCGGCCCTGGAGCAGGTGCCGGCCGCACTGGACCGCCTGGTCGAGCGCGGTCGGCGGACCTCCGGCGCGCCACAACGCCAGGAGCCCGAGCAGGGTGCCGGCGCAGCCGTCCATGACGGCAAAGGCGGTGTCCTGGGCAATGACCTCCGGGGTGACCAGGGCGGCGCCCCGGGCCGCCTGGGCCAGGAGCGCCCCGTCGCCCAGGCAGCGGGCCGCCTGGACCAGGGCGTAGAGGGCGCCGCCGAGGCCCGCCAGACCATGGGGGCCGGGAAAGGCCATGAGCCCCGCCGGCACCCCCAGGGCCCGCTCGGCGGGCCGGAAGGCGGACCGCGCCAGCCGGCCGAAGTCCTCCCGGCCGGCGGCCTGGGCCGCGGCCGCCAGGAACAGGCCGATGCCCAGGTTGCCGGCGTAGAGGTCCAGGCTGGTGTAGCGCAGCCCGAGCCGGACCGGTTCGCCGCCGAGGGCCTGGCGGGTGAGCCAGTGCCGGCCGCCGGCGCTGTCGGTCACGGCCAGCCGCTGGAGTTGCTCCGCCGCCGCCACCGCCTCCGCCAGGAAGTCCACTTCCGGGGCAGCCGCCGCGGCCACCGGCGGCGCCTGGACCCGGGCCGGTCCGGGCACCGGGACCGCGCCCTCGAGCAGGAAGGAGGCCCGGATCACCCGGAGCTGCAGCGCCAGGCCGCGGCCGTCCAGGGCGGCCAGGCGCGCCCGGGCCGCCTCCAGGCAGCTCCGGGCCGCGGCGTCCGCCACCAGGAGGCCGCCGGCGCCGTCCAGCAGGTCCCGGCCGTCGGCGGCCATGGCGAAATAGGGGGTGTCGCCCCCGGCCAGGGCGGCCGCTTCGGCCGCCGCCATGGGCCACTGCCGGGGCCGGGCCCGGTGCTGCCGGTAGGCCGCGCGGAGCACCCCGAGCTGGAGCGCCAGGTCGGCGCCGTCGCGCAGGGCGGCGGGTTCCCAGGCCTTTTCCAGCAGGCGCCGGTAGATGTGGGTGGGGCGCGCCAGCACCCGCACCGGCTGCCCGCGGAAGGCCGCCAGCGGCCCGTCCTCCGCGCCCAGGGCGCCGCGCTGCTGGCGCAGGAACCGGTGCATGCGCCGGTAGCCCGCCTCGATGGCCGCCACATCGGCGGGCGCCGGGCCGGCCGCGGTCCGGGGCCGGTTGGGGCCGGCCGGGACTTGCCGGATCTCGCTGCCCAGGTCCATGAGGTCGGTGCCGGGGTGGGACCAGCAGGGGTCCTGGTAGCTCCGGGAGGCCACCGAGGCGAAGCCGCTGATGTCCACCACGTGGCCCTCCGCCTCGATCCAGCGGGGCAGGAGGCCGGTCTGGAGGGCCAGGGCCGGCAGTTCCGGCCGGGTGGCCGGGAGCCGTTCCGGATCGGGGGGCAGCCACAGTTCCGGCGTCATGACCGTCTCAAGATCCAGCAGGATCGGGTGTTCCCCGGCGGCGATCAGGTTCTCGTGGTGGCAGTCGCCGCCCCCCAGCAGCTGGACCAGGCAGAGCAGGGCGCCGCAGCGGAGGAAGTAGCGCCGGAGCGCCTCCGGGTCCGGGCAGGGGGCAGCTTCGACGAACTCGGTCCAGCCGTGGCCGGGGCCGTCCAGGTGGCGCGGGGACCGCGGCAGCAGCGGCCCGCCCCGGGCGGCGATCCAGTCCAGGAGCCGGTACCAGGCCCGGTCGACCCCGGCCGGCACCGGTTTGTAGACCAGCCGGGAGCCGTCCTGGAACCGCAGGATCGCCGTGGCCCGGCCCTGGTTGTGGCTGTCCCCGGCCCCGGTCCGGATCGCCGCCACCGGGCCCGGGTCGGCGCCATCGAAGAACCGGTCCCGGAGCTGCCCGGCATGGGCCTCCAGCCGGGCCAGGGCCTCGGTCCAGGCGCTGATCCAGTGCCCGGCCAGCTGCGCCAGCACCCGGGCCAGGGCGGGATAGGCCCGGAACGCCCCGGGGCTGCCGCCCTCCCGGCACTGCTCCCTGAGGAAGGCCCGGTAGATGCCGGTGCCGGGCGGCGGGGCCCCCGCGGCCCCGGCCATGGCCAGGTCCAGGGTGGACACCCAGGGCTCCCGGAACCGGCTGAACTCGGCCTGGAGGGTCGGCCCCGCCGCCTTCAGGAGGCGTTCGAGCAGGCCTCGCTCCAGGTCCGCCCAGGCCGCCTGGGTGAGCCGGTCGGGGCCGGGGGTTCCGGCCTCCAGCCGGCACCGGGCCGCCCTGGCCAGGGGGGCCAGCAGTTCCTGGAAGGGGACCGGCGCCGGCCCGGGAACGGTTTCCAGGGGCGCGCCCCAGGGTCCGGCCGTGAGTTCGCCCCAGAGCACCGCCCAGGGTGGCAGCGGTTCCGAATCCTTGAGCCGCACCGGGCCCAGCGCCCGGCGGACCGCCGCCGCGTCCAGGCCCTCCCATTCCAGCCAGCGGGCGAGATAGCCGGCATCCCCGCCGGCGGCCTTCCGCAGCCAGAAGGCCAGGCGCGCCGGCACCCGGTCGGCCCCCGGGGCCGGATCCGGCGGTTCGGGCTCATAGGCCCCGCCCAGGCGTTCCGCGGGGGTGGCGGCCCGGGCTGCCAAGGTGGCAAAGGACTTAAAGCTGGCGGGGGTGCCCATAGGTCCGGTGAGAATGGGGCATTTCGGGTCTGTTCTACATGAACCCCAGGCAACCGACGCCCAGGAGTCCCAGAGAAGCCATCACCTTCGCCTCCGTGCTCCAGCGGGACCAGTCGCCGCCCGCCACGCTTTCGAGGTCCTGGGCCGACAGTTCCCCGGAGCCGGGCTGGAAGGGGAGGGCGATGACGACCTTGCCCGGGGCTTCCTGGGCGACCGCCACCTCCAGGGCCTCGGGCAGCTTGACGCCCAGCAGGCGTTCGATGGTGCCCTTCGGGTCGGCGACGAGCTGCCCCTTGAAGGCCGGGTCCTCCAGCGCCTTCTGGACCAGGATGGTTTTCAGGTCGGGGGTGGCGGGGGCGGTCATCGCACGCTTCCTTCAGTGGGAAGAGTATAATAATTTATTAATATACGTCAAGACTGGAGCTCACCCGCGGCGGCGCCCGGGCGGCCGCCCCGGCCAGGTCCGCCAAGCCGGCATGGAAGGGGCCGACGCTGTGCCGGGCCCGGGCCAGGAGGCCCCTGCCTGTTCATTTGGACGCAGCGATAGCGCAAGCAATGCCCAAGGTCCCCACTGAATAGGCTGTCCAGGCAACCCATTCCCATCCCCCGGTGACCGTCTCCAGGTCCTGGTCCGTCAGCTCCCCGGAGCCGGGCTGGAAGGGGAGGACGACGACGACCTTGCCCGGGGCCTCCTGGGCGACCGCCACCTCCAGGGCCTCGGGCAGCTTGACGCCGAGCAGGCGTTCGATGGCGCCCTTCGGGTCGGCGAGAAGCTGCCCCTTGAAGGCCGGGTCCCCCAGGGCCTTCTGGACCAGGATGGTTTTCAGGTCGGGGGGGGCGGGGGTGGTCATCGCACGCTTCCTCAAGTGCGAAGAGTATAATAATTAATTAATATATGTCAAGACTGGAGCTCACCCGCGGCGGCGCCCAGGCAGCGGCTGCCGGCAGTGCAGGCAGCTGCGGGTGAACAGGTTCCGGGTCCGGCCCCGGTGGGCGAAGGTTTCGCCGCAGTGCGGGCACGGGAAATCGGCCAGCGGCTGGGCGCCCCAGGCGGCCGCCCCGGCCAGGGCCGCCAGGCCGGCATAGAAGGGGCCGACGCTGTGCCGGGCCCGGGCCAGGAGGACGCCGCCGGCGCAGGCGGCCAGCCCGGCCAGCACCGCCCAGAGCAGCAGCCGCCGGCGTTGGCGGTAGTCCTTCCAGCTGTCGGCGGCTTGCGGCATGGGGTCCTTCGGGAACGGGGTCGAGGATCCCAGGATAGCTTGGGACCGGCGCGCTATCCTGGATTCCGTAGCCCCGGGAGCGTGACGTGCGAGAGAATCGGGTCAGGCGGATCTGGGCGGCCGGCGGGGCC
>Ga0316217_10002173_pt1 | contig 24052 bp, 20 predicted proteins | sample 1anoAmetaG_FD_203633 | JGI IMG/M metagenome (GOLD analysis project Ga0316217, IMG submission 203633) | Freshwater microbial communities from Trout Bog Lake, Wisconsin, USA - 1anoA | ecosystem: Environmental > Aquatic > Freshwater > Lake > Hypolimnion/Profundal zone | place: USA: Wisconsin...
CCCAAGTCGGTGCTGCCGGCGAAAAACTCCACGTTCGTGACCGGGCCGGTCGAATCGGAGGCGGTGGCCAGCAGCGAGATGTTGGCCGGCGCGCTGAATGCCGCGCCGTTCGTCGGGCTGACGAACCGAACCGCCGGCAGGGCGGGCGGAGTGAGGTACACGACGGCACTGCTCGGAACACCAATGCCAAAGTTGACGGGGTTCAGCGTGGGCGGATTCGTCAATTGCAAAACGACCGTTTTGGTGATAGCTCCATTGGATGGCTTATTGATGGGCGTGATGACGACATTATTGGACATCGCGCCGGCAGGAATGACGACCCATTGGGAAATGGCCGCGTAGTCCACACCGTTGGACGCGGTGCCACTGATGTCATAAAACACATTCAAGGCCGCATTCGTGTCGCCTTGACGGAATACGGTAAATACTCCCGGATGGCCCGGCCCGGAAGCATTGGGTTCGGTCGCTTGGATGGTGACGACGGGAACCGCGCCGCCGGTGGAGGTTTGCGCGACCGCAGCGTAAGACAGGGTCAGCCACAGGCAGAGTGAGGCAAAGAATTGCACTGCGGCATGAGCATTCGGTTTCATACGACAACGCCTTTCGTTTTTTGCTTTAAAATATTTTTTCGAACGTAATTACCCAATCACATATCATCTAAAAAGTCAAGGTAAACTTTTAACGACTGGCGCGCTTGCGCTTACCACTCGTTAAGCGGGCTGGATACCGCGCAGGGCCGGTCAAAATCCCGGTCTGACCACCAGAAGGTTTTTCGAGCCGGTGGTTGCTCAAGCCCTCGCGAACTGTCAGCCGTGGACGATCCAGAATCGCGCAAGCTCATTTGTTCGGTCGCGAAAGCGCGCTGACCGAATTCAGTCATTTGATTCATGATTGCATTCATAGCTTTCCAAGCATGGGTTGTTTGTTTGGTTGTTGCGCGCGAAAGGAGCGGAAGACTTTTGAGTGTTCCGCGCCGTTCGCGCAAATGTTCAAAAGCAGGAACCCGGCCCCAAGCCGGCTCCCGAGAAAATTGACCACTGGCGTTGAAAAATGTTCAACGGCGCGCGCTTTGAAATTGGCCAGCGGCCGGCGTTCCCGCTGAATGCGGTTTCCGCATCTCCGCCTGCAGATCGCGCATTTCCCGAAACGGATCCCAAGCATCGTTGGCGCCGGGAAAGAGCATGTCCGGCGCGGGGATTTGCCGCGTCCCAACTCCGGGCGAACCCGCAGCAGCGGTTTGACCCTGAGCCGCCGGTACCGCGGCAGGAACCACATATTTTGCGGCGGCCAGGCCAATCAGAAGGCCCACCCACAACATCACCAAGCCAATGACCACCGGTTTGCCAAAAGCATTTTTCCATCCTTGAGTATTCATGATGATATTCCTTTCCTTATGTTTTGTTGAGCGGGTTTCTCGATTATCCGCCCAGCGAAACTCCTCGCTGGGCGGCGTCAGCACCCGGGCTGGAATTACCTGGCGCTGATGATTGGCACCGAGTTGGTGGTCTGGCGTGCCTGACCAGATTCAGGTTTAAACCAGCCAGTAGCCTTGTCCCACATGCCGCGAATCTGATCGGCGGCGCCGGGAGTTTGAATTTCACCAGATAGCACCTGAATTTCCTTTTCCAGCTTGGCGACCGTCACGCCGGCATCCGGCCCCACCAAGGCGCGGTAGGCTTCCAGTTGGAGTTTGGCCGTTTGCAGGTTGGCCCTGGCGCCGTCAAATTTCTTTTCACGCACCATCCGCTCCGCCAGCCGCAGCGCCTGTTGCACCTCGACAAGCGGATTGTCTTCCTGATGCACGTAAAAGTGAACGCCGTCGCTCTCGATCCGCGCCAGCTCCGCCGCGGCTTCCTGCGGTTTGGCCAGCAGTTCCACCGCGCGGTTGAGTTTGCGTTCCGCGTAGTTCAAGTCCACCAGCACCGCCGTATGGATGATTTGCGCATCGGCAAGCTTTACGCCTTTGAGCGCGGCTTCATCTTGCTTGGCTTCGATAATCGGTTCGACAACTTCCGTGGCGACATCGCCTGTGAAGATCGGAATCTGGTCCTCTTGGGCCGGTTGCTCATCGCGGTAGATTTCCCGGCCTTGCGCATCCTTCACGACCGTCGTCACCACCGTGATCGGCAGCAAGTCATGCACGACTTTGGCCAGCGACTGCGCCTTTTCGATGTCCATGCGCGCGGCGTCTGCGTGCATGTCCGCCAGTTCCTGGACCGCGTGATTGACATGCGTCAGAAACTGGGAGGTCAACAACGATGCCTGATGCAAATCCTCCGCCGACAGATCCCCCTGGCTGCGCCGTTCCACCGTGGTTTGGAACTGTTTGCCGCTGCCATAGAGGTTGGTCGAAACATTGGCGGTGGACTCAAAAGCCGGCAACCGCACTGCCGAAAGTGCCAGAGCCACTGCGACCAAAGTCGCAGCGGAGCAAGCTGCACACCCGTGGGTAAGAGAGAATCTCGTGTTCATATCTTTCACTCCATTTCAATTGGTTTATGGCGGGCCTGGTGCTCGCCCTTGCCTCGTGGCCCGCCGGACGGCGATTCAAGAGCGCGCCTCGTATCCGCAAAACCATCCAGATTAGCGTCTGCGGAAGAGACGCAATTTTCGCCTGATCAAAAATCGTGCCAGCCAACGGCGGGCTGTGGGCATTGCGTAAACCATTGGAATTCCAAAACTTTTTTGCGGAAGCCACCTTCTTTCGCGGACTGAGACTTGTGCCAGCCTTTGGAGAGCAATGGCACAGTAACAGTCAAACTGGCACAGTTTGGCGCATTTGGAGCATTGCGCGCGGCATCAAAACGAGCAAGACCACATAGCCGTGCCCCCGAAATCCGCGAGGCAAAGGTTAAAGAACCAGGTTGCCAGGCTGTATTGCCAACCGCTGGCACCAGAACCACCACAGCCACCGCCCGGACCCAGCTTGCCGCGTAACTGGGAACAGGGCTCAATTCTGCTTGGGCTTCACCACCAGCGTGGAGGTGGCGTCGCGCACGCCGTCCGCCTCGAGCGCCAAGGCCACGGCCCGGCCAATGTCCTCGGGCGACGAGACGGTGCCGGAAAGATGGACATGTCCCTGGCTGCAACTCACCGAAATGTCCCAGGCCGACAGCGTCGCGTCCCGGAGATACTTGGCTTTGATTTCGGCCACCGCACGCGCATCCGAAGCGGCATCGGCGGCTTGGTCGCCGATGTCCTGCGCCTTGCGTCGGAAAATCTGGCCACCCTTGGCCAATTCGTCCCGGATCTGGTCTCCCCGCAGATTCAGGGTGTCCAGTTTGGCGCGCATGGCATCGGAGAGGTTGTGCGCCGCGTCCTCGGCGTTGGTGCGCAACTGGGCGGCGGACTGTTCAAAGCGTTGTTGCGCTTCGGGATGCTCGCCGGCTTTTTTCTGGACGAACCAGTATCCCACCGCGCCCAGAATGACTCCGAGCACGAGTCCATTGATAAATCCTCTCATAATGTGCCTTTCCCAAATTATACCTGCATTTGTCAGGCCGTGGCAATGCTTTGCCAAGACAGTTTGCCACAAGACAGTTTGCCAGTTGCATTCCCCGCCCGGTGTCTGCAACATCGGGGTCCAAGTATGTGGACGCACAAGCAAATCATCGCCGCGGGAAGCCTCCCGCTCATCGCCGCCGGGCTGCTGACGGGCTGCACGACCGCCAAAACCACCACCACCGCCCGCGCCGCCACCGAAATGATTGGTTCCAGATGTGCTTCGTTTCCTGGCATCGCACCGATGTGCCGGAACAGCAAATCACCCGCGAGAAAACACAAGAATATCAAACCTGGTTCCCGCAATCTGGCCGGGCAAATCTGCGGGACACCCATAGGCCGGCCAGGCCGCAACCACACTTTGCGCGGATGAATTGGCACGCTCTCTTGGATCACTTCTGGCCGCACGCCGCCGCCGGATTTTACACGCTGGCCGGTTTGCTCGCCACCAGCCATGCCCTCCTGAATAAACGCGACACCCGCGCCGCCACCATCTGGATCATCGTCATCTGGACCGTGCCCATCGTCGGTCCTCTGCTCTACCTCGCCCTCGGCGTCAACCGCATCCGCCGCCGCGCCATCCAGCTCGGGGTGCATGACACCTTGAGCCGCCCCGTCCCGGAAAATCTCGGCGAGCCGGAACCCGCCGGCGCGGAGCACCTCCAGCACATTGCCCGCGTCGTCAGCCGCATCACCGCCCAGCCGCTCGCGCCGGGAAACCACCTCGATCCGCTCATCGCCGGCGACGCCGCATTTCCCGCCATGCTCGCCGCCATCGCGGCGGCCAAAAAATCCATCTCGCTCGGCACGTATATTTTCGACAACGACTCCACCGGACGACAATTTGTCGCCGCCCTCGAACGCGCCGTCCAACGAGGTGTCGCCGTGCGCGTGTTGGTTGACTCCGCCGGCGTGCGCTATTCCTGGCCGCCCATCACCCGGAGGTTGCGGCGCGCGCGCATTCCCTTCGCCAAATTTTTGCCCGCCTCGCTGTTGACACCCTGGCGCGTGGCCACCATCAACCTCCGCAACCATCGCAAATGCCTGGTGGTGGACGGGCGCATCGCTTTCACCGGCGGCATGAACCTCCGGCACGGCAACGTCCTCGCCGACCACCCGGCCAATCCCGTCCAGGATTTGCATTTTCGCGTCACCGGCCCGGTCGTCACGGCCTTGCAGGAGGCTTTCGCCAACGATTGGGCCTTCACCGTGGGCGAAATTCTCGAGGGGGAACTCTGGTTCCCCGACCTGCCGGAAACCGGCGAGGTCATTGCCCGGGTCATCACCGACGGACCGGACGCTGATTTTGAAAAAGCCCGCTGGACCCTGCTGGCGGCGCTCGCCGAAGCGCAGACTTCCATAAAAATCCTCACGCCTTATTTTCTGCCCGGCACCGCGCTGGTCACCGCGCTCAACCTCGCCGCGCTGCGCGGCGTGCGGGTGGACATCATCCTGCCCGCCAAAAACAACCTGCCGGTGGTGCATTGGGCCTCCCGCGCCATGTGGTGGCAGGTCCTCGAACGCGGCTGCCACCTCTGGCTCTCCCCGCCGCCGTTCGACCACTCCAAACTGATGGTCGTGGACGGCCACTGGGTGCTGCTCGGCTCGGCCAACTGGGATCCCCGCAGCCTGCGCCTGAATTTTGAATTGAATGTCGAGGCTTACGGCCGCGCCTTCGCCACCCGGATGGAGGAAATCATTGCCGGAAAGATTTCCACCGCGCGCGAGGTCACGCAGGCCGAGATGGATGAACGTCCCGTCCTGATTAAATTGCGCGACTCCATTGCCAGGTTGTTTTCGCCGTATTTGTGAAATCCTTTGACTGGGTCAGGGCGTGGATGGACCCGAATTATCAGGCACAAATTGCGCTTGGGATGGCCGCGAAGAGGCTCAAAAGGCACCAGCACGAGACCATGGATTACGGGTTGCGAAACCGCAGAGGTTGGTTTGGCGTCAGAATTTGACGCCACCTGGCCGGATTGCGGCGGAAATCATTTAGACCAAAGGCATGTCCAAAGCATTCGCAATCGCCTTGGCCGTGTTCAGGTTCGGACTTCGCTGTTCACGTTCCCGCAGGCCAATGTACTCATGTCGGCTCCGGCATCCCTACTGACCGGCGGCATACTTCCACGAGCGATCCGGAGGGCAAGGGCCGGGCGCGCGGGGTGTTTTCCTCGTGCCCCAGCAGCAGCGCGGCGGCGTGCCAGGCGGGCGGACGCAAATATTCCGGCAAATTGATGGCCTCGGCGGTCGCGCGGTTCAGCCCCTCCAAACCAAGGCACAAGACGCGTTCGGCCCCGCCTTCGCGCAGCCATTCGGTGGCTTCGGTGAGCGCGCCCGCGCCGCTGGTGTCCGGCGCAATCAGCGACAACACCGGCCCTTTCAGGCGGAAGCGGATGCAGATTTCGCCGATCACGGTGCTGGGCAGCGTGTAGGCAAAAATGCTCGGCCGCGGCGTTTGCGCAAAACGGATGTCGGTGTCGAGCGAGCCGGTGAAACTCTCGACGCACACGCCCAACCGGTCGCGGCTGGCGTCAGGCAGCGCGTCGAAATTCACGTCAAGCAGTTCCGCCGCCAGATAGCCCAGGCGGCACATCAAATCCATCCGCAGAAACCGCGACGGGTCGGAGGCGGAGAACAGCGACCAGTGGAGGCCGTCCAGTTCGCCGCGCTGGAAGGGACCGGCGAGCGGGGCTGGCCAGGGGCGCAAGCCGGTCAGGTCGTTGCCAAAGCCCTCCGGGCCGAGATAGGCGGCGGCATGAATGGCATGCTTGCTCATGGCTGTTCCCTTTCCAAAATCAGCGCGGCGTTGGTGCCGCCGAAACCGCAGTTCACCTTGAGCACGCGCTCCAGCCTGGCCGCCGCGCGCGGTTCGGCGAGCAACGATTCCGGCGCCACCGGATCGCGGGCGCGCAAACGCGGCGTGCCCGGCAGCATCCGGGTTTGGAGCGCGTTCACGCAGAGAATGGTTTCCAAAACTCCCGCCGCGCCGAGCGTGTGGCCGAAGATGCCCTTGCTCCCATTGAACGGCGGCACCGGCTCGCCAAAAATGGAACGTAGCGCGAGCGCCTCCATGTGGTCATTGAAAGGTGTGCCAGTGCCGTGGGCGTTTATAAAATCAATCTGTCCGGGCAGCCGGCCAGCTTGGGCCAACGCGCGGCGCATGGCCAGTGCCAGGCCGGAACCGTCGCGGGACGGACCGGTGAGATGATTCGCGTCGTTGCTCGTGCCGGTGCCGGTGAGCAGGAGGCGCGGCGCGGCAACCAGTTCGCGTCTGGCCAGCAGAATCGCGCCCGCACCTTCGCCCAGGCTTAGTCCGGCACGTGCCTGGTCGAACGGATGGCAGCCGTCGGGATCGAGCGATTTGAGGGTGTGGAAGCCGGACAAAACGAATTGGGAAATCAAATCCACACCCGCGACCAAGACCACCTCCGCCAGGCCGCGCCGGAGGAGGGCGGCGCCTTGCTGGAGGGCGAGCAGGCCGGAAATGCACGCGGCGGAAACGCATTGCACCGGGCCGCGACAATCGCAGGCCGCCGCGAGATCGGCGGCGAGCAAGGCGGGCTGGAGTTGCCGTTGGGCGATGGCGACAACGGGCTGTTGGCGGACAAGTTGGTCCAGCGCCTCGATATTGGCCTTGGTGGTGGAGAGCACCAAGCCGCGCCGCGGCGGCGGGACGGCGACCCAAATCGCCCCGGCGTTGGCCACGGCTTCCCGCGCCGCGGCGGCCGCGAAGAGATACGCGCGCGAGCCCGCATGGAGGGCATCGGCGGCCCGCAGTGATTCCACGATTTCCTCCGGCACAAAACCGGCGACGATGGACTGGCAGGTTTTGCCGAGAACCGCTTCACGCCGCCGCAAGGCGCTGGCATTGGCCGCGACGGCGCGTTGCAAAGGCGCGAGGCCCAAGCCTGTCGCAGCAACGGCGCCGCACCCGGCGATGGCCACGGCGATTTTGTTCACGGCCGAATCCATCGCGATTTGAACGGGCGCTGAGGGTCGCGGCCCGCAGGGCGGCGGGACGAAATGGCGGGTGCATTCATGCGGCGGAAACCATTGCGAATAAATACAATTTGCCGCCACTTCACGCCAACAAATTCCATAGTGCAGAGGCGGACTTGCTCACCTCATCCGTCCCCTTCTTCCCCTTCTTCCCATCCGTCCCCTTAATCCACCAATACCGCCGCCGCCGGTTTTGCCGCCGGTTTTGGTGCCGGTTTTGGTTGATGCGGCGATTCAACTTGTCTAATCTGCGCTGCATGCCAGACCGACCAGGTGGCGGGCTTGTGGAAACGCATGTTATCAGAACGACGCATTCTCATATTTCCCGCGGGTAATACGCTTTCCCACGTGGCGCAGGCGCTGGCCATTGCCGCCAGGCTGGAGCGCTCGGGCCGCGAGTGCCATCTGGCCATGGCGGCGGTCCGAACCGGCTGGGCGGCGCCCTTTCATCCCCGCTGCCACGCGATCCCCGAACTGTGGGAGCCTTCCGGCCTGCCCTTTCCCTGCCTGCGCTGGTTTTCCAACCGCGACCACATCGAACGCTGCCTGACCGCGCAGGAAAAGCTGATCCGGCGAATCAAACCGGCCTTGGTCATCGGCATTTTCGATTTTCTGTGCCGGTCGAGCGCGCGGGGAATCCCCGTGCTCGCCATCAATGGCGCCTGCATGTTGCCGTGGTTCACCGGCGTTCTGGGGTTTTCCGATACCAACACTCTGCTCCGCCGGCAGCAGCAACAAACGCTCGCCCGGTTCTGGGAGTACGCCGCCCGGGCGGTGGCCCCTTCGTTGCGGCGGCGGCATCTGCCCGCGCCGGCGCGCGCCAATGAGCTGCTGCTGGGCGACCATAATTTCGTCTATGAAATTCGCGAGCTTTGCGGCGTCCCCAACCTGCCCGACGCGTGTCAGGCGATCGGCCCGATCTTCTGGCCGGGCTGGGAACAACTCGGGGAAGCACCCCCATGGGAGAAATCGGCGAACCAACCGACCGTCCATCTCTGCGCGGGCTCCCTCGCCATTCACCCGGAGGTGATGCACCGGCTGCTGGCCGCCGTGGAACAATTGGGGGCGCGCGTGCAGGTCAGCACCGGAGCGGCGGGTTTCAGCCAGACCAGCGAGCGGCGCTTTTGCCGCCCGTTTCTCTCGCCGGTCAAGGCTGCGGAATCGGCGGATGTGGCGGTTTGCACCGGCGGCATCGGCACTTGTTATCAAAATCTTGCCTGTGGCGTGCCCTCGCTCGTGGTGCCGTTGCAGCCGGAACAGGCCACCAATGGCCTCCATTTTCAACAGCAAGGCTGCGCGCGAACCTTGGCGCCGGAAGTCGTGTTTGTCGGCCAGACCAGACAATACACTGACGCCATCAATTACCCCGGATTTGCCGCCGCTTTGCGCGATTTGCTGGAGCAGCGCGCGAGCTTTGCTGCCCCGCTGGAACGTCTGCGGCAGCAGGTTGCGACGGGCGATGCCTTGGAGTCCATCAGCCGCTTTGTCAGCCGCCGGCTATGAGTGAAGATATCACATTCGAAGGCGGCGGCGGACGGCACCTGGCGAAAGCGCGCCTCACGGCCGTGCTGGTTCACGGCATGGGTGCCAGTCCGGAATGGTGGGCGCCCATCGTGGCAGTCTTGGAACACGCGGGCATTGCCGCACGTCCACTGACCATGCCTTCGCTCGAAAGGGCCGGACCCGAGGCCTGGTGCGATGAAGTGCTGTCCCAACTCGGTGACGAACCGGTGATTTTGATGGGACACTCGCTGGGGGCGGCCGTCTGCATGGAAGCGGCGCGATGCCAACCGGTGGGCTGCCTGATCTTGCTGGCCTGTCCGCCATTCCACCCCGATTTCAGCCCGCCACCGCCGCCAGACACCGGCCTGTGCCTTACGGCCACCGCCCGGGTGGGACGATTCCTGCGGCGGGCCTGCGCCAATGCCGCGCAAGTCGCGGCCGACGCGGTGCATTTTGTGGGTGCAGCGGATCCATGGATTCCGGTGGCACAGGCCCGGCGGCTGCCTTTTCCTCTCGTGGTCATTCCCCGCGCCAACCACGGATTGAACAAGTCCGCAACGTTCACCACCCAGCTTCTCCGGCACGTGCTTTCCACCCGCCTGGCAGCCGAATATCTGGATCCGGGCGTGCGGCTGGATTACCTGGGGCATTTCTCGCGCACGTCCGAGAGTGGTCTGGCCGGGGAATTGGCGCGGTTGGGGCTTGGCGAACATGCGCCCGCACCCGCGCGGCTCGACCTTGAGGTGACGACGCGATGCCAGTTGAAATGTCAGGCTTGCGCGCGGACGATGAATGCGGACGGGACCAGGGATCAAGCCGGCAGTCCGCGTAGCCGCCGACGTGAGGAGGCGGAGCTTTCCGAACGAATCGCCAGTTCCGCTCCGCCTCACGTCGGCGGCTACGCTGTCAATGGAACGGATATGCCGGAGCCATTGTTTATCAAGACGCTGGACCAGATGCCCTGGGTTGGAGAGATGTTCTTTGTTGGTCTGGGTGAACCGTTGTTGCATCCGCGATTGCCGGAGTTCACCCGCTTTGCGGCGCAACGGGGAATCCGCGTGCGGCTCGTCACCAACGGCCTGCTGGCCGCGCCGGAAACGCTGGCACAACTGCGCGACGCCGGGTTATCCGAAGTTACCTTCAGCCTCGATTCCACGGACGAGGCGGTCTTTCGCAAACTGCGCGGAAACGCCCCGCTGAAAATGGTACTCGCTCATTTTCGATCCGTTCCCGCCAGCCTGCGCAAATCCATTTTCACCACGCTCTCCGTCGCCAACGCCGGGTCGCTCGGCGGTCTGGTGGATTTGGCGGCGGACGAGGGTTTGCCAGCCATTGCGGTGTCCGACCTCAACTTCGCCGGCAACCAATTCCGCTCGCTGGCCCGGAACGATTGCGCCGCGCTCCTGGAAGCCGGCCTGGCTCATGCCCGGAAGCGAAACGTATTGATCATCGGCCCGCATTTTCATGAAACTCCTGAGCTGGTGCGCGCCCTGCGCCGCTCGCGCGTCCGCACAGCGGCAGACCTGACCCGGCGGAGCGCGCAACACCGGCATTGCCTTGCGCCTTGGCGGGTGGCGGTGATCAGCGCGGAGGGCAAACTGTCGCCCTGCAATTGCGCACCCTTGACGCTGGCCGGCAGCCTCCAGGAGCAACCCTTCGCGGAACTATGGAATGGCGAAGGAATGAAGACTTGGCGGCGGGGGATGCTGGACGGAGCTTCGGTGGATTGCCTGGGGTGTCCGAGATATTGAGGGCGCTATTTCTGTTTGTTCAAACCGGAAAGAAATTCAATGAACCGGGGGGAAATTTCGATTTTTCCACCGGTGAATATGACATGGCTGACATATTTCTTTGTTCCGCTCAAATCAACTTGGGAGCTTACGGTGACATCGGTTATGTCGCCGATCTTTTCGGCCGCTGCGGGCGTTATTACGTACACTGGTTTTTGCTCACCAGCACCCTGCATATCCACGCGGTCGTAATCTTGGATTTTTGCAAATATGCCGGAGGTGACCTGCAGTTTCTTTTGATCAGTGCCTTCGGCCATGTATTGTTGACGAAAGGCTGACACTTTTCCCAGTGCCACCGCGAAAGCCTCTTGGTCGAAAAAATGGGCCACTGCAATGGGAATGTCGTAATCATTCTCCCACGCGGTCAGCTTTTCAATGTCTTCTTCCTTGACCCAGATGTTTGGAGCGGTCGGCGGTTTCGCATGTTTTAGCGGGCGGGCGTCCCACCTTTCGGCGGTTCGGATCTTCCAGTGACGATCCTTCATCTCTTTCGCTTGATATGGAGAAAATTCAATTTCCAGAGCCACAAAGGCTCGTCTTAGCAAATCGCTCAATCCGGCTTTGCCGAGCGCAGTTCTTTCCTTCCAGTCCAGCAAGCCATCACCAAGCAGTTTTTTCTCACTGCCACTCAGGGCTTCGGTTTTGAAAACCAGCAGGTCGGGTTCTTTATATTTGGAATTCCCATAAACGAGTTCTTCGCCCTCGGGCACATAGGTGGAGATTCCATAACGGACGGTTTTCACGCCCAGCGCGTGGTCCAAAGACCGGATCAATAAATCCTCAGCCCAACGGCTGGTGTTGAACTTATGCTTAAAATCTATGCCGCGTCCTCTCATCGTTCACCTCCGTTTTCCACATCCACATCTGCGAGCAGTTCCGAAAGTGAAACAGTGAATCCACGCGCCAGTGAGGCGAGCACGTTCAGAGTTGGATTACGGTGGCCATGCTCGATGGAGCTGAGGTATGTCACGTGCATTCCCGCACGCTCAGCCAGAAACTCCAGCGTCCATTTTTTGCGCTGGCGTATCGAACGGACGCGCTGGCCGAGCTTTTCTCCCAGCTTGGTGACTCCGCGCCTGTTCCGGAGAGGCTTGCTCATTTAATTTAACATGCTAAAAAATCACCAAGCGGTTGACCATAGACTCCAAGTAAAGTAGATTATTGCCGTGACTATTGTGCGAACTGAAAAAAGCAAACCTCGCCAGGCGATGCCATCATCCGGGCCCGGGCGCGAGCTGTTGCGCGTGAAGGGACAGTTCTGGACGCCGCCGTGGCTGGCGAAAGCCATGGCCGCTTGGGTCACAGCCGACCGCCCTTCCCGATTATTTGATCCCGCCGTTGGCCCCGGGACGTTTTTTGCAGCGGCGAGAGAACAGGGGTTTAGTGGCGATTTTGCCGGTTTTGAATTGGATGATACCGTCTTGGCAGATGCCTACAAGCTTGGTCTTAGCTCGCTTGAATTGGCCGGTATTCAAATCGGAGATTTTATCCGGGCCGAAGTGTCGGGACGTTTCCCGGCGATCATTTCAAATCCGCCATATATTCGGCACCATCGGTTGGGAGCCCGACAAAAACAGGAATTACGTCAACTTGCTTTGCATTGCCTTGGTTTTCCTTTGGATGGCAGGGTCGGATTGCATGTCTATTTCCTTTTGAAATGCCTCGAACATCTCGCTCCCAATGGCCGGCTTGCTTTTTTGTTGCCGGCAGATGTGTGCGAAGGGGTCAGTTCCACGATTTTCTGGAAAAGGCTTGCGGAGTGCTTTCACATTGACGCGGTGATTACTTTCGAGGAGAGTGCGGCGCCGTTTCCAACTGTGGACACAAATGCGATCGTGTTCATGATTTCCAACCGCCCGCCGGTGGAAAAAGTTCGTTGGGCGCGGATCCGCAGACCTCAAACCGAAGCTGTGTTGGCTGCATTACAACACGGCACGTCCGCAACCGCACTGGTTCACAATCGCGATTTGTCAGAACTTCTCGCCACCGGCCTGTCCCGCCCACCCCGAGTAAACAGTTCGCGCGGCGTCCCGCTTTCTGCTTTTGCCAGGGTGATGCGCGGAATCGCCACCGGCGCGAATGAGTTTTTTTTTCTGACCGCGGAACAAATTCGCCAGTTCGGTTTGGACAAGAAGTATTTCAAACGCGCCATTGGCAGGACGCGGGATTGTCGGCAGGAAAAGCTGATACCAGACGATATCCAGATTTTGGATAAGGCGGGACGGCCAACTTGGCTGTTGAGTATTGGCAGAGAGAGCAAAGCAGAGCTGCCAGTCACACTCCGCAACTATATCGAATCAGGCGAACGTCTGGGGCTGCATGAAAGATCGCTCATCAAAACCAGACGTCCGTGGTATCGGATGGAAGAGCGCGGAGTGCCTGGACTGTTATTTGCTTATCTTGGGCGGCGTGATTGCCGGTTCATTGAGAACTGCGCCGGAGTTGTCCCGTTGACGGGTTTTCTTTGCGTATATCCGTGGGATACAAGCAAGGAGCACCGTGCCAAGCTTTGGCAGGCCTTGAATCACCCGCGCACCATTGCCAATCTGCCATTTGTCGGGAAATCGTATGGGGGCGGGGCAATCACAGTTGAGCCGCGCCAATTGGATACATTGGAAATCCCTCAGGAGGTTTTAAACGAAGTTGGACTCAAACCAGTGGAGTCGTTTACACAGCCGCTATTGTTGGAGAAACCCAAGGCCAAATCAAAAGGCAGGAAGTCGGTTGGCGAAGCAAATTCGTAACGTGAAGCGTGATGCGTGAGGGACTCCTGCGACGGCGGTGCGTTCGTAAAGCATCCCGCTGATCTTCTGCCGCAACATCCGCACGCTCCATCGTTCCACCCGGCACATTTCCGCGTAGAAATCCCGTTGCAGGTGTTTTTTGAGCGGCAGGAGTTCAACGAAATGCGACCAGCCCAATTGTTGCGACAATGTCGCAACAATCTCCTCGCCATACTCAGCCCGCCTTTCTCGCAGCAATTCGATTCGTATCCGCTGCCCACTACGCGCCTTGGCGATGAGGCGCAAACTAAAACGGGCCACCCACGCCGGTTTGCGCCAGCCGCGCCCGGAGGTCGGTGATGGCCACCGCTTCCGCTTGGTCGTTCATCACATAGGAATCTTTGCCCGGATGTACTACAAACAAACGTTCCAGTTTCAAATCGTGAAGCGCCGTGTGCATGGACTTGGTTAGGGACGGTGCGTTTCCATACTTGAACTCGAAGCCGTATTTTCGGCCTTGCGAGTTCACCAACAAATCCAGTTCCGCACCTCCGTGCGTGGCCCAGAAGTAAGCGTCTTTGTCGCCAGTAAGGCTCAAGACTTGTTCGAGTGCAAATCCCTCCCAAGACGCGCCCAGTTTGGGGTGTGCTTCGAGATCGGCAAACGCAGCCTGCCGCAGCAGGCAGTGAAGCAGTCCTGAATCCCGAAGATAAATCTTGGGCGCTTTCACCTGACGCTTGCCCAGGTTCTCGTGCCACGGCTCGAGTTGCCGCACCATGAAAGTCGAACTCAGGAGGTCCAAATATTTCCGCATCGTCGGCTCGGACGCCCCGAGCGAACGCGCCAGTTCCGAACCCTTCCAAATCTGCGCGTGGTAATGCGTCAGCATCATCCAGAATCGCCGCAAGGCTGACGACGCGATGGTGATGCCCAGTTGCGGCATGTCCCGCTCCAGCAGGGTGCGCACGAATTCCTCCTGCCACTGCCGGCTCGCCGCATCCGTGGCGGCCAGATACGCGAGTGGAAAACCACCCCGCCACCACAGCTTGTGCCACGCGTCCTCGCCCACTTCCGCCAGATTGAAGCCGGCCACGTCCACCAGCGCCACCCGTCCCGCCAGCGATTCCGACACTCCGCGCACGAGCACCGGCGACGCGCTGCCCGTCACCAAAAACCGCGCTTTCACCGGCTTGCGATCCGCCAGCACCCGCAACAACGCGAACAACTCGGGCTTCCGCTGCACTTCATCCAGCACCACCAGCCCTTCCAACCGTTCCAACGCAACTTTCGGTTCCGCCAACCGCGCCAGCGCGTCCACATCTTCCAAGTCAAAGAAATGGCTCGGCTGTTCGCTGGCAATCTCCAGTGCCAACGTCGTCTTGCCTACCTGCCTCGGCCCCAGTACAGATACCACGGGAAAGTTTTTCAGCCGTTCCCGGATCGTGGCCAGATAATGTCTGCGTGTAATCATGCTCGAAACGACATCCTTGAAAATTAAAACATAGCGCTTAGGATTTCAAGGATGTATTCATTCTCGCTTTATTCCGCCCACCATCGCCCTGATTTGATCCAACGCCTTCAGCGTCGATTTCGATTGGTGATTTGCCACCCAGCGTAGCTCCGAAGGCTTTCGGGGCAACGCTGGGCTGAATGATTGCTTTCAGGATTTTCGGCACTCGGGCGCGGGTGCTGAATTGTTTCATTCGCTTGCCGCCATTCGTTTGCCACTAATCCCAAAACGGAAAAATATTGAACCATTGGAAGGGATATTGCCGGGCTGCGTCGGCCAGGCGATCGGCGTATTCGGCCACGTACGGGGCCAGCACTTCGGTCCCGGCGCGCACTGTGGCGCGGGGGATGAGTTTGGCCGGGTGCGCAAAAAAACGGTAGTGGCCCAGCCGCTCGCGCACGGCGAAGGTTTGAATAACCGGCACGCCGGTCATGGCGGCCAGCAGATACGGGCCGGCCGGAAAGCGCGCCGATCCGCCGAGAAACGGCACGCGCACGTCCGTGCCGCCAAAGGTGCGGTCGCCCAGCAGCGCCACGATCTCGCCGCGCCGCAGCGCTGCCGCAATCGGGATGCTCCGGAGCGGATGACCGTCGGTGGCCACCAGTTTGAACGTGCGCGCTGCCAGGGCGCGTTCAAACAGCCGGCGCATGCGGGCCTCGTCCTTTTCCAGAATGACGACGTTGACGGTTTTTCCCAACCGGTTGAGAAGCTGCCCGCCCAGTTCCCAACTGCCCAGATGCGCGCCGAGCAAAATGACGCCCTGTCCGCGATCGAGATACTCCGTGAGCAGTGAAGTGTTGTCGAACTTCCAGTTCATGTTCGCGCGCCCCATGATCACCGCCACCCGGTCCAGCAAGGTGACGCCAAAGGAGAAGAAATGGCGATAGACGAGCAGCGGCCATTTCCAGAACGGCTGCGGGCCGAGCACGCGGCGCAGATAATCCTTGGAGCAACGGTAGCCCGAGGGATTGCAGAGCGTGAAATAGGCCGCGACGGGCACGAGAAACGCATAGGCCCCGCGCAGGCCGAAGCAACGGATCAACTGGATGAACCACCAGTTGCCGAACACGCCGCCGCGCGAGCGGCCCGACCAGCGAACCGCGGCCTCTTCAGTGGTGGTGTCCGCGCCTTTAGCCTCCATAAATCATCCCGGCGCCGGCGGCCGCGGCGGGAGCAGTTCGTGTTGCGCCGACGGGGAACGGAGCAGTTCGTTCACGCGCGCGAGATCCTCGAACAGCGGCCGGTCCCCGGCCAGTCTTTCCGAGACGCCGCGCACGCGCGCGTGCAGCCGGGCATAATCCGCGCCCATCACGTCGCCGCCGCGCAGATCCGCCGCCTGCGCGAGCGCCAAGGCTTGAATGGCGGCAAGTTTCCACACTTTATCCGTCAAGTCGCGCGTCAGCCGCGCGGAAATCGTGCCCATGCTGACCACATCCTGGTTGTTGGCGTTGGTGGGAATGCTCTGCACGCTGGCGGGGGCGCTCAACATGCGGCACTCGGCGGCGAGCGAGGTGGCCAGCAATTGCACACCCATGAAACCGGAGTTCAAGCCGGGATCGCCGCCGGCCAGCAGCGGCGGCAAGCCGAGGCTGTAACGCCAGTTGACGAGTCGTTCGAGCTGGCGTTCGAGCAGCAGCGCGCACTTGGCCAGGCCGAGTCGCAAATAATCGCACGCCATGGCGATTTGCTGGCCGTAAAAATTGCCGCAGTGGATGATGGATTGCGTGTCGGGAAACGCGAGCGGGTTGTCGGTGGAGGCGTTGAGCTCGCGCTCGACGATTTGTTCGACGTGCCAGAGGGCCTCTTGCACCGCGCCGAGAATCTGCGGCGCGCAGCGCACGGAGTAGGGGTCCTGAATCTCCACGCCCGGCGCCACTGGCTTGGCGTGCGAACCCCATTGGTGGTCGTCAATTTCCTGCGCGTACTTGGGATGGGTTCGCAGATGCGCGGCGATGCGCGCCGCCACGGCAGACTGGCCGCGAAATCCGCGCGCTTTGTGGACCTGTTCGCACAGTACTTCCGGGGACGCCCACAGCACCTGAAACAGGCTGGCCGAAAGCAGCTCCGTCCAGCCCAGCAATTGGCCGGCTTCGCGCACGGCCAGCGCTGCAATGCCGGTCATCACCGAGGTGCCGTTGACCAGCGCCAGTCCTTCCTTGCACTGGAGCGTGACCGGCGACCAGCCGTTTTGCCGGAAGGCCTCGGCGGTGGAGAGCCGTTGCCCGTCGAGTTGCACGTGGCCAAGGCCCACCAACATGCGCGACATGTGCGCCAGCGGCACGAGATCGCCACTGGCGCCGACGGAACCTTCGCTGGGAATCTCCGGAAGCACATCGCGATTCAGCGCGGCCAGCAGCAGATCCACCACCTCGGGGCGGATGCCCGAGTAGCCGCGGGCGAGCGCGTTAGCGCGGGCGGCCATGATGGCGCGGGTTTCCACGGACGAAAACAGCCGGCCCTGGCCGACGGAGAGATGATGCAGCAAATTCAACTGGTGCTGCGCCAGGTCTGGCGGGGAAACGCGCGTGCCGCTCAACGGGCCGAAGCCGGTATTGATGCCATACACGGCGCGCGGTTCGGCGGCGACTTTTTCCACGAGCGCGCGGCTGGCCGCCATGCGCACGCGGGCATCGGGGGCAATCTGACAAGCGCGGTGGTCCTGGGCGATCTCCCAAACCTGCCCCAGCGTGAGCTCATGTCCCGTCAGTTGAATCATCGCGCGAGGATAATGTCCCTTGGCAAATTTGGCGACACCCGATTTAGGCCAAAGCCCGATGCTCTCTCCACACCAGCCATCCGAGAATCCCGCAGTGTTTGATTGCATCGGTCAGCGACGTCACGAGCCGCTTATTTGCTCGTGCTTGCCATGCCGTCAGCCCAAGTCAGAGTCAAAAAAAGGGAGGCGCCCGCGAATTGAACCTTGGTTTCATCGTTCCTTTGTGGTTATTTTTCCCTGCATGGATTTTGCCCAAAACCTCAATTCCGTCCGCCAGCGCATCGCCGCCGCCAGTGCGCGGGCGGGCCGCGATCCGTCCTCCGTCACGCTGCTGGCGGTGTCCAAGACGCATCCCCCGGAGACCATCCAGGCGGCGGTGGCGGCGGGGCAACTGTTGTTTGGCGAAAACAAAATCCAGGAGGCGAAGGCCAAAATTCCCCTGTGCCCCGGCCGGGCGCGGTGGCAGTTCATCGGGCACTTGCAATCGAACAAGGTTCGCGACGCCGTGGAACTGTTTGACCTGATCCAGGGCGTGGACAGCCTGGGCATTGCCCGGGAGATCTCCAAGCGCGCCGTGTCAGCCGCCAAGACCATGCCCATCTTGCTGGAGGTGAATGTGGCGGGAGAGGGGAGCAAGTTCGGCTACCGGCCGGAGCAACTGCTGGCGGAACTGCGGGAGCTGAACGCCCTGCCCAAAATTGAAATCCACGGGTTGATGGCCATTCCGCCATACACGCCCGCGCCGGAGCAGGCCCGGCCTTATTTCATCAAATTGCGCGAGCTGAATCGCCAGGCCGGGGCGCTGCTGGGCGCTCCGCTGCCGCAATTGAGCATGGGCATGAGCGGTGATTTTGAGGTGGCCATCGAGGAGGGCGCCTCCATCGTGCGCCTCGGCACCGCTTTGTTTGGCGAACGGGCCAGGCCTTTTAAGGCAATTATGGATTGAACAAGGTCAACATCTTTGCCAGCATCCACCTGTTTCAACACCGGATCGAATCGAAAAAATGTCAGCAACCAAATCCAACACCAGTATTGAGCCGCGCCTGACGGTGATCGCGCTCTGCTGAATTAATGAACGCTGTCACCCTTTGGATCTGGTTCTGCGCCTACCTCAACTGTGTGGGCTGGACTTTGTCATGCCTGCGCCAGCTCAATGCCGGCGGTTACGCGGTTGCCTTGGCGTTGGGGTTGGCCAGCGTGGTGGTCTGGCGCCGAAAGATCGGTGTTCCGTTGCGGCCAAGGTCTCTCTGGCCGAAATGGCGCCGGCGATTCCGGCGCGGTTTTCCGCTGGCTTTTCTGGTGCTGGCGCTGCTGGCCTTGCTCGGCGGCGCCTTGCACGCGCCGGCGAATTATGACGCGCTGGCCTACCGCACGCCGCGGGTGTTGCACTGGCTGGCCGCCGGGCATTGGCATTGGATCCACACGGTGTTCGAGCGTCTGAACACGCGCACGGCGGGTTTTGAATGGCTGACCGCGCCGCTATTCTTGTTTTCCGGCACGGATCGGCTGGTGTTTTTGCTAAACGGGATCTCCTTCCTGCTTTTGCCCGGAAGATTTTTTGCGCTGCTGACGCGATTGGGCGTGCGGCCGCGCACCGCCTGGCACTGGATGTGGCTTTTCCCCAGCGGCTACGGCTATGCGTTGCAGGCGGGCAGCGTGGCGAATGACATGTTTGGCGCGCTCCTGGCCTTTGCCGCGCTGGAATTCGCGCTGCGCGCCGGTCGCGAAAGGAAACTTCCGGAGTTATGGACCGCTTTGCTGGCGGCGGGATTAATGACGGCGGCAAAGGCGTTCAACCTGCTGCTGCTCCTGCCGTGGCTGCTGGCCGCGCTGCCAGCCCTGAAACTCTTGCTGCGCCGCCCGGCCATTTCGCTGGCCGTGATCGTGTTTGCCGCGTCCGCCTCCCTGTTGCCAACGGCGGTGCTTAATTGGCGGCACTGCGGCGACTGGACAGGGTTGGCGGCGGAACAGCCGACGATCGGCGGCAGCGGCAAGCCATACCGCTTCCTGGCCAACGCGATCACCCTGCCGCTGGACAATTTGGCGCCCCCGGTTTTCCCGCTGACCAGCCAATGGGACCATTTGATGGATCGGATTATACCGTTAACCTTGGCCACGAAATTGCGAGCCAACATGGAAACCAACCTCGCGAACTTTCACCTGTCGGAAATGCAAGTGGAAGAATCCGCGGGACTGGGCATGGGCTTGACACTGCTGTTGCTGGTGCTGCTGGCCCGGAGCATTCGCCCGGGTGAAATCTGGCCGCGCCCTTGCTTTACGCTGGCAACGTGGATCACCCTGGCGGCTTGGTGCAGCTTGTTTGTCTTCATGATGCAAGTTGGATCCGCCGGGCCCGCCCGTTATCTGCTCCCGTTTTATCCCTTGCTGGTGGCTCCCATTCTAGCGGGTCCGGCTGCCGCCGGATTTTTCCAGAGCCGGTTTTGGCGGGGAATGGCTTGGGCGATTTTCGCTTCCACGGCAATGCTGCTGGTGGTTTCGCCTCCCCGCCCGTTGTGGCCGGCCACCACGGTTTTGCGGGCCTTGGACGCCGAACATTCCACCCACCGGCTGCTCCAGCGCGCGCACGCTGTTTATGCGGCCTACGGCATACGGGCGGATGGTTTTCTCCCGATTATTTCCGTGCTGCCGCCGGACGCCAACCCGCTCGGATTCCTGGCGTTTGACGAGCCGGAAACGGGCTTATGGCGTCCGTTTGGAACCCGTCGGATTGTCCATTTTACGCCTGAAGACACCCCGGCCGAGCTCCGGGCGCTCGGATTCAAATATGCGTTGGTGAGTGAACATACCCTGGCGACTTGGGGCCAGACCAGTCCGGCCGACTGGTTGGCGCGGACGCATGCTGAAGTGGTCCAGCATTTTGAGTTGAAATTGCTCGCCGGACAGGAGCCGCATGGCTGGTTGCTGGTGCGGTTGGAATGATTTCATGACGCAGCCAACTGTCTGGATTCCGTTTCACCAAGCCGGCATCGAGCAACAGCACTTGCGCGCCGCGTTGCAATAACGTGTGGGCGCCGGCCGTGCCCGCCGGTCCAGAGCCAATGACGCTATGAACGGGATCATTTTCACTTGCGCCGGTCATGCTGCCGCGAATGTTCCGGCAAACCGACGGGCGCTGCCTGTCTTTTCCGATACAGAGGGGCAGCCGAAGATGATGGAAGATGGAAGCACGCTTATCCGGTTGCTGGTCAAACCCGGCGAAACGCAGAGGCGCGGAGAACGGAGAATCGCAGAAACAACGCAATCTTGAAAACTGAGCCAGTTTCGTTCCGGTAATCAACTTCCGACCCGTAAGTGATTATCAACTCGTCAAGCTGGTTTCCCGCGCAGGTGCTCCAAATGCGGCCGGATGCTCGTCGGCTCACCCGTAACCCGCTGCATCAATTCCTGCGGACGATACCGCGATCCCTCCCGATGCACCTTCTGCCGCAGCCACGCCAAGAGCGTTTGATATTGGCCGCGGCTCAATTCCTCGTTCAACGACGGGTTCTCCTGCCGGGCGGTTTGCATCAACTGCGCGGCGTTGAGATTGCCCAGCGTGTACGTCGGGAAATAACCAATCCCGCCCAGCGACCAATGCACATCCTGCAGACAGCCGTCGGCATCGTTCGTGACTTTCAGCCCGGACATTTGTTCAAATTGCTCATTCCAGTACCCCGGCACATCCGCCACCGCCAACTGCCCGGTCACCAATTTCAGCTCCACCTCAAACCGCAACATGATGTGGAGATCGTACGAAACCTGGTCCGCCTCCACCCGGATGAACGACAACCGCACCCGGTTCACCCCGGCATGGACCTGTTCCACCGCCAGCGGCTTTAAATCCGGAAAGTATTCGCACGCAATCGGATGCCAGTGCTCCCAAAACGATCGGCTCCGGCCCACGTGATTTTCCCAGAGCCGCGATTGCGATTCATGAATGCCCAGCGACACCGCCGACCCGGCTGGCAGGCCAAACTGCTCCGGCGGCAATCCCTGCTCATACAAACCATGACCCGCCTCATGCAAAATGCCGAAGAGCGATACCGTAAAATCATTTTCGTTGTACCGCGTGGTCAGACGGCAGTCGCCCGCGCCCAGCGTGGCACAAAACGGATGCGTCGTCGTGTCAATCCGGCCGGCCGCAAAATCAAAACCAATGGCCTCCGCCACCCGGCGGTTAAACAACTGCTGCGCCGCAATGGGATATTTCCCCGGCAACCAATGGTCCGGCACCGCGGCCGAATGTTCCACCGCCGACCCCAGCACCGACCCAATCGCCGGGCGCAGTTCCGCAAACAAACGTGCGATCCCCTCGGCGCGCGCGCCCGGCTCATATTCTTCCAGCAACGCGTCGTAGGGCGAAGCCTCGTAGCCGAGATAATCCGCCTTCTGCCTAATCATCGCCACGATTTTGGCGAGCTGCGGTTGGAACAATGCAAATTTAGATTGGGCGCGCGCGGCGCGCCAGGATTCGTGGGCCAGCGCCTTGACCCGCTCGAGTTTCTCCACAAAGGACGCCGGTACTTTCGTGGTCTGGTCAAACTGACGCCGCCACTCCCGCACGTTGGCCCCCTCCACCGAGTGCGGCGCAAAGCCCTGCTGTTCGCATTCCGCAATCCATTCCCCCACTGTCCGGGCGGTAAAGAGCCGGTGTGCCCGCCCGCGCAAGTAAGCCAGTTGTTCCGCGCGAAACGCCAGCGCCTGCGGCGGCATGTAGGTGTCCTGATCCCATTCCAGCGCGCAGGAGGTGCTTTTCAACCAGCTCACCTCCCGCATGCGCCGCAACATTTTTTGGTAGCTCGCCGGCGGATTCGTCATGGTGTCTGTCATCATCCCCGAAGCGCGCCGCCGGTCAATCCCAAAGCCGCAATTGGAAAATGTACAACCAAGCAACCAAGCAACGAAGAAAAAGGCGGAAATGAATAATGGCTTCTGGCGGGGGCTCGTTCGTGAATCCGGCACGCTGCGACCGGGGGACCGGTCGCGGTCCGGCGCTTACGGGCCGCGCGCCGTCCCGGCGCGCAGCGGGTGGAGGAGGCAACGACGTGGGGCGATCAAACGATGCCTGGCAAACCAATTCTTGCCGAGGTGTGCCAGTCTGGAAAAACATAGAGAGCCCGCGCCTATGGTGCCTTCCGGGAGGCTGCGCGCCCGCGAAATCCGTGGTCAAAAATGAATAGCCTTTGCCATCGTCGTCCGACTCCAGTTAAGCTGTCGCCATGCGCCCGCAAAATCTGGTCGTCATCCTGGGAACCAATGCCTCCGGCAAGAGCGAGCTGGGCATCCGGCTGGCCAACCATTTCGGCGGGGAAATCGTCTCCGCCGACTCCCGCCAGGTCTATCGCGGCCTCGACTTGGGCAGCGGGAAGGTCACCCCCGCCCAAGCCGGCACGGTGAAGCACCACCTCCTGGACGTCGCCGACCTGTCCGAGTATTACTCGCTGGCCCAGTATCAGCGGGCCGCTTACCGCGCCATTGACGCCATTTCCGCAGCCGGCCGACGGCCCTTTCTCGTCGGCGGCACCGGCCTGTATCTCAGCGCGATCATCGAAGGTTATGAACTGGTGGATGTCCCCCCCAACGACCCGTTGCGTACGGAACTCGAGGCGCTCTCCTTGCCGCAATTGGTTGAGCGCGTGGAAAAATGCGCCCCGGACGCCGCCGCCCGCATTGACAAAAGCAACCGGCGCCGCCTCATTCGCGCCATCGAAATTGCCGCCGGCGGGCGCGCCCACGCGGCCGCCCACCAAAAATCCTCGCGCTACCACTGCCTGCAACTGGGGTTGACCTGGCCGCGCGAGGTCCTGGAAGCCCGAATCGAGCAACGTCTCCGGGAGCGTCTGGCCAGCGGCATGATCGAAGAGGTCGCCGGACTGCGCGCCCAGGGCGTGTCCGACCTCCGGCTGGAACATCTGGGGCTGGAGTACCGGTACATCGCGCGCTATCTCCGCGGCGAGATCCCCACTCTCGATGCCCTGCGAAGTGAGCTCGTGGTGGCCATCCGCCAGTTTGCCAAAAGCCAGATCACCTGGTTTAAGCGCGACCCGCGGATTTTCTGGCTGGACCCCTTCGGCGATTATTTTCAAGCCGCCTGCGACCGGATTCGGGAATGGGAAGGTGAGTCTGGACACGGATGAGCAGGAATTGCGATGGAGCGCCGGTCTCCGACCCGGCTCGTTTCAACCCGAAATCCGGAGTCGAATTACGCTGCGCCCGTAGCGCAGGCTTTCCAGCCTGCCCGTCCTCCGTAGCACTGCGGAGGGTGGACGGGTTCTGGCGACTTTCCAGTCGCCAGTTCCCGCACGGG